>ERZ1027013.57-NODE-57-length-54066-cov-14.539594_pt1 | contig 54066 bp, 52 predicted proteins | sample MGYA00519446_ERZ1027013 | MGnify/ENA primary metagenome ERZ1027013 (study PRJEB26926, sample SAMN06164699) | human gut metagenome | biome: ENVO:00009003; feature: ENVO:2100002; material: ENVO:00002003 | host: Homo sapiens | place: USA | collected 2012 ... | reverse complement strand
TACGAGATCAGCCTCGGTCTCGTGGGCTCGGAGATGTGTATAAGAGACAGATAACTGTCCTTGCCGTATCCGCAAATCTGTTTTACGCACACATCGGTTATAACGGATATTTTTCTGAAATCCTCCCTGTTGTGAATATCACTCATATGAACTTCAACAAAGGGAGTGAAATCTTTAACCGCCTCAATGGCATCACGAATAGCATATGAATAATGGGTATATGCGCCGGCATTTATAACAACGCCGTCAAATTCATCCTTGCTTTCATGAATGGCGTCAATTATATCGCCCTCATGGTTTGACTGGAAAAAGCTTACCTTTGCGCCGTTTGCCTTGCCGTAAATCTTAAGCTCTTCATTTATGGCTTTAAGTGTTTCTCCGCCGTAAACATCTTTTTTTCTAATGCCCGTCATATTGAGATTGGGGCCGTTAAGAACAAGAATTTTTTTCATAAATACCGCCTCTTGCTTTAAAGAAAATTAAGGGGAACGAAAAGCCCGTTCCCCTTTTATGTATATTATTTATACTTTCTTTTGCGAGCAGCTTCGCTCTTCTTTTTACGAGCAACCGAAGGCTTTTCATAATGCTCTCTTTTACGCACTTCCTGGATAATGCCGTCACGAGATGTCTGACGCTTGAAACGACGGATAGCGCTGTCGAGAGATTCATTTTCTTTAATTCTAACCTGGCTCACTTATTTCCCTCCCTCCGACCTGCTGTCAGGGGTAATCAATAAATTTGAATATCCTTTAAATATCCGAGCAAAATTATAAACAAATAAAATTGAAAAGTCAAGCATTTTAGCAAATAATGTATAAAAGAATTAAATTAAACGCATTTGATGGCGAAAAAAAGAACATTTTTTCAAATAAAATGTGCGTTTACCTTATTATTTGCCTGTTGTTGAACCAAAACCGCCGTCTCTTACGCCGCTTGCGCAGTCATCCTCGGTAATGCCGAACTGAAGAAAAATACCCTGAGCAAAACCGTCGCCGCAGTTAACGCAAACGGAATGTCCGTCATCGTGAGCATCACAGGAAAGCTTAATCATAATGTGACCCTCATTTGAGGAATTGTAATAATCAGCGTCAATAATGCCTACTGTGTTATCAAGCTGAACTCTGTGCTTAAATCCAAGACCTGAGCGCGGAAAGATATTGAGCACCCAGCCGTCCTCAATCTTAGAACGAATACCTGTGGGAATAAGAACTGACTGACCTTTTTTGATTTCAATATCAACAGGGGCATAGAAATCATATCCTGCCGAGCCTGAAGTTGCTCTGAGGGGAAGTTTAATATTATCGTAAACAGATTTTACATCGCTTATTTCGGGAAAGTTTTTGGAAAAGTCTTTTTCAAACTGCTCAAAGCTTACTTTTTCAAATTTTGCTATTCTCTGCATAATCATACCTCTTTAACATCTTTTTAGGTATTTTAACATTTTTACATACTGTTTTCAAGACAGTAAAAAACCGCAGACAAATACAGCCTGCGGACGGGCAATGCCCTTTGCTGCGGCTAAAACCGCATTATATTAACTCAACAACATAATTTTTGCGTTTAAAGTCCGAAAGAAACGGAAAGCGCCTCGTTGACCTTTCCCATATCGCCGCCGTCAAGCGTTCCCATCTTTTCACGCAAACGGCGCTTATCAATAGTTCTTACCTGTTCAAGCAAAACAATACTGTCCTTAGCAAGACCGCAGTTTCCAGCGTCCACCTCAATATGTGTGGGCAGATTTGTTTTAGTCTTTTGGCTGGTAATAGCAGCGGCAATAACCGTTGGTGAAAATTTATTTCCGACATCATTCTGAACAATCAGCACCGGTCTTACCCCGCCCTGTTCCGAGCCTACAACGGGACTTAAATCCGCATAATAAATGTCGCCTCGTTTAACAGTCATAATTATCACCCTTGCTTTTATTTTTTCGTTCTGTTTATAGTTTTACCTCTTTTTTTCATTTTTAAACATCCGCATTTTATTATATGCTTAAAAACTTTTTTCGCACAGCGGCATATTATGTTATTGAGGTGAAAATCACAAATTAATTCACTGAAATTTTTAAAAACAGAAAAACGGGTTTAACCTTTTTGCTTACACTAAAACAAATAAAGGAGACTGAATATGGAAAAATACAAAGATTTATTCAACCCTTCTTTTTTATCAAAAAATAACGGTTCAATACCGTCTCCGCTGCCGGCTGATGCAACCGTAACAATGGCTTACATCCCCTTTCAGCAGGCTCCGGTAATATATGATGACGACAAAGAAGCGCTCTGCAACGGAACACTGTTCCCCGAGCTTGACAAACCGTTTGAGGGTAAAGGAGTAAATTCATGAACAGAGAACAATTACTTTTAAAGCTGTCCGCAGTTCAGTTTGGTATGTGGGAAATGAGAGTTTATCTTGACACACATAAAGGAAACGAGGAAGCACAGCGTCTTTACAAAAAATATTGCGAGCAGTTTGAAAAGCTCAAATGCGAATATGAGGAGCTTTACGGCCCGATTACTCTTTGCGAAGGCAACAGCGATGAATGGCTCAAAGACCCATGGCCTTGGGATAACTGAGCATAACGGCAGTACAGATTAATATCAACGCAATTTAGGCGCAAAAAAAATGCTGACTGAGATACTCAGTCAGCATTTTAATCATTTATCATCATTTTCGTTTTGCGGTTTTCCTTTTTTCTTTGCAAAGATAATAAATTTGCTGAAGAAATAATTGAGAATAACAACTATTACTGCAAGAATAACCTTTGCTATAAATCTTCCCGTAAACTCATATCCGAGAATTTCAAAGGAAAATTCGCTGAAGCCGAGAAAATCAACAAATAGAAGAAGTCCGCCCTCTTCTATTCCAAAGCTGAAAAGCCTTGCCGCAACAAATTCTACAACCTCTTTAGCAACGATTTTAGGCGCCCAGCTTTTGGATTCAAAAACCCAAAGCTTATTCGTTACATAAGCGAATACAACGGCAACTACCCAAGCAATAGCGTTGCTGAGCAAATACAAATGAGCGCCGAGGATTTTATCAAGCACCCAAAACGCCGCAAAGTTTACAACAGTAGTAAGAACACCGAAAATAACATATGTTATGAGTTCTTTATACTTTATAAAAAGCTCTTTAATCTTATTCATCTGCTTTATTTTCCTTTTCCCTGTCTAAATGCTCTTTGAGAATATATACGGGCCTGTCCTTAACCTGAACATAAATCTTTGAAATATATTCGCCGAGAATACCAAGGCAGAACAACTGAAGTCCGCCGAGAAGAAGCACCAATACTACTATTGTTGCATAACCCGGAACGCTTATACCGAAAGCGAGCTTTTGGATAACAACAACAATAAGATAAATTATTGAGATAAGAGAAGAGATAAAGCCGATATATGCTGACAGCTTGAGCGGAAATGTTGTAAATGAAACAATACCCTCAATAGCGTATTTGAAAAGCTTTTTAAAGCCCCATTTTGACTCGCCGCTCTCTCTTTCGCAGGCTGTATACGGAATGTATTCAGTATTGAAGCCTACAAAGCTAAAAATACCTTTTGAGAATCTGTGATATTCACCCATATTGATAACGGCGTCTATCATCTTTCTCTTCATAAGTCTGAAATCTGACGCACCGTTTACAAAAGGCACTTCCGCAATATCGTTTATTATCTTATAAAATGCAGATTTCATTGCGCTTATAAGTTTGTTTTCGTGGCGTTCCTCCTGATAAGCGGTTACGCAGTCAACATCTTCGTTTTTCTCCATAACCTCAAGCATTTCAAGAACAACCTCAGGTCTCTGCTGCAAATCGGCGTCTATAAGGCAGGCAAGATCGCCTTTTGCACTTTTAAGACCTGCAAGAATAGCCGCTTCTTTACCGAAATTACGGCTGAAAGAAAGCACCTGAATCTGAGACTCTTTATGCTCGTCATAAAGTTTTTTAAGATTTTTAAAGGTCTTGTCCTTGCTTCCGTCGTTAACAAAAACGAACTCGTAATCATCAACTTTTCCGTCAAAAACACGGACAACCTCGCTGTAAAATTTTTCCACATTTCCCTCTTCATTATAACAGGGAACAACAAGCGATAATTTCATATTCATACCTCTGCCTTTTTTGCTTTGGATATTGTAGCATACAAATAAGACAAAAACAATAGAACATCAGCTTTTTTAACAGTTTTTTTTAAATTTAGATAAATATTTTAAACCTATATATGTGCCAGCAGCAGATACAACAGTTATTACAGCAAAAACGACGGCGGAAAGAATATAGTTTTTATCCACAAGCGTATATCCGCAATAGGTTGATGAAATAATCGCAGGGATTCTTGCAATTCCCGTAATAATCAAAAACGGAATGATTTTTATATCCGTAAGCCCTATAAAATATGTTATTAAATCTTTCGGAGTTCCGGGTATAACATAGATTATAAAAAGCAAAACCCAGCGTTTTTTAGAATCTTTTTTTATAAAGCTCCACTCATTGATTTTAGAAACATCGGCAAACAGATTCACAAACCTTATACCGAAAATTTTTGTAAGCAGAATAATAATCAAGGAGCCGATTTCCGTTCCTATCATACAATAAGCAAAACCGCCCCAAGTTCCCCATATATATCCTGATCCGATTTCAAGCGGTTCGGCAGGGATTATCTTTATTACAGTCTGAAACGCACGAACCAAAACGAACGCCAAATCAGACGGAATCGGGAAACTTTCAAGCCATTGCCTGAAAGTCTCCCTGTCGCTTACAACCGTGAGCAGTTCTTTGCCCAAAGAAAAATATAAAAACAAAAAAGCGCCTATACAGGCTGTTGCAGAAGCGAACGCAAGAATAACGCTTATTTTTGAAATTTTACCAACCATCACACCGCCGCCCCGGATAGCACAGCTTTTGAGCTTTCTTGTTTCTGATTGTTCCAGAAAACACCGAGTTCTCCCCTGTAATTATTTTTCCACGGCTTGTTCTTGCCGTTATAATGCACGAAAACACAGTTTCTCTCTACCCAGTCAAGCGTTAGAGAATTAATGCGGTATGTATGCTCGTCAAGATTATAAAAGCATGGATTCAATGAGAGAATTCTGTCTTTGAAAAGGGCGTTGATAACATCCTGATCAGCCTGAAAAAGCATTTTTCCTTTTTTTGATATGTAAGAGAATATCTGCTCTGTGTCAATATATTTTCTCATATTTTCAACATTTATCATAAGCACGCCTGCATTGATATAATCGCTGTCTCTGTGAAGATTTAGGCGAAGTCTGTTAAACGCCTTTATAATCCCCCTTGTGTGCCCTGCGCCTGCAACAACATTGTCGCCGAAATCAATATTGTAAAGCAGTTTTACGGAATTTAATACGGCAATATCAGGGTCAAGATACAAAATCCTGTCTACCTCTAACGGAAGATATTCAAAGAGCAACAGGCGGTAATATGTCTCTTTAGTTATCCTTTTGGTAAAATGAGCGTTCACAAATAAATCAGAGGGTATTTTGACTGGATGAAGTTTTATCTGCTGTTTATTTGTTTCCCTGCTTATATAGGCAAGGTCTTGAAGAGAAAGCGAACTGTGAGCAATATAAACATCAAAATGCTCAGGGTTTGACGCTGTGAGAGAATTTAGCATTGTAATCAGCTTATCAGCGTAATTTGCGTCTATCGTTACAAGAATATTCATAAAAGCATCTCCTTTTTCATTTTCAGTTTAATAATAATTCTTCTATCTAAAGGCTCAGTAAAACAAAAATTAAGAATTATAAAGAAACTGTAAAGCATTCATTTAAATAACATTTTCAAAAAGAAAACATATAATATAATGAATAATACAAAAGGAGACATTTTATGTTTAACTATGTAAAAAAACTTCAGTATCCTGTTAATATAAAAAACAGTAACCCTGCAGCGGCAAGCCTTATCATAAGCCAGTACGGCGGCCCTGACGGCGAACTCGGCGCATCGCTTCGCTATCTTTCACAGCGTTACACAATGCCGCTTCCTGAATTAAAAGGTCTTTTGACAGATATAGGCACAGAAGAACTTGGTCATCTTGAAATGATTGGCACCATCGTTCATCAGCTCACAAAAAACCTTACAGAAAAACAGATAGAGGAAAACCCCGGATTTGCGGCGTATTTCGTTGACCATACAACGGGCGTTTACCCAACAGCGGCAAGCGGATTTCCTTGGAGTGCGGCTTCAATACAGTCCACAGGCGACCCGATTGCGGACCTTAACGAAAACCTTGCCGCAGAACAGAAAGCAAGAAAAACATATGACAATATTCTTCGCCTTGTAGACGACCCGGATGTAATTGAGCCGATTAAGTTTTTGAGAGCAAGAGAAATTGTTCACTATCAGCGTTTCGGTGATACGATGCGTCAATCTTGTAAACAAAGAGTTGATTTTTGGAGCAGAGATTGTTCTCTGCTCCACTTTTATTTATATGTTCCATATAATGTTGATTTCATCGCTTGTTGCATAGATTTTTTTGATTACCGCGTTTGCAAGTTCTCTTTTTCTTTCAAACGGCAGTTCATCAAATTTATCAAAGTCGCAAATTACTTTTTCGTTTAATGAGTATCTGTTGCTTTCAAGTCTTTGCATTTCCTCCTGTATCTGCATTTTTTCACTGTGCAATCTTTCCACATTTTCATTTATGTATCTCATAACAGTTTCGCTTGCACCTGAAACATTTTTTACTGTTTCATTTATTTCATTTTCTATTGCTATCTGTCTTGCCTTGAGTTCCTCGATTTTAGGATTGTTTGCATTTGTATTTTTCACTTCAAACTCCCTAAAATCAGCAAGTTTTTCTTTAATCTTAGCAAGTATTAATGCTTCAAATTCATCGGCGTGGATTGTTCCGCACCCGCAGCAAAGATTATCATTCATCTTGTGAGAGCAGAGAAAATAATTGGCATTACGGTTTTTATAATTCTTTCTTACTAGAGCGTAGCCACAATTACCACACTTTAAAAGTCCTGCAAGCCAAGTATTTTTTGCTTTTGGATTGCGTTTAATCTGTTGCTGGTCAAGGGCTCTTTCTCTGCATCTTATCCATAAATCAGACTCTATAAATCCCTCGTGAGGTGCAATTACAAGCACTGCGTTTGACAAGTCTGTCTGCTTTCTCGTTTTCTTTTCTCCTGTATAGAGATAGCAGCCGTTTGTGCCGATAAAATCTTCAGGAGGATTTATTATATTAACTCCTTTTGATTTAAAGAAATTATATACATCCAAATCTGCTTTTACATAGATAGGATTTTTGATAAAGTCTTGAATTCTTGCTCGTGTTACTGTTCTGTTTCGTCTGCACGCAGTCGGCATATCACGAACAGCCTTGGCAATATCTTCGTTAGAAAAGTTTACATCCGAATACATTTCAAAGACTTTTTTAACAAACTCAACTTCTTCAGGTATCTGTTCATACATAGATGTTTTAATTCCATCCATTATCAAATCTACTTTTTTAAATCCAACAGGCACAGGTCCGCCCATATAAAAACCTTTTCGGCTTCGAGATATATAACTGTCCCTAACTCTTTGTTGAGTTGTTTCTCGTTCAAGCTGTGCAAAGGTTATACAGATGTTCAGCATTGCTCTGCCCATTGGTGTACTTGTATCAAACTTTTCAGTTGCAGAAGAAAATTCTACACCGAGTTTTCCAAATATATCCATCATATTTGAAAAATCAAGAATACTTCTGCTGATTCTGTCAAGTTTATAAACTATTACTTTCGTTATTCCTTTTCGTCCTGATTTTATGTCCTGCATCATTCGCTGAAACTCAGGACGATTTACATTTTTGCCGCTGAATCCTTTGTCCTTATATATTAAAAATGCCTCACCTCTCGCCTCGTAAGTACACATTTCAATCTGAGATTCGATTGAAATGCTGTCCTCTTTTTCAACTGACTGTCGAGCATAAATTGCAATCATAAGAAATTTTCCCTTCTTATGACCGATAACTCAAAGCCAATATATACGAAACTTTTTCCAAAGTCCAGACTAGTTTTCATTCTTACCAAACACCTTTGCAAGAATACTTTGTACTTTAAGTCTGTTAATTTCCATCTCCTCTTTGGTAAGGCACGAAGAATATTCGTTTACTGTGGTTTTGCTTTTGCAAAATTCAATCTCATAACTGTTAATCAGTTTTTCTGTTATTACAGGCTTATCCACAGCAACCACTCTCCTCTACCCAATTTATATTACAAGGACAGTGTGCTTTATTCAGCTTTATATTTTTGCGTGGCATAATACCACATTCTTATATTTTTTCTTTATCGCCTCTCTCTATCAGTTTTTGTTTGCAGTAAAAACTGCGATTAATTTATTTTTGTTTGTCATTTAATTCCTTTCTGCCTGCCAATTTAACGGCAGAACTTTTAAATGTTTGTTGATTTATTCCTCGCCATTTTGGTAACGGATTATGTCTTCAAGATTTATCCAGCCGTTTAGTTCCTTGACTTCGTTGATAACTCTGTGTTTCATTTTACGGACTTTTTGATCATCAAGTTCAAATGCTCCCGCAAGAATGTTCATCAGTGATGAGATTTCAACAGCAAGTTTGAAAATAATTCTTGATAATTTATACTCGGATAAATCTATTTTTGCACCCACTACACTTTCAATAGTAGGAGCGAGTATTTCAGATGTAAGTTCTTTATGCAGATAACAATCATAGAATTTTACCGCTTTTGCGACAAACTGATTTCTGCTTTTCACATTTGCAATATCAATATCGCTTTCACACAAGTCGATTATATCCTGTGGCAGATACAAAGAAATTCTTTTCATTTCATTTTTATCCATTTTTCCTTCACCTCCTTGTTGTAAATAATTTGGTATCATAATAAGCTTTTGAAACTGCCGTAATCAGCAGTGATTTTGCATTTATGGCACCAAAATATTCCCTGTTTGGCTACAATAAATTCAGCTGAAACCGTATTTTGGTACCAAAACTGAAATCCCGCAAAGCGTTGCTGTTGCGGTGTTTTTCGGCTGGGTAGCTCTCAAAGTGTGCCCAGCCTTTATCCTGCTTGGAATTGAACCGCCTTTTACGGCGGTTTTTCTTTGCTTTTTCTGTCTTGAATTTTGCCTTGTATTATCGCTTTCGGGTGTTTCCCGCCTTTTCTTAAACTCTGCCAAATTCGGCGGACAGTGCCGTCAGGAACGGCAGGAACACCTTGTTCACACCGCCGTGCTTAAGGCGTCACTGGTGTCACTGTTCACAAGACAGAAAGAAATCTCAACTGTTCTTTTACCGTTGCTCCTGCCACTTGAAAAGTAAACGCCTTGCTCTTCAAGCAGGTAGCGGAATTTCACCATCTGCTGTTTTAGTTTCTGTGGTGTTGTACTGAACTCTGGAAACTCGTTTTTAATCTCTTCAACAAGTTCTGTGTTTCCGCCACGGAATACGAGATGCCTTGACATAAATTTTATGAGCGTTATCATTTCGTCAGTGAGTTCTTGAGTTGGCTCGTCCAAGCTGTCGCTTATCATTTCCCATCGGCAGTTCTCACGATTGAATTTTAGTTTAAGACTTCTTTCTTGTATCGAACGCCCTCGGCAGTAAAGTATGTTAATGCCTTCCTTATGTTCGTCTTTTCTGAATACCAAAGATGAGTCGGCTGCGCCTGTCAATCCTGTTGTTCCCGAAATCATTGTGTGCGGGTCGCTTGCTCCCTGTTTTCTCAAGTGGTGAACAAGTATTATCGAAATGCCGAATTCATCTGCAAGAGTTTTGAACTTTTCAATATCGCCGTAATCGTTGCCGTAGGATAACTCTGCGTTGTTGTCACGAACCATCTGTAAAGTGTCTATCACTATCAATCTAATATTTTTGTTCTCTCTGCAGTAACTTTCAAGTTGTTCAATAAGTCCGTTGTTTAGTGTAGGAGCGGTAACACTTACTTCAAGTTCGCAGGACGGCTCAGCAGTTATGTCGTTTACTCTTGACTGTATTCTTGAGTAGTTGTCTTCAAGACAGAGATAAAGAACTTTGCCCTGATTAGTAGGCATTTCCCACAACGGTTCTCCTTTTGCTACCTGCATACAGATGTCAAGCACCAACCACGATTTGCCTATCTTCGGCGGTCCTGCAAGAATAGTTACTCCCTGAGCGATTAATCCGTCAACGCTGAATATGCTTCTCGGCAAATTCATATCCACCAGTGTTTCGCTGTCTATCGGTTCAATCTTTACCATTTCTTTTACCTCCTTTCTTTTTTTGTTTTAAACGAAATGCCGTTTTCCTGCCCCACCTCTTTAGTGCGGTGTATCATGGCTCGCCTTCCGGGTCATCGCACAATAATATCTCTCATTCCGCTATTCAATTGTCAAGGTGCAAATATATTGATAGAATTTTCTATCTATGATATGATTTTAGTGAAAAAATTTATTTTCCACTATCTCAAATTGAAATTCTTAATTTTAAGGAAATATCGATTATGGACAAAAGCATTTTTAACAGACCGGGGCTGTATATCAGATTTAAAGATAAGAACACAATAGAACGCATTGTCGTCGGCACAAAAGGCGTAAAAGAACTTAACCCTGTTGATTACAGAAAAGAAATCCAGGATTTCTGCGATTGTAACTTTAGCAGTTTTGAGAAAAGATTTTCAAACCGCACTTTAAAACTGCTTCTTGATAAACTCACGGAAAAACAACTTGGCTATATTATCAAGTCAAGTATTGATGATGCCAAAAAGATAGAGGCAGTAAACGAATCAGCGGGTGCTACACTTCTTGGCAGGTTTAATACCGCGTGGGATATTCGGGATACGGATTATCACGGCGATATGGAATTTCTTAAAGATACGGCAGAAAAACTCACTGTGTGGAATTATCAGACGCTAACCATACAGCACAAGGTAAAAATGTTTTTCCCTTTCATTACACATCTGGAACTGTTTAAAAACGATCTTGAAAAATTTGTGCGCAACACCGTCTTTTACAAAGCAATTTCTTTTTTTGAAAACGAAGAAGAGGTCAAATATCTGTTTTTTGACGATGTGGAAAACTACTATGCTTATCTAATGTTTTTGTTTTATTACAGAAAAGAAACGCCCTGCGAGTGCGAACTTTGCGGAGAATATTTTATTCCGAAAACAAAAAAGAAGACTCTGTACTGTGACAGAGTCTTCAAAGAAGGCAAGACTTGCAAGGAGATCGGACCGGGAATCAAGCATAAAATGCAGACGGAGAAAGATCCTGTGCTTGAAACTTATGAAAGAGAAAAGAACAAATTGTACAAGCGTATGGAACGGGCGCAATTGTTCGGCGAAACGCCAAAATCCATATTGGCTGACGAATACTTTACTTGGCTTGACAGAGTTAAGCAAATTAAGAATCAATACTTAAAAAATGAGATCTCAGCCGAGGATGCGCTGAAAGTAATTATGAAAGAAGAATAACAGAAAGCAGACGCATTAATGTGCCTGCTTTTTTCGTATGTATCACATTATTCCGTTAGCAATTTCACTGCCAGTCTAAAACCTATTTCAAAGGCTTGACTTTCAATAAGTATTGAGTATTCCGTAAAGCACTCAGCATATTTTTTGAATGTTTCTAACTCGTCTTCCTTTAGAGAAGATGACAGCGCTTCATAATGCCGAGCCATTAACTGAACCAACTTTTTCTCTTCTTCTGTTATAACCTTATCTTCATTAGGTTTGATATTCCCGTACCACAAATCTTGAATTACTGACATAATGACAACTCCCTTGCAGTATCACAACATACCACAAAGGGATTTTAATATCCAGATAATTATTTACCTTGTTAATTCCTGTATTTACTATTTTATTAGATTTAAGTGATTCAAATATTATTAGCAGCGTTTTAAGAAGGACAAAAGTTTTTTAGTTTATTTTATATCCACAATTTTTCTGTTATACTTATATTATCACTAAAAAATAAAAAATTTTATCATATATTTTCACTTTTTGGCGACTACCTACTGAAAAGAATATTCTTGAAAGGAGGAAATGCTTTGGGCAATGTTAAGCGGACCGCAGACGATGCGCTTTCAGCGGCTTGCAGGGATTATAAAAAATGCCTTGAAAAATACTGCAGAGTAAGGCTCGGCGAAGCGGCGGACAGCGTTGACGACTGTGTTCAGGAAACATTTTATATTTACTATAAAAAATTGCTTAACGGAGAAATCATTGAAAAGCCTAAAGCGTTCCTTTACCGTACGGCAGACAATATGATAAAGAGAAAGCTCAGTGAGCACTATAAAAACGCGTCGCACACCGTACCGCTTGATGAAGCAAGGGACGAAGAAGCGGTTGTATCCGACGAAATGGCAGGTCTTCTCGACTATGACGAACTGAAAGACACGCTTATAAGTGTTCTCACAGAAAAAGAGCAGTACCTTTATCATCTTAAATATGAGCAGAGAAAATCTCTAAAAGAAATAGGTGAAATTCTTAATATTCCGCCCGTAACAGTAGCAAACAGAACAAGCCGACTGCGAAGCAAAATAAAAGAACTTGTCGGCAGTGTTATAGAAGACTCGTTAAAGGAAGGGGGATAACAGTGAATATTACGGTTTCAAAAGAAATTATTTCCCGTGCCTGCACAGAAGATTTAAATGCGCAAATAGAAGAATATCTAAACAGCGTTATTGATGACGAACTTCAAAAAGAAGATTGCGATACCGATTTGATAGATGCCTGCATTGACGCATTGGATGCTATCAGAAAAAATAATATTTATCCAGTATTGAAAGTTATGCTTCAAGACAAAGATATAATCAAATACTGCAAAAGAAAAGCAGGTAAAGATAATCATTCGTCAAGAAAAGCCATTGCAGCCTGCCTGATAGTAGCGCTTCTTGCATCAGCGGCATTTATGAACACAGACACAGCGTTGGCAAGGCAGATTAAAGACGCTTTCAGCCAAATTATTGAAGTGCTTAATACAGCCTCAGACAGCAGTGATGACAGTAATAACGCAGAGATAAGTTCAATTTACGCTGCTTTCCCGCAGGATTATTCATTCACGGTAAAGAGTAAAGACGATATAAACATTAACAATATGACAATCTACGCCGTATACAAAGACGGCAGTGAGAAAAATGTTCCCGTTTCCGAATGCACATACAGTATTACGCAAAACAGCGAAGGCGGCAAAAATCAGTTAATTCTGGCAGTTGCTTATAAAGGCTGTGCATTTTCGGTTATCTACAATATTGAGGAGGGTTTGGAATGAAAAAGAATTCGACTAAAATATTAAGCCTGCTGCTTGCGGTACTTTTGATTTTATCATCACTGCCGATGACAGCGTTTGCCGCAGATGAAGAGGAAAAGCTTTATGATTATACCTTGCTTTATACCGACCACGACGGCACTAATCATATTGCGCTTACCTGGTACAACGGCAGCGAAGAAAATGTTGTAATTCCCAGTGAATTTGATGGTGCGGTTGTTGACACTGTCCAAGCCAATTTCGGTGACTTGAAAAATATAAAGAGCATAACAGTTTCCGAAGGAATAAAAACTATTGACAAATTATGGTTTTGGAGCAGTAAGAATGTTGATATTTATCTTCCATCATCCGTTGTAAGTATCGGCAGTGAAGCTATTAGAAATAACAAAATAAACACCATCCACTTTTCTGAGGGCTTAGTGTCAATAGATCATTATGCGTTTTTAGATACCGAATTTAAAAATACCGATATAAAGCTCCCCGAAAGCCTTGAATATTTGAACCCTTCCTCTTTTAACGGAACAAATATTCAGAAAATACATCTTGGTTCAAAGGTTCGCTTTGCCGATTACGATTACAATTTTGGCGATCCGATTATAGACGAACACGATAAAGAGGATTCCGATTTTGAGGTCTTTTATGAGTGCTCATCCCTTGCTTTTATCACCGTTTCACCCGATAATGAATATCTGACAGCGGTGGACGACGTTCTATATAACAAGGATATGACTGTTCTTTACAGATTTCCTTCAAAGCACAACAGTGAATTTGAAAAAAATAACCCTGTATATGATTATGCAATTCCCGATAGCGTAAAATATCTTGCGCCGTATTCATTTGGTGACGCAAATATATACATAAATAAACTTACTTTTAACAGCAAAATCAAAACTATACCCAAACGAGCATTTAAGAAAGCCAATATAAATGAAATTGACTGGGGCGATAACTGTAACATTAAAGTTATCGAAAGCGAAGCGTTTTACGGTCTTACAACCACATTGAGCAGTTTTGAAATATCGCTCAAGCTGCCGGCGTCAGTAGAAAGAATATGCTCCGACGCCTTTGCCTATTCGGATATTACAACCATTGATTTTGAAACCCCTTCTAACTGCAAAGTAATTGAGCAAGGCGCATTTCACAGATGCTATAAAGTAAAATCAATATTCATTCCTAATTCGGTTGAATCACTTGGTATTGAAGGTCAGTCGGATTACGGAACTTTTGAAGACTGTAATTATAATAACTCCATAGTTTTTGAGGACGGTTCAAAGGCAAAAGTTTGGCCGTACGATTTATTTGAATCAACACCTGCAACAAAGCTGATTGTCGGCGAAAACAGCAGCCTTGAGGAAATAAATTGTTCTTTTAAAGGCACTTCAATCAGCACGCTTGATTTCAGTGGCTGTCCGAATCTCAGATACATTGCAGATTCCGCTTTTTATTCGAGCTACAGGCTTAGCAGTGTTGACCTTTCCAACACTAAGGTAAATGTTATTGAAAGCAATACATTTTCCAGTTCTCCAAAGCTTGAAACAGTTATTCTTCCCGACTCATGCTTTAAAATAAACGATTACGCATTTTCAGAGTGTCCCTCATTGCAAAATATAAATACTGAAAATGTTGCTGTAATAAAAAGCAATTCATTTTCAGGCTGCCCTGTTGCAGACAGTATAAGCAGGGAATTAAAGACTACAAACGACCGTTTTAGTTATTATGAAACAGACGATTATGCAGTAATAACAGGCTGTAAACTGAGCGGAAATGTTACTATTCCAGAAACCATAAACGGAAAACCTGTTACCGTAATTGATGACGGAGTTTTCAGCGATTCTTACATTTATAATGTAAATATTCCCGACACGGTAAAATACATAGGCGACAGCGCATTTCAAAGGAGTAACCTTGAAAACCTCACACTGCCTGATTCGCTTGAGTATATTGGAGAATCGGCATTCACCCATAATTCAATCGCAGGCAAAATCACTATGCCCGAGAATGTTAAATATATCGGCGCAAACGCCTTCTCCTGGAATGAAATAACACAAATCACCCTAAATGACGGGCTTGGAATTATAGGCGATGAAGCGTTTTACTCCAACAAGATTGATTCTTTATTTATTCCTAACAGCGTTTACAGTTACGGCAAAGATCTTGTTCGCTTTGCTTATGAAATAACCTTCGGTTCCGGATGCAAAAATATTGAAGATTATATTAGCAATAGTGACAGCTTCCGCAGAATAGGGATAATAAATGTTGATGAAAACAACCCTGATTATTCTTCCGAAAACGGAATACTTTATAATAAGGATAAATCTGTTTTAATCTATTGCCCGCAAAGTAATCCTCTCAAAGAACTCTATATACCGAATACAGTTAATGAAATATGTGATGAAGCTTTCACCAAAAACCAATATCTTGAATCTGTCTACATTCCGAACAGCATTAAGGTAATGGGCGATTATGCTTTTCAAAATTGCAGTTCACTGAATTATCTTGAGTTTGAGGACGGATTTTCCATAGACAGATTGTATTTCACTTTTCAGGATTGTGTAAATCTTAAAACAGCAATATTCCCGTCTGACTCCAAAGTTGATTTGTTTTACGGCACATTTAAAAACACAGGCTTAACACATTGCGAACTTCCTGATTATGTGGACAAAATTCAATACATTTTCCAAGAAACAAAAGATTTAAAAAATGTTGAATTGCCTAAATATCTTAATTTTATGGGGTCATCAAACTTTTATAACTCCGGAATTGAAAGCATAATAATCCCCGATAATATCAAAAAAATACAGCAGGCGGATTTCAGCCATTGTGAAAACCTAAAATATATTGACCTTAACAATGTTACTTCACTGAGTATTTTGTCCTTTGCTTATTGCACATCTCTTGAAAGCATAGATCTAACCAATGTAACTTATTATGAAAAAAGCTCAAGAAACGGCACTTTTGTCGGATGCGATAATCTAAATAAGTTTTATTTTAATAAGGATACCGAAGGCACAAATATTCTTGAGGAAAGTTACAACGGCAATGAAACTCTTGAAACGATTGTTGTCGGCAACAGTATTAAACAAATTCAATCCCGAGCTTTCGCTGACTGCACCAATTTAACCACAGCGCTAATCTCTGATTCGGTTACTCAGATTGCAGACACAGCGTTTGAAAACTGCAACAACCTTAACATTGTCTGCAAGGCAGGCTCATATGCCCAAAGCTATGCCCAAGAAAAATCCATTCCTTACACCACCTTTGTTGTAGCTCCGATTCCTGATCAAGAATACACAGGCAAGGAGATAGAACCGGCTCTTGATGTTACGGCTCAAAGCAAAGAACTCAGTCTTGGCAACGATTATACTGCCGTTTACAGCGATAATATCAATGTGGGCACTGCAAAGGTAAATGTTATAGGGCTCGGCGATTATAGTATTTTTGCAAGCCTTGTTAAATTCAATATTGTCGGCGGAGAAAATCAGGACACAGGCGCAGATATTCCCGAGTTGCCTTTCATTGATAATGAATCACAGGGTGAAACAGCCGGTAATAACAGCGGTTTAACACCGAATGTAAGCATCAGCGGTAATACCGGCAGCAGTAACGCTAACAGAAACAACACTTCTGATGCAAAGCCGCAAAATTCTCAGCAGTCAGGACAAAATACAAATGATGTTGTAACAGGTAATAAAACCTCACCTAATGCTGAACAAAACAGTACTGCTAACACACCAGGCAATAACGGTAGTGAAAGCACAGACAAAAAAGACAGTAATTCAGCAGTGAAAAATAATGAGCAAAGCGATACTGCACAAAACCCAAACACAGCTGAAAACAACAATGCTCAAAACGATCTGAATAATGATGCCGAAACTGAGCAGGAAGATACACAAAAATGGTATGAAGCTGTAATATCTGCAATTATAGCGTTCTTCAATAAAATAATTGAATTTTTCAAAACAATTTTCAGCTGATAAAAAAAGCCCTCGTTCCTTCGGCAGCGTCCCATAAGGAAGTAAAAAGAATTTTGGTAGGAACCGGCGTGTCAGGTCACGCCGGTTCCGATTCGTTTAGGGACTCCCTTCCAATCTTCAAAGGGATGCGGATTTGCCCCACATAGGTGAAATACAGGTCAATTTGCACCTGCTTCCTTCCGTTCTCCCTTACCGGACTGTGTACCACGATCCTGCTCACAAGCTCATTGAGGATGGCGGCGTCGAGTTCCGGAATATCCAGGTACTTGTCCACCAGCTTCAGAAACTCGTTTACATTGGAAACCTGCCCGGCCTGTGTTTCAATTTCCCGTTCCAGTACGGCGGCAAGCTGCTCAATCTCTGCCTGCTCCTTCTCATATTGGCGGGATAATTTTAGGTACCGGCTGTCAGACAGCTTGCCCAGCACATTGTCCTCATAGATATGCTGGATAATCCGGTCCAAGTCCTCCATCCGTTTTTTCGCCCCGGAGAGGGCTTTCTGTTTTTCTGCCAGTTCGGCCTTGCGGCTTTCCTCGTCCTGCGCCAGCATTTCCAGCTTGAAATCCTTCCGGAACATACGGACATAACTCAATGTCTGCCGTATGGTTTCCAGCACAATCCGGTAAAGCACCTGTTCCCGGATATAGTGGATTTTGCAGGAGCCGGTGTTGCTCTTGTAATTGGAGCAGACAAAATGATTCTGGCTGTCGTCTTTGTAGGTATTGCAGGTGCAGAAATACAGCTTGGCCCCGCAGTCGGCGCAGTAGAGCAGGCCGGAGAAAATGCTGGTTCTTCCTGTTTTTGTCGGCCTGCGTTTGTTCTTCCGAAGTTCCTGTACCCGTTCCCACTGTCCCTTATCAATGATGGCGGGCTGGGTATCCTCAAAAATGCGCTGGTTCTCAACCGGGTTTTCCATCCGCTTTTTGAATTTCAGGGACTTGGTATAGGTCTTGAAGTTCACGGTACAGCCCGTGTACTCCCGCCGCTCCAAAATTCTAAGCACGGCGTTGGTATTCCAACGGTATAGGTTCTCCGGCATGACCCAGCCCTTTTGCCTGGCGTGATAGGCGGTGACGGTCAGCACCTTGTCGGCTGTGAAGATTTTTGCGATCTGCATAGGGCCTTTCCCCGCAATGCAGAGGTTGAAAATGCGCTGCACCACCTTTGCCGCTTCTTCGTCCACAACCCATTTCTTTTTATCCTGAGGGTCTTTTATGTATCCATAAGGCGGGTTGCTGGCGATATGCTCCCCGGCTTCGCCCCGCATCTTTACCACTGCCCGGATTTTCTTGCTGGTATCCTTGGCGTAGTAGTCGTTGAATACATTTTTGAACACCGCAAAATCATTTTCCCCTTTGGCGCTGTCCACATCATCGTTGATGGCAATAAAGCGGACGTCATAAGCGGGAAAGATGAAATCCTGAAGCCGCCCCATGTAGGAATACTCCCTGCCCAGCCGGGATAGGTCTTTGACAATCACAGCGGATACGCTGTAATCCTTCACATATCGCATCATCTCCTGGAACCCCGGCCTCTGGAAGCTGGTTCCAGAATATCCGTCGTCTATAAAGAATTGGATATTCCGAAACCCGTGTTCGGCAGCGTATTTGCTCAACAGGGTTTTCTGATTGGTAATGGAATTGCTTTCCCCGTCCAGGGCGTCGTCCTGGCTCAAGCGGCAGTATAAAGCGGTAATTTTTTCTGGCTGCTGATTCATTTACTTCTCCTTTCTGTTCAGGCAGCCAAGTAAACGGTTGCCCTTATTATAACGCTCTGATTGGCTTTTTGCAGCTATCTTTCCGGTTCTTTCTCTTTCAAATCCTTTTCCATCAGCCGCTTTAATTTCTTCACGATCCCTTCCGAGCCTTTTTCTGCAAAGTGGGGAATGACCGTGTAGACGGAGGTACCTTCAAAGTATGTATATCTGCTGTTTCCCAAATCAAAGTGATACGCACCGTCTTTGAAATGCTTTTCCATTCGTTCCCCCACAGCGGGGTCAAAATCTTTCAGCAGTTCATACAGCTTTTGCTCACCAATCATGGGCTCCCCTCCTTTTGTCAACAGGCAAATTCAACGTGATAATAGCTGGCCTGCCAAGGCCCTGTTTCCGGCGGACGATCAGGCCGCAGGATTCCAGTTCGTGAAACGCCCGCGTCGTTACCTGTCTGCTTCGGTGAAGTTTCGCTTTGGCATCCTCCACAGTGAAATACATGCGGATAGTCCCATCTGCTTCGATATAGCCTTTCTTCCTGGAAATCCCCGCCCGGTCCAAAAGCAGGGCGTACAGCACCTTAGCGTCATTGGATAAGTCTAGGGGGATAAGGAAACGTGGGAAAATGATGTAAGACGAAATTTCCGTATCTGTTTTGTATGGAATCATAAATTCTCCTTCCTATCCATCCATCGCTATGATAGATTGATTGATATTGACTATTTTGTATTTGATTCTTTCTTATTAACTACCGTCTAAATTCGGGCTGTCAGAGAGGCGGGAAAGCCACGGACTGAAAAACAGGATATGGGCGCTCCAGAGCGTCAGCTTTGCCATGTTCTGAAAAACCAATCCTGGATATTCCCGTTTAGGCAGACAAAATGAAGCGGGAACCTATATGTACTCAGCCTGCTGCCTGTCTGGGGAAATCCCGTTTAGGTCAGGAGCCTGTGCGGACAATTAGAAGCTCGTTCTGGGCGGGCATAAGGATTTATCCCTCTATCCCGTTGACCGGTGCTTGCAAAGCCCGCAGAATCAAGCCTTTTTCGTCTCTAATTGTCCGCAGGCAGCCCGCCTTTTCCGGTCACTGGCTGTTTTCTGCCTGCGGTGAACGATAGCGGCGCAGGACTTGCAGTATTTTGCCCGGTTGGAACCGGGAAGAAAGGATTGTCCGCAGACAGCGCACCGTTTATGTTCTTTCCGATGAAGCAAAGCAGTCACCAGAGGTTCATCCAAAGGCAGGACAGCGGCACGGAACCAGTTGCACAGCAGAGAGTAGGAAATGCTTTGCACGCAAACGCATTCTTCTCCATCGTCAAGGGCAAGGCAGTTCCCGCTCTCATAGTTGCAGCACTGATGGACTAGCTTTCTAGCTCTGCGGTATTGGGAGTAGGTCATCACGGGGATTTTCTCTTTGATTTCTATCACCTCCTTTTGGACGGTCAAAACACACCCTTCTATTTATCCGTACATTTTGACAGCAAAATGACACCCCCTTTTGAAAATAAATTTGAGATAGCTCAAAATCCCTCTCATATATCCGTATATTTTCGAGGGAATTATTGCGTGGACAAACACAAAAATACCCTTCTAATAGTCATTTCATTTTGAGGGGATTTTTACGGGGGGTTCAGCAGAAAAATTTAAAAATACCTCTCTATTAGTCGTGACATTTTTAAGGGTGTTTTTATAGGTGTTTTCGCAAAAAAATACCACCATGGCCGTTTCAAGCCATGATGGCATTCCTCAGATTTCAAATTTATAGCAGACGCGGCAGATAATAAAACTGGAAGAAATAAAGACTTTACGCCAGCTTCCAATTCTGGCTCTCCGTCTGTAGCTTCACCATTCGGGCATATAAGCCGTTTTGCTTCAACAATGTTTCCGGTGCGCCTTCTTCGGCCACAGTTCCTTCAGAAAGCACCACGATTTTGTCTGCTCCGGCTACGGTGCGCATCCGGTGGGCAATCACCAGCACCGTCTTATCTGCGATCAGGCGGGAAAGGGCGGTTTGAATCAGGGTTTCATTCTCTACATCCAGCGAAGCGGTAGCCTCATCCAAAAGAATGATCGGCGCGTTTTTCAGAAAGGCCCGCGCGATGGAAATCCGCTGCCGTTCACCGCCGGAAAGCTCGCAGCCGTTTTCCCCGATGTTGGTATGCCAGCCATCCGGCAGCTTTTCGGCAAATTCGTCCACATTGGCAAGTTTTGCAGCGGCTAAAACCTGTTCATCGGTTGCGTCTTTATTCCCAATTCGTATATTCTCCAAAATGGTATTGTCGAACAGGGTAACGTCCTGAAATACAATGGAGAACAGGGAAAGCAGCGTCTCCGGGTCAATTTTGGAAATATCCATGCCTCCCACGGTGATCTTTCCCCGGCTCACATCCCAAAATCTTGCTGCCAACCGGGAAACCGTTGTTTTGCCGCCACCAGAAGGCCCTACCAAGGCTGTGACTTCACCCTGCTTTGCGGTAAAGGAAACATCCTTCAATACGGTTTCTCCTGTGTTGTAGGCAAAGCCTACATGGTCGAAGGTAATGTCATAGCCTTTGTTGGAAAGTCTGTTTTCTCCCTGCTGAATCGGATGATCGAGGATTTCATTCATGCGGGCGATATTAGTGCGGGTGCTGATAACCGCCGCCAGATTTTGCAACGCCCCTTGCAGCGGATCGTAGAGCCGTGAAACAACCAGCAGGAACAGGAAGAAAGTCAGGACATCGAGGCTGCCGCCTATCAGAAGAATAGAGCCTACCAACGCAACGGTGGCAATTCCCAGCTTTAATATGAGTGAAGCCGATACCACAAAGGCCGCCAACCCAAACTCATTGAGAATGGAACGATGTTCCACGGCGCGGATTTTCTTTTCCAAGCCTTTCAGGTATTCTGCTTCGGCGTTGTTGGCTTTTAAGTCGCGCACAGTTTCAATGCACTCTTGAATCCCGTCGGCGCAGGCCATCTTTACATCCATCGCTTTCTGATTGAGCCGTTCCTGCACCTTTGCGGAGAAGCCTACAATAGCAAAGGCAACCGGCAACACCCACAGCGCCGCTAATGCCATGCGCCAGTCGAACACCAAAAGGCTAATGGAAATTAAGACAGTGGAGATGATTGATCCTGCCAGTTCCGGTATAAAGTGAGAAAAACTCTGCTCCAAAAAGGTGCAGTCGGCCATGATGGTGCTGGTAAGGTCAGCTAAGTCCTTTTTTCCAAAGAAGGACAGCGGAATCTTCCGAAGTCGTTCAGCCAGCGTAATCCTCCGCACACCGCTTTCTGTATAAGTGGCAAAGTAGGTAGCGTTGTATTGAAAGTAAGTGGTAAGCAAGATCAAGCCAATGCACACCACGCAGCCCACGATGTAAAAAGCAATTTTTTCGCCGGGAACACCGCCATTCATCAAATCGCCTACTAAAAAATACAAGAGGCCCACCGGGAACATAAAGGAAAGATTTTGAAGAACGCAGGCCAGACAGCCTTTCACCAAATCTTTCGCCCCCTGCTCGGAAAGGGCATATCGCTTTTGAAGCCTTTTAATCACTTTATTGTACCTCCTTTGCAACTTTCCATTGAACAGAAGTTTGATAGTCCTGCCACATGTGGCTGAAAACGCCGCCTTTTTCCAGCAGCTCCCGGCTCTTGCCGCTCTCTGTGATCTGCCCGTCCTCAATGACATAGATTTGGTCTACGCCAGCTACGGTAGAGAGACGATGGGCGATCATAATCACCGTTTTCCCCTGTGACAGCTTGGAAAAGGCTGCCTGTACGCGAGATTCATTATCCGGGTCGGCAAAGGCGGTGGCCTCGTCTAAAATTACGACAGGCGCATTTTTCAACATCACGCGGGCGATGGCAATCCGCTGTTGTTCGCCACCGGAAAGGTACACACCTTTTGTCCCTATCACGGTGTCTGCGCCTTGGGGCAGCTTTTCCAGAATATCGTCACACTGGGCATTGTGGAGGGCAGCCATGATTTCTTCGCGGGTCGCATTAGGCTTTCCCATGCGTACATTTTCCAAAATTGAGGCTTTGATTAGGCGGCTGTTCTGGAATACAAAAGAAACGGTATTCATAAGTTCCTCTTTGGCGATGTTCTTCACATTCACGCCGCCAATTTTCACCTGCCCGCCTTGCGGGTCAAAAAACCGGCAGATCAGATTGGCAAGCGTGGTCTTGCCACCGCCAGAAGGTCCCACAAAAGCTACCGTCTGCCCTGCGGGAATTGAAAGGGAAATATCCTTGATGACCTCGTTTTTTCCATCATAACTGAAATGAACATGGTTAAGCTGTACCGAAGCGTCCTCTGGGTGTTCCGGCTGTTTTGGTTCTGCAAGCGGCTTAAGATTCAATACGCTGTCGATTCTCTGCAAGGCATCGTCTACAATCATGGCGTTTTCGCTCTGGAACATGATGCGGGTGAGGGTAACGGAGATAATGGGCGTAATGATGATATAGAACATGAGATCCAGCAGGAAATCCTTGGTAACGCCGCCTTGGGTAAAAATCAGCGCACCGGCAATCAGCGCGGCAAAGACGCCGTTGATGGCTGCCGTATAGAACATCATGGGTGCTCGAAGCTGCTTGGTATAGGCAATCACCCACACCTTATACCTATCAATGGAATCCTTGAATTTTTTGAAGGAGAATATGGTCTGCCCGAAGGTTTTTACAACGGGAATCCCCCGTACATACTCTACCGCTTCATTGGACATATCATCGAGAGCGTTTTGGTATTCTTTCATTTTTTCCTGCATTTTCTTTCCGGTCATCGTCATCATAATCAGAAAGCCCAGCACTACCGGCACAAGGCTCAAAAGTCCCAGCCGCCAGTCGAACACCAGTAGCAGAACCAAAAGGCCGCATGGCGTCGCAATGGCATTGGCACGGTCGGGAAGCTGATGCGCCAGATAGGTTTCGGTGGCGGCGCTGGATTCATTGACGATCTTGCGCAGCCTGCCGCTGCCGAATTGCTCTGCAAACCCCAGCGGTAGCTTTACAATATGCTTCATCGTTTGTAGGCGCAGGTTGGTGGCAATGCGGAACGCCCCTTTGTGGGAACACATCAGAGCGCCTATGTAGACCAACACCGCGATCACTGCGAACAGCACCGCCATCCAGCCGTTACGGGTCAGGTTTTGCGCATGGCTGAAATCCGGCGCAACTGCCAACACTTCCTGCATGACCTTCCAGATATAGTAGAAAGGCACTAACGCTATGAGGGCGCTGATGGCCGAAAGCACCCAGGAAGCGTAAGTCAGGTATTTGTGGTTGCCTGCAATCTGTAGCAGGCGTGACAGATTGGATTGTTTTTTCAAAGAAGATTCCTCCTTTTCTTTATTTCATCTATGATAAAGAGAACACAAGCGCGTCCTTCTTATATCCGTATAAGTTAGTTATCGCTAACCCATGAGCAAAAATTACAGGGCATTACTGCCCCATAATTTTCATCCATCCGGCTGTATAGAAAGCCCGCATTTCCTTCACATAATTTTCTGCGTTTTGAAGCGGCATCTCGTGAATCACCAATTCAAAAAAGGTGTGGAACATGCCGGTAATCAGGATATGCTCCAGCGCGGGGTCAATCTGGGGAGAAGGCCGCCCAAGCTCCTGCAAGACTTCTTGATAGGCATGGGTTGCCGCTGCCTCAATTTCCACCATTTCGTCAATAAGGCCGGAAAATTTTGTCCCTTCCGAGCAGCAGAGGATGAGCTTACATTCCTCAAGATGTTCATAAGCGTAGTGGAGCATATCAAACATGCAAGCGCCGGAAATGTCTCCCATAACCTCCGGCTGCTGCTCGTGGGGGAGATCGGCAAATTCCTTCTGCGCTTTTTGAAAACAGCCAAGCAGGTACGCATAATGCTCGCCTACCAAAGCCTCGAACAATTCTTCTTTGCTTTTGTAATAGCCATAAAAGGCTCCGGTAGTCATTCCCACGGATTTCACAATATTCCGCAAGGAAGCGTCTTTGTACCCTTTTTCTAAAAACTCTGCTTTTGCGGCCTGGTGGATACGTTCTAAGGTTGTCAGATTGCCGTCTATTTTCTTCGCCTCCTTATAACGATGTTATATATCACTGTTATATTTTATCTCGAGAGGCGGGTTCTGTCAAGAGGGAAATTACCCATAGAAGCATTTCAGAGACATTAGAGATAAAACAAGGTGAGGCAGCGTTTATACACTTCCTCACCTTTCTATTTTTCTTCAAACTTATAGCCGATACCGTAGACGCTTTTTACATAGTCCGGCAGATCAGGGGAAACCCTCAATTTTCTCCGTAGATTGCTTACATGGTTGTTTACCGCTTTCCGTGAATAGTAAGTATAATCTTCTTCCCATACCAGATCCATAAGCATTTCATAGGTGAATACTCGTTTTGGATTTAAGATAAGCAAGGAAAAAATGTCAAACTCTTTGACGGTTAGTTCAATCGGTTGCTCTCGGATTGTAACAAGCCGCTGCTCCAAGCAGAAATATAAATCGTCTATCTGTATTTCCGTTAAGGGTTGATTCGCTTTCACAGGTATAGAGTATTTACCACGGAAGATAGTTTGATATGGTACATCGTTTATGTTGATGCGGCTTGTTGTACTTTCAAGGGCAAACTGCGCCAGCTCCCGTTGCTGATCTACGGAAAGAAGGGCAAACAACTTTTCACCAATTTGCCTGCCGGTTTCAGCTAAATCAAGTACAGCTAATTTCCCATATCACCACCACCTAACCATCATCAAATGCTTTTTTTAACTTTTGAAAAGACTCTGCGCTAATTGCGTGTTCAATTTCGCAGGCATCTTGCTCCGCGGTTTTTGGATCTACCCCTGCTGCTATAAGCCGTTCTGTAAAAAAACGATGCTTTTCGTAAATTTGTTCGGCAAGCTGTAACCCTGCTTTTGTCAAGGAAAGTGTGCCGTCAGCATTTTTGACAAGATGACCGGATTTGGATAATTCCTTCACTGCTCGGCTCACCGAAGGTTTTTTTACATCTAATTGCTCGGCCACATCCACGCATCGGACATATCCGTGTTGTTGTTTTATCATCAAAATGGCTTCCAGATAATCCTCCATTGCTGATGTCAAAGCCATTGGCACACCTCCTTTTATTGGCTATGTTTTCAGCTTTAAGCAATACTCCAGCCTTCGGCCTGCTCGCGAATATTGATAAATCTTTTATATATTCCTTCCTGCCGGATAAGCTGATTGTGCGTACCTTTTTGCACGATTCGGCCATCGTCTACTACTAATATCTGATCTGCGTGTTCTATTGTCGCTAAACGATGCGCAATGACAATCACTGTTTTTCCTATAGTTAATTCACTGATTGCCTGCTGGATTAAATGCTCATTTTCCGGGTCGATACTTGCGGTGGCTTCATCAAGGATGACAATGTTTGCATTTTTCAGAATAGCACGGGCGATAGATACTCTTTGTTTTTCACCGCCAGAAAGTGTAGAGCCGCCTTCTCCGATGACGGTTTGATACCCTTCAGGAAGCGACATAATAAAATCATGGCAGCGAGCTTTTTTAGCGGCGGCAATCACTTCTTCCTGCGAGGCATTGGGATTTCCAAAGCGGATATTGTTTTCAATCGTATCATGGAACAGATAAACCTTTTGAAAAACCATTGAAATATTACGAAGGAGACTGTCGTAGGTCATATCTCTTACATTTTCACCGCCGACAAGAACTTTTCCGCTGTCTACATCATAGAAGCGGGCAATCAGGTTGCAAATTGTAGTTTTACCACTGCCGGATGGTCCCACGATAGCTGTCGTACTGCCCTGCGGAATAGAAAAACTGATATTTCTAAGAACCGGAGTTTTATCATATGAAAAGGTAACATTTTGAAATTCAATGTCCGCATTCTTTAGCACAATATCTTTCCCATCCCTGTCAATAATTTCAGCATGTTCAATATGATCCAGTTTATCCAGTGTCGCATCAATCACTTCTAACACATGTGCCGCATTGTTCATGGTTTCCACACTACCGAATAGCATAAAAGAGAACATATCCAACATAAGCATAGTCGGCAGATCCATGCCTCCATTAAATGTGAGAAAGGCAGCAATCGCTACAATGGCAATCGAAGCGGCTTTTAAGGAAAATAGGTGTAGGCAGTTAAAGGGCATATACTCTAACTCAATTTTGATGTTGATTTTTTTACTGTCACTATAAGCCTTTTGAATCCCCGCAATCGAGACGCCTTCTTGCTTAAAGGCTTTTACGATCTGCATGCCGCGCAGATATTCAATCGAACTTTCTACCATATCATCCTGCGCTTTCTGATGAACAGGTGCATTTTTCCGGCTTTGCTTTTCCAGCAAGTGCAGAAAGAGTGCAGAGAGCAAAACTCCAGCCAGTGCGACAAAACCCGCAAGCGGACTGTAAAAAGCAAGAAACAGAATGAGGACGATTACAGTAATATAGCCGTTGACTACTGTATTAACCATATTCATTGCGTACATTTCCATAAAAGACAAATCTGTTGTAGCGGCAGCGGATAGCTCTCCCATATTATTTTTACTAAAGAATCCTAACGACACCCTTTTCATAATATCGCCAAGCTGGATTCTTTCATCAGCCGTAGCTTCATATCCTACGCTTTCCTGTGTTTTGGCTCGCAGATAAGAAAATATATATCTACCAAACACCGCCAACACCATAGCGCCAAGCAGAACCCATATCTCCCGTGCCTGCAAATTTGCAACACCATGAAAATCGTCTAAAACGGCACTCAATCCTTTAGCCGCCAACATAATTGGGATTGCGGTAAAAATACTGTGAAAAAAAGCATAAACGAAACCGATATAAATGCGTTTCCTATATTTTCCTGTCCAATGGATTAAGCGGTTTACAATGCGAAACATATCTTTTACCTCCTTTCCCCGGAACCAGCAGACCAATTCTGCGCTCCTATATGAGCTTCCCACATGTCTCTATACAAAGCATCTTTGCTTAAAAGCTGTTCATGCGTGCCCGTATTTTCTACCTGCCCGTCTTTTAATACGATAATCTGATTGGCATTTCTAATAGTCGAAAGCCTGTGGGCAATTACCAATAAAGTTTTTCCTTTTGTTAAAGCTGCAATAGACCGTTGTATTTTTTCTTCATTCTCCTGATCGGTGAAAGCAGTAGCTTCATCTAAAATTACAATAGGAGCATTTTTCAAAATCATACGGGCAATCGAAATACGCTGTTTTTCACCGCCAGACAAACGGTTTCCGGCATCACCGGCTGTCGTATCATAGCCATTCTCCAGCTTCATTATAAATTCATCACAGCAAGCCGCTTTCGCCGCCGCATAGACTTCATCATCGGTGGCCTTCGGATTCCCAAGACGAATATTTTCTTTGATAGAGCAGTTAAATAAAAAGTTATCTTGTGTAACAAAACTTACAAGATCGGCAAGCTGAGTTAATGGTATCGTGCGAATATCCGCACCGCCAATTTGAATGGATCCTTCATTTACATCCCAAAATCGAGCAATGAGACGGGCAATCGTAGATTTCCCACCACCGGAGGGACCGACAAGGGCAGTGAACTTTCCTTCTGGAATTTTAAGATTGATGTTGGAAAGCACCTGCTTCCCATTCTCTTTGTCGTAGGCAAATGAAACATTTTTCAATTCAATATTTTGTGATTCTACTCGCACCGTTTGCTGTGTGTCCGGCAATTCTTCTACATGAAGTAGCGAGTCAACATCATGTACTGCATATTCTATGGCTTTTGTTTCATTTACATAGGTTGTAAAATTCATTAGCGGTCCTACAATGCCAAGAGAGAGAATTAGGCATATTACAAGATCCTGCGGCGCAAGGCTTCCGGTTAAGTACAGAAACATGCCAATCGGCAGTGTGCCTAAAAAAGTAGAGGGAAGGACAGCGGAAATAAAATTCATTAGTTTCCACGAACTCTGATACCATTTTAAAGTGTAATCCTTAAATGACTGCACTGCCTTTGAAAATTTTTCGTAAGAACTGGAGGATTGATTGAATGCCTTAATGACTTCAATCCCTTCCACATATTCTACAATGACACCATTTACATAATTGCTTGACTCCATATAGTCCGCATATAGCTTATTAAAATTCTTCATCATTATGGTGAAGGCAATAAAAGCAAGCGGAACCGTCACCAGCATAGCTAATGCCATTCTCCAGTCGATAAAAGCCAAGTAGATAAAAACGCTGATTGACAAAAGCAGATTGGAGATGCATTCTGGAATCATGTGGGCTAAAGGAAGTTCTATTGTTTCCACACGATCTACAAGAACGCTCTTTAGTTTACCAACGGATTCCCCCAGCACAGTGCCAAGAGGCGCTTTCATCAATCTTTTTGCAAGACTGAGCCGTATATTCTCCAGAATTGTATATGCCGAGAAATGGGACAGGCTGGTTGAAATCCCATAAAGCAGGAAACGCAATGCGTATGCGACAAGTCCAATCAAGCACCACTTCCAAACCTCTGCCATCACAGGAGAACCGCCGATAAAGAGGGATATAATCTGATAAACACTCCAATAAGGTATCAGACCGGCGACGACGCTGATAACAGCACAAAGCACGGATAAGAAAATTTTTATCCGGCACTGTGAAGCAAAGGAGAATACAATAGAAATCCAGCTTTTTTGTTTCATTTTGCTTCCTCCTTAAACAAAAAAATAGAGAGTATCTTACATGAATACTCTCTAATTATGATGTTTTTTTCGATTGGCTGCCACTCTGGAAAGGTGAGTTTTACTCCATTTAGATTTTAACTTTTCTATATTCCAAAGGGGTTTTTCCTTTAACCTTTTTGAACGCTTCGGAGAATTTGCTTGTGTTGGTATATCCTACTTTTCCTGCAATGGTTGTAATAGGCTCGTCTGTCTGTGTAAGAAGGGTAGCCGCTAAATCCATTCTATAATTTCGCATATATGTATAAATAGCTGTACCATATACGCCCTTAAAACATTGTTTCAAAGCGGAAACAGAAATATCATATTGTGCTGAAAGTTCTTCCATTGTAAAGTGACGCTCTGGATTATTTGTCATAAAGGCCATGATCGCCTTGACTTTTTCTACCTGTGTTTTATAAAAATAAGGCCGTTCCTCACCAAGAACGGAAGGGTCTATTGTTTTTAATGTGATAAGTAGTTCCAAAACTTTTACTCTCAAATATTCCAATCGGATAGAATCAGGCACACGATAGAGTTCCGAAATCACATGATCGGAAACGGAATCACCGTGCATAATAAAAGGCCGATTCTTTAATGAGAAAAGTTGTTCTAACTGCTCTAAATCAATAGAGAATATAGAAAGCAACTCACCGATTCCTGCAATAGCCTCTGGCACAGAGATGGTTATAGTAATTCCATGATAATGGCTCACAGGAAAACTACAATGTTTATTTTCGGTAATAGGGCTATCCAACATAATATCACCGGAAGCAAGATAGAGATAAGCGCCATTACTCACTTCCCATTCAATCCGACCTTCTCTGCAATGGTGAATGGCAAGAGTATGAGCATTGTTTTCAAACCTCCTTGAAGGGCAGCTTTCCATATGAAAATCATTATACATTACACCTATGCCGGGATAAATCTCATAAAATGTAGCAGTTCCGTCACCAGTATCATTCTTCATCTGATAGACAGAGCAGGATTCATCACGACAAAGCAGGTTCATATTTTGTTGCAGGAAAAATTGGTCGTTCCCATTCATATGGCCTCACCTCGTTTTCATAAAAAAAGTCTTTAACCGCTGGATTCCTTTTTCGTCTAATACATATTGCTCTTGAATTTTACCATTCTCCAAGTGCAAAACATAAGTACAGCAACTAACGATCAGTTCATAATCATGGGTAATTACAAGAGAAGTTTTCCCCATATCTTGTATAGTAGTCAATTCATTGGCAACTTCTTGCATGTGTTGCAAATCCAAACCGCTGGTAGGTTCGTCAAACACTAAGATTTCCCTGTCGGAGATTAGAGCAGTAGCTATTGCTACTCGTTGTTTTTGACCGCCGGATAAAGCCATTGGATGACGATCTTTGAATTGAAATAAATCCAGTCGTTGAAGGATCCGCCCGGCTTGTGAAGTGTTCGGCTCTTTCATACTTAAAAGCATTTCTTCTTCGGTGCTTTCTGTAAATAGCTGATGATTCACATCTTGCATAACCATATAGCACAGAGATAATCTTTGCTTTCTATTATACTGATTTCCGTTAATATTCACAACACCTTTACAGTGTTTCTCTAATCCACAAAGGCAACGAGCGAAAGTGGATTTTCCGGCTCCATTATGCCCAATGACGGCAATAATACTGCCTTGTGGTAATGTAAGAGAATCAATATGGAGAGCATCATACTGCCTCGTATAAGCAAAATGAAAGTTCGTGCATATAAATCGGCGTTGATCTGTTAAAGCTCGGATGGAAATCGGGAACTCAAAAATATTGAATGGGCGTAATCCCATTTGAATCTGCTGTTCAGCAGACAAAGCGAGAGCTTCGGAAGCAGAATAATCTTTCTCAATTTTTCCGTCCTCCAAATACAACACACGGTCGATCAAATCGCGGAGATAATACAGCCGGTGTTCTGCAATAACCACTGTTTTCCCTTGTTCTTTCCAAAGCTGAATCATACGTCGTAGGTCCTCGGTTGCAGATATATCCAAATTAGAGGAAGGCTCGTCTAAAACCATAATTGGCGGGTCACTTACCGATACGGAGGCGCAAGCTATTTTTTGTTTTTCTCCACCCGACATACAAAATATGTTTTTACCCATTAGCGACTCAATATCAAACTGATCTGCAATGAACTTTACACGCTCTACGATTTCATTTTCCGGCAACCCTTGATTTTCACAACCAAAGGCCAATTCGCTGGTGGTATCTACTGTAAAAAATTGTGTCCGTGGATTTTGAAAGACGCTGCCAACATATTTAGCAGTTTCATAAAGGGGAAGCTGGCTGATATTTTTTCCGTTTAATAAAACATTGCCGGTCAATTTGCCTTCATAGTAGTTGGGGATAAGCCCGTTTATCAATCGGGTCAAAGTGGTTTTTCCGCAGCCGGATTTCCCACATAAAAGGAGTACCTGCCCATCTGGAATTGTAAGGTTGATATTTTCCAACCCTCCTGCATCGTTACCACCGGCATAACGGAAATTGATGTTTTGTAGTGCAATCACGAAACCACCTCCCTAACAAATAAAAAAGCCTACCCAACAAGGAATCGTTAGCAGGAAGAAAAATACATCCAGCGGACCGAATTTGATTGTGCAAATATTTGTCCGTTTTTGCGGCGCCCCGAGCCCGCGTGTTAAAGCGGCAGCAGACAGTTCTTCTCCTATTTTTGCTATCGAGATCATCAGTGGCACGACACGATATTCCAACATTTTCATAGGGCTGCGTAATGTGGTAATGCCTCTCATTTTCATTGCATCCCGAATTGCTGCATATTCTTCTTTTACAGTGGGGAAAAAACGGAACACCACCGATACGGGGATGACAACCTTTTGCGGAACTCGCATTCTCTCCATGGCCGCTACAAATTCACTTACTGTCGTGGTACTCACCAAATAATACCCCATAATAAAGCCGGGAAGCATATGCGTATAAATTCCAACAGCGGCGCCTAAAATAAAATTCCATGTACCAGTCAATAAAGGCAGTACCGTCAATTCCAGCGCAAACAATACGGCATATGTAACCGTAAATCTGGCAGCCGCTTTCCACTTCTTTGAAAGTAGCAGAAAAATGATAGGACAAGCCATCAGGCACGGACGGACAAAATTCATAAACCCGCCCGTGCCTCCAGTTATCATAATAGTGCTAACTGTAACCGTCAAAAAAAGTTTTGTTCTGGGGTCAGCAGGAAGAATGGCTTTCTTCTCAAATTTTAATGAAAGCACCGCATCCATTAAGCAATCCCCGCTTTTTCAAAATGTTTTTTCAGAACGGCCTTTCCAAGCAAAGCTCCCAAAATACCGCCGATAAAGGTCACGACGAATAGAACAGGGAACATCCAGCCGGGAGTATAGGACATAAGCGTATTCACATATTCCTGCCCGTAACTGCTAACAAGAGAGGAAAAGAAATCGTCCCGAGTCAAAAACATGCGGCTCACATATCCCATGATCCAAAGTGAGAATACACCGTTTCCAAGCAAAGTGCATTTCCAGCTTTGATATTTACCGGCTCTCAAAATCAAGTCGCTTGCAATGCCGAAAATTACACCGGCAACCAGCACCAAAACGCCGCTGCCCATAATTAGATTAAGCAGGCCAAGAATAACGCCCGTCAAAGTAACCATCCCAAATTTTTTGACTTTCGTTAAGTACAGCATAAATGGGATCCCGCACAAAATCGGGCATACAAGCCCCAGCAGCGGAATGAAGATGGGGATATATCCCAACATCATACCGGCAAAGAAAATGACAAAGTAGATTGCGGTAAAAATACCCACATTGATGAGGTCTTTGGCTTGCAGCCTTTTACTTTTTGTTTCCATAGTTTCATTCCTCCATGATGGCGTTAGTCATTGCTAACCTATGCCGCTAAAAAATAGCGACATGAAATTCGCATGTATTTAATTTATCATACTCCGAATGGGCGTACCACTCTGGATAGTTTGAAAATACTCCGAATGGTTTAGAAGTTGATAGTGACTTTTTTCAGGATATAAGCAGTAAAAAGGTGTGATAGCATATATGCTACCACACCTTTTATTTTGCCTCGAACTTATAGCCGATACCGTAGACGCTTTTTACATAGTCCGGCAGATCAGGGGAAACCCTCAATTTTCTCCGTAGATTGCTTACATGGTTGTTTACCGCTTTCCGTGAATAGTAAGTATAATCTTCTTCCCATACCAGATCCATAAGCATTTCATAGGTGAATACTCGTTTTGGATTTAAGATAAGCAAGGAGAAGATTTCAAATTCTTTGACTGTCAGAGGAATCACATTGCCTTGCACCATCACAAGGCGTTGCTCTAAACAGAAATATAAATCACCTTCCCGGATTTCTGTTAATGGCTGATCCACCTGTAATGGAGTAAAATACTGGCCTCGAAAGTGCGTTGTATATGGAAGATCAGCCGGAATATCGCCAGCCTCATAGTCACGAACAAATTGAGCCAACTCCTTCTTTTGATTCGGGGAAAGCAGGGAAAGCAGTTTTTTGCCTATTTGTCTGCCAGAATCCTCTAAATCCAACACGGCTAATTTCCCATATCACCACCACCTAACCGTCATCAAATGCTTTCTTTAATTTTTGAAACGATTCTGAACTAACTGCGTGTTCAATACCGCAAGCATCCTGCTCTGCGGTTTCGGGATCCACGCCAGTCAATATAAGTTGCTTTGTGAAAAACAGGTGCTTTTCGTAAATCTGTTCGGCAATCTGCAATCCTAGTTCCGTTAGGGAAAGTGTACCGTCAGCATTTTTAACAAGATGGCCGGATTTTATGAGTTCCTTGACTGCCCGGCTTACGGAAGGCTTTTTTACCCCCAACTGCTCTGCGACATCTACGCATCGAACATAACCGTGCTGCTGTTTTATCATTAAGATAGCCTCCAGATAATCCTCCATCGCTGGTGTCAAAGCCATTGGCACACCTCCCTTCCAGAACATTCTTCGTGTTCACTACCGTTATTTCGCCTTTACATTGGCGATTTCAATGAACAACTGGTCGCTGCCAAAACTGAACGAATCAATCTTGTCGCTGTTAAAGGCGGCATACTGATGCGCAGAGGTAAACGGAACCAGTACGGCTTGATCTGCCGCAAAGGTAAGCACCTCGCTATAGATTTCCTGCACACGGTCCAAATCAGCGGTGCTGTCCAGCTCTTTAATGGTGTCCGTGCCATTTTCCATAGTAAGGGCAACCTGCCACAAAATCGGGTCGGACATCATTTCCGGGTTCATATTCGTCATGGTGAGGAACGGGTCATAGTAACCGCCGTAGGTTGTGTGGAGCGAGAAATCAAAATCGGTAGAAACCTGCGTAAACCACGTCATATTATCCGAACCGCGAGGCGTTACTTCAAACCCTACTTCACCCAATTCCTGAGCAATTACAAGCGCCGCATCGTCCATTGTTCCCTGATTGGTGATATAATCCAGCGTAACACTCAATTTTGCGCCATCTTTTTTGCGGATGCCATCGCCATCACTGTCTACCCAACCGGCGCTTTCCAGCAATTCTTTTGCTTTATCTGCATTGTAGCTGTATGTAGTGGCTTCTACATCGCAATACGGTAGAGAGGTATCCAGCAACTGTTCCGAAGCTGTTTCAAGACCGGAGAATACACTGTCGCTGATCGTTTCCTTATCAATCGCATAGGCCACCGCCTGCCGGACAGCGGCATCGTTAAACGGAGCCTCCTGTGTATTGAAGCCGATAAAACGGCTGTTGGAAATGCTGTCATCCAATACGGTGCCAATTCCATCCGCAGAGGAAAGTTCGGTATAACCAGCAAAGCTCAAACGGGATGTACCCGCAAGCAGATCCACTTCGCCATTGCGCAGAGCGAGAATTGCAGCATCGGGATCCGCGATCACTTTTACGGTAAATTCGTCCACATCAGGCTGTTCTCCCCAATAATTGGGATTGCGGACGAAAGTATAAGAGGTTCCGTCACCGTCCCCGGCATACATATAGGGGCCAGTCCCCATTGTCTGGGTCAGCAGTTCTTCTTTAGTTGTCAAATCCTCATTAAACGCATTGGGCGATACGATTCCCATTGGGTTGCACATGGCGAGGTCGTTCAAAACACCATAATAAGGAGTGGTAAGATGAATTGCCACGGTATGTTCGTCCACCACTTCAATCGACTCCGTGAGTGTTCCAATCTTACCAAAGGATGCAATATATGCTCCCAAATTGGAGAATGCCGCCTCTAAGCTGGTTTTTACTGCTTCCGCATTGAGGTCAGCACCATCCGAAAACTTCACGCCTTCTTTGAGATGGAAAGTGTAGGTCAGTCCATCATCGCTGATGTCCCACGTTTCGGCCAGCCCAGCCTTAAATTCACCATTTTCCCGAACGACGAGTGTATCGTAGCAGTTACGGGCATAGTAGGTGAAACCGTAAGTACCATTGGAAGTGGCAGGGGACATCGCCGGATAGAAGCCGGTGGAAAAATCCCAGCTTTCTGTTGTTGTGATACTTACCGGAGTAGAATCAGAACCGGAAGTATCGGGTGTTGTACTGTTGCAGGCGCAGAGACCAAGCACCATAACGCCCGCCATCATCAGTGCAGCAAGTGATTTTAGTTTCATAAATCAAACCGTCCTTTCGTTTTTTGTATATATCACGCCCCAAGGAGCGTATATACCTATTTCAAATCAAGTGGGAAGCGCGCAAAAGCTGTTTGGTATAGGGGTTTTGAAATATCTTCAGATCCCCATTCCATTGACGGCTTTCGATCAGTTTCCCGTTTTGCATCACATGAATTTCGTCCGCAAGATAAAGCGCCGCGTCAATCTCATGGGTAATGAAAAGATAACAGCATTGTTCTTCCTCCTGAACTCTTTTTAGCAATTCCAAAATACTTTTGCGCAGAATGACATCCAAACCGCTGATGGATTCGTCAAAGACGATATAGCGCGGGGAAACAGCCAGAGCACGGGCAATCCCTACGCGCTTTTGCTGCCCGCCGGAGAGTTCGCCCGTTTTCTTGTTCGCTGTTTCCTTCGGCATCCCCATACGGTCAAGCAATTCAAAAATTCTTGCCCGTTCTTTCTCTTTAGGTATATTCAGCAGGTTTCGGATTGGCTCGGCAATCGCCTGATAAACCGTAAAATGGGGGTCAAGGGCGCTTTTTCCGTCCTGCAATACCAGTTGGATTGCTTTTGCCGTTTCTTTCCGGTTTCTTTTTCCTTTGCGGGAAATCGGTTTTCCGTCCAGCAGGATTTGACCGGACGAAGGTGATTCCAGCCCCAAAATCAACCGTGACAAGGTGCTTTTTCCGCAGCCGCTTTCTCCCACCAAAGCGTAGATATGATGATCTTCCATAGGCAGGCTCACATCAGAAACCGCATCAAACAGCAACTTATCTTCGCCTTTGTATTGTTTGCTTACATTTTTCACCTCCAGCATGTACTCACCCCCATCCCAAGTGGATCGCCTCAATCAGTTCCTTGGTATAATCAGCTATTGGATTCTGTAAGACCTCTTGGGCGCAGCCTTGTTCTACCATCTGTCCTTCTTTCAAAATCAGTACATGGCCTCCGACATGCCGTGCAACATCAAAGTCATGGGTGACTAAAAGCAGTGCGCAGCCCTGCTCTTGTAGATGCAGGAATTGCTCCACCGCTTTGTCCCTGTGAATCGCGTCTAAAGCGGTAGTCGGTTCATCGGCAACCACCAGCTTTGCGTTACCGGCAATCGCAAGGGCAATGAGGCAGCGCTGGAGCATACCACCCGAAAGCTGATACGGCCTGCTGCTTAAAATCCTTTTGGTGTCTGTAAGCCCTGCCCGAGACAACGCCTGTTTATAAAGAGACAAGGCTTCCTTTTTCTTCAAATCTTGATGCAGGTTAAGAAATTCGGCCATTTGAGCACCAATTTTTCTGGAAGGGTCGAGCGCCGTCATCGGATTTTGCGGGATAAAAGCGATTTTATTGCCGTAGTACAGCGCCCGTTCTTTTTCCTTTAGCTGTAAAAGCGATCTGTTATCAAAAAAGATTTCGCCATTCACTTGGAAGGCGCTGCTGTTAAGCAGCCCCAAAATTGCCCGGCAGGTCATCGTTTTTCCGCTTCCTGATTGGCCTAAAAGGATAACTGCACCCGCTTCCTCCAACGAAAAACTGATGTCCTTCACCAAATCCTGATATGGATTTTTAAGCGCAATGCTAAGATGTTCTACCTGTAACAGCTTTTTGCTCATAGCACATCCTCCTGCGGCTGAAGAATGTCCCTAAGCGCCTCGCCAAACAGATTGAAGCCTGCGGCGGCAATGAAAATGCAGATACCGGGGTAAATGAGCAGTTCCGGGTGGGAATACAACGCCACCTGCGCTTCCTCCAGCATTGCGCCCCATTCAGCCGTTCCGCTGGGCAGACCAAGGCCGAGAAACGAAAAGCTGGAAACCGTGAGGATGGCCGAAGCTACGCCCGTTGAAAAATACACCAAAAACTGCGGAAGGATATTGGGAATTAAATGGTGAACAATAAGCTGCCACATTCCACAGCCGGACACCCTCGCGGCGACAATGTAATCCCGCCCAAGTTCCGTTTTGGCATAGGTGCGAATAAGCTGCATAAACCGCGCCCACATGGAGATGACAACCGCCCAAATAATATTTTGCAGGCCATTTCCCAAAACGCCGATAATCGCCACTGTGATAATGAGCGTGGGGAAAGCGATAAATACCTGGCTGATTCCTGTCACAACACGGTCAAACCAGCCGCCGATACACGCTGTCATCATTCCAAGGATTAAACCAATCCCTCCCAACAGAATCAAAATGGGAAGCGCCAGCCCAAGGGATGCTCTTGCACCATAAAGCAAGCGGGATAATTCACACCGCCCAAGCTGATCGGTTCCAAGGGGATAATCGGCGCTCGGCGCTTGATATTTCATCAGTGGATTCACCTCGTCCGGCGCATGGGGAGCCAAAAGCGGTGCGAGAATTGCAACGGCGCAGATCAGCACAATCAGGCCAAGCCCGATGACCGCCTGCGGATTTCTCCATATTCTACGCAGCATCGCTTTCTTCCTTTCTCCACGGGCATAGCAAGTGGTTGAGTATTTCGCCAAACAGTTCGGCCAGAAGATACAGCGCGGCGATAATCAGCATACAAGCGCCAATCGCGTTGGCATCAGCAGCCATAATACAGTTCATCAGGTAGTTGCCCACACCTTTGATAGAAAAGACCTTTTCCACTACGGCGCTTCCAGCAATCAGATAGCTTACATACTGGCAGAACAGGGTGATGACGGGCGGCAGGGCATTGCGGAATACCTTCTTCCAGAGGATCCTGTTTACCGTCATCCCGTTGGCACGGGCAAAGCTCACATAATCACGGTGCATTTCTTCCAGCAGTGAAGCGCGAAATACCCGTACAGTCGAGCAAATCACAGGAAAAGATAAGGTAATGGATGGCAATATCAATCCCATAATCCCCGATGCAGGCGTTACGCTGAAAATCGGGATTTCCACAGCGAAGCCAATCAACAGCAAAAAACCGAGCCAGAACGGAGGAACACAAATTCCAAACAGCGAAACAATCCGCATGATATGGTCCGTCAGCTTGTTCTTTTTGGCCGCGCATAAAACGCCAAGCAGAATTGAAAACATGATAATTTCAGCTAACGACAGAAAAACTAATTGCAGCGTTTGCGGGAAGTAGGCTGCCAAATCCGCAGCCACCTCGTTTGTTGAAAAAATAGATTCCCCAAAGTCGCCGCGAAAGACACCGCCGATCCAGTTCAAATACCGAATCGGAAGCGGCTGATCCAAACCAAGTTCCGCGCGTACCTGTTCAATCACTTCCGGTGTAGGAGAGAGATTTCCACGGCGCACAAGATAAGTGGCTGGGTCTGTACTGGATAATGCAGTCAGGATAAAGCACAGGATGCTTACGCCAAAGAGCAGAACCAGCAGCCGCACGATTCGTTTTATCCAATGAGATTTCACCGTTTCCCTCCTTTCCGGTTAATCAAAACTAACCATTGTGTCGAAGTAACTGCGGCAGGCGGCATATCGCCCGCCGCAGTGCATAAATTACTGTGCAAGTTTCCAGTTCCGCGCTTTCTGCCGGATATTCCAGAATTTTTGATAGATTCCTTTTTGTTGTATCAGTTCAGCGTGAACGCCTTTTTCTACAATTTTTCCGTTATCCACCACCAAAATCTGATCGGCATCCCGAATCGTGGACAGCCGGTGTGCAATGACAATCAGCGTCTTATTTTTTACCAAAGCGCTGATGGCCTGTTGCAAATGTACCTCGTTTTCCGGGTCAACGCTGGCGGTTGCCTCGTCAAGCAGGATAATCGGCGCGTCCTTGAGCATGGCGCGGGCGATGGAGATCCGCTGCTTTTCTCCACCGGACAGGGTGGAGCCGCCTTCGCCAATTACCGTGTCATATCCTTGTGGCAGAGCAGAGATAAAATCGTGGCAGCAGGCTTTCTTTGCCGCTTCTACCACTTGCTCATGGGTTGCGTCCGGGCAGCCAAACTTAATATTGTTCTCAATAGTATCGTGGAACAGATACACATTTTGAAATACCATGCTCATATTCTTCAAGAGGCTGTCACAGGTAAACTCTTTGACATCGTGGCCGCCTATGGTAATGCTGCCTTCCTGCACATCCCAAAACCGGGCGATCAGCCTTGTAATGGTGGTTTTGCCGCCTCCAGAGGGACCGACAATCGCAGTCATGCTGCCCTGTGGAATGGAAAAACTCACATCCTTCAAAATTGGATTGCCATTCTCATAAGCAAAGGACACATGCTCGAAGCCAATGTCAAAGGAATCCAAAGGGATGTCCCTACCGTTTTCATCAATTTTTTTTGCCTGTTTGATACGCTCTACCCGGTCAAGGGCAGCGTCCATTGTCCGAATCATTGTCGTCATCTGGCCCATAACCTCAATCGGATTGAAGATGGTAAAGGAAGCGATCAGAATAACGGCGAGATTAGCGAAAGACAGGTCGCCGCCAACAGCGAGGATTCCCGCGCACAGCATAATCATGCAGGCCGAAATACGGAACACCATCGAATAGGTCATATTGAGCGGGGTAAATACACGCTCCACCCCATAAGAGGCAGCCGCATTGCTCTCATAGGCATCTTCAATATCGCTCAGATTTTTGTCGCACATATTGAAGGATTTTACAACGGAAATACCTTGCACGTATTCCAATGTGGCCGCAACTGCTTCGGATTGGATTTTCTGCCGCTTTGCAGAGAGCGCCTTTCCTTTTTTCTGCATGTGGCTGTAGATTGGGAAGGAAAGAAGGATGCCTGCCACGAAAATCAAACCGATACGCCAGTCAAAGGCTAAAATACAACCCGCCATGACAATCATACTCAAAACGCCGGTTGTAACCTTATCAAGAATGTGCATAGAGTAGTTCTCGAGAAAGTTCAAATCCGTTGTAACAGTCGCCGTAATGTCTCCGACACTGTTATCATGGAAAAAGCCCATCGGCACATTCCGCAGCCGGTCGCCCAATGCAATCCGTTCTCTGGCTACAAACTCAAAGCCTGCCGTACTTTGCAGCCGGTAAACCAGATATTTGAAAATCATGCGCAGGATTAAACCTCCTGCAATCAAGCCGATAACAATACCCCATGTTTGTCCTGTAATCGGTTGACCGTTCTGCAATTCTATCAGGACAAGAAAGACGGCGGCGATTGGCAGCAGGCCGAACATGGATTCCAGAAAGCCACAGATAAAGCTGCCCCAAATCCGTTTCGATAAGTTTCCGCTTAAACGCAGTACGCGCCGGATGATTTTCAGCATAATTCACTCACCTCCTGATTCATACTCCAGTCCATTGCGCTGATATGAGCTTTCCACATATCCAGATAGGTTTCAGAATGGGTTAGAAGCTGCTCATGGGTTCCCTGTGCGGTAATCTGTCCGTTTTCCAACACTAAAATCTGGTCGGCATACATAATGGTAGAGAGCCGGTGCGCAATGACAATCAGAGTTTTCCCCTTTGTCAGCTTATCAATGGAACGCTGCAATTTATCTTCATTCTCCGGGTCTGTGAAGGCGGTGGCTTCATCTAAAATCACGATAGGCGCATTTTTGAGGATTGCCCGCGCTATGGCAAGGCGCTGGCGCTCGCCACCGGAAAGCCTTGCCCCAGCGTCACCGGCATTGGTATCGTACCCTTGGGGGAAACGTGAAATAAATTCATCGCACCCGGCCTGTGCTGCCGCCCATTCCACTTCCTTATCAGTAGCCTCCGGTTTACCAATGCGGATATTATCGCGCAGACTCATATTGAACAGAAAGTTGTCCTGCGATACATAGCTGATCTTCTCTGTTAAGTCGGTAAGGGACATCTCCCGAATATCAATCCCGCCTACTAAAACTGCGCCTGCATCGACATCCCAAAACCGGGCGATCAGTTTGGCTAAGGTTGATTTACCCGAACCGGAAGGCCCCACAAAGGCAGTTACGCTTCCGGCCTTTGCTGTGAAAGAAATACCGTGAATGATCTCGCTGTCGCCATAGCCGAAATGAACATCCTTCATCTGCATATCGGCTTTGTCTGTATGCTTCGGCTGTGCCGGTTCCGTCAATTCTTCCATATCAAGAAGCGCCTGAATACGGGGCTGCACTTCGGAAATAACGGCAAAACTTTCCCAAAACTCGGTAAAGTTTTGCAGGGAACCAACGATTGCCATAGAGAGAAGAATACAAACAATCAGTTCGGCAAGACTAAGCGCACCGCCTGAAATAAGAGCCATTCCGACAGGCAAAACAAAGGCAATCGAGGATGGTAGAATCGCTTGGCTGATGCTCATAAACGGCCAACAGTGTTTATACCACTTTGTCGTGATGTCCCGCACCTTTAGAACCGCCGACTGGAACCGCCCCATTGAGGAAGCAGTCTGATTAAATGCTTTGATGACCTCCATACCATTGACATATTCCACAATGGTTGCGTTCATATTGGCATTGGACATCATGTATTCCTTCATCACTTCGCCACGGCCAAACATCATGCCATAATAGATCAGGTTTCCCAAAATAGCTGAAACCAAAGCGGCCAACGCCATGCGCCAGTCAATCACCAACAAATACAGAATGACAAAGATCGGAACAAGTATGCTGGCGGTCATCTCAGGGATAGCATGAGCCAGCGGTCCTTCCAGCCTTTCCGCATCATCGATAACAAGCTGCTTAAACTCGCCAGAAGATTTGCCCTGAATCGTTCCCATAGATACCTTGGACATTTTCTTCATGATTGTGGTACGAATATTTTTGATGATTTCGTAAGCTACCTTATGGGAGCAAAGCGTCGATTTCGCGTAAAGGGTATGCTTCAAAAGATACCCGCACAGAGCGATGACCGGCAAGAGGATTGCCCAAGTCGTTGTCAGACTGCTTGCCAATGCCTTTTGCAGCAAGATTGCAACCGCGATATATGGAACAATACCAAAAGCAGAGGACAAAACAGATAGGACAACGGCAAATGATAGCTGCGGTTTCTTTTCGTCGGCAAATTTGAGGATTCCTTTATAGGGGGATTCTCTCTTGCCATTTTCTTTTCGCATATACATTTACCCGCCTTTCCGTGTTATTTTCCAAACACAGTTTAGTGTAGCAAAACCGCCTGCGCTTTTGTGACCGAATCCGGCGGTTTTATACCCCAATCCGGCAAATCTGTTTTTGAAGCGACTTGATTTTCGCAAGCAGATGTGATATTATGTGGTTAGTTATTGCTAACTATTATTTTTGTGAAAGGAGTTTGGCAGTATGCTTTTACAATGGTCCGCCCCCGAATATATGCCTCACTCTTTTCAGGTTTCCGGCCTTTCGGGTACCGTAGGGCATAAACAAACCGGCAACTGCTTTGATCTCACAAAACAGGTTGCCGATGGTTTTGTGGGTATGCAGGAGTTATCCAAAGGACTGTTTTTGGTTCAGTCTGAAATGGCCTTTAAGCGGGAAACGGAATTGTACGAAGAATATCCAGAGCGCAAGGTCTTTCAGCTTTCCTTCTGTATGAATGGGATCTGCGAATGGGATTATCGCCAAAAGCAAGGCGAGCACTACCAGCTTTCCCCAACACAGTGCAGTTTGCAATGTGGGACGTTTTCACAGTGCGTAAGCCATTTCGGTTCCGAGCAGCCTTACCATACCTTGAGCATTTCGCTGGAGGAAGGACGTTTTTCCTCACTGACAGAAGATTTAGAAGCAGCGCATTTAATTCGGCGGGATGATAAGATTTGTACCCATGTATTTTCCACCACACCGGAGATACGCCTTGTTTTACAGCAGTTGTTGGACTGCCCGCCCGAGCGGAAGCTGCGCAAGTTGTATCTGGAAGGAAAGGTTTTAGAACTGCTGTCTTTGTTTTGTGATGAAGCGATTGGCAAGCAGAAAAATACCAAAGATATTTCCAGAGAAGATTACCGATGCTTGATGAAAGCGAGGGAAATTATCGACAATCATTTCCTCCATCCTTTGACAATCGCACAGATTGCCGAACAATGTTTTTTGAGCGAAACCAAATTGAAACAGGGGTTCAAAATCTGTTTTAATTGCACGGTTTATGAATACATCGTGGAAAAACGAATGGAGATGGCCTACCGCCTGCTGCAAAGCGGAAAGTACAAGGTAAAAGACGTGGTATGGATGGTAGGATATACCAACGCAAGCCATTTTATCGACGCTTTTAAAAAAAGATATGGCGTTACGCCCGGAGAAATTTAAGTTCCTACTCTGCGGGAAAACTTCGGAGAATCGGCACTTGCCAATCTTTCGCATCATGTTAAATTAGGAGAAAAAATATGTCTTTCTTTCAAAACACCTGCAAACCAAAAGGATTCGCCGGGAAGATCATGGTCAATATGATGAACACCGGCCATGCCGCACTTGCAGAATGGGGCTTGACGCACATAAAAATCCGCGACGATGATTTCTGTCTGGATATTGGCTGCGGTGGAGGGGCTAACCTCAAACGCCTTTTGGGAAAAAGTTCAAATGGACACATAACTGGCGTTGACTACTCCGAAGTTAGTGTTCAGAAGTCGAAAAAACTTAATCGGGCAGCAATTCAGGAAGGCCGATGCGAAGTTTTGCAAGGCAATGTTATGAATCTGCCGTTTTCAGAAAACACTTTTCACTTGGTAACTGCCTTTGAAACAATCTACTTTTGGCCCGGTATTCAAGTTGCTTTTCAGCAAGTATATCGTGTGCTTAAAAATGGAGGAACTTTCCTGATATGCAATGAATCCAATGGGAAAAATACAAAGGACGAAAAATGGACAGATATAATCCACGGCATGACAATTTATACTTCCGAGCAGATTGAGAAAGAATTGGAAAATGCTGGGTTTTCAAAAATCGAGGTAGACCAAAACCAAAAAGATTGGCTTTGTTTGGTTTGTAAAAAAGATGATTAAAAAGGTGCGACAGCATACATACAACGCTGTCGCACCTTTCATTTTGCTTCAAACTTATAGCCGATACCGTAGACGCTTTTCACATAGTCTGGCAGGTTAGGAGCGATCTTTAGCTTCCTCCGCAGATTGCTCACATGGTTATTGACTGCTTTGCGGGAATAGTAAGTGTAATCTTCTTCCCATACTAATTCCATAAGCATTTCATAGGTAAATACCCGCTTCGGATTTAAGATAAGCAGCGAGAAGATTTCAAATTCCTTGACGGTCAATTCTATCGGCTGCTCCCGGATTGTAACAAGTCTTTGCTCTAAACAGAAGTACAAATCTCCAGATCGTGTTTCTGTTAGGGGATGGTTCATCTTCTGGGGGATAGAATATTTGCCACGGAAGATGGTTTGATATGGTACATCAGTAAAATTGATGCAGCCTGTAGTCCTTTCAAGGACAAACTGCGCCAGCTCCCGCTGCTGATCCGCGGAAAGAAGGGTAAACAACTTTTCACCAATTTGCCTGCCGGTTTCAGCTAAATCAAATACAGCTAATTTCCCATATCACCACCACCTAACCGTCATCAAATACCTTCTTTAACTTTTGAAAAGACTCTGAGCTGATTACATGTTCAATTCCGCAGGCATCTTGTTCCGCAGTTTTGGGATCCACACCAGCTGCTATAAGCCGTTCTGTAAAAAAACGATGCTTTTCGTAAATCTGTTCGGCAAGCTGCAATCCTGTTTCTGTGAGGGAGAGTGTGCCATCAGCATTTTTAACAAGATGGTCGGATCTGGATAGTTCCTTGACTGCCCGGCTTACAGAAGGCTTTTTTACCCTCAACTGTTTTGCAACATCCACGCAGCGGACATAGCCATTTTGTTTCTGGAGCATAAATACAGCTTCTAAATAATCCTCCATCGCTGATGTCAAAGCCATTGGCACCCCTCCTTTTTCTATACTTTTCGCAGCACATTGCGATGGTAACGCACTTTTCCTTGTTCGAGGTATAGAACGCAGTCAGCGGCTTCGGCAATTAAATCCATGTCATGTGTAATCAGAAGAACGCACTTGCCCTCCTTTGCGAGCTGTTTGAAAAGCTGCACCGTCAACCGCATATTGTACCCATCCAGTCCGCTTGTCGGTTCGTCAAATGCAAGAAGGTTTCTGTTGCTGGCTACCGCAATCGCCAAAAGCAGTCGCTGCTTCTGGCCGCCAGAGAGCGAAGCTGGGTGCCGGTTATGAAAAGCGTCCAGCCCCATTTCATTTAATCTCGCCAAAGCGGTCTCTTTTAGAGCAGGAGTTTCTTTTTTTCCAATCCAAAACTCATCTAAAACTGTCGGAGCATAAAGCTGGTAATCGGAATCCTGCTGCACAAAAAAAGAATGGTTTGTGCGCTGCTTTCGTTTCAGATATTCCCCGTCAATCTGCACCGTTCCCATCGTCCGGTATAAGCCAGTGATTGTCCGGCACAGAGTAGACTTTCCAGCGCCATTCGGTCCCGCAATAGCGAGGATTTTTCCGTTTCTCGCCGTAAAAGAAACTTCTTCTAAAATCTGCTGCCCATCCAACATACAGGAGATTTCAGAAACCTGCAAGGTATCCTCCGGCTTTGACTGAAACGCACCGCCCACTTGAAAAGCCGGTGCCTGAAAGGGACGCAACCCCATGCCTGCAAGCTGCTCTCTTTTCAACCGTAACGCTTCATTATGGTCGTAAATAGCAGAAATTGCACCATCTTCCATAAAAATAAGCCGGTCAAAGGAATCCCTTACATAGTGAAAACGGTGTTCTGAAAGGATAATGGTATGCCCGGCCGCTTTCAACCGGTAGAGCAGCGTACCCAACCGCACCATAGCGTCGCTGTCCAGATTTGCGGAAGGTTCGTCCATCACGATTACTTTGGATCCCATAGCACAAATGGATGCGATAGCGATAAGCTGCTTTTCTCCGCTGGACAGCGGGAATATTCTCCGGTCGAGCAGCCGGTCAATGTTCATCTGTGCGCATACTGTCTCTATCCGTTCCCGCATGACAGTGCGCGCCAATGGAATATTCTCCATGCCCAACGCAATCTCGTCGGTCGTATTAGTAGTGAAAAATTGGCTGCGCGGGTCTTGGAATACACTTCCCACCATCGTACCTAACTGATGAATTGGTATTTTAAGCGCGTCCTGTCCATCCAGAGAATAGCTGCCTGTAAGGTTTCCCGGATAAAACTGCGGACAAAGCCCGTTGAGAACCCTTGTCAAAGTTGTTTTACCGCAGCCGCTTTTGCCCGCCAGAATAATCAGTTCGCCCTTCTTAACCGTCAAATCAATGTGGCGCAGTTGGCTGTCCTCACAGTTGTTCGCATAGGAGAAGGAAATATTCTTTAATTCGATCACAAAATCCCTCCTTTCTCCAGCACAAAAACCGCACTGGCAATCAACACCATAAATACGCAAAGAGCGCCGTCCTTCCGGCTAAAATGGATGGGGCGGTAACTGATGGTTTCACCGGAAAAACGCACGCCGCGCACCGTCATAGACGCGGATAGTTCTTCTGCCACCTTTGTCGTCCTCAAAATCAGGGGGATTAAGATATATTCTACTGTAGAAGGAAGATGGGTAAGCGTGTGAACCACACCTACCCCAATTCCTCTAAACCGCTGTGAAGAACGGATAGCTCGATATTCCCCGGAAATCGTTGGGAAAAATCGCAGAACCACCGAGGCCGCTATCCCGACAGCCTTTGGAAAACGCATGGCCTGCAAAGCCGCCATCAGAGAGCCGGTAGGTTCTCTGGCAAGGGCGGTGGCAAAGGACAACGGAATCAATATTTTCCTCCCGACAATTCCAATACTGGACAGCATGGAACTCACAGAAAAGGCCACACTGCTGTCCAGCAGCCTTACACCTGCCCAGCCGATCCCATAGAAGACAATGTAATACAGCATATAAGGCAGGATCTTATTCGCGTTTCCCGACAAGAGATGGATCAGCAGGCACCCCAGAAACAGGCACAATCCTCCGATTTCAGAGTGAATCAGCAGGATCGAGGCAATCCCCAGCAGGCAGAGCAGCAACCATGTGCGGGGGTCTGGCCGGAAATAGCTCTGCTTTCGTTTTTCCATTACGCAACTCCAGCAGGCTTAAAGTGTTTGCCCAGCATTTTCATGCCCAGCGCATATCCGGCAATCGACAAAGCTGCGGCGGCAGCTAAGGCGATTGCAATATTCTGTGGGGCAAGCCAGAATCCTTCCAGAGATGCGATAGCGGCATCTGCACTGGCGGCGTCCATGCCCATAGCCACATAGCTTTGTACCAAACTATCGCGGAACAGCAGCATGGTCAGTGTGCTGCCCATTGCGTTGAGCATCCATGTAAGCGCATGAGGGATGGCCGGACGGATTTTGCTCTGATACCCGCCGCCCAGCATAATGAGTTCGTTTACAACCGCCAGAATTGCGAAGAACGCGAATACATAAACGCTGCCCGTAAACAGGAAGTACAGACCATAAATCATTGGGATGATAAACTGCGTGCCGATTTTCGGGCACTTCTTTACAAGCAGGACGTAGATGATACCGTTAATTAAACCTGCGAGGCCGGGCGCGAGAAAATAGACAAGCTGCAAATTTGCAGCAAACGGCATAGTGGTTACAAGCGCGATGGCTGTTTCTACGCAGGCCAGTAAAAGTACAATTACAAGCTCTTTGAGATTCAGAAACTTTGTTTTGTTCATTGATTTTCCTCCTAAGATTGTTTGAATGTATAATCTCCAGCTCGGCTTTGCAGCCCCCACAGTCGGGCATATAATCCTTTTTGCCCTATAAGCTGGTTATGGGTGCCTTTCTCTACGATCTTCCCATCCTGCAATACGAGGATTTGATCGGCGCTGCGTACTGTTTTTAATCGGTGCGCAATCATAATGACCGTGCGCTCTTTGGAAATCTCGTCCAGTGCTTTCTGCACCATTGCCTCATTATCCGCATCCAAAGATGCGGTTGGTTCGTCCAGCAGAAGAATCGGTACATCTTTTAAGAATGCTCTGGCAAGGGAAATCCGCTGGCGCTCACCACCGGAAAGCGTTGCGCCTCCTTCGCCAATAACCGTGTCATATCCTTCCGGCAGGGCAGAGATAAAATCATGGCAGCGGGCTTGCTTACACGCCTTTATCATCTGTTCCTCCGCAATGCGCTCATTGCCAAAACAAAGATTATCCCGAATGGTTCCACGGAATAAATAGGCGTTCTGCATGACCATAGAAATGTTGGAAAGCAGACTGTCCGTTTGAACTTCACGAATGTCTTTGCCATCCATCCAGATATGCCCGGTCTGATAATCCCAAAACCGCGCCATCAGGCGAAGCAGGGTGGACTTTCCGCTTCCTGATGGTCCTACCAATGCAGTCAGCAAACCGGAAGGCGTATCAAAGGAAACACCTTGGATAATTTCTTGCCCTTTTGCGTAATGAAAAGAAACATTCTCAAAGGAGTAGGAATTTCCGGTTTCTATCTGTTGTTCCTCCGTCGGTTCGGCTGTTGTCATCACCTTGTCTAACCGCTCGCCGGAAGGAAGCATCCCGCGCAGCGCGGATATGCTGGTGACAATCATCAACTCCGCTTCTACCAGTTTAGTCGCTAAAACGAGAAAGCCTGCAAAATCTAAAACAGACAGTGTGCCGCCGATCAGCAGATAAAGCCCAACCGCAGCCGTAATGGGAACAATGAACTTAACCAAAGAAGAACACAAGGTGGACAAGCTGCCTGCAACTGCTTCTTCTTTCAGCGATTCATCCCGCAATTTCCGCATGGCCGTTTCCAAAGCATGAAATCCGTCTCCTGTACGATGATATGCCTTCAGATCTTTCATACCATGAAGATATTCATTGATTTGTGTAGCCGCATGGTTTTTTGCCTCCATGACCTGCCTGCTGTGTTTTTCTTTGATCCGGGCAATCCCGAACATAAGCGCCGCGCAAACCGGCAGCATACCAAACATGGCGACTCCCATTCGCCAGTCATACAGACAGATCCATACAATGGAAATTGCAAGCAGCGCCCCAACACCAATGGGATAGGGCAGCCAGTAGCAGAGCGTGTATTCCACATTTGAAAAATCATTGGCAAAGGAACTAATCAGCTCCCCCGATTCTTTGGAAGAAAAGAATCCCAGCGGCTGGCGGCGCAGCTTTTGGATATATGCCACCCGTTTTTTCGCCGTATCACTGTAGGCACGCCCGTAAGTGAAATAATAGGAAACCAGCTCTATTGCGTATTGAAGCAGGATATATCCCAAACCTATGGCGGTAAGCGTGATAAGAAGCTGCAAATCCAATGTGTACGGCGGTACAAAAGCCTGTCCCAGCGTATATATTGCCATATACGCCAGAATTGCTGGAAGCATACTGCACGCCTGCGAAAGAAACAGCCATACGGTAGGCTGAATGGTTTCCTTCGGTCTATGGAAGGTGAATTGCCGGATTATCTGAAACATGCACTGCCCCTCCTTTCATTCGCCAGCTTTCGGTTTCGTTTTGAATGTCCCACAGATGGGCATACAGGCCATGCTTTTGAAGCAAGTCTTTGTGCGTCCCGCTTTCTTTCAGCCGTCCGTTTTCCAAAACGAAAATCATATCTGCGTCTTGGATGGAGTAGAGGCGATGCGCGATCATCAGAACTGTTTTTCCTTTCAGTAGTTCTGCCATACCTTCCCGCAATGCAAGCTCGTTTTCTGCATCCGTAAAAGCCATCGCTTCATCCAGCACGACAATCGGGGCGTTTTTCAGAATCGCTCTTGCAATGGCAATGCGCTGCGCTTCTCCACCGGATAATTTGTGCCCGCCGTCACCTAATTTGGTGTGATAGCCTTCCGGTAATGCTTGAATAAAATCGTGGCAGCGTGCGGCCTTTGCAGCATACTCAACTGCTTCTTGAGTTACATTTTGGTGCATGGCGATATTGTCGTACACACTTTCAGCGAATATGTAAGTATCTTGAAATACAAAGGCAACCGTATTCATAAGCGCCTTGGTGGAATAATCCCGTATATCCTTTCCACCAATGGAAATGCTTCCGCTATCCACATCCCAAAATCTTGCCAGCAGTTGACCGGCTGTGGATTTTCCACCGCCCGACGGTCCGACTAAAGCCGCGAAAGAACCAGCCGGAATGTGCATTGTGACATGCTCTAGCGCCATGCGCCGCAGAGGGTCAGCCGCTTTTTGGTAGGAAAAACTCACATCCTGAAAGCTAAGCTCCGCAGAAACCGGCGGGGTATCGCACGTGCCTTCCGCTATCGGTTCCATCTTCATAACGTCCTCGATTTGATCCATCCGCACAGCCAGATTCCGAAGATCTGCGCCAAACTCCACCAATTCCATCAGTGGGCTGATGACTGCCGGGCCGACAATCAGAAACATCAACAGTTCCATCATCAAGCTGTGATCGCCGGGATTCAGATACAGCAGGACACATCCCACAGCTAAAAGGAAAGCCAGCACAGAGAGCGTGATCGTTTTGTAGGCTCCGTAAATAGGCGTAACCCGTTTCAGGTAGGCCATTAGGCTTTTTCGGTTTTTTTCTATCAGGTTAGTTAGCCGTAAAGCTGCGGTCTCCGGCTTTCCAAAGATTTTTTCTTCTTCCATCCCGGACACATACTCTGAAAACGCTGCGTCCAATTCTGTAGAGGAACGGTTGAGATCTGTCCAAATCTTCTGCCCCCGTTTTCCTCCAAAAGCCGAAAATTGAATGATAAACGCAAGCACCAATGCGGCAATAATCGTCAAGGCAAGCGACACATTGATGGAAAACAGCAGCACTGACAGCGAAACCAGCAAAAGACTGGCTCCTATAAGGTTTGATACATCGTGAGCAATAATATTTTCCATTTTTTCTATGTTATCGTTCATGGTCTTTTGCACCGCGCCGGACTGTCCACCCGTGAAGAAGCCCAGATTCAGCCTGCCCATGTGATTTAGAATCCTCATACGCAAACCATAGAGCGCATGAAAGGCACAGGAGTGGCAAATAAAGCTGCCGATAATTGAAAGCACTATGCCAACGACAATACTTGCCAATGTAATTCCCGCCCACAGCCATGCAGCGGACACGTCTACAGCCGTATTGTTTAAGGACGCTTCCAGAAAGATACGGACGATTTGGTAGATCGTATAGAATGGAACGCCCGACAGCAATATGCTGACAGAGGAACAGGCTACGCCAATGATATATCGGGCAGAACTGCATCGCGCGGTTTGGAATACCCGCAGGACAGCGTTTTTCTTTGTCTCTTTCATAGTTCTCCTTTCTCTGCCTTTCAGATTTGCTGTTCGGAAAGACAAGTGTTTATCGTTGGTTAGCGCAAGCTAACCAACGGACATTATGCAACACTTCCTGCTTTCCGTCAAGCGGCCTTACAGTGCCTAAAACACAACGCTATTATCCTATGCTGTTCGAAAACCCCTTGATTTTAAGCGGTTTTCTTGATATACTTTATCTCAACAGTTAGTTTTTGCTAACCAAAAATCGTGCCAAAACAGAAAAAGATGTGCCATTTCCGTATAGAGGTGATTACTATGATTACAATTCATAATATAGATGAAACATTGCTGTTTTATGGTTCTCTGGGAGCCGAACAAAAAGAAATTGGGAACTGCACTTTGTTTACTTTTTTCGATAAGACTTCCTATGTCCGGTTTTGGGGAGATTTGCATGGTTTTTGTGTGGCTTCTGTTGACGTTATATTTCCAAAGGATATAGTGTTCCGTTCGCAAATCCAACAGAGATATATAGGAATCGGCTTTACGGAAGAAGGGCAAATGATTAGTTATAACCGAAAATCCGAAATGAGGAAATCCCGCAACGGCATAGACTGCTATGTTTTTAATTCTCCGGTTCCTCTTTTTATGAAAATATCCGGTGGGCAGCGGCTCCGGTTTCGGGGAATGTATTTTCAGGAATCTTTTTTTCGAGAAAATAATGTGTCTCTTTATGACAGCTTTTGGGAGGATGCTAAACAATCTCTAACCTGCAATGAGATTCATTCGCCGGAGTTGTTATCTGCCTATCGGCGTATTGAAAATTGCCCACTTGCAGGAGACGCATTTCAGCTTTGGATGCGTGGACAGGGATTGACTGCTGCGAGTTATCTGCTGGATTTGATGCAGCGATATACTTCGGCTTCGCCTGTTTACCTAAGTGAAGATGAAATTGCAGCCGTTTTACAGGCAAAACGATTGATTAAAGAAAACATCGGCAGTGTTCCCACAATTCTTGAACTTAGCAAAAGCGTTGCTCTTAACAAAAACAAGCTCCAAAAAGCATTTCAGCTTACAGAAGGCAAAAGCATTGGGGAATACATTCGGGCATTGCGGATGGAACTTGCTCTGGAGCTTCTTGAAAAAAGCGATATGTCCACTGGCGACATCGCAAAAGCAGTTGGCTATCATGGAGTATCAAATTTCTACCATATCTTTCAGCAGAGATTTGGAGAAACGCCGCAAGCAGTCCGAGTATTGCTTCAAAACAATTAGAAATTCAGTTATATTCATAGGCTGTTTTCACAAATTGGCAAGCAATGCAAACATGTACATGTTTTGCAGTTTTGGCCGGATTGCACCGACCAAAATGCTTGTTGGGAGATAACCCCCAGGCCCCCAAGATCGTCCCCTCCGGTGACGGCTGCGCATCCTGCGGACGCTGAAAATTTGAAACAGGCAAAAGAAAAACTCTATGCAAATGGTTCGTCCATTCACATAGAGTTTTCTTATTTCCCGTTCACTTGGCATAGGTCAGTATTTTTGCAATACTTCTTTATGATCCTCTGCCATTTTGGAACGGGGCTTTTAATATTTTAATTGTATTCAAAGTTTTATGATTTATTACCACTCAACCTTCGGAACCTAATCTTAAATAAGTTGGTATAGCAAATACGATCTTTGGAGCCAATGATGAATAATATATCTATAATTAATGTTCTATACTGATGCCTGTTTTCGATCTAATAGTAAAGATAATAACAAAACCGTTTTCAGTTTTTCATCGTGTCTTGTCATATATCCATATTATCATATATCAATCTACAATCTAACACCTGTCTCTTATACACATCTGACGCTG
>ERZ1027013.44-NODE-44-length-61115-cov-16.755437_pt1 | contig 61115 bp, 55 predicted proteins | sample MGYA00519446_ERZ1027013 | MGnify/ENA primary metagenome ERZ1027013 (study PRJEB26926, sample SAMN06164699) | human gut metagenome | biome: ENVO:00009003; feature: ENVO:2100002; material: ENVO:00002003 | host: Homo sapiens | place: USA | collected 2012 ... | reverse complement strand
CGAGATCAGCCTCGGTCTCGTGGGCTCGGAGATGTGTATAAGAGACAGATTTTTGTATGTGCGGCATTAATAATAAAATGCCCCTGTGGGGTCCTTATTCAAAAAAATATATGGGAATTTCAAGGGTTATCGATTCCGCTCCTCAATCAGGTGCAAGGTTTGATTTCTCTGTTCATCCGACGGTGTGGAATTCAGCCGTTCCCGTTCCGAATGTAACAATTCCGAGCAACTATCACCTCTGGCACTGCAAAGGTGATTATTCTTTTTATTCATATCGCTATGAATTAATGTGGAAAGATATGATTTATTGTGATGTTTCATTTTCAAAAATGAACGATAAGTCATATCTTATGCGCTGTGAATTTGTAAATAACACTGATTTAAAGCAAAACTGCATTTTAAATGCTTATTCTTCTCTTGAATATCCCAAGCCGTTTTATCTTGAGGTTTCGCTTCCTAAAAAGGCGCTTCTCATTGATGCCAACGATTATGAATCATATGATTACGCAAATCCACGTCCGTGGGATACTGAAAATCCTGATGGTATGCATAAAGGTCAGTTTGCAGACTGCCATTTTTACGGCGGTTTCGGTCTCGGCGACAGATGTGAGAATTATCATGTTCCGATTCTCAACTTAAAGCCTTTCGGCTGTGAAAAAGGGGACAGGGTTTCATATAAATTCAACGCTGATGAATTTGAAAACCCTGTTATGACAATCAGATATATTACTGTAACAGGCGAAGACGCTGTTTTCAACTGCGCAGGCAAAGAAATCGTACTTCCTGCAAGCGATGAGCTTAATATGGCAACCTTTGATTTGGCAGATAAGAATGAAATCGTTCTTGAAAGCCTCGGCAAAGGCGGCGTTGAGCTCGATTTTATCGCAATTACAGAAAAGGGCAGTGAAAACGAGATTAAAACAGAGCTTAAAACACACGGCTTTGTTCCTGAGATTGATTCTCAGAAATGCGGCGAGGGCAGAAAAATAAGCCTTACATATCCCGAAACAGGCGAGACTTATTATGTTCTTACCCACAATGAGCGCACAAGAGAAAGAACTCTTGATTCAGGTTGCCTTGAAGACGCACTACCCAACAGACTTTCAAACGGCGACCATACTTATGACGAACTCAGACGCACATTCTCAGGAAGCTTTACAGATAAGAAGAGTGACGAGGGCTTTTTCCACAACGCTCTCATTCAGTCAATATTCATTGAGCCTCATTCAAAGCACATTGAATATATGGTTGTGTCTGAAGAAAATGTTGAGCCGCTCACGGCAGAAGAGTATGAAAATATCTATCTTGCCGCTTCCAAGGTTGAGGACGCAGGATATAACGCTGATGGCGAAAAATACACTCTTTCAACAGAGATACTCAAATCGACTCTTCTCACAAATGTAGTTTACCCAGTTTATAAGCATGGTAAAAATGTTATTCACTATACTCCCGGAAAAAGATGGGATAGTTTTTATACTTGGGACAGCGGTGTAATCGGTATCGGTGTTCTTGAATTCAGTCAGGAAAAGGCGCAGTATATTCTTGAAACTTATCTCAGCGAAGAGGATAACAAGGATTTTGCGTTCCTGCTTCACGGCAGTCTTGTTCCCACTCAGTTTGCACAGTATCTTGAAATGCTCAAGCGTGCTGAAAACAAGGAAAATCTTCTCGGTCTTTATGACAAGATGATGCGCTATTATAAATTCCTTGCAGGCGCAGACGGTTCTTCAACCGCAAAATTCAAAAACGGTCTTTTAACAACATATGATTATTGGTATTCCTGTTCGGGTATGGACGATTATCCTGCTCAGGTGTATATGATAGATAAGCAGATGATGCATAAAATCTGCCCCTGTATTTCAACTTCACATATTATTCGTGCAGCAAAGATTATGAAAATGGCGGCGCTTGCTCTCGGAAAAGAGAAAGACGCATATCTTCTTCAGGAAGATATTGATAAATCAACAGCGGCTCTCAACGCTCTTGCATGGGACGAAAAAGCAGGCTATTATTCATATACGATTTATGATGAAAGCCATAAGATTACAGGCTTCCTCAGAAACGAAAACGGCGAGAATATGAATAAGGGTATGGACGGCGTTTATCCTCTTGTTGCAGGCGCAGTACCGCCCGAAAGAACTGAAAGACTCCTTGCCCATATTAAAAATCCGAATGAAATGTGGAGCAAGAGCGGTATTTCTGCCGTTGATATGAGCGCTTCATATTATTTCAATGACGGCTATTGGAACGGCAATGTGTGGATGGCTCATCAGTGGTTCTTGTGGAAAACGATGTTTGACCTCGGCGAATCAGACTTTGCATTTGAAATTGCCAAAAGAGCGCTTGATATGTGGAAAGCTGAAACAGATTTCTCATATTACACTTATGAGTGCTTCGGAATTGAAACTCAAAGAGGCGGTTGGTTCCACAACTTTGGCGGACTTTCCGCACCCATTTGCGTTTGGGCAAATGCTTATTACAAGCCCGGCACTATTACAACAGGCTTTGATTTGTGGACTGATAAGCAGAACGCCGCTCAGGACAGCGCAGAGATTGATTTCAAATATTACGGAAACAACGATAAATATACAATTCTCGTTTGTCTTTCCGATAAGAATGATTATAAAGTTTGCCTCAATTCAGAGGAAATTGATTTTGTAAACAGAGCACCTGGTGTGATTGAAATTACACTTTCATCATCAGTTAGAGATGGCGTAATCACCGTTTCACCCCGTGCATAAATAAAAACTAAAGGAGGAAAGCTTAATGGCAAACAGGCTCAGCGGCAGTAATAATGAGCCGCTTAAAATTCAGTTTATTACTGATACGCATTATTACTCAAGAAAAGGCGGCACAGAAGGCAAGGCTTACGAAAATGCGGAATCGAAAAGCCAAAAGGTAATAAAGGATTCAGACCTTGTTCTTGAAGCAGGCTTCAATATGCTGTGTGAGGATAATTCAACGGATATAGTTGTCCTTTCAGGTGATACAACCCGTGACGGCGAAATTGAATCACACAAGGAATTTATTGAAATGCTTCGCGACCTTAAAAAACGCGGCAAAAGAGTTTATGTAATAACTTCTACCCACGATTACAGAGACGGCGGCGTTGCTGACGGCTATGACGGCGATGAAAAAATAAAAGTACCCGCCATTGAAAACCGCCACGACCTTTGGGGAATGTATTATGAATTCGGCCCCAATGAGGCGATAGCTACATATGAAAAATCACTCTGTTATGTTGTTCAGCTTGCCCCAGGTTATAGACTTTTTGCTCTGAATGACGATACAAATGATAAGGAAGAGGGCAAAAGAGGCTCAGGATACAGCGATGAGTGTATGGAGTGGATACTCGAACAGCTCAAAGACGCTCAGGATAACGACCAGTATGTTATTGCTATGACTCATCACCCGATGATTGCCCCCAGCCCGTTTTACGCAATAATCGGCAAGGGTGATATGCAGAGAGACCATGAAATCACAAGAGAGATTTTCGCTGACCACGGTCTTCATTGCATGCTTACGGGCCATACTCATATCCACGATATTTCTGTTGTCACATCTAAAAAAGGCAATAAATTCTATGATATTTCTTGTGCTTCAATGATAGGCTGCCCCCCTGCAATGAGAACGGTTACATTTGACCCGAAAGCAGGCGAAATCAGAGTTGATACACAGCTTATTAAGGAAGTTCCAGGCCTTGATACAAACGGCAAGCCGTTTGACGAGTATATGAAAGGCTTTTTCTTCGGAATGATAGGCGAGATTATCTGGGCAATGGGCAATGATATTGACCGCCTTGCCGAGATGAGCCCCTCGTTCTCAATCCCCGGCGAAAAGGTTAAAAAGCTTGCGTGGCTTATAAAGCCCATCGGCAAGTGGCTCAATAACCTTACATTCAAGAAAATTTGGCGACTTTGCAAAAAAGAGTGTGGTCTCAAAAAGGCAGACATTGCGGATATTGCAGACAACAAGGTTGTAGATTTCATCCTTGAACTTGTTCAGAATCTCTATTGCGGCGATTCACCTTACGGACCCGAAACAAGAGAATATAAGCTCACCTGCGGACTTCTCAATGTTATTGACAGTTTCCTTGACACAATCGGCTTCAAGCTCGGTAAAGTTCTTAAAGGCGCAACTACTGTAAGAGCGCTTGTAGAGCCGCTTCTTTGGAATCCCGGCCCGTGTGACGCTGAGGCTACTCTTAAAATCCACCCTGTTTACGATGATGAAAATCCTGCTCCTGCTGAAGAGGAAAAGGAATTTATCGACCCTGTTAAGAAGAGCAAAAAAGGTCCTCTCATTCTCTTAATACTTATTCTTGCGGTAATTCTTCTCATTGCCGTAATTGTGGGAATAGTTGCTCTTATCGTTTGGGCTGTTGTTGCAATCGTAAACGCTGTAACAGCTTCGTTAGCGGCAGGATTTTTGATATAAATAAGGAATTTGTAAATTTTTCTTGCATAGAATGTTAACATTTGGTATACTTTAATAGATGTAATTATACGGGCGGCTTTTGCTTTTGGCAAAACCGCTCCGTAAATGTTTAAGGAGTAAAAATTATGGCAGACGAAAAGAAAAAATTCAGCCTCTCCGGTATAGATAATGCCGCAGAGGAAAAGGGCTCATTCATGAAAACCCTTTGGCAGCTTGTTAAGTTCCTTGTTGTTTCGGGTCTTGTAACAATCATTCAGCTTGTTCTCGCAAATGTGCTTCCGCTCATTTTTGATAATGTAACAGCTGTAATTCCCGAATTTCTTCAGGCAATTTTCAAGCCGGATGTAATTTTTGACGCTTCAACAGCTAAGGGCGCAGAACAGATTTCAAAGTACGTTGTAGACGGCGCTGTAACATGGGGATATATTCTTCCGTTCTTCCTTTCAAACGGTATCGCCAATATTTACGGCTATATTCAGAACAAGAAAACAACTTTCAAGAGCGACGCTCCTAAAATTTGTTTTGTTATCTACATAGTTCTTCTTGTTGCCCTCATCCTCTTCTCAACATGGCTTCAGGGCGCAATCGTTGGCTGGCTCAGCAAAGTTGATGTAGCATTCATTCAGGGTCTTGCAAGAACAATCGCTTCTCTTGCAGCAGGTCTTGTTCAGATGCTTGTTCTCTTCCCGATGGAGAAATTTGTTCTTCTCAAGGAAAAGAAAAAAGACTGATTATATTAAAGTTTTTAAAACGCACGGCTTTTGCCGTGCGTTCTTTTTATGCGTTTGTGTTGACAATGAAAAACAGCGTGTATATAATATATTCGGTTTGGAAAATGCGGTTACTGTTATTTATAAAAACAAAGGCCGCGTTTTCAGTATATTTTTTTGATTCAAAGTTAGCTGATACTAACAATTACTGATTTGATTTTTAAAATCTCGTAGTTAACAGGATTATTAAAGTGATGGGAGACAGGAAATATGAATATGGAAGTAGTAAAAGGGCTGATTTTGCCGTTTATGGGCACAACGCTCGGTGCGGCTTGCGTGTTTTTTATGCGCAAAGAGCTTAATACAAGTGTTCAGCGAATATTGACGGGCTTTGCGGCAGGCGTTATGGCGGCGGCGTCAATCTGGAGCCTTATTATCCCCGCTATGGAGCAGTCGGAGCATTTGGGCAGGCTTGCATTTCTGCCTGCGTTTATCGGCTTTTGGATAGGCATATTATTTATGCTTGCAATAGACCGTATTGTTCCTCATCTGCACAGAAACAGCGAAAAGGCGGAGGGTGTTAAAAGCGGACTCGGTAAAACTACGATGCTAACCCTTGCAGTAGCTATCCACAATCTGCCCGAGGGTATGGCGGTAGGCGCAGTTTACGCAGGCTGGCTCGCAGATGAAACAAGCATCAGTTCTGCAGGCGCTCTTGTGCTTGCGCTTGGTGTTGCGCTTCAGAATTTCCCTGAGGGCGCAATTATATCAATGCCGCTCAAAGCAGAGGGCGTTCCCAAGCATAAGGCGTTTTTATACAGCGTGTTGTCGGGTGCTGTTGAGCCGCTCGGAGCAATCTTAACAATTTTGCTTGCAAGTATTATTATTCCTGCTTTGCCTTATTTCTTAAGCTTCGCCGCAGGCGCAATGATTTATGTTGTTGTTGAAGAACTTATACCTGAGATTTCAGCAGGCGAACATTCAAACGTTGGTACAATAATGTTTGCCGCAGGCTTTTCTCTTATGATGGTGCTTGATGTTGCACTCGGTTAACAAAATATATTTCTACATAGAAAAAGCCTTTCAGTCGATTTTCCGTCTGAAAGGCTTTTGTGCTTTTCTGAGTAATATATAAATAGGTATAATTAAATATTATAAAAACTTCTTGCGTTTTCGTATGTTATGTCAAGAATTTCCTGAGCGGGAATTTCAAGCACTTCTGAAAGTCTTTCGGCAATGAAAGGGATAAAGGAACTGTCATTTCTCTTTCCTCTGTTCGGTTCGGGCGCAAGATAAGGGCAGTCCGTTTCAAGCAAAAGTCTTTCAAGTGGAATTTCCTTTGCCACTTCAAGGCTCTTTCTTGCGTTTTTGAATGTTACAACGCCGTTTAAGCCTATATACATTCCCATTTTAACGATTTCCTTAGCCATTTCCTTTGAACCTGAAAAACAGTGCAGAACGCCTTTGGAATTTGTTTTTTTTAGGATTTCAAGCGTGTCCGAATGAGCCTCCCTATCGTGAACTATTACGGGCATATCAAGCTCGTTTGCAAGCTTGCACTGCTCCTCAAAAAACTCTTTCTGTTTTTCTTTTGAAGAACTCATCCAGTGATAATCAAGCCCTATTTCGCCTATTGCAACGCATTTTTCGTCCCTTGCGTATTCTTTTATTTTTTCTAAATCGCCGATAGAAAAGCCCTCGAGATTTTCAGGGTGAAATCCTGCCGCAAAATAATAATAGTCATATTTGTGCGCAAGGTTTTTGTTTATCTCTGTTGTTTTTATGTCACACCCGCAGCTCACTGCAAAAGCAACACCCCGATGGGGCAGAGCCGAAAGCAGCTCTTCTCTGTCGGGGTTGAATTGCTCGTCATCATAATGGCTGTGAGTATCAAATATATTTTTGTACATTGATATTCACCGTCTTTTTTATCTAAGTCTTGTTCCTGGCTCCATGCCGTCAACAAAAAGCACCTTAACGCCGCCGTCAGCCGTATCGCCTGCAAGCAGCATTCCGTTGCTCATTTCGCCGCAAAGCTTTGCAGGCTTTAGGTTTGAAACAATAACAACGGTTTTTCCGATAAGGTCTTCGGGTGTATACCATTGTGAAATGCCGGAAACTATCTGTCTCTTTTCTCCTGAGCCGTCGTCAGCCTGTATTTTAAGAAGCTTTTTAGATTTCTTAATGGGCTTGCACTCAAGAATTTTAGCAGTTAAAAGCTCTACTTTTGCAAAATCATCAAAGCTTATCTCTGCAACGCCCTCTGCCTTTTCTTTGGGGGCGTTTTTCTTTTCAGCCTCTTCCATCTGCTTTTTGATTAAGGAGTTGAGCTCGTCAATTTCCTTTTCAACATCAATTCTCGGGAAAAGAGCCGCACCCTTCTTAACAGTAACATCTGCGGGAAGAACGCCGTATTTTCCTGCGTTTTCATAGGTGATGAGTGATTCGTCAGCGCCTATCTGTTCCCACGCCTTGGGCATTGTGCTGGGCATAAAGCAGGAAAGAAGAGTTGTGCTAACTCTTATAGCCTCAAGCAGGTTGTACAAAACGCTTGCAAGGCGGTCTTTTTTGCTTTCGTCCTTGCCGAGTACCCACGGGGTTGTTTCGTCAATATATTTGTTTGCTCTTGAAATAACCCTGAATATCTCCGCAAGCGCATTGTTAAGCTGTGTTTCATCGATATATTTGTCAGTTTTATCTCTGAGCGAGGTTATCATTTCAATAAGTTCAGCGTCAATCGGTTCTTCCTGTCTGCCTGTCGGAAGTGTTCCGCCGAAATATTTCTCAACCATTGCAACTGTTCTTGAAACAAGGTTTCCAAGGTCGTTTGCAAGGTCTGAATTAATGCGGTTAATCATAATCTCGTTTGAGAAAGAACTGTCTGCGCCGAGAGCCATTTCACGAAGAATATGGTATCTGATAGCGTCACAGCCGTATCTTTCGCCGAGTACAAACGGGTCAACAACATTGCCGATTGATTTACTCATCTTCTGACCGTTGAATGTAATCCAGCCGTGAACTGCAAGATGCTTCGGGAGCGGAAGCTCAAGCGCCATAAGCATTGCAGGCCATATGATAGCGTGGAAGCGCATAATATCCTTTGCAACCATATGAACATCGGCAGGCCAGTATTTATCAAATTCATCGTATTTATCATTCTTGTAGCCGAGTGCGCTGATATAGTTTGAAAGAGCGTCAATCCAAACATAAACAACATGCTTGTCATCAAATGTTACGGGCACGCCCCATTTGAATGATGTTCTTGAAACGCAAACATCTTCAAGGCCCGGCTTGATAAAGTTGTTTACAAGTTCAACCGCTCTTGTTTTCGGCTGAAGATAATCTGTCTCTGTAAGAAGTTTTTCAATTCTGTCAGCAAACGGTGAGATTTTAAAGAAGTAAGCCTCTTCGGAAGCGTCTGTAACTTCTCTTCCGCAGTCGGGGCATTTGCCGTCAACAAGCTGGCTTTCTGTCCAGAAACTCTCGCACGGGGTGCAGTATTTGCCCGTGTATTTGCCTTTATAGATATATCCCTTGTCATAAAGCTCTTTGAATATCTTCTGAACTGTTTCAATATGGTAATCGTCAGTAGTTCTGATATATCTGTCATAGCTGATATTCATAAAGCTCCAAAGATTTTTGAATATCTCAACAATCTCGTCAACATACTGCTTTGGAGAAATTCCTTTTTCCTCGGCTTTCTGCTCTATTTTAAGGCCGTGTTCGTCAGTTCCCGTAAGGAACATAACATCTTTACCCTGAAGTCTTTTGTATCTTGCAATAGAGTCGCAGGCAACCGTTGTGTAGCAGTGGCCGATATGCGGATTGCCCGATGGGTAATAAATCGGTGTGGTAATATAAAACTTTTCTTTATCTGCCATTTTCATCTCTCCTTAATGAGCGAATGTGTAATCGGTTTTAAACAAGCGAAAATTCCGTTTTTTCTCCCGTTGCAGAAATAGTTTCAGTTGCCTTTCCTGTTGAAAGGTCAACAGCTACGGATGCATACTTTTCGTCGCCTTTGGTAATTGAAAAATAATTAAGACCGTTTTCTTCAACAGTTGAGTTTACTTTGAAACCGCTTCCGTAATGCTCGCTAAGTGCGTCCATAGCGTCGCCTACTGTGAGCGGAAGATAATATCCTATCGGCTGAGTTGTGGTAACGGTGGTGTGCTCTTTAGTACTGCCCTGAGTAGTTTTGTCAGTAGTTTGAGCAGTCGTCGTTGTTGTTGAAGTCTTTGCACTGCTCTGTGTTTCACTCTGCGAAACTGCATCAGAACTCTGAACGGTTTGAGAAGTGTTTTCGCCGTCTTTATCGCTGCCGAAATTTATATATGCAAAAACGCCCACCGCCGCAATAATTACAACTGCGGCAATGGCTATAAGTGCGCTTTTTTTCTTGCTTTTTTTAGATTTTTTAGCCATGGCTTTTCCTCTGCCGCTGTTTATAAGAGTGATGCGGCGCCTTTATCAAGCATAAGAGTAACATCTGTGTGGAACTGTAAAACGGATGCAGGGCACATAGGTGTAACATTTCCGTCTATAAGCTGTTTGATAGCTTTAGCCTTGTTTGTGCCGAGAGCGATAATAAGTATCTTTTTAGCCTGCATGATTGAGCCGATACCCATTGTAACTGCCTGTGTGGGAACTTCGTCTATCGATTTGAAAAACCTGCTGTTGTCTTTAACTGTGCTCTCTTTAAGTGTAACAACATGGCTCCATCTCTGGAAACAGTCAGCAGGCTCGTTGAATGCGATATGGCCGTTTGAGCCTATTCCGAGAAGCTGAATGTCAATTCCGCCCGCTTTTTTGATTTTCTTTTCGTAGTCACGGCATTCCTGCTCAAGGTCCTGTGCGTTTCCGTCAAGGAAGTTGATGTTCTCTTCGGGAATGTTAACATGGTCGAAAAGATTTTCGTGCATAAATGTGTGATATGAATTCTTGTCTTTAACATCAAGATTTACATATTCGTCAAGGTTAAAGGTTGTAACCTGTGAAAAATCAACAACGCCCTTGCTGTAAAGGTCAATCATCTGCTTGTATGCCTTGATGGGCGTTGAGCCTGTTGCAAGTCCGAGTACGGAGTCGGGCTTTTGAAGCACCTGGCCGCACATATAGTTACCTGCCGCAATTCCTATCTGTTCTTCAGTATCGTATATAAGTACATTCATCCTGTTGTACCTCCTTAATATTTCCTTATTTAACAATTTTAAACAATAATATTATAATCTAATTATTATCCCTGTCAATACCGCTTGAAAATTAATTTAATTATCAGTAGGCTTGCGCTTGCTTTCGGCTCTGACGGAAACAACCTTTTTGATAATAACTGCAATCAAAAGGAAAACTAAAGCACCCGTCAGTCCGCCTGCTGTGTCTATAAGCCAGTCGGTGAAACGGCACGCCCTGCCGTCAACGAAAAGCTGATGCACTTCGTCAGTAACGGCATAAAGCGATGTAAGTGCAACCGCCCAAACTGGTTTGAATTTAAAAAACTGCATATATAGCGACAAAGAAAACGAAAAACCGAGTGCAGTAAATTCAAGAAAATGCGCCGATTTTCTTACTACAAGTTCTGCATAGGGGAAATTTTCAAACACCCTGTTGAAAATCTCTGTAAAAAATCCGCTTTGCTGCGCCGATTCGCTTGCCGTGCGTGATGAAAAGTAAAACACGGCGCACATAATAAGGGCAGTCAGCGCCCAGCATAAACAGCGCAAAGCCGTTATTCTTTTATTCTCTTGTTGCATTTATGAAATTCACCCTTCCCGTTCCTGGGTGGAACTGAACTCCGCTTACGCCCTTTGCCTGAGCGTAATAGTTTGATTCGTAAAACAGCGGGAAGAAGCTGTAAGTTTCATAAAGCTCTTTCTCACACTTTTCGCAGGCAGAAATTAAGTCCTGCGAAGAAGCTGAGGCGGCGTCTTCAAGTGCCTGTTCAAATTCGTTTCTGTAAAATGTAACAGATGAACTGTCAAATGTCTGAAGGAATGATACGGGACTTGCGGAGTTTGCCGCAAAAGGATAGAGAACAACATCATATTCTCCAGTTGCGATTTTAGAATCAATCTCGCTTTGAGTGAGCGTTTCAAGCTTGAGTGAAAATTCAACAGCCTTATCGTCAACTTTTGAAACAGAGCCGATTCCTGCCTGTACTCCCTGTAACAGCTCTTTTGCCACATCTTCCATTCCCGTGGGAGCAAGAACGGTTATTGAAATCGAGTAGTTGTCAGCCTCGTCAATGGCGTCTTTCCAAAGTTCGATTGCCGTCTGCTGGTCAGCGCTTTCGGCAATAGCCGCGCTCTGCTCGTAATACGGCTTTGAATTTGCCGTGCAGGTCGGCGGAATGTATCCCACCGCATCTGTTAAAAATTCGTATTCTTCATAGTTCGGCTCGGAAACAGAAAGCGCAAAGGCTTTGCGTGCGTCTTTCTGGCTGAAAATTCCCGAGGAACTGTTCATTATAAATGTCCATGTAGTATTGCTGTAAGGAATGAGGGTAATGCCGCTCTTTTTGCTTACCTCTTTTCCCTCGTAACCTCTGAGGTATGCGGCGTCATAATATCCGCTTATAACATCCTCGTAAAGTTCGGCGTCGCTTTCAACTTTTTTTAGCGTTAAATCAGACGCTTTTGCCTTTGTGGGCCCGTTGTATGCGCTGTTGTCTTTGAGAACATAAGAAGTGTCTAAAACGCTCGTAATAACAAACTGACCGTTAAACATGGTGTATTTCAAATCAAGTCCATATCTGCCGTTTGTTGATTCAAAAAATTCTCTGTTGCACGGCATTGCAACGGCTGTTGAAAGTGTTTCAAGAAATGAATCGTCAGGCGTTGTGAGATTTATTACAAGTGTATAATTTCCGTCAGCCATAACGCCAAGTGAAGAAACATCCGCTGAGCCTGAGTGTATTTCGTTGGCATTAACTATTCCTGAAACGGTGGGGAAGAGGGGGCACTGAGTGTTGGGGTCAACCGCTCTTTGAAGTCCGTAAACAAAATCGTTCGCCGTTACATCGGGGTTGAAGTCTTCGCCCATTTTTTCCTTTACAGAGGGATAAATGTACCATTTAAGTCCCTGCTTGATTTTAAATGTGTATGTAAGACCGTCCTCGCTGACTGTCCAGCTTTCCGCACAGCCGGGGGTTATGTTTCCCTCATCATCGCATCTCACAAGTCCTTCAAAGCAGTTTTCGATTATAAGAAATTCATCCGCCGTTGATGCAACCTGTGGGTCATAGCTTTTTACATCTCCCTCAAAGGGGTAAATCAGGTCTATGCTTTCATCTTTGGAACAGCCTGAAAATATACAAACGCTCATTGCAAGGCAGAGCAAAACCGAAATAATCTTTTTCATAAACATCACCATTCAAATAAGTTATTCTATTATAACAAATTAGAACGCCTTTGAAAAGATTAAAAACCGTCTTTAAAATTATTTAACATATTAATTCCGAAAAACGATCTCAAAAGCTATGAATTTACGCCAAAACAAGAAACACTCGGCGCAGTATAACAAAAAGTTTTACCGAAAACACGCCGATTTTGAAATATTTAAAAAATTTTTATTGACATCTTTAAGTTGAGATATTATTATATATGCACGCTAAAAATGGAAAGTATGCGCTTTTTGCCGAAAAACGCCTTGTTCCGAAACAGAAAACAGTGGGTTTTCCTGTCGGGTGCGTTTTGTCAAATCGGCGCGATTTTTGATTTTTTCAGTAATTTACAAAGAAACGGAGTGATTACCTTTATGGTAAATGTGAAGGATGTTCAGCTCGGTACCACAACAAGAAAAAGCTTTGCAAAAATCAACGAGGTTATGCCTATGCCCAACCTCATTGAGGTGCAGAAAAAATCTTATCAGTGGTTTCTCGATGAAGGTCTCCAGGAGGTTTTCCGCGACATCGGGCCGATAACCGATTACACGGGCAATCTTGTGCTCGACTTCATTGATTACTCAATGGACGATGAGCCTAAATACACCATTGCACAGTGCAAATCCCGTGATGTAACATACGCTAAACCTCTCAAGGTAAGGGCGCGCCTGCAGAATAAAGAAACAGGCGAAGTTAAGGAAAACATCATCTATATGGGCGACTTCCCGCTTATGACCGATGCCGGCACATTTGTTATCAACGGCGCGGAAAGATGTATTGTTTCACAGCTTGTCCGTTCTCCCGGCGTTTACTATCATATGGACCACGATAAAACAGGTAAGGAATTGTTCACCAACACAGTAATTCCGAACAGAGGTGCGTGGCTCGAATACGAAACAGACGCTAACGATATTTTCTATGTAAGAATAGACAAGAACAGAAAAATATTCATTACAACATTCCTCAGAGCTCTCGGACTCGGAACTGACGATGAAATCAGAGAATTCTTCGGCGATGACGAGAGAATTGAGGCTACAATCGAAAAGGACACCACCAAGAATATGGAAGAGGCTCTTCTTGAAGTTTACAAGAAGCTTCGTCCCGGCGAGCCCCCCACACTTGAAACGGCTCAGGCTCATCTTGACGGCTTGTTCTTTGACGCTCACCGCTATGATTTGTCAAGAGTGGGCAGATATAAATACAACAAAAAGCTTGCTATAAGCGACAGACTTATCGGCAGAACACTTACCCAGCCGATTATCTCACCTCAGGGCGAATTCCTTGCAGACGCAGGCGAAGTTATCAGCAAGGAAAAGGCTCTTGAAATTGAAAATGCGGGCGTTATGAACGCTTTTGTTGATGCTGACGGCAAAGAAATCAAAATCGTATCAAACGGCATGGTAGATATTGATAAATATGTTGATTTCGACTGCAAGCCTTTCGGTATCAATGAAAAGGTTTCTTACAGAGCACTCTCTGAAATTCTTGAAAGATGCAGTGATGACGAAGAGGCTCTTAAAGAGGAAATCAAGCTTCATGCAGACGACCTTATTCCGAAACACATTATTGTTGACGATATTTTCGCAACAGTTTCATATCTTCTCAACCTTGCTTGCGGCGTAGGTACAACAGATGATATCGACCACCTCGGCAACCGCCGTATCAGAGCGGTAGGCGAACTTCTTCAGAACCAGATCAGAATCGGTTTCTCAAGAATGGAAAGAGTTATCCGTGAAAGAATGACTCTTCAGGTGCAGGATGATGAGGAGGCTATCACTCCCCAGGCGCTCATCAATATCAGACCCGTTGTTGCAGCTGTAAAAGAATTCTTCGGTTCTTCACCGCTTTCACAGTTTATGGACCAGAACAACCCGCTTGCAGAGCTTACTCATAAGAGAAGACTTTCAGCACTCGGCCCCGGCGGTCTTTCACGTGACCGTGCAGGATTCGAGGTTCGAGATGTTCACTACACACATTACGGAAGAATGTGTCCCATCGAGACTCCCGAAGGTCCCAACATTGGTCTTATCTCTTATCTTGCTTGTTACAGCCGTCTTAATGAATACGGTTTCATTGAGGCTCCTTACCGTAAGGTTGATAAGGAAACAGGCGTTGTAACTTCAGAAGTTGTTTATATGACAGCTGATGTAGAGGATGATTTCGTTGTTGCTCAGGCTAACGAACCGCTCGATGAAAACGGCAGATTCCTCAACAAGCGTGTAACATGCCGTCATAAAGACGAGTTTATCACCTGCGAACCCGAAAAAGTTGATTATATGGATGTATCGCCCAAGATGGTTGTATCCGTTGCTACGGCGATGATTCCTTTCCTTGAAAACGACGACGCAAACCGTGCTCTTATGGGTGCTAACATGCAGCGTCAGGCAGTTCCGCTTCTTAAAACGGAAGCTCCCGTTGTAGGCACAGGCATGGAGTATAAGGCAGCTTATGACTCAGGCGTTGTAGTTATTGCAAAACGCGGCGGTACCGTAACAGCGGTTGACGCCGATTCAATCGAAATCACCGTTAAAAAGGGTGAGGTTGACAGATACGACCTCGTTAAGTTCAGCGGCTCTAACCAGGGCACCTGCATTAACCAGAGACCTATCGTTTCTCTTCATCAGACAGTTGAGGATGGTCAGGTTATCGCAGACGGTCCCGCAACCTGCAACGGTGAGGTTTCACTCGGTAAGAACGCTCTCATCGGCTTCATGACATGGGAGGGTTACAACTACGAGGACGCTGTTCTTATCAATGAAAAAATGGTAAGAGACGATGTGTATACTTCTATTCATATTGAAGAGCACGATGTTGAGTCAAGAGATACAAAGCTCGGACCCGAGGAAATCACAAGAGATATTCCCAATGTCGGCGACGACGCTCTTAAAGACCTTGACGAAGACGGTATCATCCGTATCGGTGCAGAAGTACACAGCGGCGACATTCTTGTAGGTAAGGTTACTCCTAAGGGAGAAACAGAGCTTACAGCTGAAGAAAGACTTCTCCGAGCAATCTTCGGCGAAAAGGCAAGAGAAGTTAGAGATACTTCAATGCGTGTTCCCCACGGCGAATACGGTATTGTTGTTGATGTTAAAGTATTTACCCGTGCAAACTGTGATGAGCTTAGCCCCGGCGTAAATAAAGTAGTTAGAGTTTATATTGCTCAGAAGAGAAAAATCCAGGTCGGCGATAAGATGGCTGGTCGTCACGGTAACAAGGGTGTTGTTTCAAGAGTGCTTCCTCAGGAAGATATGCCCTTCCTTCCCGACGGACGCCCGCTCGACATTGTTCTTAACCCTCTCGGCGTACCTTCCCGTATGAACATCGGTCAGGTACTTGAAGTTCATCTCGGCTATGCCGCAATGGCTCTCGGCTGGAAGATGTGCACACCCGTATTTGACGGCGCTCACGAGGATGATATCAGAGAATGCCTTAAACTCGCAGGTCTTTCAGAGGACGGTAAAACAATCCTTACAGACGGTAGAACGGGTGAGAAATTTGATAACCCGATTACAGTCGGCTATATGTACTACCTCAAACTCCATCACCTTGTTGACGATAAGATTCACGCTCGTTCAACAGGTCCTTACAGTATGGTAACGCAGCAGCCCCTCGGCGGTAAAGCTCAGTTCGGCGGTCAGCGTTTCGGTGAAATGGAAGTTTGGGCGCTTGAAGCTTACGGCGCGGCTTACACACTTCAGGAAATCATCACCGTTAAGTCGGACGATGTTTCAGGCCGTGTTAAGACTTACGAGGCAATCGTTAAGGGCGAAAACATTCCGCCCGCAGGAACTCCCGAGTCATTCAAGGTTCTTTATAAAGAACTTCAGGCTCTCGGTCTTGATACCCGCCTTTATGATAAGGACGGCAACGAGGTTGAGCTTAAGCAGGATATTGACGACGGAACAGAAATCCAGCCGATAGACGATAACGCCTTTACTCAGGTAAACGATTTTGACGGCGAAAGCGACGGCTATACCGTAGAAAATCCCGATGAGAAAGGCGAGGAAGCAGGTCAGGATTCAGATTTTGGTGATCTTTTCACAGATTCTCATGAAGAGGATTATGACGAATAATCCCGCTGGCTGAAATCCCCACATTACATTATATATAAAGGAGTGCTTCCAAATGGAAAATCAAAACGAATTCAGTTCAATTAAAATCGGCCTTGCCTCTCCTGAGCAGATTCGTGCTTGGTCCTACGGTGAGGTTACAAAGCCGGAAACTATAAACTACAGAACTCTTAAACCCGAAAAAGACGGTCTTTACTGCGAAAGAATTTTCGGACCTACAAAGGACTGGGAATGCCACTGCGGTAAGTACAAGAGAGTTCGTTATAAGGGCAAAGTCTGCGAGCGTTGTGGTGTTGAAATCACACGCTCAAAGGTACGCCGTGAGCGTATGGGTCATATCGAGCTTGCAGCTCCCGTTTCCCATATTTGGTATTTCAAGGGAATCCCCAGCCGCCTTGGTCTTGTGCTTGATATTAGCCCCCGTTATCTTGAAAAGGTGCTTTATTTCGCACTTTATATCGTTACAGACCCCGGAGATACACCGCTTGAAAAAATGCAGATCCTCAATGAAAAGGAATACGCAGAAATGCGTGAGAGATATGAGGATGATTTTGAAGCAGGCATGGGCGCAGAAGCTATCAAAAAGCTTCTTCAGGACATTGATGTTGAGCAGCTCAGAAATGAGCTCACAAGCGAGCTTGAGGGCGCAACAGGTCAGAAGAGAGTTCGTATTCTCAAGAGACTTGATGTTGTAGAGGCTTTCTACAAGAGCGGCAACAAGCTTGAATGGATGATTCTTGATGTTATCCCCGTAATCCCGCCCGATATCCGTCCTATGGTTCAGCTTGACGGCGGCAGATTCGCAACATCAGACCTTAATGACCTTTACAGAAGAGTTATCAACAGAAACAACCGTCTTAAGAGACTTCTTGAGCTCGGCGCACCCGATATTATCGTAAGAAACGAAAAGAGAATGCTTCAGGAGGCTGTTGACGCCCTTATCGACAACGGCAGAAGAGGCCGTCCCGTTACAGGACCGAGCAACCGTCCTCTTAAATCTCTTTCCGATATGCTTAAAGGTAAGCAGGGCCGTTTCCGTCAGAACCTTCTCGGTAAGCGTGTTGACTACTCAGGCCGTTCCGTTATCGTTGTAGGACCCGAACTTAAAATGCATCAGTGCGGTCTTCCCAAGGAAATGGCTATCGAGTTGTTCAAGCCCTTCGTTATGAAGCGTCTTGTTGCAACAGGCGCAGCTTCAAATATTAAATCAGCAAGGAAAAAGGTAGAGCGTGCTCAGGATCCCGCAGTATGGGATGCTCTTGAGGTTGTTATTAAAGACCACCCCGTAATGCTCAACCGTGCTCCTACACTTCACCGTCTTGGTATTCAGGCGTTCGAGCCAGTTCTCGTTGAGGGTAGAGCTATTAAGCTTCATCCGCTTTCATGTACAGCGTTCAACGCTGACTTCGACGGCGACCAGATGGCTGTTCACGTTCCGCTTTCAGCAGAGGCTCAGGCAGAGGCTCGTATGCTTATGCTTGCCGCTAACAACCTTCTTAAACCGTCAGACGGTAAGCCCGTTGCCGTTCCCACACAGGATATGGTTATCGGTTCTTACTATCTTACAATGATTAAAGAGGGTGAACCCGGTCAGCCCAAGTTCTTTACAGATGAAGCAAGAACAAATGAAATTGATTTTGCTGATGTAAAGGCTAAAGTTGCTGGTAAATATTCAGATTCCGAAATTCTCACAGATGAGGCTGATGACGCTCTCGTTTCTGAATTCGGCATCTATAAATCATATAAGATTTACAGAGACAAAGACGAGGCTACTATGGCTTATGTTGAGGGCTCTCTCGGTATGCACTCACCTGCAAAAGTGCGTGTTTCCAAAGAGGTTGACGGCGTTGAAAAGAGCGCTGTAATCGTAACAACCATAGGCAGAATCATCTTCAACAATCCCATTCCTCAGGATCTCGGATTTGTTGACCGCACACAGCCTGATAAGGAATTCAAGCTTGAAATCGACTTCGTTGTTAAGAAGAAACAGCTCGGTCAGATTGTTGATAAGCTTATCTCCGTTCACGGCGTGTCAGTTGCTTCTATCGCTCTTGACGCTATCAAGGCTCAGGGCTATAAATATTCAACCGTTTCGGGTACAACCGTTGCTGTATGCGACGCTCTTATCCCCGACGCTAAAAAGCAGTTCCTTGATGAGGCTGAAAAGAAGGTTGACGAAATTATGCTCAACTACAACTACGGTCTTATCACAAACGATGAGCGTTCCGCAGCCGTAATTAAGGCTTGGGAGGACTGCACAAACAGAGTTACAAATGAGCTCACATCAAACTTTGACGGTACTCACAACCCGATTCACATGATGGTAGACTCAGGTGCTCGTGGTAGTACAGCACAGCTTCGTCAGCTCGCAGGTATGAGAGGTCTTATCGCTAACACAGCAGGTAAGACAATCGAAATCCCGATTCGTGCTAACTACCGTGAAGGTCTTAATATTCTTGAATACTTCATTTCATCCCGTGGTGCTCGTAAAGGTCTTGCCGATACAGCGCTTCGTACCGCTGACTCAGGTTACCTTACCCGTCGTCTTGTTGACGTATCTCAGGATGTTATTATCCGTGATGATGACTGCGGATGCCACGAGGGTATCGTAGTTAAGGCTATCATGGACGGCAACCGTGAGCTTGAATCTCTCAACGAAAGACTTGTCGGCAGATTCCCGCTTGAAGAGGTTGTTGACCCCGCAACAGGCGAAGTTCTTGCTTCTCCCGATGAGATGATGACAAAAGAAACTGCTGACAGAATTGTTGACGCAGGCATCAAAGAAGTTAAAATCAGATCTCTTATCACTTGTAAATCACGCCACGGCGTTTGCCGCAAGTGCTACGGCTCAAACCTTGCGTTCAATGAGCCCGTTCAGGTCGGCGAGGCTGTTGGTATCATCGCTGCTCAGTCAATCGGTGAGCCCGGTACTCAGCTTACAATGAGAACCTTCCACACCGGTGGTATCGCAGGCGGAGAGGATATTACACAGGGTCTTCCCCGTGTTGAAGAATTGTTTGAGGCAAGAAAGCCGAAGCAGTACGCAATTCTTTCTGAGATTGACGGCGTAGTAAGATTTGAAGAGGTTAAAAAGGCTAACCACATCGTTGTTACAAACAGCGATACCCTTGAAGAGAAGAAATATCTCATTCCTTACGGCTTCAGAATCCGCGAGGAAATCGTTGATGGCGCAACTGTTAAGAAGGGTCAGGAACTCACATACGGTTCTAAGAATCCTCACGATGTTCTTGCAATCCTCGGCGAAGAGGCTGTATATAACTACCTTATTCAGGAAGTTCAGTTCGCTTACCGTACACAGGGTGTTGATATCAACGATAAGCACATTGAGGTTATCGTTCGTCAGATGCTCAAGAAGTGTACTGTTGACGATGCAGGCGATACAGATCTCGTTTCAGGCACAATGGTTGATGTTTCAGCTGTTGACGAAGCAAACGACGCAATCGAAGCAAGAATCAAAGCAGGCGAAACAGAGCTCAAGAAAGCCACATATATTCCTATTCTTATGGGTATTACAAAGGCTTCTCTTGCAACAGATTCATTCCTTTCAGCCGCTTCATTCCAGGAGACAACAAGAGTTCTCACCGATGCCGCTATCAAGGGCAAGGTTGACCCGCTTATCGGTCTTAAAGAGAATGTTATCATCGGTAAGCTTGTTCCTGCCGGAACAGGTATGGATGCTTTCCGTGATGTTGATGTTGTTCCCAGCTACTTCTCTGCTGAGGGTTCTGAGGAGATTTTAAATCTCGAACAACTGCAAAAACTATTGACAAATAGTATGTCAGAGTGATATACTTTTAAATTGTGTGAGTAGCAAATAAAGCATTTCTCACAAATTTAAATAATTTATTTAGCACAAATGCACAAAATATTGAGGCAGGCTTTCTGCTTGCCTCAATATGTGCGTATAAATGGCGGCTTCAGTATAAATAAAACCGTCATTTATGCGCATAATAATGTGCATAAATTCACAGAAAGGAGATATAAACTATTGCCTACCTTTAATCAGTTAGTTAGAACAGGCAGAAAGTCTGTAGAGAAAAAGGCAAAAGCACCTGCACTTTTAAAGAGCCTCAACACAAAGAAGAACATTATGAATGATAACTGTTCTCCTCAGAAGCGCGGCGTTTGCACAGCTGTTAAAACAGCTACACCGAAAAAGCCGAACTCAGCTCTTCGTAAGATTGCCCGTGTTCGTTTGACAAACGGAATGGAAGTTTCTGCTTACATCCCCGGTGTTGGTCACAACCTTCAGGAGCACTCTGTTGTTATGGTTCGCGGCGGCCGTGTTAAGGACCTTCCCGGTGTTCGTTACCACATCATCCGCGGTACACTTGATACTCAGGGCGTAAACGGAAGAATGCAGAGCCGTTCAAAATACGGTGCTAAGAAGCCCAAGGCTGCTAAGAAATAAGCAGAAAATCCTTTTGGAAAAACAATAGTTTATACCTTATATTATAAATATATATGCGGTATAGCCTACTTGTTGACTCCACGGGAAAACCGAGTACCTATGAACTCATTAATAATTATGAAGGAGGGAAGCGAAGATGCCAAGAAGAGGCCAAATCGCTAAGCGTGATGTTTTGCCGGACCCGCTTTACAACTCAAAGCTTGTAACTCGTCTTATAAACAACATCATGTATGATGGAAAAAAGGGTGTCGCACAGAAAATCGTTTACGGTGCATTTGACATCATTAAGGAAAAAACAGGAAACGATCCGTTGGAAACCTTCCAGGCTGCAATGGAAAATGTTATGCCTGTTCTCGAGGTTAAGGCTCGTCGTGTAGGCGGTGCAACTTATCAGGTTCCGCTTGAAGTTCGCCCCGAAAGACGCCAGACTCTCGGCTTGCGCTGGATAACAGCTTATGCTCGTCTTCGTTCAGAAAGAACAATGAAAGAGCGTCTTGCTGCTGAAATCATGGATGCGGTTAATAAGACCGGCGGCGCAGTTAAGAAGTGTGATGATACACATAAAATGGCAGAAGCAAATAAGGCATTTGCTCATTTCAGATATTAAGCCGATAATCATATTAGGAGGATATTATGCCAAGAAAAGTTTCTCTTGAGATGACAAGAAATATTGGTATTATGGCGCACATTGATGCCGGTAAAACAACAACTACCGAGCGTATCCTTTACTACACGGGTATCAACCACAAAATCGGTGAAACCCATGACGGTGCCGCCACTATGGACTGGATGGCGCAAGAGCAGGAAAGAGGTATAACAATCACCTCCGCTGCTACTACTTGCTTCTGGAAAAAACATAGAATTAATATCATTGATACTCCTGGACACGTAGACTTCACTGTTGAAGTACAGCGTTCTCTTCGTGTTCTTGACGGCTCTGTTACCGTTCTTTGCGCAAAGGGCGGCGTTGAGCCTCAGTCTGAAACCGTATGGCGTCAGGCTGACGAATACAATGTACCCCGTATGATCTATGTAAACAAGATGGATATTATGGGTGCAGACTTTTACAATGTTCTCAGCATGGTAAAAGACAGATTTAAGTGCAACGCAGTTCCGATTCAGCTTCCTATCGGTTCTGAGGATACTTTCAGAGGTATCGTAGACCTTATCGCAATGGATGCAGAAATCTATTACGATGATATGGGTAACGATGTTCGCCACGAGGAAATCCCCGAGGAAATGAAAGATCTTGCAGAGGAATACCGTGAAAAGCTTCTTGAAGCTGTTGCTGAGCAGGATGAAGCTCTTATGGAGAAGTATTTCGACGGCCAGGAGCTTACTGCTGAAGAAATCAAAAAGACAATCAGAAAGGCAACTTGTGCTTGCCAGATGGTTCCGATCACTTGCGGAACATCTTACAGAAACAAGGGCGTTCAGCCGCTTCTTGATGCTATCGTTGATTATATGCCCGCTCCGACTGATGTTGAATCAATCAAGGGCGTAAATCCCGATACAGATGAGGAAGAATATCGTCATTCTTCAGATGAAGAGCCGTTCTCAGCTCTTGCATTCAAGATTGCTACTGACCCGTTCGTTGGTAAGATCTGCTATTTCCGTGTATATTCAGGAACACTTGAGGCAGGTTCTCAGGTTTACAACTCAGTTAAGGGCCACAGAGAAAGAATGGGCCGTATTCTTCAGATGCACTCTAACCACAGAGAAGATATCGAAACTGTTTACGCAGGCGATATCGCTGCTGCAGTTGGTCTTAAGAATACAACAACAGGTGATACACTCTGCGACGAGAATCACCCCATCATTCTTGAATCAATGAATTTCCCCGACCCTGTTATCCGTGTTGCTATCGAGCCTAAAACAAAGGCTGGCCAGGAAAAGATGGGTATCGCTCTTGCAAAGCTTGCAGAAGAAGACCCCACATTCAAGGCTTATACCGATGAAGAAACAGGACAGACAATTATCGCAGGTATGGGTGAGCTCCATCTTGAAATCATTGTTGACCGTATGCTTCGTGAGTTCAAGGTAGAGGCTAATGTAGGCGCACCTCAGGTTGCTTATAAAGAAACAATTCAGTCAGAATCTATGTCTGATACAAAATATAAGCGTCAGTCAGGTGGTTCAGGTCAGTACGGTCATGTTAAAATCCGTATGTCACCGAACCTTGACGAAAACGGTATCGGCAAGGGTTACGAGTTCGTTAACTCTATTGTCGGCGGTGCTATTCCCAAGGAATATATCCCCGCTGTTGATGCAGGTATCCAGGGCGCTATGAAGAGCGGTGTTCTCGCCGGCTATCCTATGGTTGACATCAAAGTTGAGCTTTATGATGGATCTTACCATGAGGTTGACTCTTCAGAAATGGCATTCAAGATCGCTGGTTCAATGGCATTCAAAGATGCTGCTAAGAAAGCAAATCCCGCAATTCTTGAGCCTATGATGAAAGTTACCGTAATCGTTCCCGAGGATTATATGGGTGATGTAATCGGCGACCTTAACTCTCGCCGTGGACAGATTCAGGGTATGGAAGACAGAGCAGGCGCTAAGCAGATCAATGCTCGTGTTCCGCTTTCAGAAATGTTCGGTTATGTAAACGACCTTCGTTCAAAGACTCAGGGCCGTGGTCAGTACACCATGGAACCCGATGGTTATGAGCAGGTTCCGAAGTCAATTTCAGAGGGTATTATCTCTGCTAGGGCTAAAAAGGACTAATTTGTCGATATAACCGTCTAGGCATTAATTCATTATAAAAATTACTAAAAACACTTGATATTTTATCGTACCTTTGATAAAATAATCATAACAATTTTACTATTGTAAATTTAAGGAGGAAATCCCAATGGCAAAAGAAAAGTTTAACCGTTCTAAACCGCATGTTAACATCGGTACAATCGGACACGTTGACCACGGTAAGACAACTCTTACAGCTGCTATTACTAAGTTTCTTGCAAATGAAGGCTTCGCTAAGTTCGAAGACTATGCAGATATCGATAAGGCTCCTGAAGAGAGAGAGCGTGGTATCACAATTAACACAGCTCACGTTGAGTATGAAACAGAAACTCGTCACTATGCACACGTTGACTGCCCCGGACATGCTGACTATATCAAGAACATGATCACCGGTGCTGCTCAGATGGACGGTGCTATCCTTGTTATCGCTGCAACTGATGGTCCTATGGCTCAGACAAAAGAGCACCTTCTTCTTGCTCGTCAGGTAGGCGTACCCTACATCGTAGTATTCATGAACAAGGTTGACCAGGTTGACGACGAAGAGCTTCTTGAGCTTGTTGAAATGGAAATCCGTGATACTCTTAGCGAGTATGAATTCCCCGGAGATGACATTCCGATCATCAGAGGTTCAGCTCTTAACGCTCTTAACGCTCCTTCAAACGACGATCCTGCTTGCGACTGCATCAGAGAGCTTCTTGCTGCTGTTGACAGCTACATCCCCACTCCTGAGCGTGACGAGAACCTTCCGTTCCTTATGCCCGTAGAGGATGTTATGACAATCACAGGTCGTGGTACTGTTGCTACTGGTAAGGTAGAGCGTGGTATCCTTAAGCTCAACGAGGAAGTTGAAATCGTTGGTATTAAGGAAGAAATCAGAAAGACAGTTTGCACAGGTCTTGAAATGTTCCGTAAGTCACTTGACTTCACACAGGCTGGTGATAACGTTGGTGCGCTTCTTCGTGGTGTTCAGAGAACAGAGATTCAGCGTGGCCAGGTTCTTGCAAAGCCCGGTTCAATTCATCCCCACACAAAGTTCAAGGGTCAGGTTTACGTATTGACCAAGGATGAAGGCGGCCGTCATACTCCTTTCTTCAACAACTATCGTCCTCAGTTCTATTTCAGAACAACTGACGTTACAGGCGTTATCACTCTTCCCGAAGGCACAGAGATGTGTATGCCTGGCGATAACATCGTTATGGATGTAGAACTTATCACTCCTATCGCTATCGAAAAGGGACTTCGTTTCGCTATTCGTGAAGGTGGTAGAACAGTAGGTTCAGGCGTTGTTACAGAAATCAACGAGTAATTTTTAATTACAAATTATGAGCAAGCACTCAGTGCTTGCTCTTTTTTTGTTTAAATTTGCCGTATTATATGATATAATTATTATCGGTTGAATTTTAATGTCGGAGGTGAAACCGTGGCTGAAAATACGCTCGAAAAAATCAAAGGCGTTGTTGAAGATATAACTTATTATAATCAGGAAAACGGCTATACTGTTGTGACGGTTTCATCAAACGGCGATCCTGTAACAATAGTGGGTAATTTTCCGCCGCTTGCAGAGGGAATAGAGGTCGTTGCGGATGGTGAATGGGTGATTCATCCGTCATTCGGCAGACAGTTTAAGGCGGAAAAACTTGAGCAAACTATGCCTAGTGACGCTGCAGGAATACTCCGCTACCTTTCAAGCGGTATCATAAAAGGCGTAAGGGAAGCTACGGCTGTCAAAATCGTTGAAGCATTCGGTGCAGAAGCTTTTGATGTTATTGAAAACGATGTAGACAGACTTTCGCAGATTAAAGGTATAAGCAAGCCTAAGGCGAGGGAAATTCAGAAATATTTTAAAGAACAGTTCGGTTCAAGGCAGACTATTGAGGAACTTGTAAATAAAGGGCTTTCTCAGCAGGAGGCTTTTGAAGCATATAAATATTACGGCGAAAATGCGGTGGACGCATTTAATGAAAATCCGTTCTATTTCGTTCAAAGCGGTATACTTGATTTTGAACGGGCGGATGAAATCTCACAGGAACTTGAATTCCCAGTATCTCAAGATTTGAGGGCGCAGTCGCTTGTAACGCATATTGTACGGCATAATATTTCAAACGGTCACACCTGCCTGCCGAGGAATTCCGTTGTCAGCACGGCAATGAATTATCTTGACTGTTCGCAGGATACGGCGGAAATAGCTGTTGACAGTGCTATTGAACAGCATGAGCTTTTCCGAGAGGAGATAGGTTCTAAAGAGTTTCTCTTTACTCCCTCTGCATATAATGCAGAAAGTGATATTGCTCAGCGCATTAAAGTAATGGTTAATTATCCGCCGCAGCAGACTGAAATATTTTCGAGTGAAGTTTTTGCGTTTGAACAGGTCAACGGTATTGAGTTTGACGAAAAACAGCGCCGAGCGATAGAGATTGCAGTTAATAAAGGACTGCTAATTCTTACAGGCGGACCGGGTACGGGAAAAACAACAACTGTTAAAGGCATAATCACCCTGATGAAAAACAGAGGTCTGAATGTTGCCCTTGCCGCACCCACAGGTAGAGCTGCAAAGAGGATGACTGAACTCACGGGCGAAGAGGCAAAAACAATTCACCGTATGCTTGAAGTTGAGTTTAAAGAGGGCAGCGATAACCCCGTTTTTAAGCATAACGCAAAAAATCCCCTCGATGTGGACGCCGTTATCGTAGACGAGCTTTCAATGGTTGACATTTTTCTTTTTAATGCTTTACTTGACGCTATGCCGCTTCACGCAAGGCTGATAATGGTGGGGGATAACGACCAACTTCCGCCCGTAGGCGCAGGCAATGTACTCAAAGACCTTGTTGACAGCGGCTTGATTCCTGTTGTTCAGCTTGATAAAATTTTCAGGCAGGCAATGGAAAGTCTTATTGTTACAAATGCCCACAGAGTGGTAAAGGGCGAAATGCCTGTTATGAATGCAGACAGCAGTAATGACGATTTCTTTCTTCTCAGAGAGCATATTAATTTCAGAGCGGCTTCTAAAATTGTGGATTTAGTAACACGCCGTCTGCCTCAGGCTTACGGATTCAGCCCGATAGATGATATACAGGTGCTTTGTCCGAGCAAAAAGGGTGAGGTAGGCTCGCAGACAATCAATATTATGCTGCAAAAAGCGCTCAATCCGCCTGAAAAAGGAAAGCGTGAAATAACCTCCAAAGGCTATACACTTCGTGAGGGCGACAAGGTTATGCAGATTAAAAATAACTATGATGTTCCGTGGTTTAAAAGCAGTGAAAACGGCTCAGGCGTTTTTAACGGAGACATAGGCATAATTACGAGAATTGACAGGGCGGCTGATATTCTTAATGTAAGATTTGATGACAGAGAGGCTATGTATTCAATAGAGAATGCGGCAGAGTTGGAGCTTGCTTATGCGGTGACGGTGCATAAAAGTCAGGGCTCGGAATTTGACTGCGTTGTAATGCCCGTGCTGTCCGTTCCTCAAAAGCTTTCTTACAGAAATTTGTTTTACACAGCTATCACAAGAGCAAAAAAACTCATTGTCCTTGTCGGTAATGAGGGCAGTGTTAAAAATATGGTGGAAAACGATAAAAAAAGCAGGCGTTACAGTGCGCTTCTTCACTTTTTAACGGTTGACAACAACGGCGTTATAAAGTAACATCTATATATCGGATTTAATAATAAGGGATGACTTTATGTTTGGTTATGATTTGGGAATAGATCTCGGTACAAGCTCAATAGTTATTTCAGTTCCCGGCAAGGGAATTGTTGTAAATGAGCCGTCGTATGTAGCTTATGACACCGAGACTGAAAAAATATTATACGCAGGCAGAAGAGCGTATTATCTTGAGGGCAGAGAACCGAGCGGAGTTTCGGTAATTCAGCCTATAATAAACGGTGCGATTACAAATTATTCCATCGCCGTTCAGATGGTGGAATTTTATATTAATAAAATAATTAAGAAAAGTATTTTCAAACCCAGAGTAGTGGCGGCTGTTTCCGCCCTTGCAACAGATGTTGAAAGGCGTACGCTTATTTCAGTAATTATAACAGCGGGCGCAAGATCTGTTTGCCTTGTTGAAGAGCCGCTTTGCGCCGCTTTCGGTGCGGGGGTAGACCCTCTTCAGCCGACAGGCGCATTTGTTATCGACATCGGCGGCGGTACAACTGATATGGCGGTTATAAGTCAGGGCAGTATGAGTCAGATAGATACAGTTCATATCGCAGGCAACAGATTTGATGAGGAAATCACACGCTATATGCGTGATAAATACGGTGTTCTTATCGGAAAGCGCACAGCTGAGGAAGTTAAAAACAGAATTGCAGGCGCAATGCCGAGGGATGAGGATGTTACAATGCAGGTAAAGGGCAGGGATATGTTTTCAAATATGCCCGCCGCTGTTGAGGTGGACGGAAATGAAATTTACGAGTGCCTAAAACCTCTTTTTGAAGAGCTTACCTCTGCGGCATCTGTTCTTTTTGAGCGCACAACTCCGCAGCTTGTTGCCGATATAACAGAAAGCGGCGCTATTATAACTGGCGGCTGTTCTGAAATTTACGGAATAGATAAGCTGTTTTCCGAGGCGCTCGGCATTGATGTTACAGTTGCGCCGAGAGCACAGCTTTGTGTTGCAAAGGGTGCGATGACTGCGCTTAATAAAATGCATATTCTTGACCAATACGGCTATCGCTTTAAGACAAAGCAGGATGTAAGAATAAGATGATTCATATTTACTACGGTTACGGAAAGGGAAAAACTTCTGCCGCGCTTGGCCTTGCGCTTCGTGCGTGCGGCGCAGGGAAAAAGGTTGATTTCTTTTCGTTTTTAAAGGATAATTCATCTTCAGAGCGATTTGCAAAATGTGATATTAATTTTTTCAAAAACCCCGATGAGGTAAAATTTCTTTTTAATATGAGCGAAGAAGAGAAAAAAGAGTACTGTGATTTTCTGTTTAGCACAGTTGAAAATGCGTTTAACTCAGACGCTGATATTATTGTACTTGATGAATTTCTTGATGTTATATCTCTGCTCGGTGAAAAATATGTTGAAGAAATTTCTTTTTCGCCCGATAAAGAATATGTAATTACGGGGCATATAAAAAACGATTTCCTTTTTGATAAGGCAGATTATATAACAGAAATGAGAAAGGAAAAACACCCCTTTGATTCGGGCGTTGCCGCACGCAGGGGAATAGAATATTAATTTTTACGGAGGATTCGGCATGGATAGATTTTCAAAATTTCATCCCGCTGTCGGCTTCTCCTTTTTTTCAGCGGTAATCATCGTCAGCCTTGTGTTTGTAAACCCTGTTTACAGCGCCGTTTCGTTCGTTTCGGCTTTTGCATATTATGTAATTTTGTGCGGTAAAAAAGCGTTATCGTCCTTTTTTAAATTCATTCTGCCCCTTGTTGCGGCGGTTGCACTTTTCAATATGCTTTTTTGCCGATACGGGCAAACAGTTTTGTTCACCGTTTTTTCTCTCGGCTTTACTCTTGAAGCGCTTGTTTACGGCTTGCTGACAGGCCTTATGCTCGGCAGTGTCATAATGTGGTTTTTGTGTTATAACGAGGTTGTTTCAAGCGAAAAATTTACCTCGCTATTTGGCAGATTCGCCCCAAATTTAACTCTGCTTTTTTCAATGGTGTTGCGTTTTATTCCTCTTTTGATTAAAACGGCTGGAGAGATAAAAGACGCACAAACAGGGCTTGGAAATGAAACAAAGGGGCTGAAAAATACGATTGCAAGATTTTCTGCACTCGTTTCAATAACGCTTGAAAACAGCATTGAAACCGCAGATACAATGAAATCAAGTGGATTCGGTGAAAAAAGGCGGCATTTTTCACGCTATTCCTATAAATTTACTGATATTATTTTGATTGTATTTTTTATACTGTCGCTCGCTTTGCAGATTGCTTTTAAGGCGGCAGGCTTAAATGAATTTGAATACAGATACACACTTGAATTAAAAAATTTCAGCATAGCGCCGTTAATTGCGTTTGCGTTGTGCTCTTTTTTGCCTTGTATTATAGATTTAAAGGAGGATGTTAAATGGCGTTTCTTGAAATCAAAAATTTAACATTTTCCTATCCGAAAGCATCAAAAAATGCTCTTGAAAATGTAAATCTCAATCTTGAAAGAGGAAGTTTCTGCTTTGTGTGCGGAAAGTCGGGAAGCGGAAAATCAACCCTTTTGCGGCTTTTCAAAAAAGAACTTGCCCCGTTTGGCAAAACGAGCGGAAAGATTGAAATAAACACGGATAAAATAGGATATTTAAATCAGAATGTTGAAAGCAATATCGTTACGGATACAGTTTTCGGCGAACTTCAGTTTGCGCTTCAAAACACTGAGCTTACAAACAGTCAGGCGGCTCTTAAAATTGCGGAAACTGCAAGCTATTTCAATCTTAACTCATACATAGATGAAAAAACGGAAAATCTTTCAGGCGGTGTAAAACAGCTTCTTGCGCTTGCCTGCACAATGATACTAATGCCCGATTTGCTTGTGCTGGACGAGCCTTGCTCTCAGCTTGACCCCGTTTCGGCGCAAAGTTTATACTCCGCAGTCAGAAGGCTTAACAGGGAAAACGGTGTAACGGTGATTATGTGCGAGCATAAATCTGATTTGATGGCAGATGCGGATTGCACGCTGTTTCTTGATTCGGGCAGGGCTGAATTTTTCGGCTCGCCTAATGGCCTGGCAAATCATCTTGTTGCTAATAGTAGCGATATGGCGGCAATTCTTCCTGCTTATACACAGCTTTTAAAAAGTACGCCGCTTGATTTTACAGCGGCAAAAATCGAGGTTGAAAAGCTTTGCGAAAAGCCATATATAAAGCCTGATATAAAGGGCGAAACGGCGGCGCTTGTTGCAAAAGGTGTTTGTTTTGCGTATAAAAAGGGCGGCAGGGATATACTTTTTGACCTTGATTATAAGGCGTATAAAGGCAAAATAAACGCTGTTGTTGGTGCTAACGGAAGCGGAAAAACAACGCTCTTAAAATGCCTTGCAAAAGTTTCAAAACCTTACGGCGGAAAAATAAAGACGAGCGGCAAAACTGCGCTTATGCCACAGAATGTGCAGACGGTTTTCCTCTATGACACCGTTGCAGAAGAAGTGCAAGATTCTCAAATTATAGAGCAGTTTTCACTCTCAGAGCTTCTTGGCAGAAATCCGTTTGATTTGAGCGGCGGCGAGGCTCAGCGAGTAGCCATAGCCAAAGCCATTCAAAGCGGTGCGGATATAATTTTGCTTGACGAGCCTACAAAATCAGTTGACGCCGCTTTTAAAACAGAACTTGCCCGCATATTAAAACGGCTTTGTGACGAGGGTAAAACAATAATACTTGTAACCCACGATTTGGAGTTCGCAGGCAGATATGCAGATTATGTTTCATTCCTTTTCAGCGGAAAAATTGCGTCAAGCGATGATAGGCGTGCGTTTTTCTCTTCTCTTGAAATCTATACAACTTCGCTTTCCCGAATGAGTGGCGGGCGCATTGTGTCTGTTGATGACGCTAAGGAGGAAAAATGAAAAAGTATTCTCAGGCAATTTTCCTCTTGTTTATAATAGCGGCGCTTGTGCTCACCGTTGTGTGGCAGTTATTTTTTGCAGAATCTGCGTCATATTATCTGTGCGCCGCAATAATTATTGTGCTTTCACTTCTGCCGTTTTTTATAAGTTACGAAAAATCAATACCGTCAGCCCGTGAAATGGCGCTTATGGCGTCTCTGATTGCTCTTGCGGTGGCTTCAAGGGCGGCGTTTTATGTTGTGCCGCAGTTCAAACCTATTGCGGCGGTTGTTATTGTCAGCGCAGTTTGTCTCGGTGCTCAAAGAGGGTATATAATCGGCGCTTTTTCCGCATTTGTCTCGAATTTTCTGTTCGGGCAGGGTGTATGGACTTTGTTTCAGATGGTTGCGCTCGGACTTATCGGCTTTATTTCAGGGCTGATTTTCAATAAAATCAAGCCAAACAGATGGCTGCTTGCCATTGTCGGCTTTTTGCTTTCTTTTGCGCTTTACGGTATAATTGTAGATACAAGTTCCGTGCTTACAATGCTCAGCGATTATACCCTGTCCGGCGTTATTGCAATTTATGCGGCAGGAATACCGTTTTCCGCCGTTTTCGGCGCGGCTACTGCGCTGTTTCTCTTCCTTTTCGGAGAGGCGTTTATAAAAAAATTAAACCGTATCGTTATAAAATACGGCATAGTTTATGAGGGTGATAAAAATGAAGAATGAAAAAGATAACAAAGAGAAAAAACCGCAGAAAGACCCTGTGCAGAAACTTTGTGATTTTGCGTTTACTATGGCGGCAATCGGCGTGTGCACAATAGGTATTTGCCCCGCCTTTGCGGCAATGGGTCTTGCAGTGCCGCTTGTAATGAAATCAAAGGGCGCTCAGTTAACCGAAAGCCAGCAGAGCAAAAACAAAAAAACAATCTTTTTGTCCGCTGTTGCGCTTGTATTTTTTGTAATTGATATTGTGCTTGCCGTGTTTATCACAAACAAAATGTAGTTAAAAGCCTATTTTTAACCGCCTTTCAAAGGCGGTTTTTCTTTTTGTCTAAATATAAAAAAATTGTGAATTAATCGAAAAATGATAAAAAATTATTGACAAACGATAATTTTGCTGTTATAAAGATATTGAAAGAAAGCTTTCTTGGAGGATTAATCTATGTTTAAGAAAAGTAAGGCAGTCAAAATAACTCATATTATGGTCAGGATTTTCTATTTTGTATGGGCGGCTGTTGCGATAGGCGCGCCGTTTTACTGCAAATTTATGGAAAGTAGAATTCCTATGAGTATGTTTTTAACCCCGCTTTATATAGCTCTTCCCGTGGGGCTTGCGGCGCTTATCTGCCTTGATAAGCTTATGATAAATATCAGAAAGGAAATTGTTTTTGACGAGAAAAATGTTTTGCTTTTGCGCCTACTCAGCTGTTGCTGTTTTTTGGCGGCGGCAGTAGGAGCCGTATTTTGCGTGTATTTCTTCTTTAATGCTTCTCCCGGAGCGTCAATTTTAATTGCTATTGTTGTAATGGAGATTTTTGTGGGTCTCATAGTACTTGTTGTTGGGCATGTCTTTGACGCATCAATAAAAATCAAAAAAGAAAACGAACTTACAATATAGGGGGAGCAAATGGGAATTACCGTAAATCTTGATGTTATGCTTGCAAAAAGAAAAATGAGCTCGCTTGAGCTTGCAAACAAAATAGGCATAACACAGGCAAACTTATCTATTCTTAAAACGGGAAAGGCAAAGGCAATACGATTTTCAACTCTTGAAGCGATTTGCAGAGAGCTTCAGTGCCAGCCGGGGGATATTCTTGAATTTGATGAATAGCCACACCCCCGCAGAAAGGAAACGGTATGGATTTCAATTCAAATAATTCGGGCGTGTACTATGACCCTGTAACCAAAACACAAGTGAATACGGAATTTAAAGCGCAGACAGATATGGAAAATGCACCTCAATCTGCTCCCAATATTTCCGTTATGCCTGTGAAAAAAACAAAAAATATTTCACCGCTTAATAAAAAGGAAAATATCTTTCTTTTCCTTTTTGCGGTATGGACATTTGTTTTTATTGATTTTTCAATTTTCCACTTTTTTAATCTAGGTTTTACAATTTCGTTTTTCCTGCTTTTTGCCATTGTAACGGCGTTTTTGTGGAAAAAAGATGTAAAAGCCTCAGCATTCTCCTATGTATGCGGTGCGTTGTCCCTTGCTGGGGCAGTAACGCTTGCGGTGTTCCGTGATGTTTTTATAAACTGCATAATGGTATTTTTGATTACCGCTTTGTTTACGATTTATACTTGCGGAATCAGCGGAACTTTCCGAAACAGGCAGGGCAGTTATAAAATGCTTATAGATTTGATAAGCAGTACAACAATATCGCCGCTGATTAATTTGGGCGCAAATGCAGGCGCGGCTGGCAAATCTTTCAAATGCAAAAAGAATTTTGCAGGCGCTATTATCGGTATAGGCATTTCAATTCCCGTGCTTCTTGCGGTAGTACCGATTCTCATGAACAGTGACGCCGCTTTTGAGGGGCTTGTAACAAGCATTATTAAAAATTTGGGCGATTATATAGGTGAAATCATATTAACAATTTTGATTGCACCTTTTGTAATTTCCTATATGCTTTCAAAAAAGAGAAATCTCAAAACAGGTTCTGAATTTGCCGCCAAAAATGCCGCTTTGCGTTTCGGCATACCCGTTTCAATAACGGTTTCATTTCTCTCTGTAATATCTATCACTTATCTCGTTTATCTGTTTTCACAGCTTGCTTACTTTTTCAGCGCATTTTCGGGAATTTTACCCGAGGGATACGAGTATTCAGCCAGCGGATACGCAAGGCGCGGCTTTTTTGAAATGTTCGCCATTTGTATTATCAATGTTATACTGCTGTTTTTAGCAAATCTTTTCACAAAAAGAAAAGGGCAAAAGCAGTATGTTTCAGTAAAAGCGCTTTCAGCATATATACTTGCATTTTCAATAGTGCTTATCATAACGGCGTTTTCAAAAATGAAGCTTTATATTGATATTTACGCTCTTACAAAAAACCGCCTGCTCATATCCGTGCTTATGGTTATGCTGCTTGTTATAATCTTTTTCTATATAGTTCATATCTTTTTGCCGAAAGTAAACTATATGCAGCCGATAATAATTGTTTGCAGCGTTATATTTATAGGCATTTCATTCTTAGACATAGATGCGTTTATTGCTAAATATGATGTTGAGGCATATAGAAATAATAAGGTGGAAACAATTGATGTTGATTACCTTGCAAACCTTTCGGCAACTGCCACACCGTATATAACTGAGCTTGCTCAAAGCGATGACCACCTTGTAGCTAAAGATGCAAAAACAGCGCTTATCAATCTTGTTAATACTAAATACAGCAAGTATTTTGAGTTTGAAAATTCCGAGGATAAATCGTCAAAAATAATTTATAAAGGCAATTCGGATTTCCGTGAGTATAATTACGGAGTTGATAAGGCGCTAAGAGGTTTTGCAGAGTATTATAATGCGCTTTCAGCCGAAGAGCGTGAAAACTATATGTTTCAATACGGTCTTGATACAAGCGATTGGTATTATTATGACGAGTTGACAGATACTTATTTTGCTGATAACGGCAGTTATTATTATGTGTATTCCTATAATGAGCAAACGCAAATGTATGAGCTTTCAGAAAAGGGAAATTCTGAAGACAGACAGTATTATTAATGTTAACACCCCATAATCGGCGTTTATGCGCAAAAAAAACAGCGAACGGATTAATCCGCTCGCTGTTTTTATTTTGTGGTAATTATATTAATCAGTCGGGATAGCCGTTAGGATTCTGGCTCTGCCAACGCCAGCTGTCCTCACACATCTCTTCAATTCCTCTTTCAGCTTTCCAGCCAAGCTCTTTATAAGCTTTGGACGGGTCTGAATAGCAGGTAGCAATGTCGCCTTCTCTGCGAGGTCCGATTTTGTACGGAACCTTAACGCCTGAAGCCTTTTCAAACGCTTTTACAACATCAAGAACGCTGTAACCTGTTCCTGTGCCGAGGTTGTAGATGTAAAGACCGCTTGCCTCTTCAACCTTTTCAACAGCCTTTACATGGCCGAGAGCAAGGTCAACAACATGGATATAGTCACGAACGCCTGTGCCGTCATGAGTATCATAATCATCGCCCCAAACATTGAGGTATTCCATCTTGCCGATAGCAACCTGAGTGATATACGGCATAAGGTTGTTGGGGATTCCGTTCGGGTCTTCACCCATAGTTCCGCTCTTGTGTGCGCCGATGGGGTTGAAGTAGCGGAGAAGACAGATTGACCAGCTGTTGTCAGATGTGTAAAGGTCTTTCAAAATACATTCAATCATATATTTTGTTCTGCCGTACGGGTTTGTAACGCCGCCAACTTCCATATCTTCTGTAAGCGGAGAAATGTTATTCATTCCGTAAACTGTTGCTGAAGATGAGAAAACGATTTTTTTACAGCCGTTGTTTCTCATAACATCAAGCAAAACAAGTGTGCCGTTAACATTGTTGTCAAAATACTCAAGCGGCTTGTGAACGCTTTCGCCTACCGCTTTAAGTCCTGCAAAGTGGATAACAGAATCAATATCTTCAGCCTTGAAGATTTTATCCATACCCTCTTTGTCGCGGATATCGCATTCATAGAATTTAAAATCTCTGTCAACCAAAGCCCTGATTCTGTCAAGGCTTGATTTTTTGCAGTTGTAGAAATTGTCAACAATAACAACATCTACACCCGCATTTATAAGTTCAACGCATGTGTGGCTTCCGATATATCCGGCGCCGCCTGTAACTAATACTGCCATACTGTAATCCTTTCCCCATTATAAATTGTGTTTATGTGTTTATATCTATTAATATGCTTTACCCCAATAGAGCATATATTTAGCAGGTTTACCGCAGCATACGCAGGTATCCGAAATATGTTCCTGTTCAAGCGGAATACATCTTGAGCCTACGCCGGTAAGTTCTTTAACCTTATCCTCGCATTCTTCACATCCGCACCACATTGCCTTGATAAATCCGTCGCCGTTTTCTTCAAGCGCCTTTGTGATTTCATCTGTGTTTTTGCAGGCAAAAGTGCGTCTTTCTCTGTTTTCAAGAGCAGCCTGATAAAGACCGTCTCTAACTTCCTGAAGTTTCTGAAGAACAACTTCCTCAAGTTCGTCAAGTGAAACAAAAGTCTTTTCTCTGTTGTGTCTTGTAACTACTACGCACTGATTATTTTCAATATCTTTAGGGCCGATTTCAACTCTTACGGGAACACCTTTCATTTCATATTCAGCAAATTTCCATCCGGGAGAGTTGTTAGAATCGTCAATTTTAGCTCTGCATACAGCTTTAAGTCTGTCGCATACCTCGTTTGCCTTTTCAAGTACGCCCTCTTTGTGCTGTGCTACGGGGATAACCATAACCTGAATAGGTGCAACGGCGGGCGGAAGAACAAGTCCGTTGTTGTCGCCGTGAGTCATTATGATTGCGCCGATAAGGCGTGTAGTCATTCCCCAAGATGTCTGGTGAGGATATTTGAGTTTGTTGTCCTTGTCTGCAAACTGAATGTCAAAAGCTTTTGCAAATCCGTCACCGAAATAATGGGATGTACCTGCCTGAAGTGCCTTGCCGTCGTGCATAAGAGCTTCAATGCAGTATGTGCGCTCTGCGCCTGCGAATTTGTCGCTCTCTGTCTTCATACCCTGAACAACGGGCATTGCAAGATATTCCTGGCAGAATTTTGTGTAAATGTTGAGCATTTTTTCAGTCTCTTCAATAGCCTCTTCGGCAGTCTCGTGAAGAGTGTGACCCTCCTGCCAGAGAAATTCTCTTGATCTGAGGAATGGTCTTGTTGTTTTTTCCCAACGAACAACAGAAACCCACTGATTATAAAGTTTGGGAAGGTCTCTGTATGAATGAACAATGTTTTTAAAATGCTCGCAGAAAAGAGTTTCAGATGTGGGACGAACGCAAAGACGCTCTTCGAGTTCTTCGCTTCCGCCTACCGTAACCCATGCACATTCGGGAGCAAAGCCCTCAACATGGTCCTTTTCTTTCTGAAGCAGGCTTTCGGGGATAAACATGGGCATACAAACATTTTCGTGCCCTGTTTCCTTGAACATAGAATCAAGTATTTTCTGAATATTTTCCCATATTGCATAGCCGTAAGGGCGGATAACCATACAACCCTTAACACTTGTGTATTCGATTAACTCCGCTTTTCTGCAAATGTCTGTGTACCATTTTGCAAAATCCTCGTCCATAGAGGTGATGTCGTCAACCATTTTTTTCTGTTCTTTAGCCATTTGTTATTCCATAGCCTTTCTGCATCTTTATATATAAATGTACTATTTATAACTATTATTAGTATATTTTAACTTCGGTTTAGCAAAAATATTATAAACCATTTATTGTGATATGTAAATATTACTTTTGGATAAAAAAGTTTGGCATCAAACTAAAATTTTTATACAAATGCCTTGTTTTAGCGGCAATCTGTTGCAAATCGAAAAAGAAGTGCTATAATGGTGGCGAATTATGATATAGGAGGCGAGTATATGGATTTAATGCCCGTGACAATGGACCTTAAAGAAGAGTTGCTTGACCAGCTTGAAATCCAGGAAGTGTTCACGATACCGCATACTGATATATCCGTAGATGAAACAACTGTTGTTTCGTGGATAATTATGGCGGCGCTGACAATTCTTGCGATTATTCTGACAAGAAATCTCAAGGTTCAGGGCGAAATCGGAAAGCGCCAGCAGATTCTTGAAATCTGTATGGATAAAATGATGAACTTCTTCAGAGGTATCATGGGTGAAAAAGGCGAAAAATATATGCCTTGGCTTATGAGCACTGCGATTTTCATCGGCGCGTCTAATATGATAGGCATCCTCGGCTTTAAACCGCCTACAAAAAGTATGCAGGTTACAGCCGCAATGGCTATAACAAGCATTGTGCTCGTTGAGGTGGCAGGAATAAAAGAGAAAGGATTGCGAGGTCATCTTAAGGCGTTTTCAAAGCCCGTCGCAATAGTAACCCCGATAAATATTCTTGAGATCATAATCAAGCCTTTGTCGCTGTGTATGCGACTTTTCGGTAATGTAATCGGTGCGTTCATTATTATGGAGCTTCTCAAGAGCATCATATTCTTTAAAATAGGTGTTTCTCTTGCGTTCAGCTTCTATTTCGATTTGTTCGACGGCTTCTTACAGGCTTACATTTTCGTATTTTTAACAGCTATGTATATACAGGAAGCTGTTGAAGAATAAAAAACATTACTATTAATTAAAAGATAAAAGGAGAAAAAGAATTATGGGAGTAGCAATAGGTGCAGGAATTGCAGTTTTGGCAGGTTTAGGCGCAGGTATCGGTATCGGTATCGCAACAGGTAAAGCAGTTGAGGGTATTGCACGTCAGCCCGAGGCAGCAGGCGACATCAGAACAACACTTATTCTTGGTTGTGCGCTTGCAGAGGCAACAGCCGTATACGGCCTTGTTACAAGCATCCTTGTAATTTTCATGGTAAAATAATTTATAAGCGAAAGGAAAACAGTTAATGCTTAAGTTTGACTGGAACATTCTTTTTACGCTTATAAACCTTGTTATATTTTATCTGCTTATGAAGAGATTCTTGTTCAAGCCGATATTAAAGGTTATGAATGAGCGTAAAGAAATGATAAATAAACAATTTTCAGACGCAGACGCCGTAAAGGCAGAGGCGCTTGAGCTCAAAGAGCAGTATGAAAACAGTCTTCAGGGCGTTGATGATGAAAAAGGCCGTATTCTTGCAGAGGCAAGACAGAATGCTAAAATAGAGTATGACAAGATTATTGACAGAGCGCATGAAGATGTTAAAAAGATGAAATCCGATGCTATGAAGCAAATAGAATCGGAAAGCGAAAAAGCGCGCAGAAGCGCAAAGGAAGATATTGCTTCGCTTGCTATTGAGGCGGCTGAAAAAGTTGTTGCAGCTAAAATCGATGCAGACGCAAACAGCAATATTTTTGATGAATTTTTAAATGAAAGCAGTGATAAGTAATGAATCATAGTATTGATGAAATGATTAAAACGCTGCTTTTATCCGAGGTCAGCGTTTCAGAGCTTGAAAAAGCTCAGGACTTGTTGAAAACCAAAGAGCTTAGTCAGATTTTAAACAGCCCCACTGTAACAGTTGCCGAAAAGAAAAAGGTTGTTGAGGAGATTTTTTCATCAACCGTTTCGGATATTATGTTCGATTTGAGCGTGGACTGCAATATCGAAGCACTTGATGAACTTATCAGCGAGTATATTAAAGCAATTGATAAGAAAAACAAGGTTTGCAGAGCAACTCTTTACTGTGTAACAGAGCCCGACGAAAAACAGCTTCAGGGAATTAAGGATTATATTCTCAAAGAAGAAAACGCAGGCTCGGTTGAAGTTGAAATCGTTAAGGACGAAAGTCTTATCGGCGGTTTCGTAATCGAAGTGGGCAACAAGAGAATTGACAGAAGCCTTAAAGCTAAAATCAACGAAATCAAAACAAAACTTGTTGAAGACGCTAAAAAGTCAGACGCCGAAAAAGCCGGGGATATAATCTCCATTCTTAAAACAGAGGTTAAGAATTATGAGTTTGAAACTTCTGATGAAGAGATAGGCACCGTTATTTCAGTAGGTGACGGTATTGCAACTATTCACGGCCTTGAGCATGTTATGTACGGCGAGATAGTATTGTTTGAATCAGGCATTAAGGGCATGATTCAGGATATAAAGAGAAATACAGTCGGCTGTATTATTTTCGGTCTTGACAGTGAAATTCACGCAGGCACAAGAGTTAAGCGTACTTACAGAAAAGCAGGCGTTCCCGTTGGCGACGGATTTATCGGCAGAGTTGTAAACGCTCTTTGCGAGCCTATTGACGGTCTTGGCAGCATTAAGGCTGACGATTACCGCCTTGTAGAAAACAGCGCACCCTCTATTGTAGACCGTAAATCGGTTTCAGAGCCTCTTGAAACAGGTATTCTTTCAATTGACTCAATGTTCCCGATAGGCAGAGGTCAGCGTGAGCTTATCATAGGCGACCGTCAGACAGGTAAAACTTCAATAGCCCTTGATACTATTCTTAACCAGAAAGGCAAGAATTGTATCTGCATTTATAACGCAATCGGTCAGAAATCTTCAACCGTTGCAAAGCTTGTAAGCACACTCAATAAAAACGGCGCTATGGATTATACAATCGTTGTCTGCTCAACAGCAGCAGATTCAGCGTCGCTTCAGTATATTTCACCTTATTCCGCAACAGCGCTTGCCGAATACTTTATGTATCAGGGCAAGGATGTTCTTATCGTATATGACGATTTGAGCAAACACGCAGTTGCTTACCGTGCGCTTTCACTTCTTCTTGAGCGTTCTCCCGGTCGTGAAGCGTATCCCGGTGATGTATTCTATCTTCACTCAAGACTTCTTGAGCGTTCAAGCAGATTGTCCGATGAACTCGGCGGCGGTTCAATTACCGCTCTTCCGATTATTGAAACACAGGCGGGCGATGTTTCAGCATATATTCCCACCAATGTTATTTCAATTACGGACGGTCAGATTTTCCTTGAAAGCGACTTGTTCTTCAGCGGTCAGCGCCCTGCTGTAAACGTAGGTCTTTCAGTATCCCGTGTAGGCGGCGCCGCTCAGACTAAGGCTATGAAGAAGGCTGCGGGCTCGCTTCGTGTTGACTTGGCGCAGTTCCGTGAAATGGAAGTATTCACTCAGTTCTCATCAGACCTTGATGAGGAAACAAAAGCAGGTCTTAATTACGGTAAGGGACTTATGGAGCTTCTTAAACAGCCCCTTGGTCACCCGATGTCACTTGCCCAGCAGATAGTTACTCTTGTCGGAGCAATAGGCAAAAAGTTTGTTGATGTTCCTGTTGAGAAACTCAAGGCTTATCAGGGTAGACTGCTTGAATACTTTGCCGATAACAGAAGTGATATTATGGATGAAATTCAGCAGGGTAAAGTGCTTAGTGATGAACTCAAGCAGGAAATCCTTAATGCTATAGACGAATTCGGAAAGGCAAATAATGGCTAATGCAAGAGAAATTCTGGGCAGAATGAAATCCATAAAGGACACTATGAAAATCACAAACGCTATGTATATGGTGTCCTCTTCAAAGCTTCAGAAAGCAAGGCGAGATGTTAAAAATACAGAGCCGTATTTCTATATGATTCAGGACGGTCTTGCAAAAATTCTTCAGGTTGCGCCCGAGGCAGGCTATAATTTCTTTGAGGAAAGAGCCGCAAAGAAAGGCGAAAACAAAAGAAGAGGCTATCTTGTTATTACGGCTGATAAAGGTCTTGCAGGCGCATATAACCACAATATTATAAAAGTAACTGAGGAAAACGCCGCAATGGCGTCCCAGAATATGCTTTTCATCGTAGGTCAGGTGGGCAGACATTATTTTGAAAGAAAAAATATCCCCATTGATATTGATTTCAAATATACCGCTCAAAATCCGTCTATGAACAGAGCAAGGCATATTGCTAAAACGCTTGTTGAGCTTTATGAAGAAAACAAGTTGGATGAGATTTATGTGGTTTATACAAAAATGGTTAATTCCATAACAGTTGAGCCCGTAATCAAAAGACTTTTGCCCTTGACAAAAGAACATATTGAGATAAGAGACAATAAAAATCTTTACGAAAATGCCGAATTTATGCCCGATGCGGATACCGTTTTCAAAAACATTGTTCCGGACTATGTTGCGGGATTTATTTACGGTGCGCTTATCGAATCCTATTGCAGCGAGCACAATGCCAGAATGATGGCTATGCAGACTGCTACGGACGCAGCGTCCGAAATGCTCCGTGACCTCTCAGTTCAGTATAACCGAGCAAGGCAGACGGCAATCACACAGGAGATTACAGAGGTAATCGCAGGCGCAAAAGCGCAGAAAAACAAAAATTAGGAGGAATCCTAAATGAATAACGGAAAAATAGTTCAGGTAATGGGCCCTGTTGTCGATGTGCTTTTTGAGGGCGAGCTTCCCAAGCTGAAAGATGCGCTCGAAGTAACTGTTGACGGCAAAAGGCTCGTTATGGAGGTAGCCCAGCATATAGGCGCAGGCACAGTTCGCTGTATTATGCTTGCCGCTTCAGAGGGCCTTCATAAAGATATGGAAGTCGTTGCAACAGGAAAGGCGATTTCCGTACCTGTCGGCAAGAAATGTCTTAGCAGACTTTTCAATGTTGTCGGCGAAACAATAGATGATTTGGAAGATTTGTCCGATACCGAGCATTGGGAAATTCACCGCAGACCGCCAAGCTTTGAAGAGCAGAGCGCAGATGTTGAAATTCTCGAAACAGGTATCAAGGTTATAGACTTGCTTACCCCGTATCCCAAGGGTGGTAAAATCGGTCTTTTCGGCGGTGCAGGTGTTGGTAAAACAGTTCTTATTCAGGAGCTTATCACCAACATTGCCAACGAGCACGGCGGATATTCAATATTCACCGGCGTAGGTGAGCGTTCAAGAGAGGGTAACGACCTTTGGAACGAAATGAAAGAATCGGGCGTTATCAATAAGACCGCACTTGTGTTCGGTCAGATGAACGAGCCGCCAGGAGCTCGTATGCGTGTTGCCGAGACAGGTCTTACAATGGCGGAGTATTTCCGTGATGTTGAGCATCAGGATGTGCTTCTTTTCATAGATAATATATTCAGATTTATTCAGGCGGGTTCTGAGGTTTCTTCACTTCTCGGAAGAATGCCGTCAGCAGTTGGTTATCAGCCCACACTTGCAACGGATGTAGGTGAGCTTCAGGAGAGAATCGCTTCCACAAAGAACGGTTCAATCACTTCTGTTCAGGCTGTTTATGTTCCTGCGGACGACCTTACAGACCCTGCTCCCGCAACAACCTTTGCGCACCTTGACGCAACAACCGTTCTTTCAAGAAAGATTGTTGAAAAGGGTATTTATCCCGCTGTTGACCCGCTTGAGTCAAACAGCCGTATTCTTGAGGCGGATGTAGTAGGCGAAGAGCATTATAATGTTGCACGCCGTGTTCAGGAGTACCTGCAAAAGTATAAAGAGCTTCAGGATATCATCGCAATTCTCGGTATGGAAGAACTTTCAGAAGAGGATAAGAGAACAGTTTACAGAGCAAGAAAAATTGAAAAATTCCTTTCTCAGCCGTTCCATGTTGCTGAAATGTTTACAGGTCTTAAAGGTATTTATGTACCCGTTAAGGAGACTGTAAGAGGCTTTAAGGCAATTATTGACGGTGAGCTTGACGATGTTCCCGAGCAGGCATTTTTCAATGTAGGAACTGTTGAAGATGTGCTTAAAAAAGCAGAGGAAATGAAGTAATGGATACCTTTAAAATAAAAATCGTAGCGTCAAACAAGGTTTTCTTTGACGGCGAGGCTCAAAGCCTTACCGTCCCATACCTTGACGGCGGCACGGTAACTTTTCTTGCACACCACGCCAATTCGGTTGTTCCCATTGACGCAGGCGAAATGAAACTTGTTACCGCAGACGGTGAAACTAAAGAGGCGTTTGTCAGCGACGGATTTCTTGAATTTCTGTCTAACGAGGCAACTATGATTTGCGTTTCCGTTGAGCTGCCCGATGAAATTGATAAGCGCAGAGCGGAAGAGGCTAAAGAAAGAGCCGAAGAAGAACTGCGCCAGCATATGAGCCAGTTTGACTACTATACTACGAAGGCTAATCTTTCCAGAGCGATGGAGCGTATTAAGGTTAAAAACAGACACCAAATTTAAATATATTAAATTCAAGGGGAATCATTTTGATTTCCCTTTTTGCAGTGGAGGAATTTATGCCTGTAAAATTTATTGCCTGCGATCTTGACGGAACTTTGCTTTCACCAGACCATATAACCGTCAGCGAAAGAACGAAAAAATCACTTTTTGAGGCGCACGAAAAAGGCGTTAAAATTGCTATCGCTACGGGCAGAACGCTTTCTGTAATATATAATGTTATAGACCAGATACCGTTTATAGACTATGTTATATATTCAAACGGAAGCGCTGTTTATGACCTTAAAAAGGCAAAGAACATTTACACAAAATATATGCCCGAAAAAGTTGCAAGGGATATTATAGGTTTTCTTATGAAATATCCCGTATACTTTGAGGTTTATGCCGGTTCTACACAGCACGCTCAGGCAGGCAGAGAAAAGTATTTTAAAAATGTTAATCTGCCTCAGGAGTTTTTGGAGTCTTATGTAAAATCAATAGAACTTCACGAGGATATTGAAGAGGTTATTTCCGGCGGAAAAGTTGAAAAGATAAATCTGTTTTACTTTGACGGCGAATATTACGAGGAGATAAAAGACTATCTATTTTCTTATAAAAACGCAAAATGTACTTCTCCCGTTGCGGGCGATATTGAAATAACATATAAGGGCGTTGATAAGGCTGATGCGCTTCTCGGCGTTTGTTCTCAGCTCGGAATTGAGCGTGAAGAGATAATAGCGTTCGGCGATGCTGATAACGATATTGAAATGCTTAGAGTTGCAGGCTATTCAACAGCTATGGGCAATGCCGCTCAGGAGTGCAAGGACGCTGCAAAATATGTTACTCTTTCAAATGAGTTTGACGGAGTTGCGGCTGCGGTGGACAAATATGTGCTCGGCAAAAAGCCTAAATTAATCGTTTCTGCCTGCCTTTTGGGTGAAAACTGCAAATATAACGGCTCAAACAATAAAAATCACGCAGTAATTGCTCTTTCACAGCATTTTGATATTGTAGGAGTTTGCCCCGAGTGTTTCGGTGGACTTAAAATACCCCGTGTGCCGAATGAGATAATAAACGGCAGGGCTATTTCTAAAAACGGCGAAGATTTTACCGAGGAATATAAAAAGGGCGCAGAAAAAACTCTTTATGTTGCAAGAGAATGCGGCGCAAGATACGCTGTGTTGAAAGAGAGAAGCCCGTCTTGCGGCAAGGGCGTAATTTATGACGGCACATTTTCCTCTTCACTTGTTGAGGGCAACGGTATTACCGCTCAGCTTTTGCTTGACAACGGATATGAAATTTACGGCGAAAGCGAAGTTGAAAAACTTCTTTCGGATATTGAATAATAAATATTTAATCAGGCGTTCCTGTTTGAGGTACGCCTGATTTTTTCTAATCTCTCTTGACTGAAACGAAACATAAATATATAATTGACTTATTATAAATTTGTTCTTTTATCGGCGGGCAGATTGGCTTCGTGATATATGAAAGGTGACGGAATATGAAAGCAAATAAAATCGTAATTGCGGTAATAGCGGTAGTTCTTGTTGTATGCTGTGTTTTTTCAGCTTGTTCAAAAAAGGCAAGTCAGCCTGAAGTAACAACGGATTCTGCGGTAATCAAAGGCGCAGACAGTATTGATTTCATTAAAAGCTATACACCTGAGAAACTCGGAATTGAGGGCACTTGGGCTGATTATGATTTTGTGGCTTATAATGACAATGGGCAAGAAATTGCAGACGGCACGCATGACGGCTATTATGTAGAAGTTCAGGTAGGCAATAAAGTGGACAAGGGTGACGGAAGCTTTTATGTAGATACAGCTGGTCAGTTCTTTATCAGCTATGACGGCAAAACTCTTTTGAGCTATGACAGCGCCACAAATACATATTCAGAAATTCAGCCTGTTCATTCATTTCCGCTTGAAACAACAACCGAACAGCATACCCATTAAGTGTGACAATTTTATAACGATGCATAAAAGGCTTTTTGTTAAACAAAAGCCTTTTTTCTTTTAAAAACGGTTGATTTTCTTATGCTTTTTTCACAAAAACTCGGTTGAAAGAGGTTCGGTTTTGTGGTAAAATGCAATTTAAGGAGTGTCTTAATATGAAAAAAGTGCCTTTTAAATCGGGAATACACCCTTTTGATGGGAAAAAGTATTCCGCAAATGAAAAAATAGTAAAAATAGAAGCTGCCGAGGTAATGGTATTTCCTATGAGCCAGCATATAGGCGCGCCTGCCGTACCCACTGTTAAGGTGGGCGACAGAGTGCTCAAGGGAATGAAAATCGGCAGTGCGCCGTCTTTTATTTCAAGCCCTGTTTACAGCTCGGTTTCAGGTAAAGTTAAGGCGATTGAACAGCGCCCCACAATTACAGGCGGAGTTTCAGACTGTATCGTTGTTGAAAACGATTTTGAAAACGAGTGCGTTGAAGGCTTCGGCGAGGCGAGAAATCCCAATGAAATCCCTGACGGCGAACTTGCTGCTCTTATTTCCGAAAACGGTATAGTAGGAATGGGCGGCGCAGGTTTCCCCACAGGCGTTAAGCTTGCACCCAAGAATGCTGAAAATATTGATTATTTAATAATCAACGGTGCAGAGTGCGAGCCTTATCTCACATCGGATTACAGGCTTATGCTTGAAGAAACAGGCAATATTATTATGGGCGTTTCAATAGCGCTCAGGCTTTTCAAAAACGCAAAAGCTGTTATTGCCATTGAGGATAATAAGCCCGATGCAATTAAGGCGTTCGAACAGCAGTGCAAAAACACTGATAAAATAAGCGTTATGCCGCTCAAAACAAAATATCCTCAGGGCGGTGAGAGACGGCTTATTGCAAGCGTTACGGGCAGAAAAATTAATTCCCATATGCTGCCTGCCGACGCAGGAGTTGTAGTTCTTAATACGGCTACGGCATACGCTATTTTTGAGGCGGTATGCGAAAATAAACCGCTTATTCACCGTGTTGTAACTATCACAGGCGACGGTGCAAATAAACCCTGCAATGCCGATGTTCTTCTCGGTACGCCTGCTTCTTTCGTAGTAGAGAAATGCGGCGGACTTAAAGAAAACACCGAAAAAATAATATCGGGCGGACCTATGATGGGCTTTGCTCTTTCTGGTCTTGATTTCCCCGTAACAAAAACATTTTCTTCCGTTCTTGCGCTCACAAAGGATGATGTTGAGCAGATGAAAACAACGGCTTGCATACACTGCGGAAAGTGCGTTGGCGTCTGCCCCGAAAATCTTGTGCCCCAGCTTATGGCGGCAAGTGTAAAAGGCGAAGATTTCGAGCGCTTTGAAAAACTCGGCGGAATGGAATGTATTGAATGCGGATGCTGTACATATGTATGCCCCGCAAAAAGACCGCTCACACAGTCATTTAAGCTTGCCAAGGCTCAGGTTAGGGCAAGCAAGGCGGCAAAGTAAGGAGGGCGAATATGTATAATGTTTCTGTGTCCCCTCATATAAGGGATAAAAGTTCAACTCGTAAAATTATGATAGATGTGTGCATTGCGCTTGTGCCAACACTCGCTTTCGGTGTGTGGCATTTCGGCCTCAACGCACTGTTTGTCATCATTTCAAGCGTATTAAGCTGTGTTGTTTCAGAGGCGGTTTTTGAGCTTATAGTAAAGAAACCCATAACCGTTTTTGATTTCAGCGCAGTTGTAACGGGTCTTATTCTTGCGCTCAATATGCCACCCAATATTGCATGGTGGGTGCCTGCAATCGGCGGCGTATTTGCAATAGTTATTGTTAAAATGCTTTTCGGCGGAATAGGCCAGAATATAGTAAACCCCGCACTTGCGGCTCGTTGCTTCTTGCTTATCTCTTTCGCTTCAAGAATGACGGATTTCTCCGTGGACGGCGTTTCTTCCGCAACTCCGCTCGCAGTACTCAAATCAGGCGGCAGTGTTGATCTTCTTGATGCGTTTATAGGATATAAGAGCGGCTGTATCGGCGAGGTATCCTGCGTAGCAATTCTTATCGGTTTGGTTTATCTTCTCGTAAGAAAGGTTATTTCAATCAGAATTCCTGCCGTTTACATACTTTCAACAATGGTGTTCGTTTTCATATTCAGTTTTGCTTCAACCGGTGTTGTTCCCACATGGGAATATATGCTCGGTCATCTTTTGACAGGCGGACTTATGGCGGGCGCTGTATTTATGGCAACGGATTACACAACAAGCCCGATTACAAAGGGCGGTCAGATAATCTATGCGCTTTTGATAGGCTTTTTAACAGCCGTTTTCCGTGTCCTCGGCTCAAGCGCAGAGGGCGTTTCATACGCTATTATCATCAGCAACCTTGTTGTTCCGCTCATTGAAAAAATATCTGTTCCGAAACCTTTCGGAATGAAGAAAAAGGAAGGGGTGTAAGCAGTGGCAAAGTCAAAATTCTTTAAAAACTGTATTGCTCTTTTGCTTATAACCCTTGTTGCAGGTCTAGCGCTCGCTTCCGTAAACGAGATAACAAAGGCTCCCATTGCCAAGGCAGAGGAGCAGGCAAGGCTTGACGCTTATAACGCAGTTTATGAGGGCGTAGAGTTTAAAACGATTGATAACACCGATATTCTTCTCGGTGAGGCGCAGGCGGCGCTTGATGCTGAAAATCTTTCCGCCTGTTCCGTAAACGATGTGCTTGCCGCAACGGATGAAAGCGGCAATGTGGTAGGTTATGTTATGTCGGCAACTTCGCCGAGCGGTTACGGCGGCGATATTCAGGTTGCAGTCGGCATTTCCTGCGAAACAAACAGTATTACAGGTTTTTCGGTTCTTTCACACAGTGAAACGGCAGGTCTCGGCGCAAAGTGCGCAGAGGATGATTTCACCTCGCAGTTTGAAGGCAAATCGGCCGATAAGCTTGAATATGTAAAAGGCACAGCTCAGACAGATACACAGATTGACGCAATCAGCGGCGCAACTATTACAACAAACGCTGTTACAGAGGCGGTAAACAGTGCGCTTGCGTTTTATAATCATTGTTTAAAGGAGGGGTAAGTTTTGAAATCTGCTATTGAAAGACTTAAAAACGGCATTATAACCGAAAACCCCACCTTCGTGCTTATGCTCGGTATGTGCCCCACGCTTGCGGTAACAACTTCCGCAACTAACGGCATCGGTATGGGTCTTGCAACAACGGTTGTGCTTGTAATGAGCAATCTTATGATTTCTCTTTTAAGAAAAGTTATTCCAAACGGCGTAAGAATGCCTGCTTATATCATTGTCGTTGCTTCTTTCGTAACGATTGTTGAAATGCTTCTTCACGCCTATGTAACTTCGCTTTATGAATCTCTCGGAATTTATATTCCGCTTATAGTTGTAAACTGTATAATCCTCGGCAGAGCGGAAAGCTTTGCTTCAAAAAATAAGGTAATCCCCTCAATTTTTGACGGTATCGGAATGGGTCTCGGTTTCACAATCGGTCTTACCTCAATCGGTATCGTGCGTGAGCTTATCGGTTCCGGCACAATTTTCGGTTTTCAGGTTATGCCCGAAAGCTATGAGGGTGTTTCAATCTTCGTTCTTGCACCGGGTGCGTTTCTTGTTCTTGCGTTTCTCTGCGCACTTCAGAATAAGCTCGGCGTTAAGGGCGCAAACCGCCATGTTAAAGAGGATGCCTGCAAGGGCGATTGCCTGAATTGCAGCCTTTCCTGTAACGGCAGAACGGAGGGTACAAAATAATGGTTAAAACTTTGTTTTTAGTGCTCCTGACAACAGCACTTATCAATAATGTTGTATTGAGCCAGTTCCTCGGTATCTGTCCTTTCCTCGGCGTTTCAAGAAATGTTAAAACAGCGGCAGGAATGGGCGGCGCAGTTATTTTCGTAATAACAATCGCAAGCGCCGTAACAAATCTGCTTTATACGGGAATTATTCAGAAACTCGGTATTGAATATTTAAATACTATTATCTTTATTCTCGTAATCGCCGCACTCGTTCAGTTTATAGAGCTTTTCCTCAAAAAGTTCATACCAAAACTTCACGAGGCGCTCGGCGTTTATCTTCCGCTTATAACAACAAACTGTGCCGTTCTCGGTGTTGCTCTCACAAATGTTCAGGACCAGAATAATTTCATAACATCTGTTGTAACAGGCTTCGGCACGGCTTGCGGATTTGCACTTGCCATAATCATTATGGCTGGTATTCGTGAAAAAACGGAAAACAATGATTTCCCAAAAGCATTCAAGGGAACACCGTCCGTACTTCTTACCGCCTGCCTTATGGCGATAGCGTTTTACGGCTTCAACACGCTTGCGTAAGGAGGTACGGCTATGGATTTTAAGAGTATTATTATTGCCACGGCGGTAGTTGCCGCTGTCGGTCTTATAATAGCAATCGTGCTCAGCATTGCGGAAAAGATTTTCCATGTTGATGTTGACGAAAGAGTTGTAAAAATAAGAGAATGTCTTGCAGGAAATAACTGCGGTGCGTGCGGTTACGCAGGTTGCGACGCTTTGGCAAAAGCCATCGCAAGCGGTGAGGCTCCCGTAACAGCCTGCCCCTCGGCAGGACAGAAGGGCGCTGATGAAATCGCCGCTATTATGGGCGTTGAAGCAGGCGAATTTGTAAAGCAGGTTGCTTTTGTAAGATGTTCGGGTACCTGCGACAAGCGTACTCAGACATATAATTATTACGGAACAAAAACCTGTAAAGCTGTCAAAGCCGCTCTCGGCAGAGGCGATATGTCCTGCCGTTATGGTTGTATGGGCTACGGCAGCTGTGTTGAAGTGTGCGACAGCAAGGCGATAAGAATTATAAACGGCAAAGCGGTTGTAGAGCCTGATTTGTGCGTTGCGTGCGGAAAATGCGTAAAAGCGTGTCCGCAAAATCTTATCGAGGTTGTGCCTTATTCGTCCGTATATCGTGTTCAGTGCCTTAATCAGCAAAAGGGCAAAATTGTTAAGGTTAACTGTCAGGCGGGTTGTATTGGCTGCGGTATCTGTGAAAGAAACTGCCCGAGCGGAGCAATCAAGGTTACAAACAATATTGCTAAAATAGATTATGAAAAATGTACTGCGTGCGGTATCTGTGCGCAGAAATGCCCGTCAAAAGTAATAAGAAAATATAATTAATAAAAGGGGGAGAGAATTTGAAAAAGACTGTTTCGTTAATTCTCTCCCTTGTTATTTTGTTTTCGCTTTGCGCTTGTTCTCAGCAAAAAAGCGAAATGTATAAAAAAGATTTCCTCGATTTGTTTGATACGGCATCGTCTGTTTCGGCTTATGATAGTTCTCAGGAAATGTTCAATGAGCATTTTTCCGCCGTTTATGACGAACTTTCTCTGTATTCAAAGCTTTTTGATATTTATAATTCCTACGAAGATGTTATAAATCTTAAATATATCAACGAAAACGCCGCAAAAGCCCCTATAAAGGCGGACGAGCGTATTATAGAACTTCTTTTGTGGGGTAAAGAGGCGTATGAATTAAGTGGCGGAATGGTCAATATTGCAATGGGCAGTGTGCTTGGTGAATGGCATACTGCAATGGAAGCGGCATCAGAAAATCCCGAGAACGCCGCTCTTCCTGATTCAAAAGTGCTTTCCCAAAAGGCAGAGCATTGCGATATTGACGATTTGGTTATTGATGAGGAAAACAGCACGGTGTTTTTTGCCGATTCTGAAATGTCGCTCAATGTGGGCGCAATAGCAAAAGGCTTTGTGTGCGATAAAATTGCCGATTTCATAACGGAAAACGGAATATGGAGCAGTGCCGTAATAAATCTCGGCGGCAACATAAAAACCGTCGGCTTTAAATATGAGGACGGCAAAACTCCTTTTTCAATCGGCGTAGAAAATCCTAACGGCGGTTATCTCAATGTGCTTTCTGTTTCAAACGGTCAAAGTGTCGTAACAAGCGGAGATTATCAAAGATATTTTACCGTAAACGGCAAAAATTACTGCCACATTATCAATCCCGAAACGCTTATGCCGTCCGAATATGTAACTTCAGTTACAGTAATTTGTGAAAATTCGGCGCTTGCGGATACTCTTTCAACTGCGCTGTTCAATATGTCCGTTGAGGACGGCCTTAAATTTATAGAAAATTTTGAGGGCACAGAGGCTGTCTGGCTTGATAAAAACGGAAAAACTACCTGTTCCCCAGGCTATACGGAGTTTGTAAATCAGTGAAAAAAGGTTTTATTAAAAAAGGCGATATAATTCTTCTTGTCTGTGTTCTTGCGGCTGCCGCCGTTATGTACGGCGCATTTCAGCTGTTCTCAAATCAAAGCGGTCAGGGCGAATATGTAAATATAGAGGTAAACGGGCAAAGCGTTGCCGTTTTAAGCCTTTATGAGGATACCGTTTATGAGGTTAAAGCAGACGGAAAAACGGTTAATGTTGTTGAAATAAAAGACGGTGAGGCGTGGATGTCTGATGCCGATTGCCCCGATGGTGTGTGCAAAAGCCATTCGCCCATAAGCAAACCGTCCGAAAGTATAATCTGCCTGCCTAATAAAGTTATAATTACTGTTGAGGGCGCAGAAGAATATGAACTTGACGGGGTGGTGCGTTGATGAAAAAGACTAAAAGAATCGCCCTGTTTGCAATGTTCATTGCACTTGCGTTTGTGTTTTCCTATCTTGAAAGCCTTGTGCCGTTCAATATAGGAATACAGGGTATTAAACTCGGGCTTGCAAATATAGTTGTGGTAACGGCGATGTATATTTTGTCCGAAAGGGATGCGTTTTTTATCTCCGTTGTAAGAATCGTGCTTTCAGGGCTCACTTTCGGCGGAGTTTCAACGCTTATTTACAGCCTTGCAGGGGGAATACTTTCCTTTGCCGTTATGGCGCTTGCCAAAAAATGTAAAAAGCTGTCAGTAACAGGTGTTTCCGTTCTCGGCGCAATAGCTCACAATATCGGGCAAATTGCCGTTGCGGGCGCAGTTATGGGAACATACAGAATAGTTTATTATCTGCCCGTCCTGCTCGTTTCAGGCGCAGTTACGGGCGTTGTAATAGGAATATTAAGTAATATAGTTATTTCAAGAACGGTCGGTGTAAAAAATGATTAAAACTTTCAATTCAAAAACTCCCGATACTGAAAAGGCTTGCTTTATAGCAGAAAATGCCGTGATCGCAGGCGATGTAACTCTCGGCGAGAACTCGTCCGTGTGGTTCGGCGCAGTTATGAGGGGCGACGATGAATCTATAACCGTTGGCAGAAATTCAAACATTCAGGATAACTGCACTGTTCATTGCACAAAGGGTTATCCCGTTAAAATAGGTGAAAATGTAACTGTCGGCCACAATGCTGTTATCCACGGTTGCGAAATAGGGGACGGCAGTCTTATCGGTATGAGCGCAACAGTTATGAACGGCGCTGTTCTCGGCAAAAACTGCCTTGTGGGCGCAGGGGCACTTGTTACTGAAAACAAGGTCTTTCACGATAATTCGCTCATTATGGGCGTGCCTGCAAAGGCTGTCGGAGTTTTGAGTGATGAGGACGCTGAGAATATGCTCAAAAACGCCGCCCACTATGTTGAAAAAGCGAAAAAATACAGCGGTGAATAAAATATAAAAAACACCCCGATGTCAGTTGATTGTGACATCGGGGTTCTTTTTATTTATTTTTCTTTTTCATATATTCATAATATCCGTGGCGCTGTTTGTATTTCGGCAAAACGGGGTATGAAAGCAGTTTTTCTTCGGTTAAAATTTCCGTCCTGTAATTCTTGATGTCGTTTTCAAAAATCGTAACAGTTCGTGCGCCGTGGTGATGTCCGTAGCTGTAATATCCTGCGGCGGGAACAGCGCAGAGGTCTATACCGTCAACCGTGCCGAGATAATCGTTCGGATGGTCGTGACCGAAAAAAGCGCAAAGAATATCGCCTTGCTTTTTCCAGCTTTCAAACTGATTGTGGCGAACATTTGCGCAACAGGGTCCCTCTCTGAATTTTCCCTGTCTTATATTTTTCGGCATAAAGAAGCCCCTGTAAAGTTTGCTCTGCCCCCAAAAACAGTTTGGCAGATAAATCGGAATCCTTTTTGCAAGCCTGTAAACCTCGGGCACGGGAATGTGCTGAAAAAGAAATGAGGGCAGGGGATTTCCGCCGTTTTCAGCTTTTAGCTTTTCACTCGTTTTTATGTACCACTCAGTTTGCTCGGGCAAAACATATCCGTAACCGCCCTCTTTTGCATATGCCTGCGAATCAAAAAGCCAAAGGTTAAAAATATCTTTGTCGCTTTTTGAGGCTTTTATAGTGAGATTGTATGTACTTGCTGAGCATTTCGGCTCACCCTTTACCGCAAGGCAGTTTTTGTAGCTCATAAATTCCTCGAGTATAAACTCTTTAGCCTGCATTTCTGTAAAGCCGCATTTGTTCATAAGACCCTCGTGGTCGTGATTTCCGAAAACAAGCGCAAACGGAATATTCTTTTCGCATATCGGCTCAAGAAGTTTTGCAACGGCGTCTTTCGTCCTTTTAGGTGTAACGCCGTCAAAGTCACCGGCAATATTGTCTCCAAGAAATATTACTAAATCAGGCTTTGCTGTCTTTAAGGAATTTCGGATAATGTCCTGAGTTTCCTTTTGAGGATAGTCTGTATCTTGTGCGTCAGCTATAATCAATATATTAAACTGACCGTTTTCGTTGAATTTAAGCATAATACCACCCTTGATTTTCTCTGTTGATTTATTTTACATCATAAATGGAGTGATTGTGAACAGTATTTAACATTTTTGTGCAAAAGGTAAAAAAATCGTACAGAAATTTGTCGAAAAACGCAGAATGTGAATAATATTATAAAAATTTCAAATAAACTTGTGAAAAGTATTGAAATTATTTCCATAAAATGCTAAAATGTGAAAGAAATACACGAAAGGAGAAAGTGCTATGGAAAATAAAGTACTTATTTCAGATTCAACAGAATTCGGAAAAGAATGTAAGGAGGAACTAGAGAAAATCGGGTTTGAGGTTACTATATGCCCGTCAGACGGTGAAAAAGTAATGTCTCTTTTTGATACACAGCATTTTGATGTGGTTTATATGGATGTGTTTATGACAAATGCAGACAGCTTTCAGGTTATCGACCACATAACAAAGGCTCATACAGAGAAACCGATTATTATTATTTCCTCAACAGTTTATAATGATGTGATAACAAATCAGCTTATGTCTTGCGGCGCTGATTATTATATTTTAAAACCCGTTCAGGCATCTAGTGTGGCTCAGAAAATTCAAATGCTTTCAGGCTGGCAGTTGAGCAAAAACAATAATCACCATGTTCACGAAGCGGATATTGATGTTATAATTTCAGACATTATGCGCCAGATAGGCGTGCCTGCTCATATCAAGGGCTATCAGTATCTCAGAACGGCAATCAAGCTTTGCGTAAACGATTCGGAAATGCTCGCTTCCGTTACAAAGCTTCTTTATCCCTCAGTTGCTAAAATGTATAATACAACTCCGTCAAGAGTTGAGCGTGCTATCCGCCACGCTATAGAGGTAGCGTGGGACAGGGGAGATGTTGATGTTCTCTCATCCTATTTCGGTTACACCATTCAAAGCGAAAGAGGAAAGCCCACTAATTCCGAGTTCATAGCAATGATTTCCGATAAGCTTAAGCTTTCACTTAAAATAGCATAAAATACTTATATAAAAGTTTCGGCGCGCAGTTTATGCGCGCCGTTTGTTATTATAAATCGTCAGCATCCTGAACGGGTTCTTCGTATTCGCCGGTATAATATGTTTTTTCAGTAGTGCCGGTGTAGCTTCCCTGAGTGTCGCTTTGCACCATATCGGGGCTGATATAAGATGTCAGGTCAATTATTTTTTTCTTGTTCTGAGTATTGTTCTGTGCTTTGCCTTGATTTGAGTTTTGTGCGCAGTTCTGAGAGCAGTTTTGTGCATTATTGTTCATTTTATTTTTCTTTTTCATAAAAAATCACCTCACTCATATTTTGAGTAAAGGTGATTTTTTTATACCGTGTATTTTATATTTTTTCAACATCAATAACTGCTATTTTATCCATAAATTCCTTTGGCGTAATAACTGTGCCCATATGGAAAAATTCATCCATATTAAGGTTAAAATTATTTATGAATACAGGTGTGTTTTCATATTCAATATCAATATGAAGTCTTTTTGAATCTTCATAAATATGCTCGGGTGAATAGTTGTTGCAATCATAAAATCTTGATGCGTGTATTTCATTATTTTTTATATACTGCATAACAATATTTCTGCTCGATTTTGAAAGTGAAATATACTGCGGAATGACTTTTGAAAGCGACTGTCCCATTGTCATCTGCGCAACAGCCTTGCACGCACCTGAATTTAAGAAAAATTCGTTGATAAAAATGCTTTCAAGCGGGCTTGTATCGTCAGGCACTATTATTGCAAGTATGTTTTTAGACGGCTTTCTGCTGTAATGCTTTTTAACAAATTCTTTAAAATAATGCTGGCTTTCAGCAATCTGCTTTGCGTAAAAATGATAAAACGGAATATTTGGCTGGCCCGTTATTCCCGGAAGAGAAAAGGGTTTGAATTCTTCGCTTTCCTCAGAATAAAGCAGAATGTTTGAATTTGTAATAATAACCGGAATAGCTTTAGACATATTTAAAACTTCCTTTATTCATATTGATATAATTTTACTATATATTGTGTGCAAAATCAATAAAATCATAAAATTATAGTGCATTTTGAATGCTTATATGTTATCATATAAAATATGCGAAAGCAGTTCTGATGATAAGGAGAACATATATGTCTAAGAATGAAGAAGAGATTGAAAAGATTCTTCGTGAGATAAAAAAATCAAAGGCTCAAAAAGAATCTTCTGATGAAAATATAGAGAAAAATACAAGCGTGCAGGATACTGTGTCAGAGAGTAAAACGGACGATGAAAAAATTATGGGCGAGCAGGTTCAAAAGGCAGAAGAAGAGCCTGAAAATGCTGAGCCTGAAAAGCTTTTCTCAGTAGAAGAGCAGAGTGCAAAACCTGTTCAGATACAAAACGAAGAAGCTGAATATGAAGAATATGAAGACGAAAGGGGCGGCAGCTCTATGAACGATAAAAAGAAAAAAATAATAATTATAGTTGCGGCTGTTGTTGCAGTTATTGCAATAGCGGCAGGCGTTTATTTTGGTGTATTTTATAATAAAGAAGAGCCTACCACAACAGCTCCTACCACAACCGAGGCAACTACCGCCGCACCTGTTGTTATAAAAAATCCTCTCACAGGTGAAGCTGAATATAACGAGGCGGCTGTAGGTAAAAGACCCGTTGCCGTTGTAGTTGAAAACTCTCCTCAGGCTCGTCCTCAGTATAATATGGATACTCCCGATATTGTTGTTGAGGGAGAAGTTGAAGGCGGTATTACCCGTATGCTTTGGCTTTATGCGGATATGACAGATTTGCCCGAGCAGGTAGGTCCTACCCGTTCAGCAAGACCAAGCTTTGTTGAGTTCTCACAGTTTTTCGATTCAGTTTTTATCCATTTCGGAGAGAGCCACAGCAAGGGCAGCTATGTTGGCGCAGATGATTATATTGCCGATAACGATGTTGATAATATTGACGGAATGAGCACTTCAAGCTGCTTTAAGCGTACATCTGATAAATCAAGTCCGCATAATGCAGTGCTTGTAGGCGGAAAGCTTGTTGAAGCAATCGAGAAAAAAGAAATAAGAACAGATATTGAAAACAGTTCTTTTACATCTTTGACTTTCAATGATGCTGTAACAGCAGTGTCATCAACTCCCTGCAACAAAATTACAACTAAAATTTCATCAAGAACATCAAGCCATACATTTACTTATGACTCTGCTGATATGAAGTATAAAAATCAGTCTGATTTTGAGCAGGAAGTAAGCTTTACAAATATTATTGTTTTATACACCGATACGGAATATGTTGTTAAAAACGATTATAAATCATCCGGAAATTCTGAAACATACTGCAATTTCAATTTCAACTCAGGCACAGGCAAACTTGCTTCTGCAGGAACAGTTGTTGATTTTAACTGGAAAAACAATAATGGCGTTCTTGAATTTACAGACGCTGCAACAGGCAAGCCGCTTAGCTTTAATCCCGGAAACAGCTGGCTTGGTATTACTTCTTCTAACAACGGAGGCAGCGCAACCGTTGAATAATTGTTGGAGCTTGAGTTATGAATAAAAACAAATATTCTTCTAAACTTTTGGCGCTTGGCATTATTCTGACAGTTGTGGGTCTTGTACTTTCTATGCCGTTTGTATTTTATACTCCCTCCAAGCTTTTGGATGGCGCAACGACAGATGTTGATACCCTAAGCGTTGATGTGTATCATTTTGATGAAATGCTTGTCATCGACAAATATAGTTACTATACTTATGACGGATGGAGCTATGACGAGGATTACTATATAGTTTCATTTTATTCCGAAAAAGATGATGCCAGTTATCTTGCTTCATTGAAAATTGATGAAAGCGCCGGAAGATTATATAATAAGATGAATGACTATATTAATGACGATACGATGTATGTCGGAGACTGTTATATTGATGTCTGCGTAACGGTTGACTCACTCAGTACTCTTGATTCTGATATTTATCAGTATTATAAAGAGGCTGAAGAACAGTATGCTGCGGATTACAAGTATATGAAACAGACTGATATTGCATTAACTTATTACTGCAATTCACCTGACGACTTTGCAACAGAAACACAGTCTGAGATGCTGATGGCTAGATATTTTGCCTTTTTCTTCTTAGGAATTTTTATAATCGGCATAAGCTTAATCGGTGAAGAAAACAGAAAGAAAAAGATTCAAAAAACAGCCGTGGCGCATATGTGGGCAAACGGTGCATACCATACACCCGATATAAGACAGGATTCTAACAACTATTACACACCATCTCAAAACAGCGAGAAAAATAATTACGACGAAAGCCGCAATTATACTGACAGCGGCAATGATTATCAAAGCTGATAAATAATTGCTGTGCAGCGGCAAAACAAAAAGCACGGCAAATGCCGTGCTTTTTTATTAAAACGGGTACAAATTTATGTTTTTATATAAAATTGGTGATAATTATGAAATTTAACAAAAACGGAAAATTCAAAATAATGCAGATAACAGATATGCAGGAAATTCCCGCAGTATCTCCTGACACAATGAGCTTGCTTGAAGCCGCAGTTGAAACGGAAAAACCCGATTTGGTTGTGTATACGGGTGATCAGATTAAAGGCTACGGCGTTACATATAAGGGCAAGGGAAAAGCGCTTGAAGAAGCGGTGGCAAAAACAATATCCACACTTCTTTCTCCTGTTACAAAACGAAATATACCGTTTGCCGTAACATTCGGAAATCATGACAGACAGGTTGGCATTTCAAATAAAGACCAGTTTGAAAATATATATAAGTCATTGCCGAATTGTGTAGGCGAGCAGGCAGAGGGGATAGACGGCGGCGGCACCTGCGCAATCCCGATTGAAGCTTCTGACGGTTCGGGCAAAATGATATTTAATCTATATCTTTTTGACAGCGGAACAGACGCTAAAGGCGGAGGATACGAGCCGTTTGACAGAAAGATTATTGAATGGTATAAAAACGAAAGGGAAAGGCTGAAAACTCAAAACGGCGGCTATGTGCCCTCAATAGTTTTTCAGCATATTCCCATGTGCGAATATTATAATGTACTCAAACAGGTGAAAAAGTCGCATAAGGGCGCAATAAGGGCTTTCCGCACACATAAAAATGAATATTATGTTCTCGGCGACACTTGCCGAGAGGGCGATGAATTTCTTGAGCCGCCATCAATACCTAATGAAAACACAGGCGAGTTTGACGCTGTTTCTGAAAAAGGCGATGTGCTTGCCGTTTTTGTAGGCCACGACCATAAAAACAGCTTTGTGGGCAGATATAAAAATGTAGACCTCGGCTTCACTCAGTCAAGCGGTTTCAATGTTTACGGCAACCGTACCCACAGAGGTGTGCGTATAATTGAGCTTGATGAGAATAATCCCCGTGATTATAAAACATACACGAGAACTTTTGAACAGCTTGTGGGCACAAAGGTTAACAGACCTGTTTTTGATTATCTTACAAGCAAGGCGCCGGAAACTATGGACGCCGCAATACCTATGATTTTAAAGGGAGTATCAGTTGTAGTTGCCATTGCGGTTATCATCGCATTGCTTGCAGCGCTTTTATAGGAGGTAGAATATGAGCGACAATAATAAGAAATCCGCATTTTCAAAATGGACTGAAAAGCACGCTGAAATCTGGAAATTTGTAAAATTCTGTATTGCAGGAGGCGGTTCGTCCGTCATTGAGCTTATAGTTCATATGCTTTTGCTCAACACGGTTTTTGCACAGCTTACTTCACAGGCTATCACAAATCCCACGCTTAATATGATTGGCATTAACTCAAAAGGCTATCTTTATACATATCTTATTTCAACAACAGTAGGTTATCTTATAGCTTTCATAATCAACAGAAAGGTAACATTTAAAGCAGACGCAAATCCTGCGCTGAGTATGGTGCTCTATTTCATTATGGTTGTATTCACAATTTTTGCAAACGGCTGGATAGGCTCGCTTATGACAACATTTGCCGTTTCAAAAGGGCTTGAAAGCAACCTTTGGGATATGATATTTAAGATTATCGGAATGATTATTCCTACATTGTGGACATATCCCTGTAACCGTTTCATAATCCACAGAAAAAAGAAAAAATCAGAATAATAAATAAAAACGCTGTTTAGAAAATAACTAAACAGCGTTTTTTATATGTTATTGTTTTCTTACTCATGTTTTATTGCTCTTTTATTTGAGTTTTACTGATTGAAAATCTTCGTTTTAGATTGACTGTAAGGATAAGGAGTCCATTGGAAATAAGGCAAAGAATGTAGCCGCCTGCAAGGAAGAATAGCGCATAATATATCATATCAAAGTTGTTGAAAATGATTATCATAGGCAAGTAGCATATAAAACTTATGATCGGGAAAGCCCATTTTATCTTCGTATTTGTAAATCCTGCTAAGAAATTGGTAATACAAAAACCTAGTATGTGAATAAATATTACCCCCATCGTGTCAGTAGGTGTCATAATAGCAACGGGTATATAATATGAAGATATCATTAGAATGAAAAGGAACTGTCTCTTATACACA
>ERZ1027013.42-NODE-42-length-63622-cov-14.485944_pt1 | contig 63622 bp, 49 predicted proteins | sample MGYA00519446_ERZ1027013 | MGnify/ENA primary metagenome ERZ1027013 (study PRJEB26926, sample SAMN06164699) | human gut metagenome | biome: ENVO:00009003; feature: ENVO:2100002; material: ENVO:00002003 | host: Homo sapiens | place: USA | collected 2012 ... | reverse complement strand
AGATCAGCCTCGGTCTCGTGGGCTCGGAGATGTGTATAAGAGACAGCTATAATATTTGCGGATAAATTTTAGCTTGTTTATTCACAGCAGATATTTTTATATGCAAAGGGAGGATTTTATATGGGCGGATTTTTTGCAACAGCGTCCAAAGAAGACTGCGTATTTGACTTGTTTTTCGGAGTTGACTATCACTCACACCTTGGAACAAGGCGCGCAGGTCTTGCGGTTTACGATGAGAAAAACGGTTTTGACAAGGCTATTCACAACATTGAAAACGCGCCTTTCAGAACAAAGTTTACTAAAGAATCAAACGAAATGCACGGCACACTCGGCATAGGCTGTATTTCCGATTTTGAGGCTCAGCCGATTCTTGTTCGTTCACACCACGGTACATTTGCGGTTACTACCGTTGGCAAAATTAACAATGCGGACGAAATAGTAAGCAATATAATCAAATCAAACATTCACTTTTTTGAAATGCAAAACGGAGAAATCAACCCGACGGAACTTGTTGCCTCAATCATCAATCAGAAAGGCAACTTTATTGACGGCATAAGATATGCTCAGGAAATTATTGACGGCTCAATCAGCATTTTGATTTTAACTCCCAAAGGTATTTATGCGGCAAGAGATAAAATGGGCAGAACGCCTATCGTTCTCGGAAAGAAAGACGAGGGTTACTGCGCAAGCTTTGAAAGCTTTGCTTATCTCAATCTCGGCTACACCGACTACAAGGAACTCGGCCCAGGCGAAATAGTTGTTATGACTGCTGACGGAGTAAAAACTCTTGTTGCCCCCGGAAAAGATATGAAGATATGCACATTCCTGTGGGTTTACTACGGCTATCCGTCATCTTCCTACGAGGGCATCAGCGTTGAAAAAATGCGTTACAACTGCGGCAAACTTCTTGCAAGAAGAGATAATGTTAAACCAGATATTGTTGCAGGTGTTCCCGATTCTGGTATTGCCCACGCTATCGGATATGCAAACGAGTCAGGCGTACCTTTCTCCCGCCCGTTTGTTAAATACACTCCCACATGGCCCCGTTCATTTATGCCGACTCATCAGAGCAAGAGAAATCTTATTGCTAAAATGAAACTTATCCCCATTCATGATTTAATTGAGGGAAAGAGCCTGCTTTTGATTGACGACTCTATCGTAAGAGGAACACAGCTTAGAGAAACAACAGAATTTCTTTATTCAAGCGGCGCTAAAGAGGTGCATATCCGCCCCGCATGTCCGCCCCTTGTTTACGGCTGCAAATATTTGAACTTCTCCCGTTCATCCTCTGAAATGGAGCTTATCACAAGAAGAGTTATAAAAGAGCTTGAGGGATGTGACCCTGACGACGCAACACTCAAGGAATACACAGACCCCGACAGCGAAAAATACAAAAAAATGGTTGAAGAAATCGGAAAACAGCTTCATTTCACATCGCTCAGATACAACAGACTTGACGATATGCTTGAAGCGGTTGGAATCGACCAGGACAAGCTTTGCACTTACTGCTGGAACGGCGAAGAATAAAACAAGCACATATAAAAAACAGCGCTGAAGCATATTGCTTCGGCGCTTTTGTTTTGCCATTATGTCATTTATGATATTTTGAATTATTTGATATTGAAAACGCCCTGTAAACCTGTTCCAAAAGAACAAGCCTTGCAAGCTGGTGAGGAAGAGTCATTTTCCCGAATGAGAGTTTAATTTTACCGAGAGATTTAACGCTGTCAGACAACCCGAAAGAGCCGCCTATAACAAAACATATAGAAGAATTATTCATACTTATATTTTCGATAAGATTAGAAAAATCGGTAGAGGAGTATTCCCTGCCCTCAATACACATGGGAATAACGCAGGCGCCTTTTGGTATTTTTGAAATTATGCGCTCGCCCTCTTTTTCAATAACATTTTTAATCTGCAAATCAGAGGGATTATCTCCGCATCGTTCCTCGGAAACTTCCGTAACGGTAACCTTTGCAAAGGCTGAAAGACGCTTTATGTATTCTTCGCACCCGTCTTTGAGATACTTTTCTTTTAATTTTCCCACGCAGACAATATGAACGCTCATCATAATATTATAAGTCCCCCGTCATCCTGAGGTTTTGAAACATACAGCCTGTAATCATCATTTTCATGCGCGCCTATTTCGCAGAGTGCAGATATTGCCGACTGCCTTGCTATTTCGGGCACATTGTTTTCCCTGCTGAGGTGGGCAAGAACAAATCTTGTTGTTCCGCCGTTTAAAAGTTCTTTGGCAAATTCATCTGCCGCAACATTTGAAAGATGACCTCTGTCTGACAAAATTCGTTTTTTAAGATGATACGGATAAGCACCGTTTTGAAGCATTGAGATTTCGTGATTTGATTCAAGAAAAACCAAATCAGACCCAGCCATTGTCTTTTTAGCGTCATCAGTAACATATCCCGTATCAGTACAAACGGAAACGCTTCTTCCCTCTGACATATAAAATCTGTATCCCACGCAGTCAACAGCATCGTGCGAATTATGAAACGGCTTTACATACATTGAGCCTATATTCATAACATCGTTTATCTCAAATGATTTCACGGTATTATTTACAATACCCGTAAACCTCATTTCTTCAAGCGTGGCGGGAGATGCAAATACAGGCGTTTTATGCCTTGCGGCAAACACACGCACACCTGCAATATGGTCTCTGTGCTCGTGCGTTATAAAAATGGCTTTGATATTGTTAGGGTCAATTCCTCTTTCCCTCAAAGCCGCTTCGCACCTTTTTGCCGAAACGCCTATGTCAACAAGCACTCCGCCGTCATTAGCGCCTATATATATTGAATTTCCGCTGCTGCCCGAAAACAGCTGACAAACTTTTGCCATATAACTCTTTCCAATCATTCAAAAAGGGGCGAAAATTCGCCCCTGTAAAATCTTTATTAACCTGCGTTAACCGTTGTTTCAGCTTCCGTTACAGTAACTCTCTTTATCTGAGCTCCAAGCTCCGTAAGCTTTTCAACGATATTTTCATAACCTCTGTCAATATACTGAATTTTCTCAACAGTGGTTTCGCCCTTAGCTATAAGGCCTGCAATAACCATTGCGGCGCCTGCTCTTAAATCAGTTGCCTTAACCTTAACGCCTGTAAGATTCTCAACGCCCTCAATAACGGCAATCTTACCGTCAACCTGGATATTAGCGCCCATTCTGAGAAGCTGACCAACATACTGAAATCTGTTGTCCCAAACAGATTCTGAAAGGATAGAAGTACCCTTTGCAACAGAAAGCAAAACTGCCATCTGAGGCTGCATATCCGTTGGGAAACCAGGATGAGGCATTGTTTTTACATTGCATCTTGTAAGCGGCTTAAAGCGTGTTACACGAACAGCATCGTCATATTCAATAATCTCTGCGCCCGCCTCTTCAAGCTTTGCGCTGATTGACTCGAGGTGCTTGGGGATGATGTTTTTAATAAGAACATCTCCTCCGCAAGCAGCTGCGGCAACCATGTAAGTTCCCGCTTCAATCTGATCGGGAATAATTGAATATGTGCAGCCGTGAAGCTTTTCAACACCACGGATTTTAATCACATCCGTACCTGCGCCCCTGACATCCGCACCCATTGTGTTAAGGAAGTTTGCAAGGTCAACTATATGCGGCTCTTTTGCGGCGTTTTCAATAACGGTAAGCCCTCTTGCAAGAACAGCGGCAAGCATTACATTGATTGTTGCGCCAACTGAAACCACATCCATATATACTGATGTGCCTACAAGTTTATCGGCATTGGCTGTAACCATTCCGTTGATGATTTTGACATCAGCGCCAAGCATCTCAAAGCCTTTGATATGCTGGTCTATCGGTCTGTCACCGAAATCACAGCCGCCGGGAAGAGCAACCTCCGCCCTTTTAAATCTGCCAAGCATTGCGCCTATAAGATAATAGCTTGCTCTGAAATGAGAAGCGAATTCATACGGAACGCTTTGGTATTTGATTGTTCGTGTATCAATTTCAAGTGAATCCTTGCTTATCATTTTAATCTGAGCACCCATCTGGCTGAGAATTTTTATGATAAGAGATACATCTGAAATATTTGGTATGTTTTCTATTTTAACTATATCATCAGCAAGAATTGCCGCAGGAATAATTGCAACGGCAGCATTTTTTGCGCCGCTGATATTAACCTCACCGAACAATTCATGTCCGCCGTTAATTACAAAATTTTCCAAAATTCTTCCCTCTTTGAAACCGGAATACTATAAAAAAGACATTCGTCTGGTAATTTGTTTTATTAATTATTGCATATTATAGCAGAACGAATAGTAAAAATAAAGACCTTTTAATAATTCGATACACTTTTGTAACATATATTTTTTGCCCGAAAACAACAAGATATATTGTATTTAAGCGAAAAAACAGCTAAATAACGGAGTTTTTCAAAATTTATTTATTTTTGAAAATCTCTGTTTTCGCAAAAATTACAAATCTATTACAAGCAATATTTGTAAATAATGACGAAAGAAAATCAGCTTTTAAATTCGACAGGTGCATATCTATTATTTGAAATATTTATGCTATTATTATTTGCGCAAACTAATATTGAGAAATAAATTAATGCCATAATATTGACAAAACTTTTCACATATTGTATTTTATAAATTAATAATCTTTTTTTATTAATTAAAACAATTCAATTTACGGAGGATTAAATTTGGAAAATTCAATAGTGCCGCTGCTACTGCTTCAAGTATTACTTATTGCCTTAAACGCTGTTTTTGCCGCAGCAGAAATAGCAATAGTAAGCATGAACGACAACAAAATGGCAAAAATGGCAAACGAAGGAAACAAAAAAGCAAAAAGACTTGTTAAACTCACAAGTCAGCCCGCAAGATTTCTTGCAACAATCCAAATTGCCATAACACTTGCCGGATTTCTCGGTTCCGCTTTTGCTGCTGAAAACTTTTCAGACCCTATTGTTGAGGCAATATTAAAGACAGGCATTTCAATTCCGCAGAAAACGATTGACAGTGTTGTAGTAATTCTTATAACGCTTGTTTTATCTTACTTCACTCTTGTGTTTGGTGAGCTTGTACCCAAGCGAGTTGCTATGCGCAAGGCAGAAAGTCTTGCCCTCTCTCTTTCGGGTTTGATTTACACAATCTCAATTATTTTCAAACCAATCGTAGGATTTTTAACTCTTTCAACCAACACGGTTTTAAGACTGTTTAAAATCGACCCGAATGCTGAAGATGATGAGGTCAGCGAAGAAGATATACGAATGATGGTTGATGTAGGAACTGAAAACGGCACAATAGATAAAACAGAAAAAGAAATAATTCAGAATGTTTTTGAATTTGACGACCTGACAGCTGGCGAAATTGCCGTTCACAGAACTGAAGTATCTCTTCTTTGGCTTGACGAAAGCCTTGAAGAATGGGATAAAACAATTCACGGAAGCCGCCATAAACTTTACCCCGTATGCAACGAAACGGTTGATAATGTTGTGGGCATACTCAATTCCAAAGACTATTTCCGTCTTGCTTCTAAAGACAGAAATACGATAATGGAAAAGGCTGTCAGACCTGCTTACTTTGTACCTGAAAGCGTAAAACTTGATGTGCTTTTCAGAAATATGAAAGAAAGCAGGAACTCGTTTGCGATTGTGCTTGACGAATACGGCGGAACAACGGGTATCATTACTATGAAAGACCTTGTTGAACAGCTTGTAGGCGACTTTGATTATGACGATATTGAGCAAAAGCCGATCGAAGCAATCGAAAGCCTTGATTCAAAAACCTGGAAAATTACAGGCAATCCGTCAATAGACGATATTGAAGAAGCGCTGAGCATTTCTCTTAAAAGCGAGGAGTGCGAAACTTTCAGCGGACTTGTTTTTGACGCTCTCGGCTCTGTTCCCGAAGACGGAACAACTTTTGAAGTTGAAACAGCAGGGCTTGTTATAAAAGTTCTCAGCGTTAAAAATCATCAGGTGCAAACAGCTATTGTATGTAAAGAAAATCCAAAAAACGAAAAAGGCGCCGAAACAGAAAATAAAGCTTCGGAACCTTCAAACGAATAAACAATAAAATAATAAATAGTCAAGACCTCCGGCTAAGCCGGAGGCTTGAGTAAGCCCTAGAAGGGCTTTTTACAGACATAACCCCTAAAGGGGCACTGAAAAGTTTGCCAACCGCATTGTTTTTTCAGGCTACCCCTCAAGGGGTTATTTTTATGCTTTTTTGTTCACGCTACCCGTAAACGGGTCTACAAACTCTTTCAATTCTATTTGATCTGCTATCTTATCTTCTGTTAGTTGATTTCGTATGTACTCTTGGATTTGCTTTTTGTTGCGTCCTACTGTATCTACAAAATATCCTCTTGCCCAAAAGTGTCTGTTTCCATATTTGTATTTTAAATTTGCGTGTCTATCAAATATCATCAGACTGCTTTTCCCTTTGAGATATCCCATTATCTGTGAAATACTATATTTTGGCGGCACACTTATCAGCATATGTACATGATCTTTACATAACTCTGCTTCTATTATTTCTATTCCTTTTTGCTTGCATAATTGTCGCAATATTTTCCCTATGTCTGCTTTTATTTCTCCATATATTGCCATTCTTCTATACTTCGGAGCAAATACGATACTATTCTCAATCACACAGGACTGTATGAATACCAACACGGCAAAATGCTGATGCACTTCAAGTTCGTATTTGAGTCTTTAACGGAACTGAACAGCCCCGGAGAGTATATTCGTTATTACCGCCGATTGCATGGCTTCACTACAAGGCAGCTCGCCGATAAACTGCATATTGTTCCGGCAACGATACTTGGATATGAACAAGGGCGTTTCCCGATACCGTATGATATTGCTGTTTTACTGGCTGAAGAATTGCAAATATCAAAGTCTCTGCTGTTTGATGAGTTTGCTCAATTTATGGATTATCCTTACAACGACAAATTGCGAGAAGTTAGGAAAACTTACGGATTAAATCAATCAACTTTTGCAGAAAGGGCAGGCATAAGCTGGAGCATTTACTCTAAATGGGAAGGTGGATCACGACAGCCATCAAGAAAGATGTATCAGCAATTAGTAGCCGCATATCCCGAAATTAAGATATAACACTTACAGCGTATCTGTTTTTTGCAGATACGCTGTATTTTTTATCGGCACATTGGTGTTAATCTTTATCTTCCTGTAAAATGAAAGTACAATAAAAAACAGGAGGATAAACACAATGAAAAAATCATTATTTGAACAGATTGGCGGCACATACACGCAGTTGGGAGATTATCTACTGCCAAACTTGATACTTGCCGAAGAAAAACAGAAGCCTATCGGTATTTGGGGACAGCGGCACGCACGGCACTTAAAACAACACCACAAAATCTTATATTATAACCTGTTGACAAGCGGTAAGCTGAATGCCTATCTTGCCGGAATTGACCGGCAGGCAGAGGATATGTTTTTTAGATTGGTAAAACAAACGGCTGAGCGTGAAGGCGTAACCGAACAACTCAAAGTACAAAATCAGATAGAATGGGTTAGTCGGATAAATAATATCCGAAATCGGGCGATAGAGGTAGCAAATATGGATATTGTATTTGCTTAAAATTCAATTTTGATTAAATTTCTTTAGTAGCGCTATCAGCAAAGATGTATAACATATAGCCATTCACGCCCCTAAAACTCTTTTAATTGAAAACAATAAGCCCTGTTGAAATGCGAAAGTTACTGCGCTCAACAGGGCTTTCTTTATTCTAAAATAGAACATTTAATTGTTAAGAAAAATACAACTCAGAAATTAATTATTGTATAAATCATTAAAAGATACACTATAACCATCAAGCACAGCATTTACTGATTTTTCTGTAAGAATAAGCACTGGCGTGTCTTCTTTGATGATGGCATTATTTTCACTTCCCCAAGGTATAAATGTATTTCCATAAGCTGTTGCATTTGGAATAACAAGTACATCTTCTATGTAAAAAGGAGTTCCCGGTTGCCCTATATATTCTGGAATCAATAGATCTGCCGAAGCACGAATGGATGAAATATTTATTGACTCCCAAACCGAAACTAATTGAATATCTGTATTTTTAATTTTATAATATTCATATATATCCATACGCGGAGATGAAAACTCCAATATAACTTCATAGCCTAATCGTTTCACATCTTGAATAGTTGTCGGAGTTTTTACCCAAGAAAATAGCGTTTTGGCGTCTAAAGACAATATGGGCTTGTCCGATTTTTCGCTTAAATCAAACGCAATTTCTTGATTAGAAATGTAGTTTTCGGAATTTATTTCATCTGTTTTTATCGACAATTTTAACACCTTGTTTTCTAAACTTATTGTAATAATGCCTTGGTTATTTTCACTGTCGTTAAAATTATAAATAATCTCATTGCTTGTTAATGAAGCGCTTTCAGTAATTTTTATATTATTCCCATCTGAAAAATAGTCGACTTCAATACTTGAACCAAAATTGGCATAAGTCTGGAAATGTAGCGAAATACCTTTTTCGGAATCTTTATAATAACCAGCATATTTGTCGTAAATCAACTGTAATTGTTTATCGCTATCTTTATATCCAGAAAGTTTAGAAAGGATTTCTATGGCTTCTTTAGGCTCATTATTTTTAATATGGCTTATTGCAGCATTATAATCTTCTAAATAAGTATCCGATACATTATCACTTACTTCAGATACAGTTGGCTTTATAATCAAATCAGTACCAAATACGATATAGCCTACCACTCCCGCAAGTATACTTAAACAGCAAAGAAAAATTAAAAGAAACTTTTTATTACTCTTTTTGATAGATAATTCTCTGCTACTAGCTTCATCTTTTCTTCCTAACGCGTTTAATACACTATTTATCAATGTAACATCCGAACCAATAGTGTCATAATTCAACGCTTGTATTTTGCTAATATTTTGTGGTATTTGACTCGCATCAATGCCAGAAAAAACAGGGATAACAATTTTATCAGTAAAAAAGTCTTTATATTTTTCATATAGTTTTTCAAAATATGTTTTTGTTGTTCCTACAATTACAAGAATTTTAGACTTGATTAATGCAGAAAAACTGATTTTTTCAAAATCATCTCCAACTAAACCATCGGCAGTAATGCGGCTGTAAAATGTATTAATTTTTTTTGCTTCAAATTTTCGATATATATCTTGTGATATTATCGAATCTTTTGTTCTTCTCCCGTTTTCATCATTGTCAATATAACAAATATAGACATCAATATTTTCAAAATAATCATCAAGAGATGATTTATTGCCACAAGATGTGCAAATACAGATTCCATCTGCAATAGATAGAGTTCCATTACAAATTTTACATTTCATTTTATTTTCCTTCCAACCATACATCATGAACCTTTGTTTTACATTCTGTACTTTTTTCTGCTTGAATAATATTGCCACTTTGCGTTATTGAAAAAAGATCTCCGGCAACATTATCGACGATATAAACAACATCCGCATATGTTGCTTTTTCATTATTGAACATACGCAAGGTTTTGTCGCTATCAATTACATAGAGTCCTATTGTATATTCCCAAACATTGGAATTAGTATCGTAATTATTGTTTATTTTAATGCTAAAGTCTAAAATATCGATATTTTTATATGTTTCTTCATATGTCTTGTTTAAAATTTTCAAAGAAGAATACGGATCTTCTTTTCCCGTATTGGCCTCTGACCAAATATACAGAGTATTATTAATATCTAAAGCAGAAATTCCTATACAATCAACAGAAGTTTCTTCACCAGAATAAATTACAACAGATATGTCTTTAATATTTTCAAGGGATGAAAGATATTCACTTGCTTTTTCTGATGTGGATTTATGACTGCTATCTAAAATTGCCCATTCTAGAGAGCCGTCTGATTGAATTCCAATTAAGCAAAAACCGCCGAAGCCAAATATAGCTGAGCTGTCGACAAAATATGAAAGTTTTACAATGTTATTCCAATCTGAAATCGGTTTGCTCCAAATGATATCTTCATTATCAAATTCTGCACCGCCAATTTTTTCCGAGGACAAAACCGCTCCATTTTTTTGCAGGGCAAAACAATATGCTCCGGAAGTAATTTGAATAATGTTTTTCGCAGATGAGGATGACGAGTTTTCTAAACATAATGTCCCGTCTTCGTATAAAACATTTAGTTTTCCACTCACATGCCCGACGGATACTGCTTTACCATGTTCTCCGATTTTGAAATCAGTATGTAATGAGCCTATATCATTGCTGAAAGATTCGACAGAGCCATTAGAAGACACATAATATGAGCCATATCCGCTAGAACCTGAATAACATGCTACCGCAGGTGTCGCCAACGATTCACGCCATTTAGTTTCTGCAATTTGCTTTTGTTCTTTTGAATCTTTATAATCACCAAGTGCTTCAAAAGCCCAAGTTGCTTCGGCATATTTACTGTCATAAACAAGTTGTATTGCTTTATCATATTCAGGTTGAATAGCGCAATTTTTTACCATTTCAACAGAATCTTTATAATCACTAAGTTCGGTAAAAATTTTTGAAGCACCTTCATAGTCAGCATTTTCAAACATTTCGATTGCTTTTGCGTAATCTTCCGCATGTTGTTTTTCTTCTAAATAACCAGGCAAGAAAATTGCAGTTACAGCAATAATGGCAATACAAAAAACAGACGCAGTTATGCCTGTTATTTTTGCAATTTGTTTGCGTCTCTTTGCTTTCATGATAGGAAGGGGAATCAATTTTTTAATGCCACGGAGCAATTCCTGTTCAAAGCCATCGACTTTCATATCATAAGCTGAGAGTAACGAAAATTCTTCCGACAATTCTGTTTTGGGCATATCAAAATAAAGCGGAATCAACGTTTTACTTGCGTCGTTTTGACGCAATGTCAAAAAACGGCTCCACTCATTTCTTACCCAGGGGGATTCAATGTTTTCCTTGGAGGAGCAGACGGTCAGCATCACTTTGCTGGAATAGAGCGCGGCATAAATATAAGGCTCATATTCCGTTCCGATCTTATCTTCTAAGGTAATGCGGGAAAAAAACACCTTATAACCGCTCTCCGTTAGTTTTTCATATAGCTTTTGAGCGGCAATGCTGTCTTTCGTGCGGTTTCCCTTGCTATCCGTTTCCTTATAGGAAATAAAAATATCAAATGGTTTTTCTTTTTTTGAAACTGCAAGAATGCCTTTTTGTATATTATTGATCGTTTCCGCAGTTTTCCGATAATATGCCGTTTGCTCATCGTCGGCATATTGGAGAACCTTTTGGTAATTTTTATCGTTTAAGATGGATTCGTAATAAGTACGGTTGCAGGTGGGGATATACTTTCCCGTTTTCGGATCTTGGACGAACGTAACGCCGTATTTGCACAGAACAAGATCCCAATAGATTTCCGGATCCTCCGGGCATAAAGCTAAAAGCTGATTAAAAATGGTTTCAGCTTTGTCATATTCGTTTTGCCGCAGATAGCTGTTACCCCTGTCGTATAACAGCTGTGCGCTTTCATCCGAAAACAGCGGCAGAATCTGTTTGCTTCCGCAATAATCACAAACGGCAACCCTGCTTTTTGAAGCTACTGTGAGACTGCCTCCGCATATTTTACATTTAAATGTCTGCATGATTTTCACCTTTTATAAAGTTGTTTTATAGAGATTTAGCAATTCTTCAAAGGACAATTTAAGCCCCACACCATCCAATTTGTCTTTTTGCTTGTTGTATAATATTCTTAAATATTTTTCTTGTATTTCAACATTTCCATAATGAATTGCTCGATGACAGTTTGGACAGATACATACTATGTTTTCCTCTCTATCCAATTTAGATTTTTTCTGAAACCTCTGACTGTTTGATACTGTGCACGGAATTAAGTGATGCGCTTCCATATATGCTACACCTAATCGTGTTTGGAAAGTAGAGTGATTTGAATCAATAGCACAGCGGTAATTGTTGTTGTCAAGTATCTTTTTGGCAATGGATTGATTTCTCACAACGTATTGTATACCATTAGACGACGTAATCTGATCTGGACGCTGACTATGTCGTTTTGAAGCGTCCTCTGAAGCGGGTTTTGCGTTTTGTAATTGTCGTTGGTAATTGGCATGTTCTAGTCCGCAAATAAACGCTATAATTTTTTCTTTTAATTCCGGTTTGTTTTCCAGATAACTGCGTTGCTTTCGAAACATACGCATATCATATTCACGTCGATCAATGATAAATTCACAAGTAGAATCATCTATAATGGTAAGATTATCGCTTTTAATGCTATACGTTGCATATTTAAGTACGCCATCCGTATCTTTGAATTTTCGGCTTTCATTTTTATCTGTTTGTGGCTTGCGAAAGACTGTTGCGTTCTTACAATATGCTATAATTTTTCTGCTCTTATCCCTATTTTTATTAACGACTCTAACATAAACAACTAGTACGTCTTTCACATAAGTAGTTGCTTTTTTATCCAAACGCCGAATATCTACTATATCGTCAGGCGGTACATTTCCATAGAACATACCGTCCGGATTCCGAACAAAATTTAATTGTTCATAAGGCTCATATATCTCTAAATGTTTTCCTGTATACAAATCCACGAGCAGAAGTTTTTTACACATATTGTCCTCCATTTATTTCAAATCAATCCAAATACAAGGCCGTACACCTTTTGCACGGACAACGGTTTCGCCATCCTCAACGATTTCACCGGACGCTGTTACATACACGGCGTTTACATCTGCCTTCGTGCGAAGCCACCAATCTTTTTCACCGGAAAGGATGGATTCGTCTTCCAGATCTTCCGCATCTTCTTTGCTGAGCAGATAGACCTTGCAGTCCACACCGTCAACATCGGTTGTTAAGATACCGGCCAGCTGCTCTTCGGAGAACGAATCGATAAATTCGTTGTTGAGCCAGCTGCAAAGAGAGCTTTCCTGCCATGTAACGTCTTTTATTTCATCGTTGTATGGCAGCTCACAGATAGCTACCTGCGCAATCAGCAGCATTCTGTCATCCTCTGTTTGCAGAACACGCCATGCGATCGGCTGGTTTTGGTAAGTACCATAATAAACAGCGCTGTCTGTTGCAAGACGGTTTTGTATCTGTTCGATTTTCTGCTTGCTGTCTTTGTAATCGCCGAGTTCTGTGTAAAGCTGTATAGCGTCCAGATAATTTTGGTTTTCAAAGTAGTCTTCAGCTTGTATGTATTTGTTTTCAATTATTGTCTGTTTAACAGTTTCTACCATTTCTTCGCTGTTTCGGAAAGTTCCTAAACTTTCAAAGACCGCAATGGCTTCTGTGTATTGCTCATTTTCATAGAGCGACATAGCCGTCTTATAGGTGTTATTTGGAACAATAATAAAGCAGATAACCAACGCTACGGTCGCCAGCGCTCCCAAAACGCCAACAGTCACAGCAATGTACTTTACGCCGGAAGAGTCCTCGGATTTTTTCTCTTCCTTCACATTTTTTAATATCCGGCATTTTTGATTCCGTTGTTTTAACAGATCGCTGATGCTTTCAATATCAGCCATCGCTTTTTCTTTGTCCGTAGCGTCTGATTTTAAAAGAACGATTTTTGCTTCGATTTGCTTTTCCAGTTCGCTGAGCATGGAATGGCTCATGGGATCACTGAATTTGATATCTTCCGATAAAGTATGAATTTTTTGAGCAACCTCTTCATTATCTGTTTTGACAGACGATAGAAGAAGCTGCATATTATTGATAAAATACACTTTTTCCGCAATGTACGCTTCCTGTTTTTCGATGGATTCGCCGGCGGCTTTTGAAGCCAAAAGGATAATAATAAAAAATCCTGCCAGACAACCGTTGATAATCAACGCCGGCACATAGGGAAACACCGGAGTGAAAATCTGCCAAAGGCCAACGATTGTTTGCAGGATCAGATAAATCCAGGCAACGGAAACCAGCGGAAGACGTAAAAAGGTTCTTTTTTTGTCTTCCGAATCAAAAAGAAACAGCATAACTGCTGCAAATAAAACGACAGCTAAGGTCACAAAGCTGTAACCCAGCCAAAACGTAATACCGCGCACTGTGGGAAGAAGAAAAACAAGCAAATTAAATAGAGCCAGTAGAATCAAAGCCGCCGCTGCGGATATCCCTTTTTTTCTGTTAAAACTCATTGTCATACTCTCCTTATAAATTTTTCAAAAGTTCCTGCTTTGCTGCGTTGAATTCTTCTTCAGACAAAATGCCGCTTTCTTTCATCAGCTTCAGTTTTTCCAGCTTCATTTTAAAAGCGTCAAGTCCGCCATCAGCCTGTGCAGAAGCGGAGGTTTGTCCGACGGCATCGTTCATCATGCCACCTACCATTCCGCCGACAGCACCGCCGACGCCCGCCATTGTACCCAGTCCGACGCCCATATTGGTAAACTCGCCGACTGCTTCGTTTTCAGCCACCTTTTCTGCGACATCAAAACCACGCTCCTGCTGATAGGTATATCCCTCCTGCGCACGCTTTGTCGCCATTGCCTGCGACTCAATGACGGTCTTTTTCGCCTCGGTTTCAGCGTGGATGACGTCTGTTTGCTGTTTCAGCTTTGCTTCAGCTATATCTGCATATTGCCGGATATGTATCTCCTTGAATTTTTCATAGGCCGTTTCGCCGTCCGGTTTGGCAATCGTCGTAACAAAGAACTTGTCAAGATTAATGCCGTACTCGCTAAAATCCGGGATCAATAAGTCTTTTAAAGCGGACGAAAATTCATCCATATGCGCATCCACTTCAAAAATACTGTAGGGGGCGCTTTGCATGGTCGCCGCTATATATGGCTTGATTTTCGACATCAGATAAGAGCGGAACTGCGCAACCAGCCCGCTTTGCGTAAGGCTGGATTCTGTTCCGACCAGTTTAGTGAGAAGCCTGCGGGAATCGCTGACAGAAAGCGTCATCTCACCGGAAGCGCCGATTTGCAAAGGAAATTTGTATGTAGGCTCCATATACTGCACCTGACTGTCCGTTCCCCATTTGATCGCCATCTGCTGTGTTTTGTTTATAAAATATACTTCGCAGTGAAACGGCGTTTTCCCACCGGTAGGCAGATTCAAAAAGCGCCTGAGCAAAGGAATATTTTGTGTTTCGAGCGTATATCTTCCCGCTTCAAACAAATCCAAAGCCTGGCCGTTTTTAAAGAAAACAGCCTCTTGGGATTGATGAACAATAAGCTGAGACAAAGTGTTGAAATCTTCAATCGGGGATTTCCAAACAAAGGTGGAGTTGTCCCCCTCATATTTGATGATTTTGGCAAGTGCCATCTCTATTTCCTCCCTCGGTTAGCGAAATGTAGCATAATCCGCATTATGTTGCAAATGCAGGATGAAATTTGCTGCTTAAACGTGCCGGATCATTTTAGAGTCGTAGACAGTATTTAAAAATGAACGCAGAAAGCCGAGCCTTTTCAAATTTTCTGTTGAAAAGGCTTATTTGTGTTGTTTTGCTTCGACAATATCCCGTAAAATCATACTTTTCTTTGCCAAACTGTTTGATTTTTCTCTCAAGCTATGATATGATAATATAAATAAAATGGGTTTGGTGTATCCATTTGCAACATAATGCGGATTATGTACTCAGCCACCGGTTCGGGCGGCTTTTTATAGAATCAGCCGCATATGTTCCATACGCCTGCGGTGTTCATTGCCTGTAGAGATAATATAAATCCGTGTCGTGTTGATACTGCTGTGACCAAGAATATCTGCAAGCTTTGCAATATCCTTTTCAATTCCGTAAAACACTCTTGCGAATAAATGGCGCAGATTGTGAGGAAACACCTTCTGCGGATTTACCCCCGCCTGTTCGCAAAGCCCTTTCATTTCCCGCCAGATATTCGTGCGGCTTATTGGTTTGCCTGTTCTTGTAATAAAAATACATCCTGAGTGTATTTTTTGCTCCGCTGCATAGCGGAGCAGTTTCTTTTGCAGCTCTTTCACGATAAATACCGACCGTGTTTTTCCCTTGAGGGAAACAACAGCTTCACTGCACTTTACTGCTTCCACCGTGATATATTGGAGTTCGCTGACGCGGATACCGGTCCCGCATATTGTCTGCAAGATAAGATTCAACCGTTCACTGCCCTTTTGCTTTGCAGTATTTACCAGCCTTGTATACTCCGCTTTGGTCAGTTCTTTTTCTTCAGGGCAGTAGACCTGCCGCTGAAGCTTGATAGATTTCACCTTGCAGTCCGTCCAGCCTAAAAATGCAAACAGGCTGTTGAGGGATGCCAACATGGAGTTGACGCTGCGGACAGCATAGCTTTCGGCAAGCAGTTTGTTTTTGTAGGCAATGACCGCTTCTTTCGTGACTGTCGCACCGCCTAGGTATGTGAAGAACGCCTGCACATCCCGCAGATATTTTTCTATAGTATTCTCACTTTTTTCCTCCTCCCGTAAATATTTTTTGAAGCAATCGATTGCTTCGCTTGTTAAAATTCGTCCTTTCATCTCAATTTACCTCCGGATATATTGTATCCGAAAAGTATGATATGGAAATTGTCCCCTTCATTTTAAAGAAAGACAATCCGTTAATCGAATGTGCGGATTCAGCATAAAGACAGCCCCGATGAGTTGCAGATTTCTCTGTACTCATCGGGGCTTTTTTGCATTTATTTACGCAAAGGGAGTTTTACGGGGCGCTGAGATATGATATAATATTTTTAAATTTATAGGAACAATAGGTTTCTTTTGTGTCGTTTAATTTATAGAGAGGTTATCTCTCTGGAAAGGAGGCGCAAAATATGCCGATATTATTGAAAAGACGAAGCGGCGAAATCACGCCGTTTCGCAATGCGGACTTAATCCCCGCATTCTACTTTATTCCGAAATCCATTTTGGACAGGTGCGGTTCGGAACTGAACAGCATTCCACGCAATCCGAGAAAGCTATTGCGAAGCTGGGACGCAATCGCTATGGTGGAAAGCGATTTGTTCCTGCTTGCCATCATCGACGCTTATGCGTATATGGTTTGGCCGTTTATGGGGCTGGGGGCAAAGCGTGAAATCTATTCCGGTTATGAGCCGTCATGGATTTTTGCCCACGCAGCGCCGTACTGGATTCAGGAAATGCAGGAGGAAAAGATACTTCCGGCAGCAAAGGACCTGCTAAAGGACGGAGGTGTGGATGAAACCTTCGGCTATGTGTCGGAAGAAGAAATCTCCGATCTGTTCAACTGGCTTGTTCCGCAGACAATGGCGCACCATAATATGAAAGCTGTCATTGATATCGCAAAGGAGTTCCGCTGTTTTGAAGATTTTGATTATCGGAACAGCCGGCAGAAAATCGACCATTACCGCAAGTGGTATCACACCCGTGTAAAGAATATCACGGTTGAATCTTTAGAGGAAATCAAAGAACGGTATGCCGAAAACAACGATGGTATGGACTGGGATATACCCGATGAACGCAGCGATATGAACCGTACCGTTTTAGAGCCGATGGCAGTAAGCGAGTTTTTAGCATTGCTCAGCGAAACGGACAAACAAATCCTCACCATGCGTATGGAGGGCATAACGCTTGAGAAAATTGCAGAAAAGCTCGGTTACAAAACGCATAGTGCTATTCACAAAAGAATCCGAAAAATCGGCTTGGCTTACGAAAAGTTCACCGGCGAAGATTTGGGATTCAGCAATAAGAAAATTATCTGATAATACCTGTTGATGTAAAAATCGGCAGGTGTTATTTTTTCGCCCAAAAACGGAAAAGGAGGACTTTATGACACAGTACCATCTAATAAAATCGGAACAAATCAAAATTAAGAACACCCTATGTATGCAGTGCGGACACCAAAACTGTTTGATGATAACCGACAGTGTCTGTCCTGTTTTTGCAGAAATCAAACAAGAGATTCCTAAAATCAAGGAGGACAACCACAATGAAAAAATATAAAGAAACCCATATTATCGGCATCGACCACGGCTATGGAAATATGAAAACGGCAAATTGCTGTTTTCAGGCAGGTGTGACCGTATATGATAAAGAACCAATTTTCAAAGATAACCTGCTTGTTTGGAATAACAAGTATTATCTTATCGGCGCAGAGCATAAAGAATTTTCGGCAGATAAAATGTTGGACGAGGACTATTATGTTCTGACGCTTGCAGCAATTGCACGAGAGTTGAACATTGCTAAAATCTATTCTGCTGATGTATTGATCGCCGCCGGGCTTCCGCTGACTTGGGTAAGCGAACAGCGTGAAGAATTTAAGCAATACCTTATAAAAAATGAAACGGTTGATTTCAATTTCAAAGGCAAGGATTATCATATCCGCATTGTCGGTGCAGATGTTTACCCACAGGGATTTGCCGCCATTGTCAATCACTTATCCGATTTTTCAGGTGTAAATATGCTCTGCGATATCGGCAACGGCACGATGAATATTATGTTCGTCAACGACAAAAAGCCGGATTCCCGCCGTTGTTTTACAGAAAAATTTGGAACACACCAATGTATGCTCCAAATCCGTGAGAATCTAATGAGAATCCATCACGCAGAGCCTCCCGAAGAAATGATTACCCGTATCCTTCGTTTCGGTACAGCAGATATTGACGGTGAATATCTGAAAACAATAACCAATACCGCAAAAGAGTATGTGGAAGGTATTTTCCGCAGACTTCGTGAGCACGGCTATGATTCAAAACTAATGAAACTTTATGTGGTCGGAGGCGGCGGATGTCTTATCCGTAACTTTTCTGAATATGACGAAAATCGTGTTACCGTCAATGATGATATTTGCGCTACCGCCAAAGGGTATGAACGAATGCTTGAAATAAAACTGATTAAAAGCGGCGGTGCGTTATGAGTATCAAGCGAATGAGCCTGCGGTTCAACTTGGATAGTGAAGCTGACCGCAGTGCTTGGAAGCACTTGAAAAATGTAACAGATTCTAAGAACAAGGCGGTTATTACAGCCATCAATCAGTTTTATGAGCCGCACGCAGAAATTACAGAGACTATTAAGGAAACCATTCGAGAGTGCTTGCAGAATTTTTCTGTGATACAGACGGAATCAAGGCAACTGACCGAAAGACTATCCGAAGAAGAAAATCTGTTATTGGATTCCCTCGATGATTTTCTCGGAGACTGACGGCATTAAAATGATGCCGCTTTTTTATGCTCTGAAACACCCTGCGGCATCACTTTGGCATTAAACAAAATTAAGGAGGACTTTTATTATGAGAGCTTATTCATCATTAAGACAACTCGAAGAAAAAGGTGTTTGTGTTGACGAATATTTGACAAATGAGCATGAAGGCGTATTTAAAGCACGGCTTGACTGCAAGCGTTGGGGCAAGAAAAGGAATGTCCTTGCGTACTTCACTTTTGAGGACGGCAGTAAAGTTATGGCTTCCGCTTGGCAGAACACCGGTTATCTCGGTATCCCTGAAATTGAAGAAGGAGCAATGCTGACGCTCACCTTTGAGAGAGCGAAGAACGGCATATCCTATTTAAGAAAGGTTGAGAGAAACGACAGACAGTAATGCGTGTCGCATACTGTAACAAGCAGGGACTTTGTGTGCCAAAGTCCCAATCAAAAGCCGCAGATTTTCTTGCGGCTTTGTTCTTTGGGGGCTTACTGCCCCCAATCCCCCGAAAAAATGAATGAAAGAAGGAATAATGTATATGAAAGATATACGAATGGCTGTGCGTGTCACGGCAAAAGAAAAAGATAAAATACAATCAAAAGCCCGAAAATGTGGGCTGAGTACAACTGAATATGTCAAGCAAAGAGCGTTAGGGTATGAGCCGAGAGGTATTCCGCCTGACGCTCTTTTTCTTTGTCTTGAAAAGCTCGGTGAACTTGCCGACAAAGCGAGTTCACCAGAGCTGGACAAGGAAATCAGTGATGTGCTGAAAGAAATTACAGCAGCTTTTCTATTGCCGGGAAAGGGGTGCTCAACGGGGTCCCCGCAAAGCCTGCTTTGTGGGGAGAAGGAGCATCCACGGAATGGTGAGGTTTCGCCGCTTGCGGCGAAAACGATGAATGGAGTGTGATGCGACGTGGCTGTTACTGGGTTCTGGCCTATATACAAAAACCTAAAAGCAACGCTCGACTATGCTGACAATCCTGATAAAACCACCGACCGCAGATATTTGGATGAAGATTTATATGCGGCGCTTTCTTATGCCGAGAACGATAATAAGACCGACCGCAAAATGTATGTCGGCGGTATCAACTGCTCCAAGCAGAATGCTTATGCCGAAATGGTTGCCGTACAGCGGCGGTTCGGGCTTCGTGGCAAGGTTGTCGGCTATCACGGAATACAGAGCTTTAAGACAGGCGAGGTTACACCGGAGCAGGCTTTTGAAATCGGCAAAGCAACCGCCCGAAAGATGTGGGGCGATAGGTATCAGGTGCTTGTGACTGTTCACCTGAACACTGAAAATGTGCATTGTCATTTCGTTGTAAATCCCGTTTCATTTAAAGATGGAGCAAAGTTTCAAAACAAAATCGGCGACCACAAGGAACTGCGTCGGGTATCTGATGAGATATGCCGGGAACACGGTTTGTCTGTTCTTGAAAACAGCAGTTTCTACGGAGGCCACAAAAAGGATTATTGGCGGCACAAAGCCGGCAAGAAAACACATCGGGACTATCTCCGTGAGGATGTGGAATACTGCCTGTCTTTTGCTACCTCTCCGAGAGAATTTGAGAGCCAGTTATATGCGCTCGGATATACGCTTGACCCCGTGCGATTTTCTGTAAAAGCGAAGCACTGGGAGCGTTCTGTTCGGCTTGCAAATATCGGTTTTACAAAGGAAATCGTACAGGCGCAGTTAGACAGAAACGCAGAAAGCAGATACCACTTATTCACCTTGGAGTACCGTCCACCGTACAAGCCGAAAAAGTTTCCGCTGGAAGATGAGCTACGGCGGCTTGACTTTTCCATTGACCACAGCTATGATGCGGCAACTGTTTTAGTAGATACGATTTTCTATCTCGTGATAACAGTAATCCAAATTGTAGCCGAACTTGCTGATGTAATGCTGCTGTCGCCGGATTTACGGGCGGCGGAAAAGGATTTGAAAAACCTTGTAGCAGCTTATCATTTTCTCAAAGAAAATGACATTCACACCGTAGCCGAATTAAAAGCTAACATTGATGAAAGCAAAGCACAGTTATCTAATTTGGAGCATGAACGTAAAGAATTAAGCAACCGTATCCGCCGCCCGAAATCGCCGGAGGATGAGAACCAAAACAAAGAGAGCCGAAAGGCGATCAGCAAACAAATGAAGCCTGTTCGTGAAAGGCTTCGCCGTGCGGAAAAGATTTTGGAGAAGCCTCCGCATTTGTATGAATTATTAAAACAAGAGCACGAGCTTGAAAGAAAAGCCCGTGCGAGATATTTAGATAGGAGTAGATGAAAATGAAAAATACAAGAAATCAGCCGGTAAATATTCCGGTAGAAAAACTTCGCCCGTTTGAGGGGCATCCGTTCAAGGTTAAGGACGATGAGGAAATGAATACGCTGATTGAAAGTGTGCAGACGCAAGGAATTCTTTCGCCGCTGATTGTTCGACCGATTGAAAACACAGATGAATATGAAGTAATAAGCGGGCATCGCCGCTTACACGCCGCAGTTAAGGCAGGGATTACAGAAGTCCCTGCCTTAATTTATGCCCTCGACCGAGATTCCGCCGCTATTGCTGTGGTGGACAGCAACCTGCACAGAGAACACATTTTGCCCTCTGAAAAGGCATTTGCGTATAAGATGAAACTTGATGCAATGAGCCGACAGGGATTTCGTTCGGATCTAACTTCCGACCAAGTCGGTCGGAAGTTAGAAACAGCGGATATAATCGCACAGCAGTCAGATGACAGCAAAACTCAGGTGCGCCGCTATATTCGCCTAACAAACCTTATTCCCGAACTTCTTGAATTTATGGATGAAGGCAAAATGGCGCTGTCTGTTGGCGTGGAACTCTCGTATTTGGACGACCAGTTACAATACGATGTTCTTGAACAATGCGAGCAAAATGACTGCACGCCGTCCTATTCGCAGGCTTTCCGTATGCACAAGGCAGACCGTGAAGGACTGCTCACCAAAGCCGTTATCCAAAATATTATGTGTGAGGAAAAAGCCAACCAAAAAGAAACGATCAAAGTTTCTGCCGAGCACCTGCGAGCCGTTCTTCCCAAAGGCATGGACTCACAAAAGACGGAAGATTTCATTATACGGGCTTGCGAACATTACCGTAAGTATCTTCGCAACCGTGACCGAGATTCGAGATAGGAGGTGCGCTTATGGAATTTAAAATGAATGCCGTTATTCACCATGGCAACAACTACAATAACGCCCTCCGTTCTTTTCAGCACAAGCGAATGGAATTTCTGGAACAGGAAATCCGAGCGCTTGACAGCGAAACGCTGTGGTTACTCTTACGCCAGCTTTGCAAAAACGGCCGCACATTGGAAAGTGTCACCGGGCTGGCTGTATAATGAAAAAGCAGGAGGACTGATATTATGACAAAGAAACAAAAATACAATACTGAGGATAACCGGGGCGTAGCTATCTACGCCCGAAAATCCCGCATCACCAACAAGGGCGACAGTATCGGCGTTCAGTTCAAGCAATGTGCAGAATACGCCAAACGAGAATTGCATCTCGATGAAGATTACACTTTCCTCGAATATGAGGACAAGGGACTTTCCGGCTATTACTCCGACCGTCCCGATTTTCAACGTATGCTCCACGATATTGAAATGGGCAAAATTCGTGCCGTTGTTTGTTACAAATTAGACCGTATCGGCAGAAAGACAAGCGACCTTCTGCGGCTGCTCGATTTTCTTGAAAAGCACAAGGTGGATTTGCTGATATGCTCCAACAATATCAATACAGCTTCCGGCGTATCAAAGATATTTATCCAAATATTCGCCGTCGTTGCCGAATTTGAGCGTGACACTCTGACCGAGCGTATCACAGACAACATGATGGAACTTGCCAAAGACGGGCGCTGGCTGGGCGGCAATACGCCCACAGGCTTTACGGTGAAGCGTGTGAAAACCGGCAGCGGCAAAAACAAATCCGCTTACAGCTATTTGGAGAGCATTCCTGAAGAAAAAGCAATGATACAAAAGCTCTATGAGATATTTGCAGCTACTCGGTCTATCAAAAAAACCGCAGACAAAATGAACGAGCTTGGATACCGTACAAAGGTTGGGAGTAAGTTTAACAGCTCCACAACAAGACTGCTATTGAAAAATCCCGTTTACTGCACCGCCGACGAAAGTGCATACAATTATTTCTTGGAGCACAATGGCGGTTTGTGCGGGGATATTTCAGACTTTGACGGTCAGCACGGTATCTCCGCCTACAACAAGACCGATCAGGAGAAATTTGAGGATGCCGACAGCACCTTTATTTCACCGAAATTTGTGCAGTTAATGTCAACAAAGCCGCTTTCCGAATGGATCATCTCGGTGGGAAGACATGAGGGCTTTATTTCAAGCCAGCAATGGATTGACACGCAGAATATGCTGGACGATATTGCCGAAAAATACAACCGTCCGCACCGAAAGACCAACGCCTTGCTCGCCGGACTGATCTACTGCCCGCATTGCGGGAAACGCCTGCGGGTTATCTCCGAATCCAACCGCTGGACTAACGGCAAACCGAGATTCAAGTATGTTTGTCCCGGCTACCGTGTAGGCGAATGTATTTTTCGGGCTGTAGACGGCGTTTTGCTTGATGAATTTGTTGTGCAACAGTTATCCCACCTTGCCGATGAGGACAGCGAATACTTTGAAAAGTTGCTCAATCAGAAAGCGTCCGATATTTTCAGTTCGTCGCAAAATGAAAAAGAGCTGTCCGACCTCAGAAAGAAGAAGGCACAGCTTGAAACGGCGATATCCAATCAGGTGAAAAATCTTCGGGAGGCAGATGACAGCCTGAAACGGTTTATACAAGAAGATGTGAAGGCTATCACCGATGAACTTGCCGAAATAGAAATTTTACTCCAGAAGTTAGAGGACAGCAGGCAAAGTCAGATGTACGCTATACGAGATATTGAAGAAATCAAGGAACGGCTACTGTCATTCGGGAAGTATGCTGAAAATGCCGCACCCGATGTGCTTGTAACGCTGATACAGACCTTTGTGGAGCGCATTTATATTACCGATGAAAATGATGAGCGTCACTGTCACATCTTCATCAAAGGTTGCTCGAAAGAAGATTACGATGACTTCTTCCGGGCAACCGGTTACATAGAAAACACACAGGAAACCGGAGCCGTCATATCCGTTTTACCTGTGTGTGATTCAGAAGAGTGTTGCAAACACTACGTGGTATTGACATCTCCACCTTGTATGGTCTAAACTATTTATGTCTTTCTCTTTCACGATTAAGACCTCCTTGATATTTTAGTTTTTGGTCGGCAAACCCATTTCTAATATATCAAGGTTTTTTATTTTGTCACTTCTTTCCTCGCTTAAGCTTTTCCTTTCCCACCTGCATAGCAGGTGGTTGCCTTTGTTTCACACAATAACGAAAAAAATCCCTCGGCATTAGCCGAGGGATTTTTGTTTAAAAAAACGGCAACACCGCTTGTAAAACAGATAAACCATTTCAAAAACAGCATTGCCGGGGGTGTGCGTTAAAAGTGCTTACATTAACTAAATCGTTTTCGGAAACAAAAATGTGAAAAAATTTTTAACATTTATAAATTTTTGTTATTTTGTACAAAAAAAGCGGTGAATTATTGTCATTTTTCCACAACCATTCAAATCAAACCAGTCTTTTTTACTGTATTTGAAAGAGTTTGCAAATCTCCTTTTGAATCAATGTCAAATATTTCAAGTTCGTTTTCAGCCGTAACCAAAACAGTCTTCAATCCGCTGTTATGAACGGCATATATTCCCCGTTCATTTTCCGGCAGATTCAACAGTGTTTCATATACAGATTTAGGAAAAATGACGGGACTTGATTCTATTTCTCCGTAACCAAGCCTTACTATGCAATCATCAAAATTGCTGAAAGCAAGCACAAGTTTCTCAATGCTTTCCCTGCTGACAAGCGGCTGGTCGGAATTAAGAAACATAATTCCGTCAAAATCACGCCCCTCTTTTACTGCAAGTTTAATCGCATCGCTCTTTTTTTCAAACGAATGAAGAATATATTTCATATCGTTTCTTTCGCACAACTCGGCTATTTCCCTATGAACCGTAACGGCAAAACAATCTGAAAACACTTGATTTTTCGCAGTTTTAAGCGCAAATGACACAAGCGGACTGCCGCAAAAATCAGCGAGCAGTTTATTTTCTTTTCCGTACCTTTTTGACTGGCCTGACGCCATAACTGCACAGCAGATATTTTTAACGGGCTTATCAAGGTCATAAACAAAAGCGTCCGCCATATTCAAAATTTGCGCACTGAAAGTTGTATTCTGCTTTCTCAATACGGCAATAACACGCTTTTTGCAAAACAGATTTTTGAGTGCCGTTTCGTATTCCATAACACCGCTTTCAACATAACCTATCTCGTCTATGACAACCCACTTTTTATCCGATTTTATACATTTTTTAATAACATTAACGCCTTTTTCGGAAAAAGCAAAAGGCACGGCCTTCATTTTACACTTTTCGCCTGCGGCATTTTTGTCATATTCTGCGGCTATGAATTTATCACCGAAACTGCTTTCAAAGAATACGCATTTTTTAGGCTCCGCATAGGTAGTAATACTCTCTTTATCTTCACCGCACAGAATTTCGGCGCAGGCTTTTGCAAGAGTTGTTTTTCCGCTTGAGATACTGCCCGTAATAACAAGGTGCTTTTTGCCGCTTAATTTAAAAATATCTACTATAGATTTCGGCAGCAGCCTTACGGCATTCATCTCTGTAACCCTCATATTTTTTCATAAACTCCCTTGCACCGCCTGTGAGTACGCTTCCGCCACCGCCTTTTCCGCCGATTGATTTTTCACACAGCTTAAAGCCGAGCGCTTTTTCTGCATTTGCCATAAGTGAAAGCGCCTTTGTGTAAGCCATATCCATAGATATAGCAGCTTTTCTCAAAGAGCCGTATTCGTCTATTTTCTTTAGCAGAATATAAGGGCCCTCTCCGAAAAACTTTTCACCGCTGTCCGTACACACATAAGTTTTTATATCAGGTTTCATAACTGTTTTTCCTTTTCATCAGCTTTTCCGACGGGAAAACGGCGTACCTGCCGTTTGCATTAACAAGGCAGACATCACCGTACACTTTTTTCAGCACATTTTCAATATGCTCAATACTGTCTTTTGAGGTGTTGATTATTCCTGCGCACCTGCCGTTTTCAACCGCTATAACCGTGTCGCAAAATTCAAGTGCAAGCGCAGGGTCGTGCAAACTGACAAGACCTGTTATACCCTTTTTTTTTGCCGTTTCAGCTAAAAGCGACATAACAGAATATCTGTTTGTAATATCAAGGGCGCTGTCAGGCTCGTCAAGAAGCCAAAGCTGTGTATCCTCAACAACCGTTCTTGCGAGAATACATAGCTGCTGTTGACCTGCGCTTAAGCTTGAATAATTTCTTTGCCATATATTATTAAGACCCACAAGTTCCAATGCCGCCTTTGCTTTTTCAAGCTGTTTAAATGACGGGTTTTCAAAAACTGAAAGCCTTGCATTATAGCCTGAAGCTACAACATCAAGCACAGACATATCATCTGATACGCCTGTTTTCTGAGGTATATAGCTTATAATCCTTGCGCGCTGTCTGAGGGATAATGATTTAATATCAGTATCACCCAGTTCAATGTTTCCGGTGCTTTTCAGCAGGCAGGCAACAGCTTTTAAAAGCGTAGTTTTGCCGCAGCCGTTCTTGCCGATTACGGCGCAAAGTCCGCTTGCGGTAAAGGATAGCCCCCTTAGCACTTCGTTTTTATCATACGAAACAGAAAGATTATTCACTTTGAGTTCTTTTGCTTGAGAAGTATTATTCATAACTTTTCCTCCTGACAAGCAAAAACACCAAAAACGGCGCCCCGATAAGCGAGGTAAATATACTAAGCGGCAATTCGCTCTGCCCTGCGCTTCTTGCGGCAATATCCGCTATAAGCATAAGCAATGCGCCTGTGAGAGCCGAGCACAGCATACCCGACTTGCGGTTAGTTTTTATAAGCATTCTTGCTATATGCGGCGCAATAAGGCCTGCAAAACTTATAAGACCTGTTATGCTTATCACGCTTGATACTGCAAGAGTTGAAATAATAAGTACAAGTGCTCGCATTGACTTTACGGGCACGCCGAGCATCTGCGCCTCTTCGCTGTTGTATGACAACATTGCCACCTGCCTGTTGAGTAGAAAAAGCAACAACACGCAAACAGCGCTTACAATTAAAACGGGAATAAGCCGTGAAAGGGTTATTGCGTTAAGGCTTCCCATAATCCAATATTCTATTGACGCAAGCTGTTTTTCTGGATCTGCGGCAAGCTTAAGCCACATAAGTATCATTTGAAAAAAAGCGTTTACCGCAATTCCTGCAAGCACTATTGATGAAGTGCTTTTGCTTTTAACGGCAGAGCAAATCAAAAGACTTGCCGCAACGGCGAGCATTCCACCGACAAATGCGCCGAAAGTTGTTGCAAGCGCAGACGCCGAAAGAAAGAGTATTGCAAACGCTGCTCCGCTGCTCGCCCCCGAGGCAACGCCGATTATATCGGGCGCCGCCAGAGGGTTTTTAAATACTGTTTGATATACCGAACCTGCAACGGCAAGAACAACGCCCGCCGTAACAGCCGCAAGTGTTCTCGGTAACCTAAGCGTTAAAAACACGCTTAACTGCTGTTCGTCCCCGGCAAACAACGCTGAAAACGAAAGTGGGTACTTTCCAACGGCAAGCGATACGACAAAGAACACCGCAACAGCGCAGAACACGCAGAAATTGACTGAAAACGCTTTGTTTATTCTGCTTTTCATAATTTATAGTTTTTCTGATTATAAAACAGATGTGTCGGCAGTGAAGCCGTAAAATTCGCTGTAAAATTCAGAAACCTCGTTTTTAAGATAATCAGCGCTTACCTTATCTGGATGAATTTTGCTAGCAATGTAAATACTTCCGAGGAAGTTTGACGGAACAGGTGAATCCCAAGATTCAAAATCATCGGGAAGCTGATAAACCTTGCCGTTCTTTACAGCATCGAGTGATGCAAGGTTTTCATCGTTCATCAAATCCTCTGCCGTATATTCGGCGTCAGACGCAATTATAATATATTCGGGATTCCAAGTGATAAGCTGTTCGTATGAAATCTCTGCCCAATAGGTATCCTCAATTTCTGCGGCAACATTTACTGCGCCTGCATTTTCAATAAGGCTGTTTTGATACATTTTTGAGCCTGCTGTTGAAAGATATGAGCTGTTTCCTGCAAAGTAAACGCTTGGCTTAACATCTTTATTATCTGCTCCAACTTCATTCTTAAGTTCTGATATTGCATTGTCTGCATAATCAAGAAGAGCATTTCCCTTATCAACGCAGTTGAGCGACTGAGAGAGAATAGTAACTGTTTCCCTCATAAGCTCTGTACTTTCGGGGTTAACAATAACTGCTGTGATACCAAGTTCTTCAAGTGACGGCACAACACTTTCAAGTTTTGCAGGAAGAATAACGATATCGGGATTGAGAGCCGCGCACTGCTCAAGGTCAAACTGCTTTGCCGTTCCTACAGACGGGAGAGAAAGAAGTTTTTCTGCGCTGAATGAATAAATATTTCTTGTATTCGCTTTAGCCTCAATGCCGACAAGCTTGTCCTGCTGACCGAGGGAAATAAGAATTGAAGTTGTGATATAGTAGCCGCTTACTATTGTTTTAGGCTCCTCTTCAATCACAACGCTTCTGCCCGCCTGGTCCTCTATTGTGAGAGGATAGCTTACCTGTGTGCTCTCTGCCTGAGAAGCGGCAGCATTTTGAGTTGTGTCCCCTGCGTTATCACTGTTTTGAGAACAGCCCGCAAAGCAGAAAACAAGAACTATTGCGGTTAAAAATGCGATTATCTTTTTCATAATAATTCTCCTTTGAATAATACTGTTTTAAAATAAGCGTTGTAGTTTTAAAACTATAATGGATTATAACAAAAAAATATGTTATAAACAATATGAAAACGAAAAATATACCCGATTAATTGATAAAAATGCTAAACTGTGTTACACTCAAATCAGTAAAGAGAGAAAGGACGATTATATGTTTTGCGCAAAGAATTTTGTTTCACCGCAGAGTCTTGAAGAGGCTTGGCAGTTAAATCAGAAAAAAGCAAATAAAATAGCAGGCGGTATGCTTTGGCTTAAAATGAGCAAACAGAATTTTGACACCATAATCGACCTGTCACTGCTCGGTCTTGATAAGATTGAAGAAAATGAAAACGCTTTTGAAATAGGCGCATATGTAACTCTCAGAGACCTTGAAAAGAACGAAGCGTTAAATGATTACTGCAACTGCGCAGTTAGGGACGCTGTAAAATCAATCGTAGGCGTTCAGTTCAGAAACTTCGCAACGGTTGGCGGCAGCATTTTCGGCAGATACGGTTTTTCCGATGTTTTATCTGTTTTTCTTTCAATGAATACCGTAGTTGAGTTATATAAAGGCGGTGAAATGCCGCTTGAGGATTTTATAAAATCTGACTGCAAAAATGATATTCTTGTTAAAATCAAAGTGCTGAAAGACGGCGGCAGATATTATTATCAGTCTGTACGAAACACAAAAACGGACTTCCCTGTTTTAACCTGCGCCGCGGCGGCAAAAGGCAATAAAATACGCCTTGTTTTCGGGGCAAGACCTTTTGCGGCAAAGGCTTTTGAATACGATTTCGAGACTGACAAGCAGTCACCCGAAGAAATCGGCAACGAAATTGCACTTAAAGTTAAAAATGATGTTGAAGTTTATTCAAATATGAGAGGAAGCGCCGAATACAGAGCGCATCTTGCAGGCGTGCTTGCAAAAAGGGCGTGCCTTAAACTCGGAGGTGCTGAATAATGGTTATTACTGTTAAGCTTAACGGCAAAACTGTTAAAGATGAAATTGAAGCAGATGTGCTTTTGATAGATTTTGTAAGAAAACACGGTTGCCTTAGCGTTAAAAGAGGCTGTGAAACATCAAACTGCGGACTTTGCACGGTTTTTCTTGAAAACAAACCCGTTCTTTCCTGCTCCGTTCTCGCGGCAAGGGCAAACGGAAAAGAGGTTACAACTCTTGAGGGACTTCAGGAAGAAGCGAAAGAGTTTGGGGAATTTATAGCCGAGCAGGGCGCAGAACAATGCGGATTTTGCAATCCGGGTTTTGTGATGAACACTATTGCGCTGCTCAGGGAAAACTCCGACCCGAGCGATGATGAGATAAAAGAGTATCTTGCGGGAAATCTTTGCAGATGCTCCGGATATGAGGGGCAGCTCAGAGGTATCAAGGAATTTTTGAAAAGGAAGAACGGCAAATGAAATCCGTAAATAAACCGATAAAGAAAATAGATTCAATGCAGCTTTTGACGGGACAGCCTGTTTATACGGAAGATATTGCCCCCTCAAACTGCCTTGTGGTAAAACTTCTCAGAAGCCCTTACGCAAACGCTGTAATTAAAGACATAAACACGGATATTGCAATGAAAGTGCCGGGAATCGAAGCTATTTTCACTTACAAGGATATTCCCGAGGATGCAAGGCGTTTTACTCTTGCGGGTCAGACATATCCCGAACCAAGCCCTTATGACAGGCTTATTCTTGACAACCATATGCGCTATACAGGAGATGTGGCGGCAATTATTGCTGGCAAGGACGAAAAATGCGTAAACAAGGCGATGAAGCTTATAAAAGTTCAGTACGAAGTACTTGAACCCGTGCTTGATTTTCACAAGGCGCTTGACAATGAAATTCTTGTTCACCCCGAAAGCAACTGGGAATCACTTTGCCCTGTTGGTGCGGACAACAAAAGAAATCTCTGTGCCCACGAGGAAAGCTCTAACGGCGATATTGACAAGGTGCTTTCAGAATGTGATATAGTTATTGACAGAGTTTACCATACAAGAGCAAATCAGCAGACGATGATGGAAACTTTCCGCACATTCTGCACTATTGACGCTTACGGCAGACTTAATGTTGTCAGCTCAACGCAGATTGTATTCCATTGCAGAAGAATTATTGCAAACGCTCTCGGTATACCGAAATCAAAAATCCGAGTTAGCAAGCCGAGAATAGGCGGAGGATTCGGCGCAAAGCAGAGTTCCGTTTCCGAGATATACCCTGCCTTTGTTACTTGGAAAACAAAAAAACCGTCTATGCTGATTTTCTCAAGGGAAGAATCAATGACGGCATCATCTCCGAGACATGAGATGGAAATGCATGTTAAACTTGGCGCAATGAATGACGGAACGATAAAGGGAATAGACCTTTATACCCTTTCAAACACAGGCGCTTACGGCGAGCACGGCCCCACAACAGTAGGCCTTTCGGGTCACAAATCAATCCCGCTTTACGGCAAATGCGAGGCATTTAGATTTTGCTACGATGTTGTTTATACAAATGTTATGTCAGCAGGTGCGTACAGAGGATACGGCGCAACACAGGGCTTGTTTGCAGTTGAATCGGCAGTAAACGAACTTGCACACAAACTTTCTATCGACCCGATTGAACTGAGAAAAAAGAATATAATTCACGAAGGCGATGTTATGCCTGCATACTACAATGAAACAAACACGAGCTGTGCGCTTGACAAATGCCTTGACAGAGTTCGTGAAATGATTGACTGGGACAACAAATATCCCTGCCGAAAAATCAGCGATACAAAAGTGCGCAGTGTCGGAATGGGCATGGCTATGCAGGGCTCAGGTATCAGCGGTGTTGATGTAGGTTCAGCGACCATAAAACTCGGAGACGAGGGCATTTACAATCTAATTATAGGTGCGGCTGATATGGGTACGGGTTGCGATACTATACTCGCCCAGATTGCAAGTGAAGTGCTTGACTGCCCTATGGAGCAAATAGCTGTTACGGGTGCAGACACGGACAACTCCCCGTATGATTCAGGTTCTTACGCTTCCAGCACAACTTTTGTTACGGGCAAGGCTGTTGAGCTTTGCGCACTTGAGCTCAGAGATAGAATATGCAAAATCGGAGCAAAACTGCTTGACTGCAATGAAAGTGATACTGAATTTGACGGCAAAGAAGTTATATGCACATCAAATAAGAAAAGCGTTTCGCTGTTTGACATTGCTACGGCTTCAATGTGCGGAAACGAAATTGCACTTGAAGTTACAAAATCAAATTCCTCGCCCACCTCTCCTCCCCCGTTTATGGTTGGCGCCGCAGAACTTGAAACAGACATTGAAACAGGCGAAACAAGTGTTGTTAATTACTGCGCCGCCGTTGACTGCGGAACACCGATAAATCCCAACCTTGCAAGAGTACAGGCTGAGGGCGGAATTTTACAGGGTATCGGAATGGTTTTGACTGAAAACATCACATATGACGGCAAAGGAAGGCTTTTTGAAAACTCGCTTATGCAGTACAAAATCCCGACTCGCCTTGACATAGGTCATATTAATGTTGAATTCGAAAGCAGTTACGAAAACAGAGGGCCTTTCGGTGCAAAATCGATAGGCGAAGTTGTTATAAACACTCCCCTGCCCGCTGTTACAGACGCTATTTTCAACGCCACGGGAACAAGATTTACCGAACTTCCCGTAACGCCCGAAAAAATAGCTATGAGCGTATTGCAAAACGAATAACTATTAAATAAAATGGCGCAAAAAAATACAACCGCAAATGCGGTTGTATTTTTATTTTAACTAATTAATTTTTATGCTTTCCAAAGTCCGTGAAGGTTGCAGTATGCGAAAACCGCCTCAACCTTTTCATCACAGCAAAGAGCAAAGCAAGCTTTAGGCTCATCGCCGGGTTTAAGCGCCTTTCTGTAAACGCCTGCGTCAGTCTGAACGGCAATCCACTCAATATAATGCTCGTCAAGCATGGGGTGCTCAACTTCGCCAACTGTTACATAAACTTTATCGCCATCCTGATTATATACTGGGATATGCTTTTCAGCAGCTGCGTCAACAGTGCCCGGAATAATCTCCTCCATTTTTTTACCGCAGCACATTACGGGTACTGCCGTATCCTTAACAACGGCAATAATTTTTCCGCATACTGAACATTTGTAATACTTCTGTTCCATAATAATTACTCCTTATTTATAAAATTACAGCTAAAAACTGTTTTTTACTTAACTTCAACAATAGTTGTTCCAAACGGAAACATAGCAAGCTTTGCAAGTTTGAACTGCTGTTTGCCGAAAGGAATACCCACTATTGTTATGCACAACAGCACTCCCCAGAATATATGCTCAATCGCAAGGGGAAGACCTGAAAAAATCATCCATATTATATTTACTAAGAAAGAGCCTGCTCCTCCGCCGTAAACTATTTCCTTTTTAAAAGGGAAAAAGCTTACGCTTGCAAGCTTAAAGCACTGCTTGCCTATCGGTATTCCGACAATAGTAATACACCACAAGCAACCTGCCAACAGCCAGCTAAGTCCGCTGAAAAAGCCGCCGAAAACAAACCAAAGAACATTACCAATTGAAGCCATATATATTCTCCTTTTCTAATGGTAATGTTATTATATCATAACAATATTAATATTGTGTGAAAAATGAATTACATATATGTAATATTATTTTCATATTTTTTAGTTTTATTTATAAAAAGAGTAAGTATTAATCTTTGCGGGGATTTGAATTTTGCTCTGAAACTGCATTAGCCGCTATCTTTTGCGCTTCTTTTTCAACTGCTCTGCCTATTAAAGCCTTGCAAATTAACACACAGCCTACTGCGGCAATAACCGCCGAACCTGTAAGCATAGCCTTTGCACCAACGCTCATCTGCGAAACATTATTGAGTTCGAATGTTGCCACGCTTTGTGCACTTTCAACGGTATATTCATTCACCCCGAGTTCATTTTCTAAATCATAATCATTTTGAGCAGAAAACTTTGAACTCTGTTCACTGTCATTACTGTCGCTGTCATCTTTCTGAGCCGCTTCTCCGCCCTGTGCCGCATCATAATGAAATTTTGTCTGACTCTCTTTCGCCGCTGCCTCACTATCGGACTTTTTCTTGTTTGTAGTGTTATTTGTAGTCTGCCGAGCATCATCAACTGTTTGTTCAGATATTTCACCAACAGTAATATTTTCCCCAACAATGTATGTTTTTGTATTAACAGTAATTTCGATATTAACTAGATTTACGGTGTTTTTATCTTTCTTGTCATTAAACTCTATTATGAAGTAAATATCCTGCCCGTATTTTGTATCAGGAGTAAAATTTTTATAGACATTGCAGAACTCGTTTTCATCTTCACTGTCGCTTGAAAAGTCAACTTTATAACTCCTGTTTTCATTGGATACATACACGCTTACCTCTACTTCATTTTCATAATTGTTCATACTGGTTTCGCTGTAGCTAATGTGACCGTAAAAGCAATTATCCTCATAAAAAAATTGCAGGACACCACTATACCCTTCATCATAAGTATAAACGACCTGCGCATTTTCAGCGGCATTCCATTTTTGGAACGCCTCTATATATGAAGTATCCACCGCCAGCGCTTTCATAGGAGCGCTAAGCTGAACTGTAAGTATCAGAATTACCGCAATGGCTCTTTTGATTTTGAACATCCAGTTTCTGCCTTTCCAGATATTCACCCCATTACATTATATGTTCTTATGTCGAAATTTGTCAATTATTTTTAGCAAATATATTCTAATCGCCTATATTCTTTTAGAAAACAGGCATATAAATTTGATAAAATTAATAATTTTGCTGTTTTTGTAAGACTTGATTATGCTTATATTTTCTATATAAAACTTATAACTATTTGATGCGAATATAAATTTTTAACTGCTCAAAAACATTGCAAACCCCTGTTCAGGCAATTACCTTTAATCTCTCATAAATAACAATAGGATTTCTAAATTTTTTGATGTTATTTCAAAACAAATTCGCTAAAAATCATATTACAATAAAAGCAAATCAAAGTCAGACAGGGAGAAATTATAATGAATAATATTTCTAAAGTTAAAGTGTGGGAAGAAGAAATAATTATTCCTACATACGAAACCGGAAAGCCTGACAGAAACCCGCTGTTTCTTGAGAAAAGAGTTTACCAGGGCAGCAGCGGCAAAGTTTATCCTCACAGCGTTATTGACAAAATCAACGATACGAAAACAGATAAAAAATACACTGCCGTATTTCTTGAAAACGATTATCTTAAAGTTATGATTTTGCCTGAATTAGGCGGAAAAGTTCAAAGAGCGTATGATAAAACAAGAGATTACGACTTTGTATATTATAATCATGTTATTAAGCCTGCGCTTGTCGGATTGGCAGGGCCTTGGGTTTCAGGCGGTATTGAATTCAACTGGCCTCAGCACCACAGACCGAGCACATTTGACCCGGTTAACTATACATACCGCAAAAACAATGACGGAAGCGCAACAATTGTTGTCAGCGAAATTGAAAATATGTTTCACACCAAAGGCGAAACAGAATTTACCCTTTACCCCGACAAAGCTTATCTTGAATTGAAAAACCATCTTTACAATAGAACGGGAACAAAGCAGACATTTCTTTGGTGGGCTAACCCTGCCGTTGCCGTTAACGATAACTACCGCAGCATATTCCCTCCCGATGTAACCGCTGTTATGGACCACGGCAAGCGTGATGTTTCAACTTTCCCGATTGCTACGGGAACTTACTATAAAGTTGACTATTCAAAAGGCGTTGACATTTCAAGATACAACAATCTGCCTGTTCCCACTTCCTATATGGCGGCAAAAAGCGATTATGACTTTGTGGGCGGATATGATGACGGAGTAAAAGCAGGAATTTTGCATGTTGCAGACCACCATATTTCACCCGGCAAAAAGCAGTGGACATGGGGCTCAGGCGATTTCGGCAAAGCGTGGGACAGAAACCTTACCGATGAGGACGGCCCGTATTTTGAGCTTATGACAGGATGTTATACGGATAACCAGCCCGATTTCAGCTTTATTGCTCCTATGGAAAGCAAGGATTTTACTCAGTATTTTATGCCCTACCACGATTTGGGGGAAGTACATAACGCAAACAAAGACCTTTCGCTTCATCTTGATGTTGACGAAAAGATAGCTGTAAAGCTTTATTGCTCAGGAACTCTTGGAAAATGCGAAGTAAAAATAAAAGATTTTTACTCCAAAGAGATAGATTTTGAATGTGCTGAAACTTATGAATTAAGCATTGAAAATAACGGTTACCGCTTTGAAGATATTACAGTAAGCGTAATTAAAGACGGAAAAACAATATTGTCTTTCAGCGGAAATGTGAAAAAGCAGGAAATACCCGAACCCGCAAAACCTGCTCCCCTGCCGCACGAATGTGAAACTTGCGAGGATTTATATTTATACGGTCTTCATATTGAGCAGTACCGCCACGCAACACGCCGTGCGGAAGATTATTATCTTGAGGGACTTAGAAGAGATAAAACAGACATCAGGCTCAATAACGCCTATGGAATGCTTTTACTCAAAAAGGGACTGATTAAAGAAAGCGAGCAGTATTTCAGAACTGCAATTGAAAAGCAGACACGCTCAAATCCCAACCCGATTAACGGAGAAATATATTTCAATCTCGGTCTTTCCCTGTTCATTCAGGAAAGATATGAAGAGGCGTATGACGCATTTTACAAGGCAGTATGGAACGCTGAAACAAAGAGTAATTCATTCTTTTATATGGCTCTTATCTGCTCCAAAAAAGGCGACTACACACAGGCGCTTGAATATGCACAGCAGTGTTTAATATACAATGCCCACAATTTCAGCGCTCTCAACCTTAAAACGATGCTTTTAAAAGCGCTCTCAAGAGAATATGTTGTAAACGCAAAATACGCGCTTTCACTTGACAGCCTTAATATCGGTGCTCTTTATCTTTGCAAAAACGATATTTCAAAGCATATAACTAACTCAAATATGCTCATTGATGTTTCTCTTGAATTTGCCGCTGCAGGCTTTTATTCTGACGCCATTAAACTTCTTGATATGGCGAAAGACAGCTTCCCGATGGTAGATTATTACAAAGCTTACTATTCATATAAGGCTGGAAAAGATTACTCAGAGCATCTTGAAAAAGCATTTTCAGACGACCCGTACTGCTGTTTCCCGAACAGAATTGAGGATATAGCCGTACTTGAATTTGCTATTGAAAATAACAGCAAAGATTTCAAAGCGCCGTATTATCTCGGCAATCTTTATTATGACAAAGAGCGCCATAACGATGCAGTTAAATGCTTTGAAAAATCGGTTGAACTCGGCTGTGATTTTGGAACACCTTATCGTAACTTGTCACTTCTCTATTACAATGTATTGAAAGACGAAAAGAAAGCGCTTGAAACTCTTGAAAAAGCTTATTCAATGGACGAGAGCGATGCGAGAGTGCTTTATGAGCTTGACCTGCTCAAAAAGAGAATGGACATTTCACCCTCAGAAAGACTTGAATTTTTGAAAAAGCGCATTGATACAGTGGCTGAGCGTGACGATTTGTATTTGGAATACATTGCCCTTCTTAATCTCACTCAGTCATACGAAAGCGCACTCAAACTCATTTCAGAGCGCAAATTTCACCCATGGGAGGGCGGTGAAGGCAAAGTGCCCGAGCAGTATCTGTTTTCAAATATTGCGCTCGGCGTTAAAAACAGTGATGAAAACTATTTGCTTTCAACCTTTGAATATCCCCACAACCTCGGAGAGGGCAAACTTTACGGAGCACAGGAAAACAGACAGAACTATTATCTTGGCTGCGTTTATGAAAAGGACGGCAAAAATGAGTTTGCAAAAGAATGTTTCATAAAAGCGTCTGTGGGAATAAGCGAGCCTGCGTCTGCGATGTACTATAATGACCAGCCGCCCGAAACGATTTTCTATCAGGGAATGGCGCTCTTAAAACTTGGCGATGAAAAAGAAGCACAAAACCGCTTTAACAAGCTTATTGATTATTCCGACACACATATAGATGATGATGTCAAAATCGATTATTTTGCCGTTTCTCTGCCCGATTTGCTTGTATTTGAAGAGGATTTAAATAAAAAGAACAGACTTCACTGTTTATTTATGAAAGCACTCGGATTATACGGTTTAGGTAAAAAGGAAGAAAGCCGTGAATTATTCAAAAAGGCTTTGGCAGAAAACTGCAACGCTTTCTAGATTGCAACACATTATCAATTATTGTTTAAGGACTAATTTTCAAAATTTAATAAGCACAAGAAAAACCCCCGCCGAATTACTTCGGCGGGGGGTTCTGTTGAACGGTATATTCAATCAGAATTAACCTTTTTTGATTCCCCTTGAATCCATCAAATACTGGTCGTCTGCGGGGAAGTGCTGTTTATATGTAATGTTGAGCGACGCATTTTTATCTTGGAGGATGGCTACATTTGCGTGCTGAACACTAATATCAATATTAGCAGTATAATCTGCCTCAACTATTTCACCGCTTGCGGTGTCAATCTTTGCAACTGCCGTGCCTTTGCTGTAAAGAACGCTGCAGTTATCAGCTGTTGTTCCGCTTGCCCATGAAAGAACAGAGATTGAATCAACAGTTTTATCAATAGCGCCAAGAGTATTGAAAACTTTACCCTGTGCGTCAAGTCCCTTATGGCTCATCTGAACATCGTTAGGAACAAGCGTAACTGTAATAGTACCGTCTCCGTTGTCCTTTACGGAGCAGTTCTTGATGTCCTCAGCAGTCAATCTTGAAGTCTGCATAGATTCTCCGTTTTCATCAATATCCTGTGAGGGGTCTCTGTTGGCACACGGAGGAAGTCCGTAAACATTGGGGCTGAAAAGGCTGTCAATAATACTCGGAACAAGTCCGTTGATAATTGAATTTTCCTTACCCTCAACGAGTACATTATTTATTTTAAGTTCCTCAGTACCGAGCATAGCATAGTAAGTCTGCTGTGCGCCCTGATCGTCAATATAGCTTGCTGTTTTAGCCTTTGTTTTGTTATATGCATCAACATAATAATTTACGACATCTTCAGCGGTTTTAAATTCTATTCCGCCGTATTTGCCTGCAACAAAAGCGCTTTCAACTTGAGCATCGTTACCGCCGTCAGTTTTTCCGGCGTCTTTCCAGCTCCCGTCGCTCAAAGCAACGGAAGCATTATGCATTGCGCTGTAAAAATAGTTTATTTCCTCTTTTTTCAAAACGCCGAAAACAACGCCGCTCACAACTATACAAACTACAAGGATTATAGAAATTATTTTAAAAGCTTTTTTCATAAGATTTCCTCCTGTGAGTTTATATCTTCAAGCAAAAGATTTTCATTTTTCTTTTTTAACTTTCTTGAAATCAAATACAGAATTGCGCAAACAAGAAGCGTTACACCTGCAAGTGTTACCCAGTATGCCCAATAGAAATTACCAAGCTTGAACGGGTCTGAGCTTGCGTTTGTCTCTTCTGCAGTCACAGCAGCACTATCTCCTGAGCCGCCGAACAAAAGGTCCATAAGCATTTCGATAACATCGTCAACATCTGATGATACGAGGGCTGAAAGAACCTGATTTATGATGCTGAGAACATTTTCAGGCAAGTTGAATCTTGCAAGAAGGCTGTTGATAGCGTCAAGATTAGTCTTAATATTTGATACAAGATATCTCAATGTGCTGATGAATACAGCTGTTGTATCAGCTTCAACTCTCTTTGCGTCCATTCTCTCGCCGTTATAGGTGCGCATTGATTTATAATTTACAACGCTGCCTATACCTGCAAGTTTTTCAAGGTCTATATTGCTCAGCTTGATTTCAAGCGGTTTGCCGTCTATTTTAACTCCGTCAAGAATACCGTTTACCAAATCTGCAAGATTCGGATTTTCAAGAGAAGACAAATCAATATTAACTGAATAAATCGGGTCTATCTCTTTAAGGATATTAGTAACGGGAGCAAGAAGATTATCTGCGCTTGCCTTGATACCGCCGTTATGAATGAAATATGCAACATTCGGAAGTGTCTGTGTAAGCACAACTACGGGTGAATCAAGAATCTGCTCTACTCTGTCAAGAAGCGGATTGATAATGTTTGTAATAAGCTTATCTGAATCAGCTTCCTTAGCGTATTTTGACGGTGAAACAAGTGCGTCTTCATCTACGCCGAGAGCTTCAAGTACAGGGATAACGGCTGTGTTATATCCGTTTCCGCCCTTGATTGCGATTGAGCCGAGAACAACAAGGTCCTCGCCTGAAAGCACTGCTCTCAATACGGGATAGAGAGGTCTTAAAACTGCTGAAAGTGCGTTTACAAAACCTTTTCTGTCTCCGTCCTTAAAGCCCCAGTTAATCTTGCTGAAATCAACATTCTTCCAGCTGCTGTATTTCTTGATTTCCTTTGACGCTGCGCTGTAATCGCTGATGCTTGCGGCAACGCCCTTAGTTGAAATATCAACGCCTGCCGCTGAAAGCACAGTGTTAATATCAATACCTATATCAAGATTTGAAATGTTTGTGTAGATAAGTTCAGCAAGTTTGTTTACTATATTGTTTGTATAGAGCATTTCTGCTACAAACGGTTTGAGGGAATTACCCGCAAAGTCCACAAGCATATTGTTGATCATCGGGTCAACCATAGTGAGTGCGTTTGCGTAATCTTCCTCATTATAATTCTTGGTGTAAACAACGCTTGTTTTATTTAAGTTCTTGAAATTCCACTTAACATTATCAAATGTCTGCATTCTGAGCAGAATGTTTACAAGAATCTTTACAAATCCGTCAGGACCGCAAGCGATAATATTGTTTACTATCTGCGATACAGTTTGATTTGAACCAATGAGCGAAATAACAGTTGACTTGTTCATTTCAAGCGCTTTGAACACATAGTTTACAAGAAGCATAAACTGTGCGCCCTTGTCCGCTTGAATTGAATTTGAGCTCAACTTTCCGCATCCTGCAACTGCGCCCCAGTCGATATTGGGAAGCTTAATTGCAACATTTTTGGATTTGATTGTTATATCGTTCAAAAGTTTATTATTTAGAAGCGGAATGACTTCACTTTGAAGATTATTCCAGTCTATATCAACCTTGAGAAGACCCAAAATGAAATCCATAACGCTTTCATCTGTAACAACCGAAAGAACGGGGCTTACTAGATTTGATACGGGATAGATTAAGTTTTCTACCGCTTTCTGAACTCCGCCTTTATCAATGAAGTTTGAAACCGCAGGCAATACCTTGGTAATTTCATTTACGGGGTCTGAAAGCATTTTATCCACTCTTGTAAGAAGCAGGTCAAGAATATTAATTAAAAGATTATCTGCATTATTCTGCGCTGCCTTTCGGTAATCCGAAACAGACATTGAGTTGCAGCCGAGAACATCAAGAATAGGCTTAACGGCATTTTCATAACCGTTTGCACCAGTAAATCCCACAACCCCGGCAATACTGATTTCTCCGCTGTTCAACAACAGATTAAGTGCGTCGTTAAACGGTCTTAAAACTGCAACCAATGCTTTGATAAAGCTGTTTTTATCCTTAACCTGCCAATCAAAAACGCTTGTGTTTACACTTGCGAGTGATGATGAAGCAGAAATTGCTTTAGCAATGTTTGGATAATCTTTCTGAAGTGATTTTGCAACTGCACCAGTTGAAGCATCAATACCGAGTAAATTAAATACAGTTACTACGGTATTATTTGCTGTAATTGAATAAATAGCTTTTGCTATTGAATTAATAACGCTGTTTTTATAAATAGTATCCGACAAAGCTCCGCTGAGCGAAATATCAAGAAGCGATGAAAGTGCGTTGTTGAGCGCAACTGAAAGAATGTTTACAACATTTTCCATATCACTCTGTGAAACGCCGCTCGGGTATTTTACAGTTGTCGGAGTATAATTTCTGTAAAGGAATGACCAGTCAGCCTTGAATGATGAAGCGTCAAGTCCTTTTGTGACATTAACAAGTACTTCTATCGCCTTGTCGCCGCTTATTGCAAACAGCTTATCAAGGTAAGGTGAAAGTGTCTTGTATGTCTGTTCACCTGCAAGGTTTTTGATAAGGCCTGAAATTTCATCTTTGTTTGTCTGAACTGTTTTCCAAAGATATTTAAGAATTGTAACTGCGCTGTCCGCCTTTACGGTCTGTCCGTTTGCAGATGTTGTGCATCCTGCAATCAGTGACCAATCAATATTCGGGAGTTCAAGAGAAACTTTTGTTCCCTTAATATTGAGGTTTTTGAGAAGCTTTTCGTTTAAAATCGGAACAATCTGATTTTGAAGATTATTCCAGTCGAGTTTAACTCCTACAAAGAGGCTGAGAACATCGCCTACGAGCCATTCGTAAATATTGTCTTTACCTGCAATTATTGCAACTGCTCCGAGAACATTGTTGAGTGGAGCAAGAAGCTGTTCAATTGCTGTCTGGATACCGCCGTTATCAATAAAGAGCGCCGCTTTGGGAGCAATTTCAACCAAAGCGTTTACAGGGTCTGCCGCTACGGTGTCAGCTACACCGAGCAATGGAAGAACAATATTGTAAAGCGCTGATGACGGGTTTTCCTTTGCCTGCGCATTGAAATCAGAAACTGAAAGCGCCTTTGCGGACAATGCGTCAAGTAAAGGCTTAACGGCATTGTTATATCCGTTTGCACCTTTTATTACAGTAGTGCCTGCAACATCAACAGTCATTCCTTTTCCTGCAAGGAGCAAAGTAATAACACTGTCAAACGGGCTGAGCGCTGTAGATAATGCTTTTGCAAAAGATTCTGCGTCTTTTACATTCCATGCGTCTGCAGGAATTTCAGCGTCTTTTATTGTTTCTGCTTTTTTAACCGCTTTTGCCGCCTTGGGATAATCCTTTTCAAGGGCAGTTACCAATGCTTCTTTGGAAACATCAATTTTATATGTTTTACCGTCTGCATCGGTAACCGTAACCATCGAAAGGACTTTGAGAACTGTCTCATCCCCGAGAGCGGAGTAAACGGAGGTAAATAACTTAGTTATGATATCGCCGTTATAAACACTGCTTGAAAGCTTATCGCTGAGCGAACCGTCAATGAGCATTGAAATAACATTTGTTGCGATATCGGAAAGAATATCTACAAGTTTTTCAACATCTTTTGAAGAATAAGAGGACGGATAATTAACATTTGTTTTTGTCCAGTCCATATTCCATACATAGTCAGGAGTATCATAAGGAGTGAGCATTGTGAACAATGCCTGAGCAATCTTTTTATCCTCACACTTGAAAACGGTGCTGAGAATAATGTTTACCACCATATTTGAGCCGTTTCCGGCAAGTTTCTTTATAGCGTCCTCATTTGCTTTGAGTGCGCCGATAACATAGTAAACGAGCTGAACGGTTACATCTGCGTTGTTGCCGTTGATATGATTTCTCACACCTGCTGTACGGTTGCTCGGATAATCTGTCTGCCATTCGCCTATACCTGCAAATTCAGCCCAGTTGATTTCGGGAAGAACAAATCCTGTGCTTGCTATAGCCTTGTTGATAAGACCCATAACATCGCCTAAATCGATACCTGTATCAGCAAGAAGCTTATTTGCGTCAAAGCCGAAACTTGCAAGAGGAGAAGCCAAATCGGCAACGCCTTTTTTGAGCAAGTCATAAGCCATTACATATGAGATATCGGGGAGCATTTCAACTATCTGAGTTGCGGTTTTTTCTTTGAGAAGTTCCTGAACTCTGTTGAAAAGAGGAACAAGAATATCCTTGAGCATATTTGCCGCAAGGTTATTGCGTGACTTGAAAGTAGCTGTGGGTACTGTTTCACAACCGAGCACTTCAAGAAGAGGAAGAATATCCTTATTATAACCTTCGTTACCTGAAATAATTGTGATAAAGCCGAGAGCCTTAATACTATCTCCTGTAAGGAGCGCCTTAAGTGCATTGTTTATACCCTGAAGACCTGCGCCGAGAGCATTACAGAAGCTTTCAACATCGGTAACCTTTGTTCCGTCTGCCTTAACCCAGTTACACTCTTCCCATTTAACATTGTTCCAGTCATCGCCTGCTGCTTTAAGAACTTTCTGTGCAGTCGGATATTCGTCCATTGCAGTTCTTTCTGAAACGGTTTTAGGAGTTACATAAAGACCTACAAGTCCGAGATAATTCTTATAATCCTTAACTGCGTTTTCAATCTGCGGATAAAGCGCCGCCAAAGCAGCATTTATTGTTTCGTCCTTGAACAAGGCGTTGCTTGCAAGGTCCATTACATATTCGTCAAGCGGTTTGCCGAGCGCCTGCTCGATTGCAGGTCCGTTCAAAACACCGTCAAGCTTATTGAGTATATCCTCAACCTGCTCGCTTGTAACATTTTCAGGATACTCAACTTCAAACTTTTCAAATTTCGGATTGCCTACAAGCTCATTTACTTTGTTTTGAAGCTTTGTAACAATATCCATATAATACTGAACTTTTGAGTCCTGTTTATAGTCTTCGTTAAGAAGATTGTAAGCTGCGTTTACATCTCTTATTACGCCTTTAACATTTGCAACGCCGAAAATATCAAAATCAACTATTTCAGCCGTGCCGTTGTTATCGGTATAATATCCTTTGAGACGGTTTTCAGCAGTTGAAAGGAATGAATCATAATAATGTTTCTGAACAACTGCTTCCATCTTTTGGCTTGTCATTTCAATCAAAGTAAAGCAGTCTGCTACTTCTTTCACTGATTTAGATTTTTCACTGAGAGAAGTATATTCATCTAAAATAACTTTTAAATCTGCGGCAAACTGCTCGTTGATTTCATAAGTCATTTTCTCTTCGGGATACTTATTTACAAATTCCAAAGCGTGTTTCATAAATTCCTTAGCATTGAAATCGTCAACATTATCCTGAAACTTTGCCTTTAAATCTTCAAATGATTTATAAGCGCCTGTAACAACCTCATTTTCCTTTGCGGGGGCTGAAAGGATAGCATAGTCTGCTTCAATAGCTGCGCATCTGTCAATAAACGCTTTAATCTGAGCAGAATCAAGCTCCTTGCCGTCAAAGTCTTTAACAAGCTTGTCCACTGAATTTGCAAATACAACCGCCATATTCTCGTCGCACTTAGCAGTTATGCCCTTTGCATTTTCTGCACGCTGACCGAGAAGCGCTTTCACCGTATTAGCATCATAAGCCGAAATGCCTTTTCAGCGTTTGTTCTTATTTCAGCAAGTTTTGCAACTGTCAGTTTTGAAAAATCAGTTGCGAAAAGGCTGTCAGAGAATACTCTTTCAAACTCATTGAAAACAACATAAGCTGTTTCGTCATTTCTGTTTTCCGCAGACTTTGTAATGCCGCTGAAAACATAATTTCCGTCTGCGGCTGTGTGGTTATATGTATAAACAGTAACCTCAAAGTCAATGTTCTGAGGAATTTCGGCAACGCTCTTATATGCACCCATATAATAAGGTATAACAGTAAATGTCTTATTATAGTTGCTTTCTGAGAGTGCGCCGCCGCCCATAAACTCAGTTATGATTTGATTAACATTATATGTTGTATATCCATCGCCCATAACAGCTTTTAAGTCTTCGCTTATTTTAGCAGCTATCTTTGCGCTGTCTGAATAAGCTGAAGAATCTTTTCTGTTAAGGAACTGAGCGGCAAAAGAATAAGCCTCCATTGCAGAAGTTATATCTTTATTTGCCGTGTCTGTTACCTCGTTTGATGTTATGGAAGAAAGAACGGAACTGCTAAACAATCCTGCAAGAGTATTAATTTTTTGGTTGTACTCTTCAAGCTCGAATTTTTCAACAGCGCTCTCATATTTTTTTGTTACCTCATCAAAAACGGCTTTGCAGGCAAGCACCTGTTCATCAGTTACTTCACCGACAAATTTAGCGTACATTGCGCCGGCTTTATCAAGCTGTTCTTTTATTGAGGTGAGTTCGCTTTTCTGAATATCATATTCACCCGCATATTTTTCCAACGGGGTAACAATGTTAATATATTCTCTTTTAGCATTGTAATTTATAGAATCCGTATAAAGCTGTTTTAATTTTTCAAAGCTTTCATATTCGGCTTTCACTTCATCTTTTTGAGTCTGATTATAAGATTCATAAAGCTTTTCGGCAGAATCAAGAAGTTCCTTTACAGGTTCAAGAGACGCAAGGTCAAAATCCTCTTTATCTTTTCCGCCGCAGAGGTCGTTTAATTTTGAAACGATATCTCTGTATTCTTTTACAAGGCTTTTAAGAAGTCCGTCAAGATAGCTTTGAGCCTTTGAAATTTCATAATCAAAGAAATGCTTATAAACAGTTTCTGAAAGTTTTGAAACGCCGTCTATAGCCGCCTGTCCGTTTTGCGCAATATTATTTGCCGTTTCGGAATTAAGCTTGTCATAAGCCGTAGCTAGAATATCTTTGCTGAACAACTCGCTGTAAGACTTTATTGCCTTTGGCGACTCAGTATCATAAGTAAACTCATCGTTCTGCTTTATCTCGCTGCACGGATAACTTACCCAAATTAAGCCTTTGCTTGTTACCGTATAAGAGAATCTTGCAGATGACGGAATACTCTCAGGCATATCGGCAGGGCTGTCGTATTTGCACAAATACGAATCTGCGGGATAGTTGATTGTAATCCCGTATTCCGCCGCCTTATTAGCATTGGCGCTACTTCCGAGACCGTTCAGATACTTCGTTACAACCGTTGCCATCTCATCAGTATAATCACTGCCCATCTCTTTTTTCAGAGTTTCTGAAATAGTGTTAGAGAAGTTTACGAGATTTGATTGATTGGTTGCAGGGTTTTTCTGATAGTCCATAGAAGAAAAAATATCAAAAAACGCCTTTGCCGCTGCGTATATGTCGCCGCTTTCGTTATCGGTCACAGTAACATTTCTGTCCTCAACCGTATACTCAGCTTTGGTAACATATTCTTTTGTCAGAGCATAAGCGAGTGACAAATAATTAGCGTCAAGCCCGTCATAAGCTCTGTCTTCGTTGCTTTCCTGCGCAAACGCCGTTAATCCTGCCGATACTGAGGACAAGACAATAAGCAGAGCGAGGAACACGCTCAGAAGTTTTTTTGATAGCTTCATATTACCCCTCCTAATTGGATATTTGCAAATTGAAACAAAACATCCAATATAAAATCCGTCACTATGTTAAAATATTAACATAAACTCTTGATTAAGCCGATATTAACCCAAAAGTAAATATGAACTGAATTTGTTTACATTGAGTTTACTTTAGAATAATATTTATGTATAATGAATTTATAATTTATTGGCGGGGTTTGCCGATAATGTTATATTTGAGGGGAACTGATAATAATGTTTAATATTTTAGTTGTAGAGGACCATAGAGACCTGCTTGAAATCACCTGCTTGTTTTTAACAAGAAAAGGTTACAATGTTATACCCGCTGAAAACGGAAGCGAAGCTCTTGGCAAGATTGAGAGCAATTATATAGATTTGTGCGTTTTGGATTTGATGATGCCTGAAATGGACGGATATGAATTTATAGACCTTATTAAACGCCACAATTATGATTTTCCGATTATAGTGACAACGGCAAAATCTGCATTTGTTGATATGGAAAAAGGCTTTACTCTCGGCGCAGATGATTATCTTGTAAAGCCTATAAATTATGACGAACTAAATCTCAGAATAAAAGCACTGCTAAGAAGAGCTAAAATAGCAAATGACAAAGAGCTTGTAATAGGTAACACCGTGCTTGATTATGACGCTTTAACAGTAACAAGCAACGGTAATGAAATACTGCTTCCGCAAAAGGAATTTTATTTGCTGTACAAGCTTTTATGCTACCCCAACAAAATATTTACAAGGCAGCAGTTAATGGATGAGATATGGGGATTTGACAACGAATCAGACGAAAAAACAGTTAATGTTCACATCAACCGTTTAAGAGAAAAATTTAAAAACAACAATGATTTTGAAATAGTTACAATCAGAGGATTGGGATATAAGGCGGTAAAGAAAAATGGATAAAATGAAACGCTACACCGGTAAAGAGATATTTATTATTTTTCTTATCTTGGGGTTTACATTAAGCGTATCTTCTGCCACTACGCTTGTGCTTTATTGGATTATCGAAGAATTTATCAATTTCAAGATTACAATATCGTTTAACGCATTCGACTTTTCGTCGATGGGTATGATGCTTCTGCTGTTTTTCATCGTTAACCTGTTTATAAGTTCATTTTATATGTTGATTTTGAGCAGACTCATCGTGCGCCCCATATATAATGTAATGGAAGCGTCAGAAAGAGTTGCAAAGGGCGATTACTCAGTTGTTGTAAAACGCCAAAGGAGTTTCAAATTCATAAATAACGCAATAGACAATTTCAACACAATGACAAAGCATCTTAAATCCGTTGAAATGCTTCAGACAGATTTTGTTTCAAATGTATCCCACGAAATTAAAACTCCCCTCTCCGCTATAGAGGGATATGCGCTTTTACTTAAAGACAACCCGAATTTAACAGACAGCGAAATAGGATTTGCAGATAAAATAATCAGCAATACAAAACACCTTACAGAACTTGTTGAAAACATTCTTATTATCACTAAATTTGAAAATCAACAGATTGCTGACAATAAAAAATGGTATCGACTTGACGAACAGATAAGAAAAGCCGTATTGTTTTTGGAAGAAAAAAGCCGCAAGAAAAACATATGCTTCAATCTTAATCTTGATAAAATTGAAATAAACGCAAACCAAGCTGTTTTATACCATGTTTGGAATAACATTATTTCAAACGCCGTAAAATTTTCAAACAATAATTCAAATATTGATATTTCTGCAAAGGTGATTGACGGTCATGCCGTTGTAAAAATTCGTGATTACGGAATAGGTATGTCACAGGAAACATTAACGCACATATTTGAAAAGTTTTATCAGGCGGACACTTCACGCCACAGCGGCGGAAACGGACTGGGTCTTTCGCTTGTAAAAAGAATTATCGACATATACGACGGAAAGATAATGGTTGACAGCAAACCCGAAAAAGGCACTCGCTTCACAGTTATATTAAAAATTGACGAATAATAAAAAATCGGCGCTGATAAAAATCGGAGCCGTTTAGTTTAATATATACATTATTAATATTTACGAGGCAGATATGAGGATATTGATTGCAGAAGACGAAAGAGACCTGAACGCCATTCTTAAAAAGAAAATGGAAAACGAGGGATACAGCGCAGACTGCTGCTTTGACGGCGAGGACGCACTTTATTATCTTGAACAGGCAGAATATGACGCTGTTATCATGGATGTGATGATGCCGAAATTAGACGGCTTCAAGGTGGTTGAAAAATACAGAAAAAGCGGCGGCAAAGCTCCCGTGCTGTTTTTGACTGCAAGGGATTCTATTGAGGACAGAGTTCAGGGGCTTGATATAGGCGCAAATGATTATCTTGTAAAACCGTTTTCTTTTGCAGAACTTATGGCTCGCATAAGGGCGATGACACGCACCTCAACAGGCGTTGTGAGCAATGTGTTTACGGCAGGCGACCTCACGGTTGATATATCTGCAAAACTTGTAAAGCGCGGTGATAAAACTATTACACTTTCATCAAAGGAGTTTGCGCTTCTTGAATATATGATTAAAAACAAGGGGCGTGTTCTCAGCAGAGAGCAAATAGAAAACAACATTTACAATTTCGACCGCGAGGGCGGAACCAATGTTGTTGATGTTTATATCCGATATCTGCGCAAAAAAATAGACGAAGGGTTTGACAGCCGCCTCATTCACACGGTGAGAGGAAGCGGCTATGTTCTGAGGGAAGAAAAATGAAACTGAAACCTGTTACTATAAGGGCAAAAATCACTCTTTGGTTTTCGGCTCTCATTGCTTTTATCTGCATAACAATGTTTGCCCTTCTTTTCATTATTTCTACATCTGTTTTGCATACCGATGTAAAAGAAAGCCTTGTTAATCTTGTAAAAGCTAATTCGCAGGAGATAGAATATTTTACAGATGAAGAATACAACGAGCAGGAATACGGAGACCAGTTCGTAATCTATAACGGCGGTTATCTTGAAATAGATGATGACTTTCTTGATGAGAATGACGGCATTTATACCGCCCTTTTTGACAGTAAAGGCAATCTGCTTTACGGCCAACTTATCAAAGACGCCCCCCTGATTTATAACGGCGAAGTTGAAAGTTACAAATCAGACGGAGAAAAATATTATGTTTACTGCGTTCAGCTTGAAGGTGACGGACTGGATGGTTTAATACTTCAGGGCGTTGTAAACGAGAACGCAAACCAAACCGCTTTGACAAGAATTTCAAATTTGTATCTGCTTGTTTTACCGTTTCTTGCCTTACTTACAATTATAGGCGGTTATCTTTTGGCAAAAAAATTCCTGCATCCTATCAATGATATGATAGACGCGGCAGAAAAAATAAATGACGGCGATGATTTGTCAAGCCGCATTCAGCTTGGCGACGGGCAGGACGAACTTCACAGACTTGCAGACACATTTAACAAAATGTTTTCAAGACTTGAAAAATCATTTGAAGATGAAAAGCAGTTCACCTCCGACATTTCTCACGAGTTGAGGACGCCCGTAACAACTATTCTTGCGCAAAGCGAACTTGCTCTTGAAGAACCCTGCAATGAAGAAGAGTACAGGCAGGCATTCGGAGTTGTTCACCGTCAGAGTTTGAGAATGAAATCAATTATTGATGAAATGCTTTCATTTTCACGCCTTGAGAGAGCACAGCAGCTGCCGCACAAAGAAAAGCTGAATTTTTCTGAGCTTGTTGAAAATCTTTCTCAGGAACAATCAATCCGCTGTGAAAAAGGCATTTCGCTTGATTATAATGTTGAGAAAAATATTTTTGTTAACGGAAACTACAATCTTCTTTCAAGCCTTATTGAAAATCTTATTACAAACGCATATCGCTACGGAAAAGAAAACGGACATATTAGCGTTGAGCTTATTAATAATGAAAATAATATCCGTCTTTCTGTTTCCGATGACGGAATAGGAATTGCACCCGAAATGCAGGATAAAATCTTAAACCGCTTTTACAGAGGTGATTCTTCCCGCACATCGTCCGATTCCAACTTTGGATTGGGTCTCGGACTACCTATGGCACGCCGCATAGCCCAGCTTCACAACGGATCGCTTACACTTGAAAAATCAGATTCAAACGGCAGTGTTTTTGTGTTTGAAATGCCCTGTGAGAATAATCAATAAAAATTTCAAAAAAGTTTTTTCTTTTAATCTTCCTTTAATCTTCATATGCTAATATTAGCTTGACAAAAAGATAAGGAGGAATTCAATATGACTAAAAAGAAGAAAATGATTATTTTAATCGTAAGCATTGTTGTTGCAGTTGCCGCAATAGGAGCAGGCTCTGTTGCTTACGGCTACGATGTTGTAAAGAAAAACTCCATAGGAATAGACAAGGCAATTGTTATTGCAATGGAGGACGCAGGCGTAACAGAAGAGGATACAATAATCACAAAGGCAAAAATGTCTTTTGAGGACGGAAGATTTGTATATGATGTTGAATTTTTGGCAAACGGACTTGAATTTGATTATGAAATCAAGGCTGCTGACGGTACAGTTATAAAAAAGGATAAAGATATTGATGAAACCGGAAAAACTTCTCAGCCTGCCGTAACTCAAACAGCCGAAACTACAACAGCGGTAGAGGAAACCACCGCTCAGGCAAATAACGAGCAAACCAACACTAATAATAACAATAACGCAAATAATGAAACTGCTCAGTCAGGCGAAATTTCTTTAGACGAGGCAAAGAGCATAGCTTTGAAAAAGGCAGGATTGAGCGCAGATTCCGTAACATTCACAAAAGCTTATACCGATTATGACGACGGCAGAAAGCATTATGATATAGAGTTTTATGACAGCTCATATAAGTATGAGTATGACATAAGCACAAGCGGCGATGTTATTTCTTATGACAAAGAAAACAGAAACAATAACTCTGCCAACACGCAAACAACAACTCAGCCGTCAAATTCAAAATATATAGGAATTGACAAGGCAAAATCTGTTGCCCTTTCAAATGCGGGCAAAAACGAAAGCGATGTTAAATTCATCAAAGCAAAGCTTGAAAATGATGACGGCATTTGGAAATACGAAATAGAATTTATCAGCGGTACTACTGAATATGATTATGAAATAGACGCTCTTAGCGGCAAAATTCTTGATTATGACCGTGATTCGATTTTTGATTAATGTTTTTTAACAATTACGGCAATTAAAATAAATTAATGCGAGATATTAATTTATAATTAATAGAGCAAATCCCCCTGAGGTAGATCAAACAACTACCACAGGGGGATTTTTATATACATTTATATTATAAATTATTCTTTTTCTATTGCGGCAGGCTTTAAATTTGTATTTTTGATTTTATCATATACGCTGTCTGAAAATTTCTTTTCCCTTGTATATGTAAAAAGACCGTTTTGCTCCTGCTCAATATCATAAAGCTGAGTATAACAAAAACCAAACATTTTTTCATTACTCATCAGCACTTCGGTTAATCCGCAATAGCGTTCGGCAAGTTCATCTTCTGTTTTAACATCAACACCGTATCCCCATGCTTTGTGGCTTTTGTCAGACTCCCATTTTATTCCGCCGTATTCGCTGACAAATACGGGCTGTCCGTTATATTTCTGCCGTCCGGGGTTATCGTTAAGCACATGTTCATATAAAACATTTTCAGAAACTAATTTGTTGTAATTGTTTCTAAAGAAATCCACATCATAGCTGTAATCATGAACATCATATATATCTGTTTTAACATGGAAATTTCCGCTTGTATCTATACATGGGCGTGTGGAATCAACAGTTTTGGTATAATCATAAACTGTCGCTAACAATGGGTCAAATTGTTTTCGTCCCCTGTAATTCCATGTTTCGTTAAAAGGACACCAGCCGATTATTGAAGGATGATTAAAATCACGCTCCAATACCTCTTTCCATTCTGACAGAAAAATTTCAACCGATTTCGGAGAGGAATGGTCAAAGCCCCAGCTTGCGTATTCGCCCCAAACTATATAGCCCAGCTTATCGCACCAATACAGAAAACGAGGGTCAAACACCTTTTGATGAAGCCTTGCGCCGTTAAAACCCAAGCTTTTTGACAGATTTATATCTTTGCAAATTTCTTCATCATTTTTCGGTGTATAAATTCCGTCTGGATAAAAGCCCTGGTCAAGAACAAGCCTTTGAAAAACACTTTTGCCGTTAATTAAGAATTTATATCCTTCAAGTCTTACATTGCGAAGTCCGAAATATGATTCTACCTCATCGTCTGAGAATTTTATCTTTAAATCGTACAGTCTGCCGTTTGAGATTTCCCAAAGATGAAGTTCCTCTAAATCAATCTGAACTACACAGCTTGAATATACGCCTTTTTTATATGCTTTTCCAACGCATTTTCCGTCATAAAATGCTTCGCATATAAAATCTCCTGTTCCCTCAAATTCAGCGAATACAGACACGCTTGAATTTACACTGTCAGGGTATATTCTGAAATTTTTAACATAGTTTTGAGGAACATACTCAAGATAAACACTCTGCCATATTCCTGTGGTTCTCGTGTAATCACAGCCATGGCTTTCTCTTCTTTCACTCTGCTTTCCTCTCATTACCTGAGGGGACTTTACATTATCTTCGCACAGTATAAATATTTCATTGTCACCGTCTTTTACATAATCGGTTATATCAAAAGAAAATGAAGTGTAACCACCTTTATGCCTGCCCACGGGTATAGAGTTAACAAGCATTGTTGAGAGGTAATCAGCGGCGCCGATATGAAGAAAAACCCTTTTGCCTTTTTTTCTTATATCAACTGTTTTTCTGTACCATACAAGATTAACAAAATCAGTATACCCTATATTTGACAGCCTGCTTTCAATACAAAACGGGACATTTATTTTGTAACCATAACTGTTTTTATTATGTATCTTCAATGCTCGTGTTTCATCTGACGAAAAGCGGAATCCTGCCTTTGCTTTTTCAAACCCGAAATCCCATTCGCCGTCAAGGCTAACCCAGTTTTTTCTCATAAATTGAGGGTTAGGATGTTTTGCCATAGTATCACTTATATTTAATTGCCTTTCTTAATAATGCGTATAGACTAAATAATAATTCAGTTTAAATCAAGCACCGCATTATAATCATCAATGCCGTAATTTCCTGCTGAATTTTTAAGTATATCAAACAAATCAGCTTTTTTACCGTCCACCGTTTTCAAATTAATTTTACTGAAAACGGGGTTCATTCGTTTTAGAAAGCTTATAAAAACATCACCCTTTGGAGTTCCCTCTACAAATGTTTGATTTCCCTCAAAAACGCCCCTTACAAGTTCAGCAAGGTAATTTTTCAAAAGCTCATGCTTTAAAGACTTATCGCACTTTATCCAAAGCAATCTGCAAACACTGCCCAAAGTGATTTTGTTTATAATTTTACCTACCGTCTTAAAAACGGGAAATAAACCTTTACTTCCTCTGGCGCCGAATCTTGAAAGTATCCTTTCGGGATTATACTGCATATCATCAAGCATATTTAAAATCATAGAGTCAAACAAATCTGATAAATACTGCTTACAACTTTTCCCTTTGGTATCCCATTCAAAATCGGGTGTTTCAATACTTTTTATTATTGCTTTATTTTCCGAAGTAATCGTTACATGACGAATAATTGCGGGGTCGGCTATTATAGAACCCGTGCAGACATCATAAATTTTGTTGCCCCTGTCTGTTATTTTCTCATTTATGCTTTGGTTATGCATATGGCCTGTAAAAACAAGATGCACACCCTCATCTGCAAGCATTGTTGTAACAGCATCGCTTTCTTTTTGCACGGCTGAAGGAACTATGGAAAATATAGGCTGACCGGGTAACAACGGATAATGGTTCATTGCAAACATTATCTGACCGTCCTCACGAGCTTTTTTCGCCTGTTCTTTAATCCATTTTATCTGTTCTTCATCAAATCTTCTTTGCCCGTCATCAGCCCCGTCATTATTAAGCGCTAATAATCTAACGCCTTCTCCTATCTGGCTTACATAAGACAAATGCTTTTTGTCTACCGCCAAAGCGTCTTTAAATCCAAATTCGTAATACAAATCATATAACTCTTCACGCTTTGTGCTTTGAGGTGACGAACGGCCGTTTTCATCAAAGGCAAAACAGCTCTCGCCGTCTTTTTTAAAATCATGGTCCGCTGTTACAACATAAACATTTTTTCCCGACGCTTTAAGCTCATTGAGTAATTTTATAAATTCAAGATGGCTTTCTTTTTCACCGTTGAATGTTAAATCGCCCGCAATTAGAACACTGTCTGCTTCATCGGCATTTTTCAGCCAGTCGAAAACAGAAATATTTATTGACTGAGTTTCCGCAAAGCATTTTTGCTCAAAACGCATAAAATCATCATACGCATCTCCCCTTGCGCCCAAAGAGTTTTTGAAAAAATGAGTATCCGTTATCAAGTAAAATTTCAAATCGTTCATAATGTATCCTTGCTTTAAAACTTAATTTTCATCTGCGTTTTGCTTGGAAATACTTTCACGCTGTGCAATTACAGCAGCATGAACATCTTCTTTTGTCTTTCCGGTGAGCTTATAGAAGAAGAACGGAACACCTGCGAGGAACATCATAATTCCATGGAAAATTGTGTAGAAAAACAGCATCCATATTTTTGTTTTTATACTTTGACCCGTGCCGTCTTCCATGCCCTGAATATATCCGCAGATAGAATTACTGCCATATAAAATTTTAGGCGCCAAACCGCTTGCAATAGTTCCTGAAATCATCGTTCCTATATTGATGACAAACGGCAGGGACGCATCAAGGCGTTTACCTGTTTTAAACTCAATATCTTCAAGTACATCTGCCTGAAACATTGTGGGAAGCAGATTTGAAGCGCCGAACTGCAAACCGATAAGAAACAGGAAAATAATAAACAATATCTGAAGCACGGGACTTGGAGATTTAAAGTATATATATCCTACTATGAAAGCAACCGTATTTATAATAACTGAATAAATTCCGCTTGCTATATAAAGCACTTTTGAATTGAATTTTTTGAGCAGGAAATTGATAACAAGCATACCTACCGCTGTGCCGATACCGGTTGGCAGTCCGAAAAGCAAATACTTGCTTGAACTGCCGAGAAGTGCGGCAGCAAGGAAAACGCCCATATATGTTGCAATGTTTCTGAAGTTTTTAAGAAATTCCGATACTATTATCGCCCAAGCATATTTATTCTTGATAACATTGGCAAAACCTTTTAAGGGATTTTGTTTTTCGTTATCATAGGAAATTCGTTCTCTTGTCATTTTAATACCGAAGAGCATTGTTAAAACGCCCACTACGCCGCAAAGCGCAGCGCCTATGATATACTGCATATTTGCGTCTTTTACAAAAAGAGCAATAACAAGAACTATAACAAGCGGAGCAGAATTGCCAACAGCAGAAACTATGCCTCTGAACGACATAATAGTATCTCTCTCTTTCAACTCCGGAGATAAAACTGCCGCCATACTGTTTATCTGATTACCGAAATTTGTTGCTACTGACCACGCAATTGCAACTGTAACCAAATAAATCATAAGAAGCGTACCCGTAAGCCCTTTGGGAGCCCAAAAGCTTAACATAATCAAAATTCCCATAGGTATTGCCGCAAGAAAAACAAGCGGTCTGAATTTACCTTTTTTACCAACGGAACGCCCGTCAATATATATTGCTATAAAGAAATTAAGTATAAACGGTATTACGCTTGTTAATACATTGAAAAGAGACGCTTGGTCGTCTGTAATTTTAAGCACATCAACAAGATACGCATTACGGTATGAGCCAACCATACCCGTCATATTGGTATAGAAAAATACTGCTACCAAGTATGATATAAATTCAGACGGTTTCAAATATTTCTTATCCTTTACCCCTGATTTGACTTCATTGCTTAACATAAATTTTCCCCCTGATTATTTATTCCGCAAATCTTATATTCACCAAACCAAAACCGTGAAGAGTTATCTTGCCATCCTTTTTGCTTTCAATAGAGTTTTCTAAAATATCAACCGCCTCAGAAATTTTATATCCTTTGATTTCAACATTTGCCTGCTGCTCTTTTTCGCTGGAATTATAAAAGCGGGCAATTATTCCGTTCCCGTCATCCGCTTTTTTTATCGTTTCAAGAACAATCGCATCGTTATCCGTTGAATACCATTCGTTAATTTCTGCATTTTCAGCAATCTCACCATCTGTTATCTTCAAAGGATTATTTAATAAATATGCCTGTTTATATGTTTCACTCGAGAGAGCTCCTGAATGAGTGAACAACGCATATTTAACTTTATGAACGCCCTGGTCAACATTGATTCCGGGCCCGCCCTTGGGGCTTCTTACCAAATTCAAATCAATAACGCCGTGTTTACAACGATAACCGTATTTACAGTCATTTATCAAAGATATACCAAAATCTTTTTCTGACATATCAACAAATTTTTGACCCGATACTTCAAACTGTGCCGTTTCTATGCTGTTATTTTCAGTGGTAGGTCTTGAAATATGCCCAAACTGAAGATTAAATTTGCACTCATTTGTATTAATGTTTACAGGGAATGAAATCCTCAGCATACTTGCCTTTTGGCTCACATTCATTTCAAGGTCGCAGTAAACATTTTCGTCTGAATCAATGATATAAAAATCCTGTTTTATATAACAATCATTCACTCTGTATTGAGCTATTGCTCCTGCTTTTGCCCCTTTGCTGTATGTTGCAAATGCCGTGCACACAGCGTTCTGCCTTGTTGAGATATAGTCTGCGCGGCAGTTTTCTATATCCCAGCAGTCGCCGTTATCAGCATATTGCGATATAACTGCGGCAACTTCGTTTTCGGCAATGAAATTGCGCCCGAGTTTTTTATTTATGAGCGATGAAATATATCCGTCTTTAAATTCAACACGCACCTTGTCATTTTCAATGAAATTGTATCCGCACGCAGCATTAAATTCAGAAAGCTTCTTGTCATCATTAAGGTATGCATATCCAAGAGCAGGAACCTCAACCTTGTACCACTCGCCGTTTGATTCAACCTCTTTTTCGTATGAATACGGGTTAAAATTGACAACCGCCTTTTTATTTATAAGATTGTTTATCAAATAATCAACACTGTTTTCAAGTTTGTTTAAGATAACAGCGTATCTTTTCTCACATTCATCATATACTCGGTTTATTGAAGATCCGGGAAGAATATCATGGAACTGATAAAGCAGCATTTCCTGCCAGATTTTATCCACTTTTTCTCTGTTTATCGGAAGACTTATATTTTCTTTAACCGCCAAAGGCACAAGCATTTCATAATTTTTCATTGCAATCTCGCACTTGCGGTTATAATATTTATTTTTTGCTCTTGTAGTATATGTACCCTGATGTCTTTCCAAATAAAGCTCGCCCGAATATGTGGGATAATCAGTGCCGTTATCAAGCCTGCTGAAAAAGTCCATGCTCTTTTCAAATCTTACCTTAGGCATACTGCGAAGATTTTTGTATCTGTGAGCCCTTTCAATATGCTCGTAGCCGGGTCCTGCGCCTCCGTCACCTATGCCGAAAAGGCACATTGAAATATCAGAGATTTTACGCTCTTTATAATTTTTTTCACCCTTTATAAGTAAATCACCACGCATAGGTGAATTATAAGTATCCTCAGGAAGCATATGGGCAAGAACAGCCGTACCGTCAATTCCTTTCCAGTTGAAAGTGTGGTATGGGAATTTGTTATAAACGCTCCAGCTCATCTTCTGAGTCAAAAAATATTTTACCCCCGCAAGTTTCATAATCTGAGGAAGACATCCTGAATAGCCGAAACTATCGGGCACCCAGAATATTTCCATATCCTGATTAAATTCTTTTTTAAAGAATTTTTTGCCGTAATAAAACTGACGAATCATACTTTCGCCGCTGATTAAATTTGAATCAGGCTCTACCCAAGTAGCACCTTGAACATCCCATTTCGGCGTTTTGGCAAGTTCTTTTACTTTTTCATATATTTGGGGATAATTCTCTTTCATCCAAAGATAAAGCTGTGCCTGAGAAGCTCCGAAAATATAATCGTCGTAAAGCTCCATATTACGCATTTGAGTTGCAAATGTTCTTGCACCTTTTCTAATACTTTCTCTTATGGGCCATTCCCACGCCAAGTCGAGATGCGCATGACCTATCGCCGAATAAGTAAAAGTGTTTTCATCCTCATTTTTCTCAGCAAGAAACGGGGCTAATGTTTTTCTTAACTCTGGCGCATTGCTTTCATCAATGAATCTGCACTCCATTAGATTTTTTACAGCCTTGTAAATCTCACTTGAAAATTCTTCGTCTTCTCCGAAATCGTAAACGCTGAGCAAAACCTGAACATCAAAAGCAAGCGCACGCACTTCTCTGTTTACAACAGCTACCCTGAGTTCTTTTACTCTTGATTCATTTTCCATACAACCGAACAAATCGTTTGCGCCGCAGTCAATCCAAAAATCAATCAAGCCATCTTTCATTAAGTTCTTATAGAGAGGAATTATTCTTTTTACGGGAGTGCCGAGTCCTGCTCCGAAATCCGCAGAATAACAAGTTATACTCTGAACTATATTTCCGCCGTTATCATAAAGCAGCCCTTCCCCGCCTACATTGAGTATCAAAACTGCATTTTCTGGGGGTATATTTTCATCAAGCCTTCCGATAATATGAAACCATGCGCAGTCAAATGTATCCTCTGCCCATCTGTCTCCTTCGCACAAATCCATTGCTCTTCCGCTAAGCTTTTCATCAAAAGAAAGCGGTTCTTTGCTTACATAAGCCTTGCACTTCAATTTGCCGACAGAAGTATAGGATTCATCAAACAACATATCGGAAAAGCGTTCAATCTGCTCTCTTTCCGGATTGTCAAAAATTCTTTTATCGTTCAGCGTCATATTGCCTCCAAAATGATATATCATTTATTTATATTACATTATATATTAACAATAACACTTACTCGATATTTCTTTCAATTCACAATATAAACAAAAATAGCTTAACCTTATTGTTGACAATTCAAGTTAAATGATATATCATTTCAGCGTAGGAGATAGCTATGAAACTTTACGAAACAATATATAATGAGCTTAAAAGAAGAATTTTATCAGGGGAATTTGATAACGGAAAACTTTTACCCACGGAAAAAACTTTGCAGCAAGAATTTAATGTAAGCAGAATAACGGCAAAACAGGCATATACAAAGCTTGCCGAAGAGGGATTGATAATAAGAATACCCGGTAAAGGTACTGTATTATCAAACGAAAACAAAACCGTTACAAAAAACAATTTAATCGGACTTGTGCTCTGCGATTTTGATTCTTCATTCGGTGAACGCCTGATTAAAAGCATTGAAGAAAACGCTCAGAAACACGGTTACAGTATCATTTTAAAACGAAGCTTTGACAACCACAAAACAGAAAGCCGTGTCTTAAATGAGCTAATTGAAATAGGTGTTCAGGGAATTATAATACAAAACTGTCACGGAGACTTCACTAAAAACTTAGTAGAACTGTCAGTAAAAGATTTTCCTTTGGTATCCGTTGACAGATATGCCAAGGGGCTTCTGATTCCGTCTGTAACATCGGACAATTTTTCGGCTTGTGTTAACGCAACTGAACTATTGCTGAAAAAAGGGCACAAAAAGATTCTTCTTGTGTCAACAAATCCGAAAAGCACATCAACATTAACGGAGAGAGCGGAAGGATTTAAACAAGCACATATCAATTTGGGAATTTCACTTTCTGCTCAAAATTTTATAATTGACCTTAAAAGCCCCATAACTCATAATAAAAACGACATTGCGGATGACATTTCAAAAATTAAAAATCAAATATCTAAAACAGGTGTTACTGCCATAATCGCAACCGAAAGATTTGTTGCAGAACTATGTGCAGCGGCTGTAAAAGAAAGCAAAAAAGTTTTCCCGAATGACTGTGAAATGATTTGTTTTGATTATGAGGATTCATTTTTACCAGAAAACGAATATACTCACATTCTCCAAAACGAAGATAATATGGGAAAAGTGTGCATTGAGCAGTTAATTAAAAAAATCAACAAAGAAAATGTAAATATGCGAAATGTAATAGAATCAAAACTAATCTACGGAAAATCAACCAAAAATCCCGTTGTATAAATCAAAATGCAAAAAAAAAAGAACACCGCAAAAGGTGCCTCCCGATAAGAAAACATCGTGGGGCAAGAGAGAAACGGTATAGCTTCGGCTATGCCGTTTTTCTCATTCTTGCCTTGATGAAGTAACTTTCGATACTTCCAGGGCTCCAATGCCCTTATAGTAGATGTCAATTTCCTGGGTGCGGTTCTTGCCCTTTGGATCGCTGGCGGCATGGACAACGATCTTCTCGACAAACTCATGTAAGATACATGGGGTTAATTCAGGAATTTCCGTATACCGTTCTACAACGGAGAGAAACCTTTCCACATTGGCGCTTTTTTGTTCCTCTGCTTCGATTTCATCACGGAGAGCAGCCGCTACATCTTGAAGCTGATGCTGCTCTTTCTCGTAATCGGTAGAGAGCTTTTGAAAACGCTCGTCAGAAAGTTTTCCCGAAATAGTATCTTCGTAGAGCCGCTTGAAAATGGTGTCCAGCTCTGCAATCCGCTTTTCGGCATCGGCCAATGTTTTCTGCCGTTTTGCCAAATCTTGGTTACGTTGGCGCATATCCGCATCCATGACCATCTTCACAAAATCGTCTTTGCGCTGTGATGCGAAGGAAACGATCTCGCGCAGATTTTGCAGAACCAATTCTTCCAGGATAACAGTTCGGATAGAATGTGTCTGCCCACATACATCACGGCTTTTCCGATAGCCGGAACACAGATAGTATTCCTGATCGCGCCGGAAATTGGTTGCCCTGCATTGGTACATAATGGAGCCGCAGTCGGCACAGAACATCATGCCGGAGAACATACCCATTTCTCCCATCTTTGTGGGTCGGCGCCGCGTCTGCCTTGCGAGCCTTGCTGCATCGGCAATCGCCTCCGTCCAGATGGCTTCGTGGGTATTATCAAAAATCTTCCATTCGCTTTCTGGATTGTGCAAGGTCTTTTTACTCTTGTAGGATTTTTTACGGGTTTTGAAATTAACTGTGTGCCCCAGGTATTCACGCCAGCGGTCCATGATGTCGGCAATCGTAGAAGAATCCCAAGCGTAAGGAGAACCTTTCTTTGTGACATTGGTTGTTCTGCCCTTGCTCGCATAGTAAGCAGCCGGAGTAAGAATTTTTCTTTCCGTCAGTTTTCTTGCAATCTGCGAGGGTCCCAAACCATCCATGATATAGAGACCAATTTCATAAACTACCTGGGCGGCTTCTTCATCCTTCACCCATTGCTTTTTGTCATCAGACGATTTCATGTATCCATACGGAGGCAAAACAGTCAAATGTTCTCCTGCATTGCCTTTCACTTTCATAACGGCACGGATTTTTTTGCTGGTGTCTTTAGCGTACCATTCATTGATGATATTGCGGAAGGGCATAAACTCGTTGTCACCCTGAGTGCTGTCCACACCATCATTCACCGCAATAAAGTGAATATCATGTTCGGGAAACATGATTTCCGTATACATGCCGACTTGCAGATAATCACGTCCGAAACGTGACATATCCTTGATGATGACCCTCTTGACAAGGCCAGCCTCAATGTCTGCAATCATCTGCTGAAAGCCTGGGCGGTTGAAGGTCGTACCTGAGATGCCATCATCAACATAGAATTTGAAATTGCTGTATCCATGCTCACGGGCATACTTTTCCAGGATTTTTTTCTGGTTTACAATGCTATTGCTGTCACCCTGCAATTCATCATCACGGGATAAGCGACAATACAAAGCTGTAAGTTCTTCGGAGCTCATAGCCGTGTAAGGGAATTGAAGCGCGGCAGCGGTGTTTGACTGATAATACATAAATACCTCCTATCTGGCAGTCAAACACGATATTGAAGTCCAACTTCATTATACCGCGCTTTCTTTTCCCTGTCTGCCTGTTAAGAGGTTTTCAAGTCACAGTTTGTTTCTGAACATCGGCTTTTATCAGGTTCTCCAGTTTGGAGGCTATCGTCTGATTTCCCGTTTGAGGGAAAAAAGAATTGACGATAAAGGTCGTGTTGCCGATCTTCTTTTTGCTCCGCATAGGCGGGGCATATTTATTTTCAGATTGAATTTTCTGCATAATAAGGCCCCTTTCATGCCATTTCATTAAAACCATAAAAGAGGCAGAAAACGGACGGCTGCTGGCCGCAGCTCCACGGGAATCTCACCCCGGCCCATGCTGATGGGTGCGCCGCGCAATGCTTTGAGGGCGTTCAACGCGGGAGTCTCATTATCCTGTCTGCGTATCCTCGCCCACAGGTTGCCACACCTGTTTTGCGGCCTGGTTTTGTCGCTCACCTGTTTGGTAGGGGTCCCGTCCTGCGGACTTGCAACAGGGTCATGGCGCACCGGCCGACCGGCTCCACACAGACAAATTGTATCCGTCTGCCTTATTCTGCCCGAAGGCTTTCTTTGTCAAGGAACAATAAGGCTTTGTCAGCCTGTAAAAACATACCGTTTCCGATATGCTTTTGCGGAACGACAAATAGCCCATAACGGGAAGCGTGGAAAGGGGAC
>ERZ1027013.39-NODE-39-length-64689-cov-14.974843_pt1 | contig 64689 bp, 58 predicted proteins | sample MGYA00519446_ERZ1027013 | MGnify/ENA primary metagenome ERZ1027013 (study PRJEB26926, sample SAMN06164699) | human gut metagenome | biome: ENVO:00009003; feature: ENVO:2100002; material: ENVO:00002003 | host: Homo sapiens | place: USA | collected 2012 ... | reverse complement strand
TCACGCAGCAGTGGGGCGCCCCCTACCTGAGCGCCTAAGCCGAAGACCTCGCATGGATCCTGCTGACCGAGGAGCCGTGGGACAGCACGCCCGGCAGCGACGTCGTACAGTCGCGCCAGTTCACCGTGGGCGTGACCGAGAACGGCGGCAAAGCTCGCAAGGCATACCTGCTGGCGCTGCCCGCAGCGGTCGCCGAAACGATCTCCGACCCCTATCAGCTCATCGACGCGGAGATCCGCGACGAATACAGACAATATCTCGTCACCACCATCAATCAAGAGGCCAATCCCGGCTCCATCTCGGCGAACAACCCCGCAGGCATGACCGAAATCGGCGCCGCCTTCGAGAAGCTGCCGGCCGACGACTGGTACATCGGCGAATTCGGCGTCAGGGACGGCTACAAGCTCATCTATACGAAGGAGTGGTCGAACGATCCCGAATCGACGCTGACCGTGGACCGCGAATATACCGGCGTCGCCTTCTTCGACTACGACCTGCAGCCCATGAGCGGCGAGGAGAGCTGGCTCACGGTACGCAAGACCGCGGAGGGCATCATCGTCGACATGGACCCCGCCAAGGACAAGTGCGGCGGCAGCTCGATGACGAACGAGGGCATCGCCCACATCGGTTTCGCCGTCTTCACCGACGCCGACGGCCGGTTTGCGCTCATCCAGTGCATCTACGACGAGAATTACCCGATCGGCGGTGGCGGCGAGGGCTTCGAAGTGAAGTTCGCCATGCCTGATCTGGTGAGCGGCGCGACGCTGGTCGAGATCACGAAGGAGAACTACAAAACGGTCGCAGGCGGCAACACGGACCTGCTCGCCTCGTTCGCCGAGAACCTCGGCATGGGAGTTCCGCAGTACATGCTGACCTACACCTCGGCCGAACCTTCGAACGCCGTACTGAAAGTCTCGCCCTACCAGCAGATCATGCTCATGCCGATGTCGGGCGCCGAGTGGCTCGACTACGAACCCCTCTCCGACACGCAGATTCAGGTCTCCATGGCCAAACCCGAAGCGGAGCAGGCTCCCTACGGCATGCTGCAGTTCTTGGACGGCAGCTGGAACATGAAATGCATCGTTTACTGTATGCCCGCGTTCTAAACACCACCCACACGACAGGTCCCCGTTCGAAGGGGCGGGGACCCGTTCTATACGACTACAATTTATGGAGAATATACAGAACAGGTTTTTAGATATGAAACTTTTAAAAAACACACAGCTTCTTCATGTTACCCCTGAAAGCGTGGGTATAAAAAGTTCCGTTATAAAAGCGTTTTTAGATGAAATAAACGAAAAAAAACTCGGACTCCAAAGCTTTACAGTTGTGCGCCACGATAAGGTTTGCGCTCAGGGATTTTTCAAGCCGTATGCTAAGGAATATCCCCATGTGCTCTATTCTATGAGTAAGTCTGTAACATCAACAGCCGTCGGTTTTGCAATAAGTGAGGGGCTTTTGTCACTTGATGATAAAATTTGCGATTTTTTCCCCGAATATCCAAGTGCAAAGATGCCGCCGAATAATAAAATAACTGTCAGAATGCTTCTCACAATGCGCTCCGATAAGCTTGTTCCGCTTACAGATGAAAAAGGCGGGAAAGACTGGGTTAAACAGTTTTTTGACAGTGTATTTTTGCTCCCTCCGGATTCAAAATTCAATTATCTTTCAGAAAATACATATATGCTTTCCGCTATAATTTCAAAGGTTACGGGTATGAGTATGGTTGATTATCTTTACCCGAGAATGTTTGAACCCCTCGGCATTGAAAAGCCGTTTTGGGAGGTGGACGGAAAAGGTATTAACGCCGCAGGCTGGGGTCTGTATATGAAGTCGGAGGACCTTGCAAAATTCTTTTTGCCGTATATTCACGATGGTAAATGGATAGACGGCACTCAGCTTGTTCCGGCACAGTGGGTAAAACTTGCCACAAGCAAGCATACGGATTCTGTTCACGACGGATATATTGACAATATGTGCGGCTACGGTTTTCAGTTTTGGCGTAATCCCGTTGCAAACAGTTACCGTGCGGACGGTTTGTTCGGTCAGCGCTGTTTTATGTTCCCAGAGTATGATGCGCTTGTTGTTCTCAATTGCGGCGAGTCTGAGGACTATAAAGTTATGAAAGTGTTCTGGAAATATTTTCCCGAGTGCTTTAAAAACGACCCGTTTGAAGAAAACGAACACGATTATAATGAACTTCTTGAAACAATTGATAACTGCCATGTTGAGGACTTGCCCGCAACACCAAGAAATTTTGAAAAAGAAAAACAGATAAGCGGCAAAAAAATAGCCGTTAAAACAAATAAATATTGCTCTGTTATATCAATTTCAATACTCAATATGCTTTATAACAAGCCGGGAAATATAAATGAAATGCGTTTTGATTTCAATGAGAGCGGCTTAGAATTCACATGGAAAGAAAAGGACGAATATAATACCGTCAAAGTCGGAATGAACGGCGAATATGAAGTAAGCGAAATGCACCTCGGTGACTTAAATTATCATGCTTACTCAAAAGCCGCCTGGCAGGAGGACGGCTCGTTAAAGCTTTGGATAAGACCTATTGAAACTGCGCATGTGCGCAAATTTACTTTCAGCTTTGACGGGGATACCGTGAAGGTTAAAAACGAAATGAGCCCCACTTTTGAAGAACTTGCTATATACAATATGACATTTATGGGTATGCCCCTAAAATACAAGACGCTTGAAAGCTTTACGCAAAGGGCAGTTCATGATCTCGGACTTCCCATCCTTGAACCCGATTTTAACGGCATATTTTCAGAATAAGCATAAAAACGCCTCGCCGCTGATGTAAGCGGTGGGGCGTTTAATTGTTATTAGGTTAAATAGACCTTTAAAACTTATATTATTCGGGATATTTAAGGTCTTCTTTAGTCCAGTCTCTTATAACTTCAAGAAATTCCTTTGCTTCTTCCTTTGCCTGAGCAAGGTTGTGGTCTGTGCAGTTTCCGCACTCTTTCATTGAAGCGCCGGGAATCATTCCCCAGTAATCCGCAATAAACTGAAACGCTTCTTTTATAAGATTGATTGAATAACCGTCTGAAAGTGAACGGGTGAGAAAATAAAATCCCGTTCTGCATCCCATAGGCCCAAAATAAATGATATTATCGCCGAATTCTGTGTTGCGCACATATGTTGCAAAAAGATGCTCAATAGTGTGCATTGCGGCATTTGTCATAACCGTTTCACGGTTTGGCTCTCTCATTCTGATGTCATAGGTGGTAATATCATCGTCTATTCTGCTGATATAAATTCCTTTAGTCAGCTTGTTGTGGTCAATCTGAAAACTCGGTATTGTTTTCACTTTAATTCAACTCCTGTTAAAAATGATATGTTTCGGGTTATATCAAATCCCGTCAAGCCTTTTTCAAAACCGATTATCATATCGAGCGCGTCTGATTTAGATTTCTCAAACAAATCAAAAAAGCTTTCACGGCGTATGTTTCCCCCGAATGGCGATTTCCAGCCTCTGTTGTATATATTAACATATTTGTAAGCGTTTTCCAAGTCGTCTGTACGAAGGAATGATGAAATTTTAAAATTTTTTGTTATAGGTGCCACGATTTTTTCAGCTATATCAAGGCAGGCGTGTTTCCTGCCGTTTTTGTCATTCATTATTTTCTGAGCCGCCTTTGTGTCCTCAATTGCTGTTGCGGCGTCGCTTTGCGAGTATTTAATGGGAGATACTATTTCTGAAGCGCTTTCTATAACTGAAGATGCAATCAAAAGCTCGTCCTGAGTATAGTTAAAAGTGTTTTCAGTGTTAAACGCTCTGGGCTTGTCTTCATTTTCAATACGGTTTATCATAACCGAATCAATAGAAGCCTCAATCATATTATGAACGGATTTTGGGTTCATTCGCTTAAATTTATCCGTTATAACATCCTGCATAAAATAAACATACGGATGGCAGGTCCTGTCAAGCGCATAGTGCATTAAAAAGCCGTATATATAGCTCTGCGAAATTTCAGAAAAACCTTGAGTTTCCATATGTTTTCTGAAACGGTCAACAATATCGCCGCATTTTGAGCGGTGCATTATTGAGCCTGCCGAGCGCAGTGTTTTGCCTTTTTGCCACGGAAAAGCCCTGTGGAAAAAGAAAATATCAGGCCCCTGAGCGCCAATCATAACTGCGTTTCGGTCAAGTTTTGTGTGCATTTTTTCCTCAACAATCGGAATCATTTCCTTAGCAAATAAATAATGCGTTGAAAATGCCGGCATAGTTTTTTCTCCTCATTTATCACTTTTAGCTGTGTTTATAAGCTCTTTAAAATCACTTGGAAAATCACATTCAATGCTCATTTTTTCTAAGGTGACAGGATGTGTAAATCTTATCGCCTTGCAGTGAAGCGCCTGCCTGTCCATATCCTCGCACGGCTGTCCATAGAGGTCGTCACCTGCAAGCGGGTAGCCTAGATGCGAAAAATGAACTCTTATCTGGTGTGTTCTTCCCGTTTCAAGGTTGATTTTTAAAAGAGAATATTTTTCGCCTGTAAATATACTTGTGTATTTTGTGACTGCTCGTTCGCCGTCGGGCGCAACGCCCCTTTTTATTATGCTGCTTCCAAGTCTTTTTATAGGCTGGTCTATTATGGAATTTCCTTTGATTTTCCCGCAAACAACAGCGTAATAATCTTTATCGATTTTTCCTGCGAGTTTTGCAGCGGCAAGTTCGTTTTTGGCAATCAAAACAAGCCCGCTCGTGTCCCTGTCAAGTCTGTACACCGCTCTAAATGCCGTGTTCTTTTTTATATGAGCCGCAACTGCGTTTGAAAGAGCGTCACCCCTGTGGTTTCTGCTCTCGTGAACGGGCATTTTCGGGGGCTTGTTTGCAACAAGAATATCCTCGTCCTCATAAACTATTTCAATTTTGGCGTTTGACGGTTCAGGCATTTCTCCCGAGCTTTCAATGTTTACTGTTATCTTGTCGCCTTCATTTAGAAAGTCGATAGACCTTGCAAATTCGCCGTTTTTCAAAATTCCGTTTTCAGTCTTTTTGAGTTTGGTTATAAGCGCTGTAGAAAAGCCGAAATTCTTTAAAAAATCACGAATTTGTTTGCCGTCGTCTTTTTGAGTAATTAAAAATTCAATTTGTCTCATAATAAAATTATACAACAATTTAAAATTAAAGCAACATATATTGAAAGTGTTTAAAAATAATGTTAAAATAACTTTTGTATTAATCTGACGGAAAGCGTTTTTACCCTGACCGAAAGTCGCAATACGGTTATGATGAATAAAGTCTGTTTTTATTTATGACTGACCATGCCGCGCTTTCGGGCGCGGCTTTTTGTTTTGAAAGGAGTATTTATGGAAACAAGAGTTGCTCTTATTGCCATTATCGTTGAAAATAAGGACAGCGTTCCCGAACTCAATGAAATTCTGTCGCAGTTTGGTGATTATATCATAGGCAGAATGGGCGTGCCTTATCACAAAAAGAATATAAATATAATTTCAATTGCCGTTGACGCACCGCAGGACATTATAAGCACCCTCGGAGGAAAAATCGGAAGACTCAGCGGCGTCAGCGCAAAAACAGCTTATGCAAATGTGTAAGGAATTGATTGACAGGCTCAGAAAAGAAAGCCTGCTCAAAAAAGAAGAATATGCTTTTCTGATTGAAAACAGAGAGCAGTGCAGGGATTATCTTTTTGAAAATTCAAGCGCTGTTGCTAAAAGCATTTACTCAAATAAAGTATATATCAGAGGGCTGATTGAGTTTACCAACTACTGTAAAAACAACTGCTATTACTGCGGTATTCGGCGTGAAAATATGAAAGTTTCCCGTTACAGACTGACACAGGATGAAATTTTACAGTGCGCTGAAGAGGGCTATAAACTCGGCTTTCGCACCTTTGTTCTTCAGGGCGGGGAAGATGTTTATTTTACGGATGAAAAAATCTGCTCTGTTGTTAAGGCTCTTAAAACCTCGTTTCCCGACTGTGCTGTAACTCTTTCGATAGGCGAGAAAAGCAGAAAAAGCTACGAGGCGTTCAAAAATGCGGGTGCAGACCGTTATTTACTGCGCCACGAAACAGCGGACAGCGTTCATTATTCTAAACTGCACCCTGCTCAAATGAGCCTTGAAAACAGAATGAGATGCCTTGAAGATTTAAAATTGCTCGGTTTTCAAACAGGCGCAGGATTTATGGTTGGCTCGCCTTATCAAACTGTTGAAAATCTTGCGGAGGAATTAATTTTTTTAAAACGGCTAAACCCCGAAATGGTGGGAATAGGCCCTTTTATATCTCATAAGGATACGCCGTTTTGCAATATGCAAAGCTCGTCAGCAGAGCTTACGGTATTTATGCTCGGTCTTATAAGGCTGACGATTCCGCACGCCCTGATTCCCGCAACAACCGCCCTTGCAACTGTTGATGAAAACGGACGAATAGCAGGAATAAAAGCAGGCGCTAATGTGGTTATGCCGAATCTTTCGCCCGAAAATGTAAGAGGCAAATATACTCTTTACAATAAAAAGGCTTATTCGGGTACGGAAGCGGCGCAGGGACTTATTGAGCTGAAAACGCAGCTTGCAAAAGCAGGTTATGAGGTTGTGACAGACAGAGGAGATTACAAACCGTAATCCTGCTGATTGAATTTAATCAAACGGCGTAAGCCGTATATACGGAAAGGTGAAAAGAAATGATAAAATATGATCCGAAATCACTAAAGGCGGAAGAGTTTATAAACCACGCCGAAATACTTGAAACGCTTAAATTTGCCGATGAGCATAAAGACGATTTGGCTTATGTTGATTCTATAATTGAAAAGGCAAAGCTTCGCAAAGGTTTGTCACACAGGGAGGCAAGCGTACTTCTTGCCTGCGATAATGAGGAAAAGGTTAAGGAAATATATGACCTTGCAGAGCAGATAAAAAAAGATTTTTACGGCAACAGAATTGTTATGTTTGCACCTCTTTATCTTTCTAACTACTGTGTAAACGGCTGCCTTTACTGCCCTTATCATCAGAAAAATAAACATATTGTTCGTAAAAAGCTCACTCAGGAAGAGGTTGCGAAAGAGGTTATCGCTCTTCAGGATATGGGGCATAAGCGCCTTGCCATTGAAGCAGGTGAAGACCCTGTAAACAATCCGATTGAGTATATACTTGACTGCATAAAAACCATCTATTCAATAAAACATAAAAACGGCGCAATCAGAAGAGTTAATGTAAATATTGCCGCAACAACAGTTGAAAATTACAGAAAACTCAAGGAAGCAGGAATAGGTACTTACATACTGTTTCAGGAAACATATCACAAGGAAAGCTATGAATATCTCCACCCCACAGGACCCAAACATAACTACGCATATCATACGGAAGCTATGGACAGGGCAATGGAAGGCGGCATAGACGATGTCGGAATCGGTGTTCTTTTCGGACTTGATAAATACAGATATGAATTTGCAGGACTTTTGATGCACGCAGAGCATCTTGAAGCCGTACACGGTGTAGGTCCCCACACAATCAGCGTTCCCCGTGTAAAGAGGGCGGACGACATAGACCCCACTGATTTTGACAATTCTTTAAGTGATGAAATGTTCTGCAAAATTGCCGCTTGTATCAGAATTGCCGTTCCGTATACGGGTATGATCATTTCAACAAGAGAAACCCCGAAGGTAAGGGAAGAGATTATTCGCCTCGGCGTTAGTCAGATAAGCGGAGGTTCACGCACATCTGTGGGCGGTTACTGCGAGGAGGAGAGACCCCACGATACTGAGCAGTTTGATGTTTCTGATAACAGAACGCTTGATGAAGTTGTGAACTGGCTTATGACTGCTGGTTATATTCCGTCTTTCTGCACTGCTTGTTACAGAGAGGGCAGAACGGGAGACCGATTTATGAGCCTTTGCAAATCGGGTCAGATTCAAAACTGCTGTCATCCCAATGCGCTTATGACGCTCAAAGAATTTCTTATGGACTACGCAAGCGAGGACACAAGAAAGAAAGGCGAAGCGCTGATTGAAAAAGAAATTGAAAATATAGGCAGTGAAAAGGTTAAAGAGATTGTAAGAGAAAGACTTGTTAAGATAGAAAACGGAGAAAGAGATTTTCGTTTCTGATATTTAAAATCAGGAGGATTTTATGGGCTTAAATGATACGCCGTCGGCAGAAAGGGTGCATATAGGTTTTTTCGGCTGTGCTAATTCGGGAAAAAGCAGTCTTGTAAACGCTGTTACGGGTCAGCCGCTTTCAGTTGTCAGCAATGTAAAGGGCACAACTACCGACCCTGTAAAAAAATCTATGGAACTGCTTCCGATAGGCCCGGTTACGATTATTGATACACCCGGTTATGACGATACGGGAGAACTCGGTGAAAAAAGAGTTGCGGCTACTGAAAAAATACTGCGAAACTGTGATATAGCCGTTCTCGTAACCGTGGCGGGAAGAGAATTTTTGCAGGCTGAAAAAGAGCTTTTATCTATATTTGAGAAAAGGGGAATACCTTATCTTATTGCGGCTAACAAGGCTGATTTGTATGAAGGTGAAATCTCGCAAAAAGAAAATATCATATATACAAGCGCCATTAATATAACAGGCGTTGAAGATTTGAAAAATGCTCTCGGAAAGCTATATAAGCCACAAAAGAATACTGTTCGTTTTGTGGGCGATATTATAAGTGCAGGGGATATAGTTGTGCTTGTAACTCCGATAGATTCCGCCGCGCCTAAGGGCAGGCTCATTCTCCCGCAGCAGCAGGCAGTCAGGGATATTATAGACACGGGCGCAACAGCAGTTGTTACAAGAGAGACGGAACTTGAAAGCACGCTTGCCGCACTTTCAAAAAAGCCTGCGCTTGTCATAACGGATTCACAGGTTTTCGGCTTTGTTTCAAAGGCTGTGCCTGCAGATATTCCGCTCACATCATTTTCAATATTGATGGCGAGGCATAAAGGCTTTCTGAAAACAGCTGTCGTAGGCACAAAAGTAATAAGCCGCCTTGAAAACGGCTCAAAAATACTTATCAGCGAGGGGTGTACTCATCACCGTCAATGCGATGATATAGGCACGGTAAAGCTTCCAAAGTGGATTAAGGAATACACAAAAAAAGAACTTCAGTTTGAATGGAGCAGCGGCGGCGGTTTCCCAAGTGATCTTTCATCTTTTGATTTGATAATTCACTGCGGCGGCTGTATGCTCAACGCAAATGAAATGAAATTCAGAATGAAGAGTGCCGCTGAACAGGGTGTGCCGTTTACGAACTACGGAACGGCGATTGCTTATATGCAGGGCATACTCAAAAGAAGCGTTAAGCCGATTCCTGATATTGATTTTTAAAGTGAATGACAAACAAAAACGCTCCCGAAGCTATAACTTCGGGAGCGTTAATTATATATATTATTTTTCAAATGAAACGATTATTCCACCGTTTGAAGCGTAAAGCGAATTGAGACCGCTTGCTTTTAAAATGATGATATTTTCATCGGAATAATCACAACATTTTTTAATGTTGTCTTTAACAAGCTGTGCCTTTTCGGGGCAGCAAACATGGCTTATTATACAGCGTTTATCTTTAAGATCAGCGCCCTGAACATCCTTTGAAATCAAAGCGGCGAGTTTTGATAATGCTCGGTTTTGAGTTAAATCCTTGCCTGCAACAGAGATGTTTCCGTAATCCGTTCTCTTGCATATGAGTTTAACTCTCAGCGCTTCAATAACATTTGCGGCAAGATTGAAAAGTCTGCCGTTTCCTTTGAGTGCGTCAAGACTTTCAAGGCAGAAATACAAGCCGCAGTTTTCAACGCAGTATTTTTCAATATCTTTAACTATTGTGTCAAAATCAGCGCCGCTGTCGGCAATGCGCTTAATCTCGTGAGCCATCAGCGTTTCAAGTCCCGATGTTGCAAGAGAATTGAAAATGTGTATCTTTTTATCCTCTCCATTTTCTTCCTTATAGAGATTCACACCTTGAACTGCGCTGTTATAGCAGCCGCTCAGTTTGTCTGTAATAGTTAAAATATAAACCTCGTCAAAATCACCTTTGCAGGCGTTTGCGAATGCTTCGGGAGAGGGACACGCTGATTTAGCAAGCTCGTTGCTGTTTACCATTCTTGAAATAAAATCATCCTGGTCAAAATCTTTATCGTCTTTGATTGCGTAATCGCCTATCTGAAGTGTAAGCGGAACTATTTCAAGATTCTCCCAGCTTTTCATATCCTCTGTGATATCACAGCAGGAATCAACAACAATTTTATAAGCCATATTATCGTATCCTTAAAAGTTTAATTCAACTTATTATAAACCACTTTGCTTTGCCGTGTCAACGAAATAATGGAATATTAACAAATGGATAAGAGAGTGAAAGATTAACCGATTGCCTTGCGTGCCGCTTCAATCTGCTTTGCAACGCTCTCTTTGCTCGGGCCTCCTGCAACAAGTCTGTCTGCAACGCATTTTTCAAGATTAATTGCGGTGTAAACCTCTTCATCAAACAAATCGCAAACAGCTTTGTATTCGCTTAAATCAAGCGTTTCCAGCGTAACGCCCTTGTCTATGCAAAGCGCAACAAGCTCACCCGTTGCTTTGTAAGCGTCTCTGAAGGGAAGTCCTTTTCCAACAAGATAATCTGCGCAGTCAGTAGCGTTAATGAAGCCTTTTGCCGCCGCATTTCTCATGTTTTCTTTCAAAACAGTCATGGTTTCAATCATCGGAGTGAAAGCTGTAAGACACATTTTAACTGTGTCAACAGCGTCAAAGATTGCCTCTTTATCTTCCTGCATATCCTTGTTGTACGCAAGCGCAATACCTTTCATGATTGTAAGCAGGGTAGTGAGGTCGCCGAAAACTCTGCCGCTCTTTCCTCTTACAAGTTCTGCAATGTCGGGGTTTTTCTTCTGCGGCATTATTGAAGAGCCTGTTGAAAATGCATCGTCAAGTTCAACAAATTTGAATTCCCAGCTGCACCACATAATAATCTCTTCCGAAAATCTTGAAAGATGCACCATAATAAGAGAAAGCGCCGCCGCAAGTTCTATGCAGAAATCTCTGTCAGAAACGCCGTCAAGAGAGTTGAGAGTGATTGAATCAAAACCAAGTTCTTTTGCCGTCATTTCTCTGTCAAGCTGATAGGTAGTTCCTGCAAGAGCGCCTGAGCCAAGCGGGCAGACATTCATTCTTCTTTTTACATCGCTGAGCCTGTCAAGGTCTCTGCAAAGCATAGCCGCATAAGCCATAATATGGTGTGCAAAGGTGATGGGCTGTGCCCTTTGAAGATGAGTGTAACCGGGCATAATTGTGTCGGTATTAGATTCAGCTTTGTCACAGATAACGGCAATTAATTCTTTTACCTTTTCTTCAATTTCGCCGATTTCTTTTCTGAGCGTAAGGCGGATATCAAGCGCAACCTGGTCGTTTCTTGAGCGGGCGGTGTGCAGCCTTTTTCCCGTTTGATCAAGCCTTGCCGTCAATTCACCCTCTATAAATGTGTGAATATCCTCGGCACTCATATCAATTTCAAGCTTGCCGCTTTTAATATCGTCAAGAATTTCAGAAAGTCCCTGAATAATTTTTTCACTTTCGCTTTTATCTATAATTCCCGTTGCTCCGAGCATTGCGGCGTGTGCCATACTGCCCGTAATATCCTCTTCAAACATTCTGCTGTCAAAGCTTATAGAAGAGTTGAAATCATTTGTCTCTTTCGCAAGTTCCTTTTTGAACCTGCCTTTCCACAACTGTGCCATAATGTTTTCCCTTTTCATTATTTCTCTGAAAACAAGAACCTGACCTGCCGTAAAGCAGGTCAGAATCTTATTGTGATTTATTTTTTAGTAATCTTATAATTAATTATTTGTTTTCCTTATTCTCTCTTTCAGCGTCAAGGATAGCTTTAACCTTGAGCGGAAGACCAAAGAGATTGATGAAGCCCTGTGAATCAGCCTGATCATATACATCGTCTGCGTCAAATGTAGCAAACTCTTCGCTGTAAAGGCTGTAGGGAGAAGTTACGCCAACATTGATAATGTTGCCTTTGTAAAGCTTAATCTTAACATCGCCTGTAACTCTCTGCTGAGTTGAATCAACAAAAGCGGAAAGAGCTTCACGAAGAGGAGTAAACCACTGACCAAAGTAAACAACATCAGCGAATTTCTGAGCGATGAGGAATTTGTAGTGCTGAGTTTCTCTGTCAAGGCAGATCTGCTCGAGAGTTTCGTGTGCTTTATAAAGGATAGCACCGCCGGGAGTTTCATAAACGCCACGGCTCTTCATGCCAACAAGTCTGTTTTCAACCATATCAACAAGTCCGCATCCGTTTGCACCGCCGAGTTCATTGAGCTTTTCTACAAGTTCAACGCTGTTCATTTCTTTGCCGTCAAGAGCGGTGGGAACACCCTTTTCAAAATGAAGAGTGAGGTATGTCGGTTTGTCGGGAGCTTTCTCGGGAGAAACGCCCATTTCAAGAATTTCATCATATTTAGGCTCATTAGCCGGGTCTTCAAGGTCAAGACCTTCATGGCTGAGGTGCCAAAGGTTTTTGTCCTTTGAATAGTTTGTTTCTCTGTTTATTTTAAGAGGAATGTTGTGAGCCTCTGCATATTCAATTTCTTCTTCACGGCTCTTGAATTCCCAAGTTCTCCAGGGAGCAATGATTTCCATCTCAGGTGCAAATGCCTTGATTGCAAGCTCAAATCTTACCTGGTCGTTACCCTTACCTGTGCAGCCGTGGCAAATTGCGTCAGCTCCCTCTTTTTTAGCAATTTCAACAATTCTTTTTGCTATAATAGGTCTTGCAAATGCAGTTCCGAGAAGATACTGGTCTTCATACTTTGCGCCGGCCTTAACTGTAGGGATAATGTAATTATCAACAAATTCCTGCTTAAGGTCTTCTATGTAAAGCTTTGAAGCGCCTGTTGCGATAGCTTTTTCTTCAAGACCGTCAAGCTCTGTGCCCTGACCAACATCGCCGCTTACTGCAATAACTTCGCAGTTGTTGTAGTTTTCTTTAAGCCACGGAATGATAATTGATGTATCAAGTCCTCCGCTGTAAGCAAGAACAACTTTTTTGATTTCCTTTGCCATTTTCAAATCCTCCGATAATATATAATGTTTTTAATTATAAGGAACTTTTATTTCCTCAACTGCTACTCATTATAAACTTGCTATTTGTGATAGTCAAGGGATTTGAAAAATATTGTATAAACATACAAAAATACAGGAAATGTTGCATAAATAATGTATAATATTGCATTAGTGGAGCTGCTTGTTGTTTTGCACAAAACTATCTTTCAAAAATAAAAAACTTATATGTAATTTGTGAACTGAGAATTTTATGCGCTTAAAGTGTGCTGATGTAAATACACGAACAAATTTAAATCAAATTTATATTAAATGGATAATATATTGATATTATTTTTCAATATTGTAAACAATTTGTAATAAAAATATTACATAAAAATAAACCCAACTCATTGACAGTATTATTTTTATATGTTATATTTTCTATATAAGTATATCAAAGTGTTGAATTATATTATGCACTTTGCCTATATCTTTCCGAAATGAAAATATTAACATCGGATATACGGATTTGGTCAGGTTCCGCCGATGCCTAAATTTTTATTTCAGGTAGAATTAAGGGGGAATTCATTTTAATGAAAACAAAGAAATCCAAAAAAATTCTTGCAGCATTTCTTGCAGTAATAATGGTATTGTCATGTTTCGCTGCTATGCCATTTAGCTCTTTTGCTGCAACCTACTCAAAGGACGACTTGAAGACTCTTCTTGATACCTATGAAGCAAGGGTTAATGGTATGTCCGAAAGAGGAGAGGTTTATACTAACCTCGCAAGTTCATACGAGGCTTGGTATAACGCATATGTTGTTTATGTATGCGTAACGGCTGGTACTCTTACTGAAGCAAATATTGATACGGTTTACAAAACTCTTCAAACACAGATGAACAAAATGACAGAGTGGACTCCGTATACTGCAACCGCTACTGCAGCAGCAGACGGCTCTTACAATGTAGATTCGCTTACCAAGGGAGACATTATGTCTAATGTTCTTTATACCTACGGTGTAGGCGAGAATGCTGAATATTATACTGGTGAAAAGGTTGGCGCTTCAAGAGCCGGCGTTCAGTATGGTGTAGCAGCATTGCTTTATGACGGTATAAATCCCTGTGCTTTTCCTGTTTCTAACTTCACTTATAGGGACGGTTTACTTTGGGATACCTCATACCTTAACAGTATGACAATCAATACCGCTCCTTTTGCAACTCCTGCACAGTATTGGCACGGTAGCAGCTCAGGCAATAGCTCTGCGGGCTATCAGTCTGGAGATTATGACAGAGTTAGTACAACTCACGGAGATGACTCTAACCGTTCAGGTAAGAATGATACTTACAGATACTCTACCACTCTCTACTGGAGTGGTAATGCAGAGACCTTTGGCGATTCCTATTTGCTGACTTACGATTCACAGCAGTGGATATTTAATACAAACAACGGTGATGGTTCTGTAAACCACGCTACACCTATTTATGTTGTTAACTATGCTGCTTTGATTAATGCTGTACAGTCTGCATTGTCCAATGAAATTTGTGATTACTCATACTCAACCGCAAAAGCTTTGCTTACAGCTGTTGACAAGGCTCTGGTAGTTAATCCTCAGTCATATGTTACAGGTTCAGATTTAGTTACTGAACTTAATAACTGTGCAACTGCTATTCAAAATGCAGTTAATGCAATTAATACTGCAAAATCAGGATTGGTAAAAGTTAATAATGCAAGTTATATTACTCTTGCTAATAACTTTAATGCGTATACACCTGTTGCTAAGGGTAATAACTCTGACGGTTATTATACATCTGAGTCATATTCACCGTTCCTTGCACAGTATAATGCAGTTAAGAATCTTCTTAGCTCAATTAACAACAAAGGAACTCGTTTCACAGATGCAACTGCAACAAACGAAAGTCTTGTAAACGCATATAAGGGACTTGTTGCCGCTGAAAAATATATAGACGACAGTGAACTCCAGGCTTACTTTGAAGAGTATTACGGACTTCATTCATCTTACTATACGGCAGAATCTTATGCTGCTGCTACTGAAAAGATAAATGCTGCTCTTGCATACTATAATAATGGTAACTATGCTTCCGGTATTACCCTTAAGGATAATGAAGAAGACAGAGCCATTTATGAAACTATTCTCAATGATGTTAAAACCGGTATGGAAGGCTTGAGAATTAGTCACGAAGCAACAGCTCAGATTTACGGTAAGGTTAGAAGCTATAATACAATGCTTGAAGATGTCGCTTCTACAGACGGTAGCCAGTATTCAAACTATAACACAGTTATGGATAAGATCAATGAATGCAAGGCAAGAATGACAGAGCTTGACAATAAAGCATTCACTACAGATGATGAAATCTACAGTGAATATGTAAGTATACTTACTGATATTGCAAATGCGCTTCTTGAACTTCAGCTTGCTTTCAGTGCAATTTCAGATGGTACAATAGTTGATCAGATTGCAGATACCACAGGTGGTTACGACAGTGATAATGTACATCTGTATCTTAATAATGCAATTACTAAAGTTGTATATTTCAAGACTACTCCTGGTACAACAACTTATACGACTGAATATGATCTTACAATTAGTAACCATTGGCAGTCTTGGTCACAGTACAGAGGAGTTCAGATGCACGGTCTTGGACTTGGCGCTTACGGACAGGATACTGTTTCTATGGCAAACGGTTCAATGAAGCTTACATGGAAAGAGGGCGGCGCAGCTGCTGAAAACATGTCAGGTTCATATAACTATCATACAGCGCTTATGAAAGCTCCCGGCGGTTACTCAGCAGGTCAGGATTATATTAATATTCCAGGCAATACAAACGATGCAAAGATTTTGGGTGAAACAACTGTAACAGTTAATGACCTTGGCATTGCTAGTCAGGATTTTGTAACACCTGATTTATATACATTATATTATTGTGACGGCGAGGAACGCCAGTTTGTAAATACTGATGTTAAGCAGACAGTTACAGTAATTGATGTATCAGATCTTTTTGAAAAGATATCTGAGGCAGTTGCATTCCTTGATAAAGTTGATAATAATGCATATAAGTGTTATACAACTGAATCTTGGACAGCATTCTCAAACGCTCTTGCAGCAGCTCAGGCAAATATGGACTATACCACAATGACTGTTGAGCAGATCGTTGCTGAAGCTCAGATTAGATATAATAATCTCGACGCAGCAATGAAAGTTCTTGCTAAGAATACAGCTGAAGATGCTCACCAGCTTGTTGAACAACCGGATAGCTCTCATGCTACATGTTCAGATCCCGGTACTCCTCACTATATCTGCTCAGTTTGCGGATACGAAATCAAAACAAGTGAAGAGGCTCTCGGTCATGACCTTTCAACAGTTCCCAATAATGACGGCTCTACACACACAATCAAGTGCTCAAGAGGGGACTATGAACAAGTAGAAGCTTGTACACCTGATGTTTACGGATTGCATTGTACAGTATGCGGCCAGGCATTGTATGACCCCGCAAACTGGGATGCATTCAATGAAGCAAAAGCAGAATTGGAAGCACTTCTTGCCGAAGCAGCTGAAGGCTCAGTTAAATATTCTCTCAAAGCTTATGAAACAATAAAGATTTCAATTGAAGCATTGTCATATTATAACTACACTGATGAACAGCAGAAGACAGTTCCGCTTGAAAATCAGTCAATGGTTGATAATCAGACAACAGCTATCAAAAACGCTGTTGAAGTTATGAAAAACGGATTGGCAGACAGCAGTGTTTACGAAGCTAACCTTGCAAAGGTAGCAACTCTTAATGCTGATGCATATGATGTTGCAGCAGTTCAGAAAGCAGTAGAAAGTTTCGAGATTACCCAGCAGATAACTGTTAACGGTAAAGAGTATACAGGTTATAAGTATGACGAATATAACTTGTCTCTCGGTACAGCACTTTCTGAAAACGCAATAGATTATACAGTAGTTGTTTACGATTTCAATGAAACAGCTTGGTATCTTGTTGATGATGGAGACGGAACATATAGTTATTCTGAATCCTCAGCTGATGCAACGAATTTCCACTACGGTGATTATATCACTGCACCAAATCCGAACAAAACAGCTCCGAATGAACCTTGCGCATGGGCTACACTTGCACAGCCTAAGAGCATGTCAGACAGCATCTACAGCGGATTAATTCCTAAATATCAGCTTACCAGTAAACAGTATACATTTAATGTAAGAGGAGACATGGAGATTTACACAACATCCTCTGCAACTAATGATGAAAATAACTGCAAACTTACATTTATTCAGGCTCTTGATGGTGTAAGCACAGGTAAAGTTCTTGATATACAGTATGCTGAAAACGGTGCTAAATTCAATTTGAATTATTCAAATGTTACTGATAATCTTCCGTTCTATGAATTTTCAAGCTATACTTCAGAGGATGGCAGCCAGACCTATTCAAGAACTGTTACAGTAACAGGTGATATGGTAATTCTCGTTAATTATGCAAAATTATCACCTGCATCATATACAGTAACTCTTGTTGATGAAAACGGCGATACACTTGAAACTCAGTATCCTGTTTTCAACGAGAAGGTAACATTCTCGGCAGAAGGCGCAGTTGCATATATTAATAATGCAAACGGAAAAGCCCTTTGTTATGGTTCAGAATATTCATTCTTTGCTTGCCAGGATATTACAGTAAAAGCTGTTAAATCTATTGATCAGGAAGCTTCAACTGATGTAATTGCTTCACCGATTATTGATGACAACGGTAAAGTTTACATTGTAGGTTCATTTGCTCTTCCTGAAGGCGCTAAGATTAAGTCATTCGGTATCGTTCTTAACGGTCTTGATGCTAATGACTCTGATTTAAGTCTTTCAGATGTTAACAGCGCAAATAAGATTTACAATCTTGCAGCTTCTAAGTATACCTGTGAAGAACAGAATGGTAATCAGTTTACAATTAGCTTTAACACGAACACAATGTACAGAACAGGCACATATGTTGCATATGCAATATATGAGGATGCTCATGGAAATGAGCTTTACGCTTACTCTGATGTTGTTACAGGCGCAACACTCTACAAATAATTTAGGAGGTAAAGAATTATGAAATTGGCTTATACAGAACCCGAAATGCAGATTCGTAAGTACTCATTGCCTCCGAGCGATTTGATTACTACATCAGGAACTGATTTAGGTGACGGCGAAGATTTCGGCGATTTGTTTGGTTAATGCTAAAGCCCCCTCGAAAGAGGGGGCGTTTTTTTTGGTTAGAAAAAAGCAGAAGCGTTGAAGCATCTGCCTTTTTACTTTTATTTTAAGTTTTAACCGTAAATAAAGTTCTTTAACTGTTCTTGATTTTCTTCAACATCAAGAGTGATTACAGAGGCTCCGCCTTTGTTTGAGTATTCCCAAGTTCCGTCAAACGGGCAAGATGCCTGCTGAAATCCGCCTGAAAGGCAAGATAAGGAACTGAAAGCAATACTTCTAATCTCATTTTTACTCAAATCTGTTTGAACATATTCAACAACGGAACTAACCATTTTATATGCCGTAATAGGTCCTGATGACACAACACCGTTTATAATTGCTTCAATTACTGTGCGCTGTCTTTCCGTTCTTTTCCAATCTGTGTCAATTTTTCTTATTCTGCAATAAGCAAGTGCCTGTTCACCTGTTAGAGTATGTGTTCCTGCTTCCAAAACAACATCGCCGTATCTTCCGGGGTGATTGGTAACTTCTTTTGCTTCTTCTTCGGTTACCTCTACTTCAACGCCGCCGATACTGTCAACCATAACTTTGAACATTTCAAAGTCTGCTACAACATATCCGTCAATATCAACATGGTAGTTATATTCAATAGTGTCTACTACCGCGCTGTATCCTCCGTAAGTGCAGGCGGCATTCAGTCTTTGGTATTTATCTTTACACGGAATGTAAACCCACGAGTCACGAAGAAAAGATGTCATTTTAATGCAGTTGTTTTTCTTGTCTAAAGAAATCAGCATCATTGAGTCAGCTCGGCTTGCCTCGCTCTCTTCATCAGCCCTTGCGTCAACTCCTAAGAGCAGTATGTTTTTTACATCATCTGACGAAACAAGTTCGCTGTCTGAAATATATGCGTTTTGCTGCGGCTCGTCATAATTGATTTTGCCGAAAAGCGGCTGAATAAGAGCAACTGCGAGTAATATAACTGCAAGAAGAAATGCCAAAATTCCTATTGCTATTTTGGGAGCGGGATTTTTCTTCTTCGCTTTTGCTCCGCCTGAAACAGTTTTTCTAGCCTGATGTGCTTGTCCTGATGAAAAATCTGCCTGTCTTCTTTGTTCATTTTGCAGAGTGTCTTTAGAATCTGAATAGTATTTATTGTATTGCTCAGCAGGGTTAATTCCCAGCTCGTCAATATGCCTGTCTTGGTTATTTTCTCTGCTGTTAAAATTCAAATCAACCGAAAACTTTTTATAATAGTCCTCTTCGGGCGGAACACTTCTGTCCCTGTCGTCAAAACTATCTGGGCTCATTTTATCACCTCTTTTAAATAGTACAATATTTAATTGTTGTTTTCAATACGATTAATAAAATTGTTGACACAATTTGTTTTATATTCTAAAATAGTATAGCGAGTTGGTCGGGCAGTTGCGCATTGAAAAATGTGAGGAAAGTCCGAGCAGCACAGAGCAGGATAACGGCTAACGGCCGCCGAGGGTGACCTTAGGGAAAGTGCAACAGAAATAAACCGCCGTATATTATACGGTAAGGATGGAAAGGCGAGGTAAGAGCTCACCGAGCGGGTGGAGACATCCGCTGCCATGTAAACCCTATCCGCTGCAACACAGACTGGGAGGTTGTTTGCTCGACACATAATCCCGAAATGTGGCTTGAGCGTATCAGCAATGGTGCGTCGAGATAGATAATTGCCTATTACAGAACTCGGCTTATAGACCAACTCGTTTATTGTATTTAAAGGGGTAAAAAATATGCTTGTTAATATGCGTGATTTGTTGGCTGACGCTAAAAAAGGAAATTACGCTGTCGGCTCATTTTCCGTTGCTAATATGGAAATGGTGCTCGGCGTCCTGAAAGCCGCTGAGAAATTAAACGCTCCTGTTATTTTGCAGATAGCAGAGGTTAGATTAAAACAATCTCCGCTTGCGCTTATAGGTCCGCTTATGGTTGCGGCTGCAGAAAATGCAAAAACTCCCGTTGCGGTTCATTTTGACCACGGTAAAACGGCTGGAAAAATTCACGAAGCGCTTGAAATAGGCTTTACATCCGTTATGTTTGACGGAAGTCATCTCCCGATTGATGAAAATATTGCTCAGACTAAGAGCATTATTGAGATGGCAAAAGAATATGACGCCGCTGTTGAGGCTGAAATAGGCTGCGTTGGCGGTTCCGAGGATGGCAGTGAGGATATAGCCATTAACTGTACAAACCCTGCTGATGCTGTTAAATTCACTCAGGAGACTGGTGTGGACGCTCTTGCTATAGCTATCGGAAATGCACACGGTAATTATAAATCAACTCCTAAGCTCCGTTTTGATATTTTAGAGGAGTGTGCAAAACTTGTTGACACTCCGCTTGTTCTTCATGGTGGTACGGGAATAAGCCCGGACGATTTTGTAAAATGCTCAAAAACGGGAATTAAAAAAATAAATATTGCAACTGCAACATTTGACGCTGTTGAAAATTCAGTGCGCAATTGTTATAATGAAAATAATATAAAAGGCTATTACGATTTACAGGGTGCTGAGGTTGAGGGCGCTTATCAGAATGCAAAACGCCATATACTGATTTTCGGCTCTGACAATAAGGCCTGATTTTAAGGAGTAAAAATATGAAATACATTGAATTTGATATGTCAAAACCGCTTGATTTTATCCCGATTGGAAGAATTGCAATAGATTTCAACCCAACGGATATGTATATGCCGCTTTCAGAATCTTCAAACTTCAATAAATATGTAGGCGGTTCTCCCGCAAATATTGCAGTAGGTCTTGCAAGACTCGGCTGTAAAGTTGGCTTTATCGGCTGCGTTTCTGCCGATCAGTTCGGAGATTTTGTTGTAAATTATTTCGATAAAGAGGGAATTGACACAAGCCATGTGACCCGTGCTAAAAACGGCGAATGCATCGGTCTTACATTTACGGAAATTCTTTCAAAAGAAAAATCCTCAATCCTTATGTACAGAGATAATGTTGCGGATTTCTGCCTTGACCCGTCAGATGTTGACGAGGATTACATAGCTTCTGCAAAAGCGATTGTTATCAGCGGTACAGCGCTTGCAAAGAGCCCGAGCAGAGAGGCTTGCCTTAAAGCTATGATGCTTGCTAAAAAGAACAATGTAAGAATTATTTTCGATATTGACTACCGTGAATATACATGGAAATCAAAGGATGAAATTGCTGTTTATTACAGTCTTGTAGCGCAGAATGCTGATATTATTATCGGCTCAAGAGAGGAATTTGACCTCACAGAAGGAATTGTCGGCGTTAAGGCTGATGATAAAGAGTCTGCTCAGTACTGGCAGTCATTCGGCGCTTCTATCTGTGTTATTAAGCACGGTAAAGAAGGTTCAACAGCTTATACTAATGACGGCAAGTATTATACAATCAAACCCTTCCCCGCAGTTAAGCTCAAGGGCTTCGGTGGCGGAGACGGTTATGGTTCTTCATTCCTTTACAGCCTGCTTCAGGGCAAGGATATTATCGACTGCCTTGAGTTTGGTTCTGCCTCAGCATCAATTCTTATTTCAGCACACAGCTGTTCAGATGCAATGCCCACAGCAAAGCAGGTAGAGGATTTCATTAAGGAAAGCAAAGAAAAATACGGCGAAATGGTTGCAAGAGCATAATAAAAAAACTCCCTCGGTCTAACCGAGGGAGTTTTTTTGTGTTGTTGTGGTATTTTAATTGTTTGAATTGTATAAGAGATCACCGTGAGCATTGTACATATTGCCGTCTTTATCCCAATTTACGCTTGATGCCCAAAAATATGTATTTCCGTTTGAATCCGTATAGGTTTTAGAACCGTTTTCGTTTTTATGCTCAGAAAGCTCTTGGTTGTTTAAATATACCAAATAACCGTTTTCGTCAACAAAACAGTATTCATTTTCAAACTTTTCGCCTGTTGACAGCTTTGTATAAAAACCTTTCAGAAGTTGTGAATCAAATGAATATGCATATTTGTTTAAATCTTTGTCGTAATATGGAACATAGTTGTATGTATATGCGTTTTGTAATCTATCATAATGGAAGTTTGCGCTGTTGAAAGAATAATTCACTGAGCCGTCTTCATTATAAGTAGAGAATTTGGCAGGGTAGTACAATTCACCGTCCGTATCTTTGCAGCTGCTTTCGTCAAAAGCGCTGATTGACATATCGTCATCATAAATAAGCAATCCGTTTTCATCAAGGTAGCATAAATCGCTATTAAGATATTCGTCTGTGCCGTTTATATATAAACGGTCATAACCAGATTTTTCAAAATTGAATGTGTATTTATTGCCGTCAGCATCTAAAAATGAGACACCGCTCATATAAAACTGAACTTCACCGTTTGCGTCATAATATTTTTCTCTTGTATTGTAAGTTATAATAGTTGCTGCCGAAATGCTTAAAGCAAGGGAAGTTATCATAGAAACAGCCACGATAATTTTGCTTTTTGTTGTATTTTTGCATTTTATTATGCAAATTACCCCTGTTATAATCGGTAATACAAAAGATAGATATGTTAGAATGTTGCGATGAGCTTTACTCAGGTTACGGCAAGTTTTATTGATTATTATACTATATATAATTTTACAAGCAATTATAACACAATAACATACTGTCGTAGCGGCAGTGTTGGTTAAGAATTCAGGCATAATTTTTGCCTCCCCGTTAGTTGAAGTGGGATAATTAGAGCTTGTTTAAATAAACCTCATACGAAAAATGCTGATTTAACAATCGGTGTAAACTCCAATTAAATTGTAAAATATTTCATCACCTTGTGTCAAGAGCGAAAGCATTTTGTATAATAAAAACAAAAGCACTGTTTAGCTTTATCTAAACAGTGCTTTTACTAGTTTTTATTTAAGTGTTAAGCAGAATTTTTATCAGCCGTTGAGAATTGCAAAGTTTTCTTTATTGCATTTATAAAGGTTTTTAAATACAGTGAAGTTTTTATCATAAACGGCTTTGTTTTCCTTGTTGGGATGATAAATGTGCTTAGCGGGAATAAGTGTTTTAACATGCTCAAGGTCGGGGATAAGACCGAGACCAACGGCAATACAAGCAGCAGCGCCAACTGCGCCAACATTTTGAGGACTGTCAACAACTTCAATATCTCTCTGAAGAATATCGGAAAGAATCTGGCAGGTAACACCGCCAAGAGCGCCGCCGCCGCAGAAACGGATAACATCGGATATTTTAACTTCCTTTTTAATATCCTGCCTTTCAAGCATCCATCTCATATGGAAACAAATTCCCTCAACTACGGCCCTTATCATTTCTGTTTTGCCTGTTTCAATCTTGATGTTAAAGAACATTCCTGATGCATTCGGGTCTTCAAACGGGCATCTGTTACCGTGAAGCCACGGTGTGAAAATCGTTCCGTTTGAGCCTGCTGGTATTTGGTCTATAACATCTTCCATGTAATCGTAAAGATTTATGTTGAGAGTTTCAACAGAATCGGAAATGCTTTTTCCCTGAAGATAAACGCCTATATCGTCAAGAGCAAGGTGGTCTTTAACCCACTCAACACATTTATTAGAGGTTTCAAGTTCGCCGAAATAGTTGTATTTATTCGGGTCTGCGCCGACAATAGCCGCCATCATAGCGCCTGCGTCAACAACCTGTCTGTCAACAACAGTGCCTACCCAGCCCGATGTTCCGCTGTAAATATGTGTATCGCCAACCTGTACTGCGCCTGCGCCTACGCCGATAAGAGAAGCGTCTCCGCCGCCGCCGAAAACCGCTGTTCCGGGAGCGAGTCCAAGTTCTTTTGCAGCTGATTCAGTAACTTCGCCGACCTTTTCGGTGCACGCCTTGATTTCGGGCAAATGCTTAATGTCAACGCCCACCATATCGCAAATGGGTTTGCACCAACCCTCGTGACCCTTTCTTGTATCATAGAGGAGAGTTGCGAATGCGCTGTCCTGTGTCATAACGAATTCACCGCTTGCACGGCAGATAAGATATTCCTTAACATCAAGCCACTTGTAAACATTTTTGAAAACTTCGGGCTCGTGAGCTTCTACCCATTTATATTTCCAAATCGGGTCCTTAACTGACGAACTTACTGCGCCTGTGTATCTGAGATATTTGAGAAGTTTTGTAACTTCGGCGCCTGCAATTTTAACACCGTGAGCGATACCTGTTTTAAGTTCTTCTCTTGCTCTCTGGTCCATATAGCTCATAGGATGACGAACGCACTTGCCTTCTTTATCAACAAGCACAAGACCCTGCATTTGTGAGCAGAATGAAATTCCTTCGATTTGCTCTTTCTTTATGTAAGGCACTTTTTCAAAAACAGTCCTCGTAGTAACGCACATTGCTTCCCACCATTCGTCTGCGTGCTGTTCTGCGCCGCCCTTTACGCCTACTTCATCGTCAACATAAAGATTGTATCCGAGTGATGATGAGCCGAGAATTTTGATTTCCCTGTCAATTTCGATAAGGCAGGTTTTTATTCCCGTTGTGCCTATATCATAAGTGATAACATATTTAGCCATAATATCCTCCTATTATGTTATTTCGAAAAAGTGAATGCGGATTCTATAAATTTTAAAAGCTGTTCAACAATTTTATCATCGTCAAGCTCGTCTATGTCTACACCTGTATACATACTGAGCCTTTCTCTATAGTAATTGCAAGTGAAAGAAAATTGTAGCATTGTAAGAAGATTGTCAAGGAAAAATGCAAACAGTCTTGGGTCAAGATCCTGCCTTACATCACCGCTTGCGAGCGCCTGGCCTATTGCGGTTATATAAATGCGGCTTGTGTTTCCCTCTATTTGTCTTGCAAAATAAACAGCGCGTTCTCCGTCTTTTTCGGCGGTTATTTCGTTGTAAAGCTTTATATAGTTTTTGTAATCTCTTGACAGTGTGCAGGTAGCACGAATAACTTTTTCAGCTTTAAGCAACAACTTGTCGCTGCTTTTCATAATTTCCTCAAGCGTTTCCTGAAGAATCAGCATGCCCTTTGAAATGCAGGTGAAAAAAAGGTCTTCCTTAGTAGCAAAATATTTATACATAAGTCCTATGCTTATACCTGCGTTTTTCGCTATTATATTAATGTTGGCATTATTATAACCTTTAGCGGAAAATTCTTCAATTGCTATTTCAAGAATTTCATTTTGCCTTTCTTTTGAAATTCTGCTGAACGCTTCTTTATAATGAATATTTGTCATTTTCTAAAATTTTGTAGCAATGCACAAAGCGTAAAAAATCTTTTTGTGCAATGAACACAAATCCCCCTGCCACAATTTTAATATAATGTTAATATACTAACACATATTTATTAATTCTGCAATAATGAGAACAAATTTTACCAAAAAATAATAATTTGAGGTTTGACAAATCGTTAAAAAGTGATATACTTAAATAGTAAAACTAGTGAGTAACCACTCACGCCCAATAAGGTGAGCAACGGCTCACAAATATCAAGGAGGAAAAATTAATGGATACAAGATTCGCGATCACAGAGTATCCCGATGCTGCGCAGCTTACAGCAGAACTTGATGCGCTCATCAAAAAACCTGTTTATTCAATTAACAGAGCCGCTCTTAAAGAATATGAAGAAGAGTATTTCGCAAAGAAGTGCAAAAAATCTAAGGAGCAGATTGAAGAAGCTAAAACCGTAATTCCCGGCGGCGTACAGCATAACCTTGCTTTCAACTATCCTTTCCCGATAGTTATGGTAAAGGCAAAGGGCAACAAGCTTTACGATGTTGACGGAAATGAGTATTTTGACTTCCTTCAGGCTGGCGGACCTACAATTATCGGCTCAAATGACGATGTTGTAAGAGAGAAAGTTATCGAGCTCCTCAATGACTGCGGACCGTCAACAGGTCTTTTCCATCCTTATGAATATAAGCTTGCAAAGAAGATTTCCGAGTGCGTACCGTCTGTTGAGATGTTCCGTATGCTCGGTTCGGGTACTGAGGCATGTATGTGTGCTGTTCGTGTTGCCCGTCTTGCAACAGGTCATAAAAACATTATTAAAATGGGCGGCGCTTACCACGGCTGGTCTGATCAGCTTGCTTGGGGTATGCGTGTTCCCGGTACACTCAATATGCAGTCACACGGTGTTCCGCTCTTCGTATTCAAGCACACTCAGGAGTTCTTCCCGAACGACCTTAAGAGCCTTGAAAAGAAGCTTATCCTCAATAAGTTCCGCGGCGGCACAGCTGCTGTATTCATTGAGCCCTGCGGCCCCGAATCAGCAACTCGCCCTGTAGATAAAGATTTCCCGAAGGGTGTTCAGGCACTTTGCCGCAAGTATGGCGCTCTCCTTGTTTGCGACGAGGTTGTTACAGGTTTCCGTATCGGTCTTTCAGGCGCTCAGGGTTACTACGGCATTGATCCCGATATTACTATTTTCGGTAAGATCATCGCTGGCGGTTATCCCGGTGCAGGCGGTATCGGCGGTCATAAAGAAGTTATGAAGTATCTCGGCGCAGGTCTTGACAAGTCAGAAGGCAAGAAGATTCACAAGGCAATGTGCGGCGGTACAATGGCTGCTACACCGATTTCATGCTGCGCAGGTTATACTGTAATTTGCGAAATTGAAAAGAGAAACGCTTGTCAGGTTGCAGGTAAAATGGCAGACCGTCTTACCAAGGGTATTAACGAGTCTATCAAAAAATACAATCTTCCGTTTGTTTGCTACAATGTTGGTTCTATCTGCCAGTTACATACAGTTGCTACAATGCACTTCAAAGTTGACTGGAAGAGACCGTGGACAATTCCGAATGTATTGAAGCAGACAGGTATTCGTCAGACAGAAATGCAGTACATGGGCGCAGCTTACATGGCTGAGGGTCTTGTTACTCTTGCAGGTTCTCGACTTTACACTTCAAGCGCTTACACCGAAGAGGATATTGATGAATGTATCCGTCGCTTCGACAAAGTACTTTCAAAGTGCGAGAAGATTGACTATTAATTAATAATTTTAGGGCGGCGCTGGCAGTTTACCAACCGCCCTTTATGTGTTTATTTTGAATGTTAATGAAAGGATAACTTTATGGCTTACGAAATTGAAGAAGCTAAAAGATTAGTCGTAGAAGCAGGTAAAAGACTTATTGAAACAGGTCTTATCGCCCGCACTTGGGGCAATGTTTCCGCTCGTATTTCTGACACTCAGTTTGTTATCACTCCGTCAGGCAGAGCATATGAAACTCTCACCCCCGACGAAATTGTAGTTGTAAATATTGACGATTGCTCATATGAGGGCGATATTAAGCCTTCATCTGAAAAAGGCGTTCATGCCGCAGCTTACAGACATCATCCCACTGTTGATTTTGTTATTCACACTCATCAGAAGGCTGCTACTATTGTAAGCATCACAGGTATGGAAATCAGAAATGTATATAAGGAGTTCAGCCCTGTTCTCGGTGACAAAGTTCCTGTAGCTGATTACGCTATGTCAACAACAGAGTCACTTCGCAAAAAGGTTGAAATGTGCATAATGATGAACCCCTCGGCAAGGGCAATTATGCTTATGCACCACGGCACTCTCTGCATGGGTGACAACTATGAGCACGCTTTTGAGCTTGCTCAGACTCTTGAAAAATGCTGTGAAAGAGTTATTAAGGACAACTATATCCGTAACTCTTGGGCAAAAGAATATTCTCCCGAGGCAAAGAGAAATTACTTCCTTAAAAAAGTTGACGCTGGCGAAATGCCTGAGACTATATGCGATCTCGGTTCATCTGTAAGAAACGGCAATATGTTTACTCTCACAGTAGGCAATACTACTGTTGATGTAGACCTTGAAACCTGCCTTGGCATTAACGGAATTGCACCTAAATGTGCAAAAATCCATAAAGCCATTTACGATAATCAGAAAGCAATAATGATTAAGCATCTCACTAATCCCGATGTAGTTGCTGTATCATGCACAGGCGAAGATATGAAGCCTATGATTGACGATTTTGCTCAGATTGCAGGCGTTGATGTTAAGAACTGCGCTTGGATTGACGGCGATACTGATGACTGCGCTGCTAAAATCGGCAAGGCAATCAGCGGCAGAAATGCTGTTCTTATTGCAGGCAACGGCGCTCTTATCTGCGGCAACAGCGAGGGAGATATGCAGGCTCTTGAAATCATTATGGAAAAGGGCTGCGAGGCTGCTATTGATGTTAATATCTTCAACAGACCTCATTATGTTCCTAAATTGGAATGCTTCCTTATGAGAACTGTTTATGTTGCAAAGTACTCTAAGAAAATTGACGAGAAATAATTTTCACAGTTTGTTAATGTAAAGTTTAGAAAGTATACCATATTTAGGATTGAATAAACTGACAAAATATGGTATAATATAAATACGATATGAGGGAGTAGTTCCGCACGATTTTTGTGTGTGCTGAATCAACATCCTGCTTTATATTAAAGCTGGTTTAGTATTGAAGAATGAGACTCGTATATGGTAGGAATACTATATACGGGTCTTTGTTTTTACCCGAGTATCCGTATAATTTTTAAGGAGAATCAAAAATGAAAGAGTATCTCTGCGAAAAAGAAGCTGTTTTAGACGAATATAAAACCACTTCAAATGGTCTTTCGTCAGAAGAAGCTGAAAAAAGACTTGCAGAAAACGGAAAAAACAAGCTGACGGAAGCAAAAAAAGAATCACTGCTCCACAGATTTTTAATGGAGTTTACCGACCCGATGACGATTATACTTATCGTTGCGGCAGTCGTGTCAGGTATTACCTCTGCTTATGAGAGGGAATTTCCTGCCGATGTAATTATAATTATGCTTGTTGTAATTATAAATGCAGTGCTCGGCGTTTTTCAGGAAACTAAAGCCGAAAAAGCAATTGACGCACTTCGTGAAATTGCCGCCGCCACAAGCCGTGTAAAACGAAACGGTAAGATAGAAAAAATCCATTCAGAAGAGCTTGTTGTAGGCGATGTTGTTATTCTTGAAGCGGGTGACAGTGTGCCTGCGGACTGCCGTATAATCGAGTGCGCTTCAATGAAAATTGAAGAGTCTGCACTTACGGGGGAATCCGTGCCCGTTGAAAAGTTTACCGATGCTCTTGTCATCGAGGATGATAAGGAAGTTCCGCTCGGTGACCGTAAAAATATGTGCTACATGGGCTCGAGCGTAGTTTACGGCAGAGGCGAAGCCGTAGTTGTTGCAACAGGTATGGACACCGAAATGGGTAAAATCGCAGGTGCGCTCAATGACGCTAAAGACGGGCAGACACCGCTCCAAATTAAGCTCACTCAGCTTTCCAAGGTGCTTTCATATCTCGTTCTCGGTATCTGCGTGTTTATCTTCGCTTTGGATATTATAAAGACAATTACAAGCGGTCTTACACTCACCTTTGATACAATGCTTGATACCTTTATGATTGCCGTTTCTCTTGCCGTTGCGGCAATTCCTGAGGGACTTGCAACCGTTGTTACTATCGTTCTTTCAATCGGTGTTACAAAGATGAGTAAGCACAACGCAGTAGTGCGCCGTCTTACAGCCGTTGAAACGCTTGGTTGTACACAGATTATCTGCTCAGATAAAACAGGAACGCTCACTCAGAACAAAATGACCGTAACCGATTTTAGAGGAGACAGCGAAAAACTTGTTGCACAGGCAATGGCACTTTGCTCCGATGCCGTAATTGAGGACGGCGTCGTAAAGGGCGAACCCACGGAAGCTGCGCTCGTTGACTGGGCAAATAAGCTTGAAATGCCTAAGAGCACTCTTGAAGAGGAATTTCCGAGAGCTGCCGAAGCGCCGTTTGATTCAGACAGAAAGATGATGAGTACAGTTCATCACTCCGTTAAAAACGGTTATATTCAGTATACAAAAGGCGCTGTAGATATGGTGCTCAATGTCTGCTCTGAGGCTCTTATCGACGGCAGACGCGTCAGAATGACTGACGAAATAAAAAAGCGTATCGTGGCTGAAAATAAGGCAATGGCAGACAAGGCGCTTCGTGTGCTGTGCGTTGCTATGAAAGCGTATGCTAAACTCCCCGATGACACATCTGCTCAGGCACTCGAAAAAGATTTGTGCTATATCGGTCTTTCGGGTATGATAGACCCTGTTCGCCCCGAGGCTGTTGAGGCAATAGAAAAAGCTAAGCAGGCGGGTATAAGACCGATAATGATAACGGGTGACCATATCGACACCGCCGTTGCAATTGCAAAAGAACTCGGCATTGCTGAGAACGAATCTCAGGCGATTACGGGTGCTCAGCTTAATGAAATGAGCGATTCAGAGCTTGAAGCGAATATTGAAAAATACAGCGTTTACGCAAGAGTACAGCCCGAACATAAGGTGCGTATAGTAAATGCTTGGCGTAAAAGGGGCAAGGTTACCGCTATGACGGGCGACGGTGTAAATGACGCCCCGTCAATTAAAAACGCCGATATAGGCATAGGAATGGGTATAACAGGCACCGATGTAACAAAGAATGTTGCTGATATGGTGCTTGCGGACGATAACTTTGCAACAATAGTTTCCGCCATTGAAGAGGGCAGAAGAATTTACGATAATATCAGAAAGTCTATTCAGTTCCTGCTCTCCTCAAATCTCTCTGAGGTTGTAACAATATTTATTGCAACACTTGCGGGTTTTGTTGTTCTTGAGCCTGTTCATCTCCTGTGGATAAATCTTATTACAGACTCATTCCCTGCAATGGCTCTCGGCGTGGAAAAAGGCGAGCCGAATATAATGAAACGCGCTCCGAGAAACAGCTCAGACGGAATCTTTGCAAACGGTATGGGCATTGATGTTGTTTGGCAGGGTGTTATGGTAAGTATTGTAACGCTACTTGCGTATTATGCAGGTACTCACCTTGCTCACGGCAGTGAGGAGTTCGTCCATCAAAACGGTATGACAATGGCGTTTCTTACCCTTTCACTTGCAGAAATATTCCATTCATTCAATATGCGTTCAAGGCGTGATTCTATATTTACTCTTAAAACTCACAATAAATTCCTTTACGGTGCTATGGCGCTCAGCCTTGTTCTTACAACGGCTGTAATCTATGTTCCGTTCCTTGCAAACGCATTTGATTTTGCAGCTATCTCAGCTCTTGAGTACGCAATTTCTATTCTGCTTGCATTTGCTGTTATACCGATTGTGGAACTCGTTAAACTTGTTCAGCGCAAGATTGAAGAAAAAAAGAATAATGCTTAAAACAAAAATCCGGGCTTTAGTCTCTAAGGCTCGGATTTTTTATTTTTTCTCTTTATATTTAAAATTATATATGCTATTATATACATTGGTGATTTATATTGACCCTTAAAAAGAACGATGAGATTGAACTTGATATAACAGCCGTAACCTCTGAGGGCAGTGCAATCGGAAGATACGGCGAGCTTGCCGTTTTTGTCCGAGGAGCAGTTCCGGGGGACAGAATTACGGCGCATATAATTAAAGTTTCCAAAAACTATGCCATAGCTATTATTAAAAATATAATAATGCCGTCGGCAGACAGAATTGAATCGGATTGTCCCGTGTCGGATAAGTGCGGCGGCTGTTCGTTCAGAAATATGACTTACGAGCGTGAGCTTGAATTTAAAAAATCTATAGTTGAGGAAAATATACGCAGAATAGGACATATTGATTTTAAAGCAGAGGAGATTATTGCCGCTGATAATACTGAGTGTTACAGAAACAAAGCGCAGTATCCCGTGTGTATTCAAAACGGCAGCTTTACGGCGGGTTTTTATGCTTATAAAAGCCACAGGATAATTCCTGCAAAGTCTTGCAAACTCCAGCCAAAGGAGTTTGAGAGGGGGCTTGAAGCGTTTGAAAAATGGGCGCTTCAAAGCGGCGTTACTTCTTATGACGAGAAAACGGGAAAAGGACTTCTTCGCCATATCTATTTCAGAAAGGCATTTGCAACGGGCGAGATTATGGCGTGCGCTGTTATAAACGGCAAAACTTTGCCAAACAGCGAAATGCTTGTTTCGTTGCTTCAGGAGGCTTTTTCAAATCTCAAAAGCGTAGTCGTTAATATCAACACCGAAAAAACAAATGTTATTCTCGGCAGAAAAACAAAGGTAATATGGGGAGAAGATAAAATTACAGATATTCTTCTCGGCAAAAAATTTGTTGTTTCGGCAGAGAGTTTTTATCAGGTTAATCACGCTCAATGCGAAAAACTTTACGAAGCGGCGGCTGAGTTTGCACAGCTGAATTCAAATCAGATATTACTTGATATGTACTGCGGCGCAGGCACGATAGGCATAACAATGGCGGATAAATGCAAACAGCTTGTCGGCATAGAAATTGTGCCTTCCGCTGTTGACAACGCCCGAGAAAACGCAAGGCTTAATAATATTCAAAACGCAGAGTTTATTTGCGCAGACGCTTTTGAAGGCGCAAAGCTTATCACTGAAAAGGGAATAAAGCCCGATACGGTGATTCTTGACCCTCCGAGAAAAGGCTGTCAGAAAGAGCTTTTTGATATTATTGAAAATCTCGGTATAAACAGAATCGTCTATGTTTCCTGCAACAGTGCAACCCTTGCAAGAGATCTTGAAATTTTACATAGCAAGGGTTATATTCTCAAAAGGCTTAAAGCGGCGGATATGTTTCCGCGCACGCCTCATGTTGAATGTGTTGCGCTCATAGAGCGTTGAAAGATATTCTTTATTCAAAAATAAAAATTATTTTAGGAGTACGATATGAAAAAAATCAAAAGTTTTATAGTACTTGTTGTAAAAGGTTTTATTATGGGTATTGCAAATGTTATCCCAGGAGTCAGCGGAGGCACACTTGCACTCACCCTCGGAATTTATGAGCGTTTCATAGGGGCGATAAGCCACTTTTTCTCAAATTTCAAAAGCAATATAAAATTCCTTATTCCCGTAGCAGTAGGTATGGTGCTTTCCATTCTCTCTATGAGCAGGGTTATTGAGTATTCTTACGAGCATTTTCCGATACCCACAACGCTGTTTTTCGTAGGGCTTGTTATCGGCGGCATTCCGATGCTCTTCAACAAGGTAAAAGGCAAAAAAGAGAAAAAGCAGGTTTCAACTTGGATAATTTTCCTTTGCACATTTGCGCTTGTTATCGTTATGGCTTTTGCAGACCAAATCTTCGGCGGTGCGGCTGATATCAACCTTTCTGGTATGAATTTCGGCGGATATGTTGCATTGTTTGTTGTAGGCGTTGTAGCCGCCGCAACAATGGTTATTCCCGGTGTCAGCGGTTCGCTTGTTTTAATGCTTCTCGGTTACTATTATCCGATTCTCGGAGTTATAAACGCAATTACGGGATTTGAAAATCTGTTTGAGAATGTAATTATCGCAGGCGTATTTGCAGTAGGCGTATTAATCGGAATCGTTCTTATTTCAAAGCTTATCGAATTTCTTTTCAATAAGTTTGAAGTTAAAACATATTACGGCGTTCTCGGTTTCATTTTTGCAAGCGTTATTGCAATTCCGATTTCAGCCTATAATTCAATAGATAATCTTGTATTTTCTGTTCCTCAGATTTTAATAGGAATAGTTACAATGGCTGCCGGTTTCGGTATAGCATATAAACTCGGAGATAAATAATAAATTACGCCGAAATGGCTGAAAGGAATTAATATGAAGCTTAATAAAGATATTATGCTCGGAAATATAGACGGAAAGGATTTTGCCATTGCAACAGGCAAGCTTTCCAAAACTTTTAACGGAATTATAAATAATAATCCCACAGCAAATTATATATTCACTCTTCTTCAGACGGAACAGACGGAGGACAGTATCGTTGCGGCTATGCTTGAAAAATACGATGCTACCGAAGATGTTATCAGAGCAGATGTCAAAGAAGTGCTTGAAATAATAAGAAAAGCGGGAATACTTGAAGAATAAATCAACAGCGGAAAAAAGATATGATTAAAATACAAAACAAAGAAATTGAATATCTTTTGCATCTTATTCGGTGTGCGCTTCTCGGAGAAACTCCCGAAAAGCCTGAGAACATAGATAATACGGAACTTTTCAGGCTTGCAAAGGCACAGCAGGTTTACAATCTTGTTTTGCCTGCGCTCGAAAAAGGCGGATGTCTGTCTGAGGAGGAGCGCAAAGAATGGAATAATTATCGCCTTACAGAGCTTAAAAGAACAATTATTGTGAATAACGAAAGAGCTCAAATCTGTACAGATCTTGACAAGGCGGAGATACCGTATATGTTTCTCAAAGGGCTTGTTATAAGGGAATATTATCCCGAAAGTTTTATGCGCCAGATGAGCGACAATGATATTCTTTATGACAAAACAAGGCGTAATGAGCTTTTGAAGATAATGAAAAAGCACGGCTTTTATCTCGGAACGGCGTCTGAAAATTCAGATGATTTTTATAAAAAACCGTTTTGCGCTTTTGAAATGCACCGGGATTTGTTTTTTGAAGAATCAGAGTTTTGCCCTGACTTGAATCCTTGGCAAAATGCTGTAAGAGAAAGCGAAAATTCTTCTAAATACAACATTAGCAAAGAGGATAATTATATTTATGCTCTGGCGCATCTTTATAAGCATTATTTTTATAAAGAGGGCTGCGGCGTAAGATTTTTATGCGACTTTTATCTTCTCAATAAAAAGGATAACCTTGACCGTGAATATATAAATAACAAGCTCAAAGATTACGGAATATATGATTTTGACAAAACAGTCTGCGGTCTTGCTGAGGTTTTATTTGAGGATAAAGAACCAAAAGACAATGAAAAAGAGCTTCTTGATTTTATGTTTGAGGGCGGCGTTTACGGAAAATCAAAGCGTGATATTGCTTCTGAAATAGAGCAGCACGGAGGAAAATTTGGATTTTTGATTTACAGACTATTCCCCTCAAAAAAAGAAATGAAAGCGGCATATAAGTCTTTGGAGAAAAGACCGTATCTTCTGCCGTTTTATTATATATACAGACTTTTTGATAAATATAAGCACAACAAAGATAAAATGCTTAGAGATTTGAATGAACTGAAAAAGTAATTTCGGAGGACAAACATTGGCAATAGATAAACAGCACATTAGAAACTTTTCAATTATCGCTCATATCGACCACGGCAAATCAACTCTTGCGGACAGATTGCTTGAGCTTACACGCTCGGTTGAAAAGCGTGATATGCAGGAGCAGATACTTGACGATATGGACCTTGAGCGTGAGCGAGGAATTACCATAAAAGCCCATGCGGTTAAACTTAATTACACAGCGAAAAACGGCAAGGAATATGTGTTTAACCTAATTGACACACCGGGTCATGTTGACTTCAATTACGAGGTTTCACGCTCGCTTGCAGCTTGTGAGGGTGCGCTTTTGATAGTTGACGCTTCACAGGGCGTTGAGGCGCAGACTCTTGCAAATACTTATCTTGCACTTGATCACGACCTTGATATTCTGCCCGTAATAAACAAAATCGACCTGCCTGCGGCAGACCCTCAGAGGGTAGCTGAGGAAGTTGAGGATGTTATTGGAATACCCTGCCTTGACGCACCAAAGGTTTCGGCAAAAACGGGTGAAAATGTTGAGGAAATACTTGAATATATAGTAAGCGAGGTTAGACCGCCCGAGGGTGACGAGAACAAGCCTCTCAAAGCGCTTATTTTTGATTCGGTTTACGATTCATACAGAGGCGTTATCGTTTATGTAAGAATTATGGACGGTAAAATCAAAGCCGGCGACACAATGCGAATGATGGCAACGGGCGCTGAGTTTACTGTTGTAGAGGTAGGCTATATGCGTGCCACCTCAATGGAAAAGGCTAAGGAACTGACAGCAGGCGAGGTTGGATATATAACCGCTTCAATTAAAACCGTTCATGACGCTAATGTGGGCGATACTGTTACTACCGCTGAAAATCCTGCTGACGAACCATTGCCGGGATACCGCAAAGTAAACCCCATGGTTTTCTGCGGCGTTTATCCTGCTGACGGCGCTGATTACGAGGCACTTAGGGACGCTCTTGAAAAACTTCAGCTCAACGACGCTTCATTGTCCTATGAGCCTGAAACATCGGGCGCACTCGGATTTGGTTTCAGATGCGGATTTTTAGGACTTCTTCACCTCGAGATAATTCAGGAAAGACTTGAGCGTGAATATAATCTTGACCTTGTGACAACTGTTCCGAGCGTTATATATAAAATTCATCTCACAGACGGCACTATGGTTGAAATAGACAACCCCACTAATTATCCCGACCAGGCAGTAATTGATTATGCAGAGGAGCCGTTTTGTAACGCCAATATATACGCCCCGAGCGAATATGTGGGCGCTATTATGGATATGTGTCAGGACAGAAGAGGCATTTTCAAAACAATGACATATATCACCCCTGACAGAGTTGATATAAGCTACGAGCTTCCGCTCAACGAGATTATTTATGATTTCTTTGACGCTCTCAAATCACGCACAAGGGGTTATGCTTCGTTTGATTACGAGATTTCCGAATACAGGCGCAGTAAGCTTGTTAAGGTTGATGTAATGCTCAACGGGGATGTAATAGACGCTCTTTCGTTTATCATTCACGCCGACAAAGCTTATCCGAGGGCGAGAAGAATTGCCGAAAAGCTTAAAGACCATATTCCGCGCCACCTTTTTGAAATTCCCATTCAGGTTGCAATCGGTGGCAAGGTTATCGCAAGAGAAACGGTTAAGGCGCTTCGCAAGGATGTGCTTGCAAAGTGTTACGGCGGTGATGTTACACGAAAGAAAAAACTGCTTGAAAAGCAGAAAGAGGGCAAAAAGCGTATGCGCCGCTTCGGTTCGGTTGAAGTTCCGCAGGAAGCGTTTATGGCTGTGCTCAAGCTGTCCTCAGACGATGAATAAACAGTATTTCGGAGCTTTATATGCGTAATTACGAAAGACTTTCAGACGATATTTATATAGAAGTCAGCAGAGAGCATACCTTTGGTACGGACGCTCTTCTGCTTGCTTATTTTGCAAATCCTAAAAATAAGGACAAGGCGCTTGATATGGGCACGGGATGCGGTATTATTCCGTTTCTGTGGCTCAGAAACAAGGATATGGGCAAGGTGCATTGCCTTGATATTCAGGAAAATGCTTTCAATCAGGTGCAAAGAAGCATTGAACACAATAATCTTCAAAACAGGCTTGAGGTGCATTTGTGCGATTTAAGGGAAATACGCAGTGAATTTCCTGCCGAGCAGTTTTCTCTCGTTACTATGAATCCGCCTTATAAACCTGTCGGCACGGGTATTGAATCTCTCGGCGAAAGCGCAAAAATCGCGCGCCACGAGATTTGTTGTAATATTGAGGACGCTGTTAAAGCGGCAAGCTACCTTTTGAAATTCGGCGGCAGATTTTGTATGTGCCACAGACCCGAAAGGCTTGTTGACGCGCTTGCTATTATGCGCAGTTACAGCCTTGAGCCGAAAAGACTTCGTTTTGTGGTTGACAAGAGCGGGGAAGAACCTTTCCTGTTTCTTGTTGAGGGTAAAAAGAACGCAAAGCCGTTTTTGCGTGTTGAGCCCCTTTTGCAGATTAAAAAAGAAAACGGCAGATTTACTGATGAAATGTTAAAGGTTTACGGCTCTTATGCCGACGGTTATGATAAATGAGTGGTAAGTTATATGTTGTGGGCACGCCGATAGGCAATTTATCGGACTTTTCGCCCAGAGCGGTGGAAACTCTTGAAAGCGTTGATTTTATCGCCGCTGAGGATACAAGAGTTACGCTGAAAATTTTAAACCGTTTCAATATAAAAAAAGAAATGGTAAGCTATTACGAGCATAACAAGCGTGAACGAGGAGAAATTATCTGTGCAAGAATTTCTCAGGGCGAAAACTGCGCCATCGTTACGGACGCAGGTATGCCCGCCATTTCAGATCCCGGTCAGGATTTGGTTGCGCTTTGCTATGAACTCGGAATTGAAGTTGTTTCCGTTCCAGGTCCTACTGCGTTTGCAACGGCGCTTGCAATTTCGGGAATGGATACAGGCAGATTTACATTTGAGGGTTTTCTCAGCGTTTCTAAAAAGTCTCGCTTTGAACACCTTGACGATATTAAAGACGAAAAGAGAACAATGGTGTTTTACGAGGCGCCTCATAAGCTTGCGGCAACGCTGAAAGATATGTACGCCTCTCTCGGAAACAGAAAAATTGCCATTGTAAGAGAACTTACAAAAATTCACGAGGAAGTTATACACACAACGCTTCAAGAGGCGAATGAGCTTTATACAGACGGTTCTGTAAGAGGCGAAATAGTGCTGATTATTGAGGGCAAAAAAGAAGAAAAAACGGAAATCACCCTTGATGACGCAGTAAACCAAGCAAAATCTCTTGTTGAGCAGGGAATGAGTATAAACCGTGCGGCTAAGGAGATTGCCGCAAAAACTCCGTTTAAAAAAGCGGATATTTATAAGGAGCTTATATGATTTGCTCAATTTGCCCGAGAAAGTGTGAGGTAAACAGAGAAACTCAGCTCGGCTTTTGCAGGTCGCCGTGGAATTTCCGTGTTGCAAGGGCGGCTCTTCATCAGTGGGAGGAGCCTTGTATAAGCGGAAAAAACGGCAGCGGAACTGTTTTTTTCAGCGGGTGCAATCTTCAATGTGTGTTCTGCCAAAATCACGAAATAAGCCTTGAAAACAAGGGCGTGGAAATTACAGATAGTGATTTGATTAATATTTTTGAAAACCTTATTTCACAGGGCGCTCACAATATAAATCTTGTCAATCCGTCTCATTATGCGGCAGGGCTTAAAAGAGTTCTGACAAAATGGAAAAGTCCTGTTCCGATTGTGTACAACAGCAGCGGTTATGAAAGCGTTGAAACTCTTAAAATGCTTGACGGTCTGATTGATATATACCTGCCCGATTTCAAATATATAAGGCAGGATAAGGCAAAGCGTTACAGTAACGCCTATGATTATCCCGATGTTGCAAAAGCGGCAATCGGCGAAATGCTCCGTCAGCAGAGTGTATGTGAGTTTGAAAACGGCATGATGACTAAAGGCGTTATAATCCGCCACCTTATTTTGCCGCAGAATACTAATTCTTCTATTGAAATAATTGATTATATAAAAAATAATTTTTCGGGCGCTTATATAAGTCTTATGGCGCAGTACACCCCTTGCACAAATCTTGAGGAATTTCCCGAAATAAACAGGAAAATTACAAAGCGTGAGTATGAAAAAGTGTTGAATTACGCTCTTGATTCAGGTTTTCAAAATGTGTTTGTTCAGGAGCTTGATTCGGCGTCTCAGGGATTTATACCTGCGTTTGATTTTACGGGTGTATTGTGATAACATAATATTACAAATCCAATTCAGCGCCGTGCGAGGCGGCTTGCTTTGGGGAAAGTTTATTCGCTTCGGCGGCGCTGAATAGATATTTTAAGGGGGAAGCTATGAATAAACGAGAATTTACTTTCCCGTCAGCAACGGGAATATGTGAAATTTACTGCTGTGAATATACCCCTGAAAGCGGCTGCGTAAAAGCGGTAATCGCTTTGCACCACGGCATGGCTGAGCATCAGCAGAGGTATATTGATTTTATTGAATATCTTGTTTCAAAGGGCTATGCTGTGTTTATGCACGATATGGCAAATCACGGCAGATCTAATCAGAAAAAAGACGAACTCGGTTATTTCGGCGAAAAAGACGGATACAGTGCGCTTATTCAGGATTATAAAACGATTGTTGTAACCGCAAAGTCAAAATATCCCGATAAAAAGATTGTTGTTATGGGTCATTCAATGGGCTCGTTTATTGCACGGTGCTTTGACGGCAGATATCCCGAATTGAGCGACTGTTCGGTTTATATAGGCACAGGCGGTCCAAACCCTGCCGCAGGGATAGGCGATAAGCTTTCTCTTGCCATTGCAAAGGCAAAGGGTAAAAAGCATAAATCGTCTTTTCTTGATAAAATGACTTTCGGCGCTTATAACAATAAGTTTGAAAAGCGCACCACTTTTGACTGGCTTACAAGAGATAACGATATAGTGGATAAATATATCAACGACCCTCTTTGCGGATTTTTGTTTACGGTTCAGGGTATGAACGACCTTGTTAAACTCAATATCGAGGCAAACTCAGATAAGTGTTTCTCATCAGTTCGCAAAAATCTTCCTGTTCTTGTTGTCAGCGGAGAAATGGACCCTGTCGGCAATTACGGCAAGGGCGTTACTCAGGTGTATGAAAAACTCAGGGCAACAGGTCATCAAAATGCTCAGTTAAAGCTTTTTAAGGACTGCCGCCACGAGGTGCTTAATGAACATAATAAACAAGAGGTTTATGACTGCATAAACTCCTTTATAGAAAATAATGTGTTAGGAGATTGATATCAATGATTTATAAACCGCAGTACGATGAAAACGGTAAAAAAATCCTTTGTGAAAGAAACGGAGTTAATCCGGAAATGCTTATGGATATTTATGTTTATAAGCTTAAAAAGGATTCTGCTTATATATCCGATCTTAAAGAAGATGAATGCGCTATTCTTCTTTTGTCAGGAAAAGTTAGATTTAATGTTGATAACGGTAAAATCGATGAGGTTTGCGAAAGAGAAAATCCTTTTCAGAAAACTCCGTATGCTGTTCACTTTTGCAAGGGTACTTGTGCAAGTGTAACAGCGTTGGAAGACAGTGAAATTCTTGTTCAGATTACAGATAACGATAAAACTTGGGAGCCTGTTTTCTACAATCCCGAAAACTGCCTTTATCAGGAGTTCGGCAAGGGTCAGTGGGGCGGCGCAGGTCACAGAATCGTTTCAACTATGTTTGACCTTGATAATGCGCCGTATTCGAATATGGTTATGGGCGAGGTTTTCAATCAGCCTGGTAAATGGTCGTCATATCCTCCTCATCATCATCCCCAGCCTGAACTTTATTACTATCAGTTTGACCGCCCCGAGGGCTTCGGCGCAGGTTTTGAGGGTGATACACCGTATAAAACAAAAAACGGCGACTGCCTTTGCATAAGAGGCGGAAACGCGCATCAGCAGGTAGTTGCTCCCGGCTACGAGATGTATTATGTATGGCTTATCCGCCATCTTGACGGTGACCCGTGGGACAAAACAAGAATCTATGTACCTGAATATGAGTGGCTTGCAAATGCGGACTAAAAACGGATTTGTAATTGATAATATTAAAGACATTGAAAAGGTTTCTTTTAAGAAGCCTTTTCTTTGCTGCTCGGGCTCTTTTAAGAAAACACGGGAGTATGAATATCTTTGCTCGAGATTTGATTTAACTGTTTGGGATAAAATAAGGCCAAATCCCCGATTTGAGGATATGGTAAAAGCCGCAGAGCTTTTTAGGGAAAACGAATGCGATTTTCTCATAGGGGCAGGCGGAGGCTCAGTGCTTGATTCCGCCAAAATGATAAAGCTTCTTGTTATCAACAGCGCTGATATTGCACTGACACAGCCAATGTCTGATAATGACATTGAGTTTTTTGCAATTCCCACCACATCGGGAACAGGCTCAGAGGCTACAAAGTATTCCATATTTTATGTGAATGAAAATGAAAAACATTCTGTCAGCAACGATGCATTTTTGCCCGATTATGTGTTGCTTGACGAAAAGTTTCTTGAAACCGTGCCGCCTTATCAAAGGGCGTGTACTGCAATGGACGCTTTGTGCCACGCCATTGAAAGCTACTGGAATGTTAAGAGCAATCAAGAGAGCAAGAAATACGCCGCAAAGGCGATTGAGCTTTTTGTAAAGAATAAAGACGGCTATTTCAAAAATGAAAAGGCGGCAAACAGGGGAATGCTTTTGTCCTCTTACTATGCAGGCAAAGCGATAAATATTACCTCAACAACTTCTGCTCACGCAATGTGTTACAATATCACTATTAACTGCCATACAGCGCATGGCCATTCCGTTGCCGTAAATCTTGCTGAAATATGGGATTATATGAATGAACACAATGATAGTGTTAACGATGCAAGGGGCAGGGAATATGTGCTTAAAACGCTTGACGAGGTTGGAAAAATGCTCGGCGGAAAAGATTCAAAGGACGGCGCAAAGATTTTCAGAGCGCTTGTAAACGAGCTTGGCCTTGAAACACCGAAAGCCTCTAAAGAACTTGTGCTAGGTTTTGCCGACAGCGTTAATCCGGACAGATTGCTCAATAACCCCGTAACGCTCACATCACAGGATGTTTTAAATATCTATAAAAAGGTTTTCAAAATTGATGAGTAAGTCAAAATTGTCAAAAACTGCGGTAATGGTGCCGCTTGCGCTTTTGTGCTGTTTTCTGTGGGGCTCGGCTTTCCCAATGGTCAAAACAGGCTACGAGCTTTTCGGCGTAGGCGAAAATGATACTGCGTCACAGATTCTTTTTGCAGGTATGCGGTTTGTGCTTGCAGGTATACTTGTAATTATTTTCGGCTCGGCTATTGCCAAAAAGCCGCTTTATCCGAAAAATAAATCAGAGGTTGGGCACATTCTCATATTAGCACTGTTTCAGACGGTGCTTCAGTATATAGCTTTTTATATAGGTCTTGCCCATACAAGCGGTGTAAAATCAAGTGTGCTTGTTTCGCTAAATGTGTTTTTGTCGCTAATAATTTCGGCGGTCGTTTTTAAAATGGAAAAGCTGACTGCCGCAAAACTTTTGGGTGTAGTTGTCGGTTTTGCAGGCGTAGTAATAATAAATTTTGAAGCAGGCGGTTTTGCGGGATTTTCATTAAACGGAGAGGGTGCAATTATCTTTTCAGCCTTTACTTATTCCGTTTCAAGCGTGCTGATTAAAAAGTATTCTGTATCGGAAAACCCCGTAATGCTTTCGGGTTGGCAGTTTCTTGTCGGAGGTATTGTAATGATTGCAGGCGGACTTGCTTTTTCGGGCAGAGTGGATACTTCACTAAGCATTGTAAATTTTGCGGTGCTTCTCTATCTTGCGCTGATTTCGGCGGTGGCTTATACGGTATGGGGACTTTTGCTCAAGCACAATCCCGTTTCAAAAGTTGCCGTTATCGGATTTACAAATCCCATTTTCGGCGTTCTTTTGTCAGCGCTTCTCCTTGGCGAAACAGCAGAGGCATTTAGCTTTAAAAACCTTGTGTCTCTCGTTTTCGTCTGCTTAGGTATTTATATTGTTAATGCTAAACTTGGAAAAAAGAAAACGGTTTAAGCAAAAATATTTTCATAAAAATTAACGCTCCCTGATTTTTCAGGGAGCGTTTAATTTTATCTGTCGTCTTTTATATTTCCGTTTTCAACATTAGGAAGAATGAGATGATTCAGCTGATAATTCCAAAGCTCTTTTGAGCCGCTTTCGGTGTATTTGTTTCTCTCCAAAATCTGGCTGAGCTTTATACCGTTTTTCTTCCACATAACTCCGCCTGAAGCAACATTGAGCATTGTAGGCTGAACGCAGTCCATAGTCCTTGCAAATTTTGCCTCTGGTGTTTTTTTCTCTTCAAATTCACGCCACAGCGCATAGAATTTCTGAGCCTGGTCCTCGGGGAGAAGATTGAACAGCCTGTTTGCCGCTTTCTTTTCTCTCTCCTCCTGTGTTTTTTTGCCGTCCTCATCGTAGCAATAAGTGTCGCCCGAATCTATTTCAACAATATCGTGAATTAAAATCATGCTGACAGTTTTCAGTATGTCGATTTTCTCGTTGGCATATTCGCTGAGAAGAATTGCCATAACTGCCATGTGCCATGCGTGTTCGGCGTCGTTTTCAAATCTTGAGCCGTCGGAAAGAAGTGTTCTGCGCTCGATTTCTTTTTCCTTGTCTATTTCTTTAATAAAATCAAGCTGTTTTTGCAGTCTGTCGGGAATATTGTTGTTTTCCATAAAATCATCTTCTTTATTTAATTTCGTGAATTTGATTAAATACAGCAGTCATTTTCTTGCTTATCTGCATATCCGTATGAAGTGAGCCGAAATACCAATGATAATATTGCACATCTTTTGTAAGCTCCTGTAGATAGTTGTTGAGCGGTGAAATTCTTGCCGCCTCATTTGTGTGAAGTTTCAAAAAGTCTTTTGCAATAGCAGGCGCTTCATATGTCAGAATATAGTTAACGCTGTAACCTGCGTCTTTGAGGTTGTCCTCGGCGTTTTTGATTTCCTCGCCGTTGGGCATTTCGTCCTCCCACCAGGATACGCCTTCTTCTCTCATGTTTCTGTCATCGCTTTCGCCGCCGCCCATAACAAAAAATGTCTTGTTATCAAGCGTGAAAATCTCACCTCTCATAAGGTGATAAATATTATCCGCTATTTTATGAGCATTTCCGCCTTTCCAGCGATAGGGCGTGTAGGCGTTGAGCAAATCGAAATTTTCGTGCGCTCCGTCAACAAAGCAGATAGTAAACTTCTTGCTTTTAAGCATTTCAAGATTTTTCTGCTCTTTCGGGTCCTGCGGATTCCACAAAAAACCGAAATCTCCGCAAACTATAAGTATGTCTTTTTCACTCAATTTTTTGAGCTTTGAATTTTTAAACCAGGATATATCTCCGTGTGTGTCGCCGGTAATGTAAACCATAAATCCACCTTAATTGTAAAATAATGTTAATTTTTAATTTTGTACTTTTAAACAGCAAAAAAAAATGATAAAATAACTTTAATCTTTAATCAATCAATATTTATATAATATATTTAATTCTAAAAGGTGTCAAGTGTATGAAAAGGTTATGTTCTGTCGTTTTATCTCTTATAATTCTTGTCGTTTCGATAATCGGGGCTTTTCCCGCATCAGCGGCGGTATATACTCCCGATGTGGAGCTATATTCAAAGGCGTATATGCTTATAAATCTTGATGATGATTCTTATCCCGTTGTGGCTCAGAAAAATCAGGATGAAAAAATGTATCCTGCATCTCTAACCAAAATCGTTACTGCAATGGTAACTCTTGAAAATGTTGATAATCTTCAGCAGACAGTAACGGTCTCAAAAGAAGCCTATAATGTGCTTCTCGGCACGGGGGCACAGGTTGCAGGACTTCAAATAGGCGATACATTAACTATCGAGCAGCTTTTGTATCTCACAATGGTACATTCAGCCTGCGATGCAACGGAAGTGCTTGCGGAATATGTTGGCAAGACGAGAGATAATTTTGTTAAAATGATGAATGACTATGTAAAGTCTCTCGGCTGTGAAAATACTAATTTTGAAAATCCTGACGGACTTCATTCTGAAAATCATTACACAACGGCGTCCGATATGGCAAAAATCACGCTTGCCGCACTTAAAAATTCAACATTTACAAAAATCGCTTATACCGTTCAATATGAATATAACGGAATGAATTATTACAACACAAACCTTATGCTTCGTTCAGGTTATGTTTCATATTATTACAAATACGCAAAAGGTATTAAAACAGGCTCAACGAGTGAGGCGGGTTATTGTGTAATAACAACAGCAAGCAAGGACGGATATAATTATCTTGCCATAGTTATGGGTGCGCCCGTAATAGATTATAATAAAGACGGCTATGTTGAGAAATGTTCGTTTATAGATGCGGCAACACTTTTTGAGTGGGCATTTACAAGCCTTAAATATTCAACAGTAGTCACTAAAAATGAAGTGCTTGATGAAATACCCGTTGAAAACGGAAAAAATGCAGACACGCTCAGACTTGTTGCAAAAGAAGATATTACAACAATAGTTCCTGCGGGGCTTGATAAATCAGCTGTAATTATTGAGGCGCAGGATAAGCCTGAAAGCGTATCAGCCCCCATTAATCAAGGAGATACGGTTTGCAAGGCAAACATTATTTACGGCGAGCAGGTAATTGCTCAGGTTGACCTCGTAGCGGCTCAAACCGTCGAACTTTCAACTTTCCTCAAAATCATAAACGCTGTTAAAGACTTCTTTGGATTGACAGTTGTAAAAATCATTCTTGCCGTAATTGTTATATTTATAGTTTGCTATCTTGCTCTTGTGATTAATAATTATAACAAAAAGAAGAAACGCAAAAACCGTGATGTCGAAGATGAATAAACTCTAATAAAATTAAAACCTCAGGATTGCATTTGCAGTCCTGAGGTTTTTTATATGCTTAAGCTTTTATTGCATCGGAGAAATTACCGTAAACATAACCGTCTTCCCAGTATCTCCAAAGTCTTACACGAACATAATATTTGCTTGCGTCGCCGCTAACGGTAATCGCTTTGCTTGTATTGTTAACGCCTACAAGGTTTGCACTCTGTTTTGCTGCAAATGTCGGGTCTGTTGACCATTCAATATAGTAGCCGTGCGCAGAACCTACATCCCATGTTACAGAGAGTTCATTGTTAGAAACTACTTTAACCGAAATGCCTGTCGGAGAGGCACAAGCAGCTACTGTGTGAAGTTCGTCACTCATACCTACTTCTTTGCCGTTTATTATTGCAGACACTTTGAAATAATATTCCCATCCTGAGTGAAGTTCATTTACATTATAGTCAATAGACGATGTCGTTCCAATTTCTGCAAACTCGCCGTTTATTTTCTGATAAATCTTATATTCGGTTGCTCCGTCAACTTTGTTCCAAGCAAGGCGGATTTTTGCACCGTCGTCGCCTCTTCCTGCAACATAAAGCCCCGTAACCTTAGCCGCTTTTATTGCATCGGAGAAATTACCGTAAACATAACCGTCTTCCCAGTATCTCCAAAGTCTTACGCGGACATAATATTCGCTTGCGTTGCCGCTGACGGTAATAGTTTTGCTTGTATTATTAACGCCTACAAGATTTGCACTTTGCTTTGTTGCAAATGTAGGGTCTGTTGACCATTCAAGATAATAACCGTGTGCAGAACCTGCGTCCCATTTTACAGATATTTCGTTATCCGAAATAACTTCAGCGGTTAAGCCTGTCGGAGAAGCGCAAGCCGCTACAGTATGAAACTCATCGCTCAACTCTCCTTCTTTGCCGTTTTTAACTGCCGATACTTTAAAATAGTATTCCCAGCCTGAATGAAGCCCCGTAACATTATATTCGTTTGTTGAAGATGTTCCTACTTCTTCATAATTACCGCTTATCTTCTGGTAAATTTTGTATTCGCTTGCTCCGTCAACCATATTCCAAGCAAGGCGGATTCTTGCACCGTCATCGCCTCTGCCTGCTGTATAAAGTCCTGTAACCTTTTCTACTCTCGTACTTTCTCCAACTTTTATTACTTGGGAGAAACTGCCGTAAAGATATCCGCCGTTCCAATTTCTCAAAGATCTGATGCGGATGTAATAATTTGAGGGGTTTGAACTTACGGTTAATGTGCAGTCAGTAGCCGAACTGGAAATTATGTATTTATTATTGACGCCTGTTGTGAATGTTGAATCAGTAGACCATTCAATATAGTAGCCATGGCAGGCAACGCTATCCCACTCTACATATATGCTGTTTGTTCCGCTCGCTTTTGCGCTGTAATTATCTATTGTAGCGGGCGAAGCAGCTGTATTGTGTTCGTCACTCAGTTCGCCCTCTTTGCCGTCTTTTACAGCTGAAACTTTAAAACTGTATTCCCAGCCGGGATTAAGTCCTGTGACATTATATTCATTTGTGTCAGAACTTCCTACGAGTTTGTATGCACCGTTAGTATAGCAATAAATGTTATACCCGTCTGCTCCTACCTGTGAATTCCAAGAAATGCGGATTCTTGTGCCGTTGTCACCTCTTCCGACTGTTTCAATTCCGAATACTTTGTACGGAACACCCTCAGGCGTTCTTATCGGGTCGGAAAAATTACCGTAAATGGGTTGTGGGTCCCAATTTCTCCATGCTCTTATGCGCACATAATAATCCTTAGCATTGCCGCTGACATTGATGGTTTGACTGCTTGCGTTGCTTCCAACCACATTTAAACCCTGAACTCCTGTTGAAAATGTAGGGTCGGTGGACCATTCAATGTAATATCCGTGGCTTGCTATCGGCTCCCATTTTAAAAGAATTGAGTTAGTGCCGGCAGACTCAGCTGAAACTGTTTCAACTGTGGCGCAGGCGGCAGCTGTGTGTAATTCGTCGCTTAATTCGCCCACTTTTACGTCTATTACTGCCGCAACTTTAAAGTAGTATTCCCAGCCAGGCGTAAGTCCTGTTACATTGTAATCACTGCTTGTTGTATTGCCTATAAGCTTAAACTGACCGTCAATTTTCTGATAAATGTTATAGCTGTCAGCTCCTGCTACTGTATCCCAGGCAATGCGTATTCTTGCACCGTCATCGCCTCTGCCTGCCGTATAAAGCCCTGTTACCTTTGCTATTTCATTGGGCATATTTTTGAAAACGGGTATAATAAATGTTTTCTTAGCCGAAAGTAAATTTGCGCTTACATAAGCATTATATGTATTAGTTGATTCTGATACCGCCGCCTGAACATTTGCCATATATTCGTGTGAATACATACTGTCTCCGGAATCCGGGTTTACATTGAATTTTTGAAGATAACCTGTAAACTGCGTATCGGAGAAGTTGGCGGCTATATATTTTGCTCCGTGATAAATACTATCAAACGGATTTTTCCACGGTCTGCTGTATTTATCGCTGCTGCTGTAATCAACAAGGTCAGATCTCAGATAGCCTGTGTAATTAGTGCCGTTATATTTTACGGACACCTTGTACCATTTATATCCGTCCGACTGAACTCCGGTTGTTGAAATATATGTAACCTGCGTGCCCTCGGGGAGCAGTACAAGTTTGTCGCTTGATGTTGTTGCGCTTTTTCTCAAATTGGCATTGCAGTTTGTAAAGTATCCTGAAGCGCCCTGTGAAGCCCATTTAAGGCCGTCAAGACCGCCGGTATATGCTCCGATATTATAGTAGTTGTATATACCGGGATATGTTGAGTTTGTTCCGCTTGCGCCGATTGCGGAGTTTGTGGAACCGCCTACTTCCTGAACAATTTTTGAAGCTATATAATATGCGGAAAGACCGCTGACTTTCGCCGCCTCAATAATTGTTTGGGAATAAGTGATTCCGTTAGGGTATTTTGAGTTTACATAAGTGTGTGTCGTTCCGTTTGAATCTTTGTATACGATTTTGGAGTTGTACATCCATGTACCCTTCAAAATGGTTTCAACGCCGCTTACAGTCTGACTGCTGTCGTATGCGGTGGATTCAAACTGGAAAATGTATTTTTCTGATAAAAAGTTTATGGGGTTCATATAATATTCAACAGCGCTCTGAGAAGCTGAAACCCATGAACTGCCCTCTTGAATAACATAATTTCCGTTTTTATAACAGGAAGAACAGGTGCAATAATACCCCTTTGAAGAGTTTGAACTTGTCATTTGAATGAGCTGTTGAGAATGGGGGGTGCGCTCATTTGCAACCGCCGTAGACCAGTTAACTCCCGTTATCAACGGTTTGAATTCCCAGTTGGGATATTTTTCGTGTAACTCCACAAGAGGAGCAATATACTGAGATGTAAAACCTACATTTAACAACTGCTGTTCAAAACTGTCAGCGCCGAAAACAAACGGTGCCGAAAGCAGTATGCTCAATGACAAAATTAAAGACAGGAATAGACTTGTTATTTTCTTCATTCTTTATCACCACTCTACTTTAATATCTAAGAAAATAAAAAATACAGTATTTATGGTAACATTTTTGTAACCGATTTGTCAACTAATCAGCCTTCATTGTAACAAATTTACAAAGAAAAGTAAAAAATGGTTAAAAATGTCATAACTATGTGAATTTCGTTGACTTACTGTCGAATTTTGTGTATAATTATCACATACCAAAGAGTGAAGGTGATTATTATGCAGGCAAAATCAGAACTTGCTTTGAGGCTTAAGCTTCTCAGAAAAGAAAGAGGAATTACTGCCGAAAAAGTTGCCGAAGCTATCGGTGTTAAAAGCGCCACTTACAGGCGATATGAAATAGATACAAAACCTAAAGATGATGTTTATCTTGCCCTTGCAGATTTCTTTAATGTTTCTGTGGATTATCTTATGGGCGGAAAAGAAACAGCGCCTTTCAGTCTTTCTCAGGGCAGTGTATACAGAGCAGGTGATGAATCTGTTGCGCTTTCTCCCGAAGAGGCAAAACTCATTTCTAAACTTCGTACCCTTTCAAAAGAGGATTTTTCAGAGGTTGAAAGCTTTGTTGACTGGAAAAAGTCCTCTAAGGGCTGATTTATTAGAAATTTTTTTGAAAGACTTTACACTAAAAGGAAATTTGCACAAAAAAGCAACTGAATAATTATTGATAATGCTTATGGATTGTCCCGCTTCCTTTAACATATAATTGTATGTAGGAAGGGGGGCGTTCTTTTTATGAATGCTTATATTGAAAGTGTAATTAAAACCGTAGAGAAAAGAGATAACGCAAAACCTGAATATATTCAGAGCGTTAAAGAGGTTTTCAGATCTCTCGAAAAAGTGATTGAGGCGCATCCTGAATATGTTGAGGATGATTTGCTCACAAGAATGGTTGAACCAGACAGGCTTATCACTTTTCGTATTGCCTGGGTTGATGATGAGGGCAAAACAAGGGTTAACAGGGGTTACCGTGTTCAGTTTAATTCCGCAATCGGTCCGTATAAAGGCGGCTTGCGTTTTCACCCCAGCGTTAATTCAAGCATTATGTATTTCCTCGGTTTTGAGCAAACATTTAAAAACTCGCTTACAGGTCTTCCGATGGGCGGAGCTAAGGGTGGCTCAGATTTCGACCCGAGAGGAAAGAGCAAAAACGAAATTATGCGTTTCTGCCAGGCGTTTATGACAGAACTTTACCGCCATATCGGCCCTAATATTGATGTCCCCGCAGGCGATATAGGCGTAGGTTCAAGAGAAATCGGCTTCCTTTTCGGTCAGTATAAAAGAATAACTGACGCCTTTGAAAACGGTGTAATTACGGGAAAGGGCATTTCTTACGGCGGTTCGCTTGTAAGACCTGAAGCAACGGGATTCGGTGCCGTTTACTATTTGTGCGAGGTGCTTAAGCACGAAAAAGATACTATCAAAGGCAAAAGAGTTGCGCTTTCAGGCTTCGGTAATGTTGCGTGGGGTGCGATTAAGAAACTTGACGAGCTTGGTGCAATTCCGCTAACTATCAGCGGACCGAGCGGTTATGTTTATGATAAGGACGGTATCTGCACTCAGGAGAAGATAGATTATCTTCTTGAGATGCGTGCAAGCGGCAGAGACAGGGTAGAGGATTACAGCGATAAATTCCCGTCTGCAGTATTTGTGCCTAATGAAAGACCGTGGAGACTGAAAGATATTGATATAATTATGCCTTGCGCAACGCAAAACGAGGTTGATTTTGAGGATGCTAAAGTAATTGCCGCAAACGGCGTTAAATATTATATCGAAGTTTCAAATATGCCCACAACTGCAGAGGCGCAGGATTATCTTATGGCGCAAAAGCATATGATAGTTGCTCCGTCAAAGGCTGTTAACGCAGGCGGCGTTTGCGTGTCAGGACTTGAAATGAGCCAGAACAGCCAGAGGCTTTCATGGTCTGCCGAAGAGGTTGATTCAAAACTTCATCAGGCTATGATTGATATACATAATCATTCTGTTGCGGCTGCTGAAAAATACGGTCTTGGATACGATCTTGTTGCAGGCGCAAATATAGCCGGCTTTGAAAAAGTAGCAGAGGCTATGATGGCTCAGGGTATCTACTAAATATAAAAATATGCTTGACAAGTCATAATTTATATATTATAGTATTAGCGTAGGAATATAAACGAAAGGTGAGAGTGGCAGCAATGCCGCTCTCATATTATTGTAGGCAGGTTTTAGCCAAAGGAGAAATAATGGCAGGTAATACGGTAGATAAAGTATTGCAGATTATAACGCCTTTTGCACAGGAGCTTTCCGTTGAAATATGGGATGTTACATTTAAAAAAGAGGGCTCACAGTGGTATTTAAGGGTGTTTATTGATAAGGACGGGGGAATATCGGTTGATGATTGCGTTGATTTTACACACGCAATAACAAAACCGCTTGACGAGGCAGACCCCATTCCTCAGTCATATATGCTTGAGGTATCGTCACCGGGAGTTGAAAGAGAACTCAAAAAAGATTCTCATTTTATTAAATATATCGGCTCGCCCGTTATGATGAGAACTATCCGCCCGATAGACGGGGTTAGGGATTTTACGGGAACTCTCACAGCGTTTGAAAAAGGTGAAATAACCGTTCAGCTTAAAGACGGCAAAGAAATAACCGTCTCAAGAAAAGAGGTTTCATATGTTAAGCTGGACGATTTTGATATAAATGATTTCAATAAAGAAATATAGAAAGGTTGATAGGAAAAGATGAGCAAGGAATTTTTTGAAGCCGTTAAATTACTCGAACAGGAAAAAGGCATTTCCGCTGAATACCTTTATGATAAAATTTCAGCGGCAATAGTTGTTGCTGCAAAGCATAATTATAACGGCAAGGATATTGTTCACTGCGACATAGACCCCGAAAAGGAAAAAATCAAGGTTTATGTTACTAAAAATGTTGTTGACGAGATTGAGGACGAGGATACTGATATTACGCTTGAAGAAGCTCAGCAGATTCGCAAGTCCGCAAAAGTCGGCAAAACTATTGATATTCCGCTTAAAACAAAAGAGTTCGGAAGAATTATCGCTCAGAATGCAAAGCATGTTATCCGTCAGGGTATCAGAGAAGCAGAAAGAGGCAAAATGCTTGCCGAATTTCAGAGCAAAAATCAGGAACTTGTTACAGCAAAAGTCAGCAGAGTTGACCCTGTAACAGGTAACGCAACTCTTGAAATCGGCAAAACAATCGCAATTCTTCCCAAGGCTGAGCAGATACCGGGTGAGGTTATCGAAGAGGGAGACAATATCAAAATCTTCGTTGTTGATGTAAAAGATTCAGGCAAAGGCCCCAAGATTATGATTTCACGCACACATCCCGGTCTTGTAAGACGCCTTTTTGAAACAGAAGTTCCCGAGATTTACGACGGTACTATTGAAATTAAATCAGTATCCCGTGAAGCAGGCTCAAGAACTAAGATTGCCGTTTTCAGCAAGGATGATGAAATCGACCCCGTAGGCGCTTGTATCGGTCCTAAAGGTCAGCGTGTTTCAAATATTGTTGACGCTCTCGACGGCGAAAAGATTGACATTGTAAAATACAGCGAAGACCCGATTGAGTTTATTTCCGCATCTCTTGCACCGTCAGCTGTTTGCGAGGTTGAGATTATTGACGAAAGCGCAAAATTCTGCCGTGCAACAGTTCCGGATGACCAGCTTAGTCTTGCAATCGGTAATAAGGGTCAGAATGTTCGCCTTGCCGCTAAGCTCACAGGCTGGAAAATAGACATCAAGCCTGAATCAGGCTTCTATGAAGGCTCGCAGGAGTGATTTTATGAAACCCAAAAAGGAAATCAGACGCATGTGCGTCGGCTGCGGAGAAATGTTTGATAAGCGAGAGCTTATCAGGGTTGTAAAAAGCCCCGAGGGGGAAGTAAGTCTCGATAAAACAGGCAAGAAAAACGGGCGCGGAGCATATGTATGCAACAATGTTCAGTGTTTAAAAAAAGCCAGAAAGAGAAAATCTATCGAGCGTGCTTTCTCTATGAAAATAGACGATGAAATTTACGATAAAATGGAAGAAGAAATAATTAATGCAGAAAAATAAATTACTGTCAATAATTGGACTTGCAAGGCGTGCAGGCGCGCTTTCAATGGGTCACGATATGGCTGAAAAAGCTATTTACGCTTCAAAGGCAAAACTGCTTTTGTTCGCTGATGACGCGTCAGAAAGGGTAAAGAAGGAATTTTCGGTTACCCTTGAAAAAAATAAAAGCAATATTCCCGTTTACACTCTGCCGGCTTCAATTTCGGAAATTCATTATTCGTGCGGCTACAAGGCAGGAATAATAACGGTTAATGACAGTAATTTCAGCAGCAGAATTATTTCACTTTTAAACGAATAATAGTTAGGGAGGAATCAGTTATATGGTAATTAAGGTTAAGGTTTCGGATGTTGCCAAGGATTTCGGAAAGAGCAACAAGGATATTATTGATTTGCTCAGCGAATACTGCGACGGACCTGCCAAAAAAGCTTCCACAGTCCTCGAAGAAAACGAACTTAATATAATCTTTGACAAGATTACGCTTCAAAACAGCGTTAAAAACTTTGACGAATATTTCAAATCAGCACATAAAGCTGAGAAGAAAAAGGATAAGAAGCCGCAGGACGGCAAAAAGGAAGAAAAGCCGAAGGCTGTAACTGCCAAGGATAAGAAAAGAGAAAGCCAGGCGGCTATTCTTCAAATGGCTGAGCAGGCCGCTAAAAGAGCAGAGGAAAAGGCAAAGAAAAAGGCTAATCAGGCTCCTCAGGCTCGTACAAAGGGCGAGGCTCGCCGTATAGATACAAGAGTTAACAATGTTGACCTTGAAAAATACAATCAGAAATATGAGGATATTGCACCTGCTTCTTCAATGGGCGATTATCAGAAAAAACAGAAGCTCAACCAGAAGTCAAAGCAGTACAGAAAGAAGAAACCTCAGGGTATGCACGCTCATTCCAAAAAGGAAACAGAGCAGCAGAGACTTGCTCGTATTCAGGAGCAGAGAAAGAAACAGCATCTTAAAATTCAGATTCCTGAGGAAATTACAGTCGGCGAGCTTGCAAATCTTCTTCGCATGACTGCTAATGAAGTTATCAAGAAGCTTATGGCTCTCGGCGTTATGGCAACGGTAAATGAGGTTATCGACTATGATACAGCCGCAATCGTTGCAACAGAGCTCGGCGCAAGACCCGAAAAGAAAATTGAGGTTTCAATTGAAGAGCAGATTATTGAGGAAGAAATCGAGGACGATGAAAACGCAATTCCCCGTCCGCCCGTTGTCTGCGTAATGGGTCATGTTGACCACGGTAAAACCTCAATTCTTGACGCTATCAGAAACACAGATGTTACTTCAACCGAAGCAGGCGGTATTACACAGGCTATCGGTGCATATCAGGTTGAGATTAATAAAGAGAAAATCACATTTCTTGATACCCCAGGCCATGCTGCGTTCACCGCAATGCGTGCAAGGGGTGCAATGGCAACCGATATTGCCGTTCTTGTTGTTGCGGCAGACGACGGTATTATGCCGCAGACAATAGAAGCTATTAACCACGCAAAGGCTGCGGGTGTTCAGATTATCGTTGCAATCAACAAGATGGATAAAGAGGGCGCTAACCCCACAAGAGTTATGGAACATCTCACTGAGCAGGAACTTGTACCCGAAGAATGGGGCGGCGATATTATTTGTGTTCCCGTTTCAGCTAAAACAAAAATGGGCATTGATAAGCTCCTTGAAACAATTCTTCTTGTTGCTGAAATGTGCGAACTCAAGGCTAATCCGAACAGAGCCGCAAAGGGTGTTGTTATTGAGGCTAAGCTTGATAAGGGCAGAGGTCCTATCGCAACATTCCTTGTTCAAAACGGTACTCTTAATGCAGGCGATTATGTTGTTGCAGGCACTGCAGTCGGCAGAGTAAGAGCAATGACTGATTACAGAGGAAAGAAAATCAACAGCGCAGGCCCGTCAGTTCCCGTAGAAATTATGGGTCTTGACCAGGCTCCTATGAGCGGTGACGAGTTCAACGCAGTAACAGATGAAAAGCTTGCAAAAGCGCTTGTTGAGCAGAGAAAAGAAAAGGCTAAGGAAGAGGAGTTCAAGCAGTATCAGAAAGTTACTCTTGATACCTTGTTCTCAACTCTTGAAGACGGCAAGATGAAAGAGCTTAACATCATCGTTAAAGCTGATGTTCAGGGCTCTGTTGAAGCTGTTAAGCAGTCACTTCTCAAGATTGAAAATGACGAAGTTAGAGTTAGAATTATTCACGGCGCTGTCGGCGCAGTTAACGATTCTGATGTTATGCTTGCAAACGCTTCAAACGCAATTATCGTTGCTTTTGCAACAGGCGTTGAGCAGGATGCGGCAGACAATGCGTCAAGAGACGGTATTGATGTTAAGCAGTACAATATTATTTATGACCTTATCGAAGATGTTGAGGCGGCTATGAAGGGAATGCGTTCCGTTAAATACCGCAATGTTGACACAGGTACGGCAGAGGTTCGTGAGGTTTACACAGTTTCCTCAGTCGGCTCAATCGCAGGTTCTCTTGTTACAAGCGGCACAATCCGCAGAAACGGTAAGGTAAGAGTTATCAGAAACGGCAAGGAAATTGCCGATACACCTATTAAAAATCTTAAGAGATTTAAAGACGATGTCAAAGATGTTTCCTCAGGTTACGAATGCGGTATCTCCCTTGAAAACTGGGATGATATCAAGACAGGAGATATTTTTGAATGTTATGTTGTTGAGGAATACAGGGATTAATTATGCCAGGTTATCATGTAGACAGAATATCAGAAGATATTAAGCGTGAAATTATTTCCCTCATGCGAGAGCTCAAAGACCCCCGCGTTGCCGACAAAATGCTGACGGTTGTAAATGTTTCCGTTTCAAGCGATTTGAGCTACGCAAAGGTTTATGTAAGCGCTATGGGCGGAATTTCCGAGGCTAAGGAGGCTTGTAAAGGTCTTACTTCAGCCGCGGGTTATATCCGCCGCACTCTCGGAAATAATCTTCACCTCAGAAAATCACCCGAACTGACCTTTGTTGCGGACGATTCAATCGAAAAAGGTATGGAGATATTTGAAAAATTAAAGGATACTTCAAATGAGAATTGATATTAAGGAATGTGCAGGGCTGTTAAAGGAGAAAAACAATATTGTTATTCTCACGCATGCCCATCCGGACGGTGACACGCTCGGAAGCGGCTTTGCCCTGTGCAGAGCACTGATGAAACTCGGCAAAAACGCACGAGTTATCAATGACGATGAAATACCGAAAAAATACGCATATATGTTTGACGATTTGCAGTTTTCCGATTTTAGCCCGGAGTATGTAGTTGCAGTTGATGTTGCAACTGAAAATCTTCTCGGCTCTATTCAGGATGATTACAAAGGAAAAATAGATTTGTGTATAGACCACCATTTGACAAATGCCGAATATGCAGATAATCTCCTGCTTGAGGATGTTCCTGCAGCGTGTGAGATTATGTATCAGGTTATCCTTGAACTCGGCGTTGATATTGATAAGAAAATAGCCGATTGCCTTTATACGGGAATTTCAACGGATACCGGCTGTTTCAGATACGCTTCAACAACAGCGCAGAGCTATCGCTTTGCCGCTGAGCTTATCGACCTCGGTGCAGAAAACGGTCTTATCAACAGGGCTATGTTTGAAACAAAGTCAAAAACATATGTTAATCTTGAAAAGCTTTGCCTTAACGGGCTTGAGCTTTTCTGCAACGATAGGGTTGCGGTAATCACCGTAACTCAGGAAATGTATGCCGAAACAGGCTCTACCGAGCAGGAGACGGAGGCTATTGCTCCTCTCACAAGGCAGATAGAGGGCGTAGAGGTAGGCATTACTATAAAAGAGAAAAAGGATAAGACCTGCAAAGCTTCACTCAGAACTTATGAAAGCGTAAACGCTGCTGAGTTAGCCCGTTGTTTCGGCGGCGGCGGTCATTCGCAGGCGGCGGCGTGCAGATTTGACTGCTCTGTTGAAGAGGCTAAAAAGCTTCTTATTGAAAAATGCAGGGAGCTTTTGAAATGACGGGAATTATCTGTATTGATAAGCCCGAGGGTATAACCTCATTCGGCGTGTGCGCAAAGCTGAGGGGAATAATGGGGCAGAAAAAATGCGGCCACACAGGTACGCTTGACCCTATGGCAACAGGAGTATTGCCGGTTATGCTCGGCGGCGCAACGAAATTTCTCGATTATCTGCCTGACAGCGATAAAGGCTATACCGCCCGTTTCATTCTCGGAAAAACAACGGATACCCTTGATATTACAGGCAAAGTTACGGGCGAGTTTTCCGTTAATTGCACACAGGATGATGTTGAAAAAGCACTTGTCAATTTCAGGGGCAGAATTATGCAGACCCCGCCTATGTATTCAGCAGTTTCAGTTGACGGAAAAAGACTTTACGAGCTCGCAAGAAGCGGTGTTGAGGTTGAAAGAAAGGCACGAGAAGTCGAGATTAAAAAGCTTGAACTTGTGCCCTGTGAAAACGGCGAGTATGAGATAGATGTATTGTGCTCAAAAGGAACTTATATCCGCTCACTCATTGACGATTTGGGCAAAGCCATCGGCTGTGGTGCGGTTATGACTTCTCTCAGAAGAACCCTTGCTTGCGGTTTTACTTTGAATGATGCGGTAAGTCTTGATGAACTTCAGCGCAGAAAGGACTGCGGCGAAAATTTCGAAGACCTTGTTGTTTCCGTTGAAAAGGCTTTTGAAAGTTTTGACAGCGTCACTGTCAGCGACGCTCAGAGCGTCCGCTTCAAAAACGGCGGTGCACTTGACCTTACAAGACTGAAACAAAAGCTGTCTATAAATACCCTTTACCGTGTGTATTCAAAAAGCGGAGAATTTCTCGGGCTCGGCGAGTGTACTCAAACCGAACTCAAGGTGAAAAGACTATATATTAAGTGATTTATGAACAATAATAATTCAATTAAAAGAACGGCAATAGCGCTCGGCGATTTTGACGGTATGCACCTTGCTCATAAAACAGTTGTAACAGGTGCAGAGAATGTAACTATTTATTGTGTGCACAATAAGTTTTCGCTTCTTCAAAAAAGTATTTTTGAAAAGCGCTATCCAAATGCCGTTTTTGCTGATTTTGATAAAATTAAAAATCTTTCAGGCGAGGAGTTTATTGAGAATATTATCATCAATGAATTTCATGCCGATATGGTTCTGTGCGGATTTAATTTCCGCTTCGGAAAAAATGCGTCATGGTCTGCGCTCGATATGCGCCGTTATCTTGAAGAGAAAGATATATGGGTGCGTATTCTTGATGCGCAGGATTATGAAAGCTTGCCCATAAGTTCAACCCGTATCAGAAAAGCTGTCAAAGAGGGAAGAATAAATGCCGCAAATGAAATGCTCGGCTATAATTTTACCTTTGAGGCAGAAGTTGTAAACGGTGATAAAAGGGGCAGAACAATAGGTTTTCCAACCATTAACCAAAATCTGCCCGAAGGGCTTATCGTACCGCGTTTCGGAGTTTATGAAAGCCGTGCGCTTATCGGCGATAAGTCTTATAAGGCGTTTACAAATATAGGTATGAGACCTACTTGGAAAGTAAGCGAGCCTTTGGCTGAAACGCATATTTTCGATTACAGCGGAAATCTTTACGGCGAAACGGTTGCCGTTGAGCTTGTAAATTATCTGCGTGCTGAAAAATTATTTAAAAATGTTGATGAATTAAAGAAACAACTTGATTATGATAAAAGCAGTATTTTTTGATTTTGACGAAACTCTTCAGGACAGAACGGCGGCGTTTGAAAAGTATATGGATACTTTTATGAACGATTATCTGCCCGATTTGTCCGAAGAGGAGAAAAACAGAAGAAAAAAAGATATGGTAGATACCGGAAACGGCGGATATGTAGTCCGTGTAGACTGGTATCAGAAGCTTATTGATAAGTGGCAGTGGAACGATTCTCCGTCCGCCGAGGAGCTTGCAAACCATTACGATACTAAATTCGGGCTTCATAATGTTATATTCCCCGATGCCGTGAAACTGTTGATAGAATTAAGAAACAGAGGCATAAAAACGGGCGTTATTACAAACGGTCCGTCCGTTCTTCAGCATACGAAAATGGATAACAGCGGTCTTTTGGAATATCTTGATATTCTTATCGTTTCAGGTGATTATGATTTTGCCAAGCCTCAGCCTGAAATATTCATATATACGGCTGAAAAACTCGGTCTTAAACCGTCTGAATGTATCTATGTCGGCGACCACCCTGTAAACGATATAGAAGGCGCCCTTTCAGCTGGTATGAAAGCTGTAAGGATGAATTGGGGATGGTTTAAGGATAAAAACCTCAGAGACGATGTCCCCGTGGTTAATAATATTTACGATGTGATTAATTATGTGTAATGAAAATTTGATTGCTTCCAAAGTTGCTGATTTGCTCATTCAAAGAGGTTGGCATATCTCTTTTGCTGAAAGCTGCACGGGCGGTCTTTGCTGCGGAGCGCTTGTAGATGTCCCCGATGCATCAAAGGTGCTTGATATGTCATTTGTCACATATGCGGATTTTGCTAAGGAGCGACTTATAGGCGTTTCGGCAGATACTATTGCGAAGTATGGCGTAGTGTCCGAAGAGGTGGCTTATGAAATGTCCATAGGAGCGGCGAAAACTGCTCAGTGCGAGGTTGGCGTAGGTATAACGGGTATCGCAGGCCCCACGGGCGCAACAAAAAATAAACCCGTCGGCATGGTGTGCTTCGGGTTTAATATAAGCGGAAAAGTGTTTTCTTTTACTCAGTATTTCGGAGAGATAGGCAGAAATAATGTGCGCAGAAAAAGCGTTGAATTTGTATATGAAAAACTCGCAGAACTTATATTAAACTCTTGACCTTGTACTCCATTTATTGTATAATTGCTACTGCAGTTTGCAAATAAATTAATACAAAAACGCTGGTGTAGCGCAGTTGGTAGCGCAACTGATTCGTAATCAGTAGGTCTCTGGATGTATTTAAGGATACATTTTTCCGCTGTGCTGTATCTCATAAAAATTTAATATTCGCTGGTATGGCCCAGCAGGTAGGGCAACTGATTCGTAATCAGTAGGTCAGCGGTTCGAATCCGCTTACCAGCTCCAAAAAAGAGGTTATCGTAATGATAACCTCTTTTTTTACTTGCTTTTTATTGTTCTTATTTTAAAAATTTATATATGAACTTTGATTTAACTTTATCTTTTTGAAATTCCTTTAAAAACACAAAGCTTCAACATTTTTTAAAATATCATCTTTTATCTTGTCATAATAGATGATATGTTCAACGGTTTCTTTAACCTCGCTAATGCCCAGTTGTTGTTCTTCTGCGGTATCACACTCAAGCATTAATGCCCTCTTGATATTGTATTCAAGCCAACAGAGCCTACCATTGTTACAATAATACAATGCTTCCCAGTCAACATTTGTGTTAAGATTTGTGTTTTCAAAGTAAGACTTAATAAATGCATTAAACAAATCAAACTTGATATTACAGCTTTCATAGCCAGACCAACACAAAGCAAGTTCAAACAATTCAAGATACGGATTTGAATATCCTAAACAGTCTAAATCTATAAGTTTAAATTCGTTTTTCAGCCATAAAACATTTTTGCTATCCATATCATTATGGCAAATTGCTTTAAACTTAGGTAGCATCGGAATTGCCTTATTACCTTTAATCATACTGTCATAGAAGATATTTGAACAAGCTTTTATGTAATCATAAATCGGTGAGTTTATATTCTTAGCTATCTCAACATATTTTTGCCAGTCAATATGAATTTCATCTTGATCAAAAGGTTTATTTTTCAAATCAATATTATGAATTTTCGCCAATACTTTGCCTATTTTTTCACAATGAATTGATTTGATTTCACCGTCTTTCAACGACTTGCCGTCATACCATTCAAAAACATAAAAGTATTGACCGTTTAATTCCTGCATTTTTGTGTTGTTAAACTCTAAAGCATATATTGCAGGAATGCCATTTTTCTGTAAAATTTTCTCTATTCCTTCAGCATTTTTGTAATTGACCATAGCAGTTGGTCTTTTCATAATATTTGGATTTAAAAGCTTAATTATGTAACTGCCTTTTTTGGTAACGACTTTAAACATTCTGTGCATAAATCCACCTGCTACCTGAACAGGTAATTCTTGAAGTTCGCCTAAATGTAACTCATTAGCTGCATCTTTTAAGTATTTATTTATGTCCACTGCTCTTTCCCCGTTAAAATAATTTAAGATAGTCATTAATATTTTACAACTTTTTTCTTAATACCAATCTCCATTTTGTTTCTGTAAATGGCTCAAATCCAAACTTTTTATATAGTCCCAACGGTCCTACATAGTTATAATACATATCAGTTTCCTCTTTGTTTGGATAAGCTTCCATAAACTCGTAACCATCGGATTTTGCATCCTTGATCGCTCTTTCCAACATTGCTGTAGCGATACCTTGTCCACGCATATTAGGTGCAACAGTAAAACAAAATACAGATTTTATCTTTTCTTTTGATTTTTTTCTAATTCTCCAATCTGCAATTAAATGTTTCCAACCATAACAATATAAACAATCATTTCGGTTATTTGTATTCATCCAACCGACAACATTATTGTCAACATAAGTAAGATAACCCTGTAGTAAACCCTTATTTATATAATCTATTGCAAACTCTCTTCTAACATCAGGGTCTGACATATTTGCCTTTTTAAGAACACGGCTGTTATTAGCAACACAAAAATTAGTACAATAGCACCTGTCCCATTTTTTATTATCAGTGTGCGCAACATTTTCAAAGAAATATAGATAATCGTCTAAATGTTCAGGAGTTAATTTATGTATTGTTAAATTATTCATATAGCACCTTTCATTTTAATAAAATATTCACCATATATCCGCATGTGAAAGGAAAGAAATCATATTTTCTGGTATAAACAGGCGTGAATCCAAACTTCATGTACCATTCCTTTAACATTTTATTTTCTTCAACAATACTGATTGTAATCTTATCAGCTTTTAATGAATGTGCAATTTCAAAACAATGCTCAAGCAATTTCTTTCCTATTCCGTTATGCCTATACTCTGTCAAAACACAAAGGTTATTAAGTTCACAAACATTATCGTTAATTTCGATAGCATAAAAGCCTACTATTTTCTCAGCATCAAAATATGCAAACATTTTTTTGCCGTTGTCATATTGCTCTGATAATTTTTCTTCTGTTGTAGCAAAAGCAACATATCTCGGAGCATTCTCTTCTGTGATATTAAATTCATTTGCAACAGTTTTAAAACTTTCTCTAATAACTTTTGCACACTCGTCTAAATCATTTTTTGAAATTTCTTTAATCATTGTTCAATCCCACTTGTTACTGTTCAAAATCCAAACATCTATTTCACTTTTGCTTGGTTTTTCAAATTCGGACAACAGTTTATCCATTAAACCTTGGTCTAAATAAAAGTCTGAACCACCGTTTCCGTCTTGAAATTTATTATTTCGCTTTTCAATTAACTGATGCCATCTCTCATCATTAATATCAATATAATGCCACTCGACATCAATACCTTGTTCAGAGAAAAAATCAGTAATTTCACGGCGTTCTTGTTTAGTCCAAAAGCCCCAGTCTAAAATAACATTACATCCTGCTTTGACAATTTCAACAGCTTTTTTAGCAAGATAATTATTTACTCTCTTTGCAAAAACGTTGTAAAATTCACCTTGCTCATTATTTATTAAATCAAAAGTTGCTTCGTCTGTTGACAATATAACAGCATTAATTTTTTCTTTAAGTTGTTTTGCATAGTAGGATTTTCCACTGCAAATCTTACCGCAAATTGCAATTACTTTAGCCATAAATACATCCTGTTAATTATTTCAAATAATTATTTTTAATAAGCCAGTCTAATATTACTTTTGCTCTGCTTTCGAGAGTCGGCAATTCATCCTTTGAAAAATAATCAAGTTTAAAGCTTTCACCGTCTGTAATTTTCAAATCGCCTGATATATCATTTGCCAAATACAACACAACAACAGAATAGAGTTCATCTTCATTAGGATATTTGAAATAAAACTCATCACCTGAAAACACATTCAGCAAGGTAAATGCTTTTGCGTCTAAATTCGTTTCTTCCTTTAATTCTCTTGCTGCTGTTTCTTCTAAAGTTTCTCCAAGTTCCATTGATCCGCCAGGTATACCCCAAGTATTTGTATCAGACCTTAAATTCAATAATATTTTACTATCTTTTATAACAACTACTGTTGCACCTGCTGATAGCATTGGTTTATGACCGATATACTTTCTTATTTCTGAAATATAACTCATAAGTTTTCCTCGTAATCGATAATCGTCAATATTCATTTTACACTAACGAAGAATTGTTTAGTTTAAATTGATGTTTCATATTTATCCAGTGCTTTCAGAAGTTTACTTTTCATTTCTTCAAGTTCTTCATTATTAGGAATATTATCATCATTCCACATTATTTCCTGTGGTAACCACCAAACAGGACCTTTGCCGTCGTTTCTGTAATCTCCTAAATCGCCTTTTACTCTGGGAAACAAGTGCCAATGCAAATGAGTATCTCCGTTGCCAAGACACTCATAATTCATTTTGTCACAATCAAAAGCTGTAGCCACGGCTTTTGAAACAATAACCATTTCCTTCATAAACTTAGAAAGAAACTTATCGTCCAACTGATACAGTTCCGTTGCGTGCTTTTTACACATAAAAATTGTGTAACCGTAAAAATGTTGATTCCAACCCAGCACAACAATTCCCGTTTCTAGTTCTTTTACGAAAAAAGAGTTTTCTCCTTTTAATGATTTTTCGATAATATTACAAATATCGCACATAACTGGTCCTTTACTTTATCAAAATGATTTAAAATTTATATTTTTCCAACATCATTGCCATAAAGCCGTACTGCTGTCTCTGCTAGATCTTTTATTGTAATTGAAATATCATTAATATCGTCAACTCCATCATTCAGCATCTGAACATACGAGATTATTGAAAAAATCAATCCGACAGTATAATCACTGTCTCTTATACACATCTGACGCTGCCGACGATCGCATAAG
>ERZ1027013.34-NODE-34-length-68281-cov-17.527042_pt1 | contig 68281 bp, 46 predicted proteins | sample MGYA00519446_ERZ1027013 | MGnify/ENA primary metagenome ERZ1027013 (study PRJEB26926, sample SAMN06164699) | human gut metagenome | biome: ENVO:00009003; feature: ENVO:2100002; material: ENVO:00002003 | host: Homo sapiens | place: USA | collected 2012 ... | reverse complement strand
GAGTTAGTGATCCGGTGGTATGTGAGTGGAAATGCCATCGCTCAACGGATAAAAGCTACCCTGGGGATAACAGGCTGATCTCCCCCAAGAGTCCACATCGACGGGGAGGTTTGGCACCTCGATGTCGGCTCATCACATCCTGGGGCTGTATTCGGTCCCAAGGGTTCGGCTGTTCGCCGATTAAAGTGGTACGCGAGCTGGGTTCAGAACGTCGTGAGACAGTTCGGTCCCTATCTGCCGTGGGCGTAGGATATTTGAGGGGCGCTGTTCCTAGTACGAGAGGACCGGAATGGACGCACCGCTGGCGCATCGGTTGTCATGCCAATGGCACGGCCGAGCAACTATGTGCGGATTGGATAAACGCTGAAAGCATCTAAGCGTGAAGCCATCCCCAAGATAAGATATCCCACTGTTTACAGTTAAGACCCCTTATAGACTATGAGGTTGATAGGTTGCGTGTGTAAGTACAGCGATGTATTTAGCTTGGCAATACTAATAGGTCGAGGGCTTGACCTTAAAGTCAAGTGTCCAAGGTTGTTCACAACACTTGTATTCAGTTTTCAGGGTATATGCCTTGAAAATGAGCTATGCACCATTAGCTCAGTTGGTAGAGCACCTGACTCTTAATCAGGGTGTCCACGGTTCGAGCCCGTGATGGTGTACCATCTGTGGCCCGTTGGTCAAGCGGTTAAGACATCGCCCTCTCACGGCGAAAACAGGAGTTCGATTCTCCTACGGGTCACCACGACCTTTAGGTAATACCAACAGGTCATACAAATAACTGTGACCACTGTTACAGTTCATAGTCGGTGTCTATTACGAAGAGGGTCCACCCGTTCCCATTCCGAACACGGTAGTTAAGCTCTTCAGTGCCGAAAATACTTGGCGGGAAGCTGCCCGGGAAAATAGGTCGACGCTGACATCTGAACCTCATACACTTCGTATGAGGTTCTTTTTTTTGCTCGTAATTTGTATTGACATACAACTATACTGCTTTTATAATCAAATATATGAAATTCATTGCATACTTTGGAGAAATTTATGGATACCTTCGATAGCATTTTAAAAGATTTAAATTTTAGTGTAAAACCTGATTTGTTTGCATGGGAAAAATACAACAGAATTATTGATGACTCAAGAACAATTAAAGGCGACAAACAGCTTGTTCAGAGTGAGCCTTTTGAATTTAATTTGGACACATGCGGAAATGAATTGCCGAATAACCGCTTTTTTACTAATATAGGTTCTGCACATTTTGAAGGATTTTTCAACAAAGGCAGTGACAATACTCTTATCGTATTTTTTAATGGTGCCCGGACTGGAGGAAACAGATATGCTCTTGTTTCTATTCCAAGATTTACAAGCTGGAGTTGGCATGTAAAATGTCAGTCAAGCATCTTGTCTTTTGAGGACCCGATGTATTATCTTTATGATGAATGTACCTTGGGATGGTTTTATGGTACAAAAGAAGAGAACTTCAGAGAATATGCTGCTAAAATTATAAAAAAAGTTGCTGATAACCTTCAAATACCTTATAGCAACATCATTTTGTACGGTCGTTCCGGCGGAGGAACAGCTGCGGTAGGCGTCTCTGATTTTATTAAAGGCTGTTCTACCGTTTCAGTTAATATGCAGATAGATTTTGAACACTATTATTACACTGAGTTTTTTGAAAAAATAACAGGCGTTAACAATTTGCAAAATGATCCGAGATTAAATATTGCGGATATTATTAAACGAAACTCTCAAAATGATTACTTAGTGATTACTAATGCTGCATCAAATATTGATCTTTCAAACGATTTGAAACTTCTTTCAGAAAAATGTGGTTTTACTCCGTGCTATGGGCTTACAGTTAATGAAAATATTCTTAGCTGGGTATATGAGGCGTACGGAGCGCCGGAAGCACATAAGGCATTTGAAAACTATTATATTTTCAGCCTTATAATTACAGCACTCAGGGCTTATAAAGCAGGGGTCGATTTAAATACCGTAAACTCTTTTGTCGATATAGTTAACGAATATTGGTTTGAGAAATATATCGGTCAAAGTAAAGCATATAAACTTAATGAAGAGCTTGAAAAGGCTAAAAAGGAAAATGAACGCCAAAAAGAAGAAATACTTGAAATCAAGCGTCAAAATGATATATTGAAAAAGCAGTTGAATAAAAGACAATCTAACATAATTTATAGGTTACTCAGAAAGATCAAAAGAGTTGTAAAAAAAATAATTAAATAGTGCAAAAGGAGCAGCTTTTTTAGCTGCTCCTTTTTTTGTATTGCTAAATATTGTAATGTTTTATATTAAATTTATGTGTAATATTGTGCCTGAGCATTCCAAAGCTTGCTGTATGCTCCGTCAAGATTGTTTAAAAGCTCATTGTGCGTTCCTGTCTGCACAAGCTTTCCTTTTTCAAATACAGCGATACGGTTGCAGAAAACACAGCTTGACAAGCGGTGTGATATGTATATTGCCGTTTTATCTTTAATAAAAGAATTGAAATGCGTATATATTTCATTTTCGGCAATCGGGTCAAGCGCCGCTGTTGGCTCATCCAGAATGAGAACGGGTGCGTTTTTGAAAACTGCCTTTGCAAGCAAAAGTTTTTGCTTTTCACCGCCTGAAAAATCCTCAGCGTCTTTGTTTATCTCTTTTATCATTTTTGTGTTTATGCCGTTTGGAAGAGATTTTATTTTATCGTAAATTCCTGCGGATTTCAGCGATGAGATAACCTTTTCTTCATCAAAATCAAGGCTTGCCGCAATGTTTTGAGCCACTGTGAGCGGTAAAAATGAATAATCCTGAAAAACAGGGGAGAATAAGGAGAAATATTCGCCCTTTTCAAATTCTGACGAAGATTTAGAATTTATGATGATTTCGCCTTTGTCGGTTTTATAAAGACCGCAGAGAAGTTTTATGAGCGTTGTCTTTCCTGCTCCGTTTTCTCCGACTATTGCAATATTTTCACCTTTTGTTACCTTGAATGATATGTTGTTTAATACAGTTTTATCGGACTGCGGATATGCAAATGATATGTTTTTAAACTCAACGCTGTCAACTGCTGTCGGCGTATTGTTGTTTGTGCTTTGGTGTTCAAAGCTATCGCCCTCAACATATTCTCTGTATCTGCTGCATTGGTTACAGCAACGCTCAAGCGATGATATGCAATATACAAGGCTCACTATCCAGTTTGAGAAGCCTGTTATTATGCCAAAGTAGAATATGAAATCGGAAACGGAAAGTTTGCCCGTTGCAGCAAGATAAGTCAGATAAGCATATGCTACAAGTTCACGCAGAAGATTGAGCAACGCTCTTACTCCGCTTACCGAAAAATCTGTTTTAGTGTAAATGCGTGCAAGCTTGTCGATTTCATACACAAGCTGCGCCATAACGGCAATAAATCTGTCGCCCAAAGAATAGATTCTTATGTCTTTTCCTGCGCCAGTGTTTTTACTTTGGGCATAGAAATAATTAAATTTTGTTGTTATATCGTTTTCCTTATCTCTCATCTTGATACTTGCGCTGTTTAGAAAACGCAGTACGGCAGCCTCAACCACGCAGGTTGCGATTATGAGAAGAATAATGAAAAAATTAATTTTATATATGAGCGCCGCTGAGGTAATAATGCCTATCACGGAAACACAAATCATATTGAGCGTTTCAAAGAAATCAGCCGAACCTGCATAAAAGCTTCTGTAAAAGTCACCTGCACGCTGATTCATTTCTCTTCCTTGCAGGCTTTCTATTTGAACATAATCGGCGTTCAAATTTTTATCAAACGCCATTACGGCGTATCTCATTCTTATTATTCTTGCACTTCCCAAAATGAGTTCCTGCATAAATGGGGCAAGCCATGTTGTCAGAGCAACAAGCGCACTCAAAACGGCAACTGTTGCCGCAAGCTCGCCTACTGATACATGGTTGTTGATGCAGTCTATCATCGCTTTGGGAATTAAAGCTGTTATGATTGGCTGAATAACAAGAGCAGGTATGCGTATTATAAAATAGGCAATACTCTTTTTATCCCATTTAAACCAGTTTTTAATCATATAAACGGTGTTTTCGTATATTACGCTTTTCATTTTAATTTCCTCACACAATATTCGGGAAGCATGCGTATTGTTATGTATATATCTAATGTAAACTTATTATGTGGTATATTTCAATTATATGGGCATCGCCCATATTTGTCAATATGGGAATTACCCATATTATATAATTATTGCGGTGGTTATGTGATTTATTCAAGAATTCGTGATTTGAGAGAAGATAACGATTTAAAACAAATTCAGCTTGCAAAATATCTGTCCGTAGACCAAAGCACTTATTCTGATTATGAAAACGGCAGAATAAATGTTCCTGTGGAAATGCTCATAAAGCTTGCAGATTATTACGATGTTTCCATAGATTATATCGTTGGCAGAACAGATAATCCGAATATTTCAAAATAAAAAGGTCTTTCCCGTATTAGGAAAGACCTTTTGTTTTTATCTGATTTACATTGAAAAGAGGGCGAATATGCCTACCGTTAACCCGCTGCCGCCGATTAAAACGGCAAGTATGATACAGGTTATTTTAACCCATTTTCTGTTGTTCATAGGTTATACCCCCATAAGTGCCTTTGCTTCGGCAACAAGCTCGTCTGCAAGGCTCTGTGATTTTTCCTTGCTGTCTGCAATAGCTGTGATATATGCCTTGATTTTCGGCTCTGTGCCGCTCGGTCTGATTATTACGCCGTTTCCGCCGTTTGTCTTGAATGAAAGCACATTAGATTTAGGCAGGTCGATTTTTTCCGTTTTGCCAGTTTCTGCATAAACGGCAATGCTTGACCTGTAATCTGCCATATAAACAACTTTCATACCTGCAAGCTCTTCGGGCGGATTTTCTCTGAGGTTATCCATAATCTCAGCCATCTTTTTCATTCCTGCCGCACCCTCAAACTCAAAGCTTGAAACGGTGTTGCAGTAATAGCCGAATTCGCTGTAAATATCGTCCATAACTTCAAGAAGAGATTTGCCCTGCGTCTTGTAATAAGCCGCCATTTCGCAGATGAGCATTGAGCCTACAACTGCGTCCTTATCCCTTGCGTGAGTGCCTGCAAGATAACCGTAGGACTCCTCAAAGCCCATAATAAAGTCATCTGCTCTGCCGTCTGCTTCAAGCTGAGTGATAAGCTCGCCGATATATTTAAATCCTGTGAGAAGATTTTTGAAAGTGCAGTTGTATTTCTTTGCGATTACCTCTGCAAGGTCTGTTGATACGAAAGATTTAACGGCAACAGCGTTTTCAGGAAGTGTGCCGTTTGCCTTTCTTTGAGATAAAAGGTAGTTGAGAAGCATTGCTCCTACTTCGTTGCCGCTCATAAGAACATAATTTCCGTCCTTATCGGGAACAGCAATTCCTACTCTGTCGCAGTCGGGGTCTGTTGCAAGAAGAATATCGGGCTTGATTTCGTCCGCCATTTTAAGCGCAACCTCAAAAGCCTGCTTGATTTCAGGGTTGGGGTAGGGGCAGGTCGGGAAATTTCCGTCAGGCATTTCCTGCTCTTTAACGATGTAAACCTCTTTTGCGCCTATCCTGTCAAGAATCTTTCTTACAGGCTTGTTACCCGTGCCGTTAAGCGGTGTGTATATAACTTTAAGACCTGCTTTTTCGCAGATTTTCGGATGAACACACTGCTTTTCTACCTCGTCAAGAAACGCCTCAATGGTGTCCTCTCCCATATACTCGATAAGACCCTTTTCAACAGCCTCGTCAAAGTCCATAGTCTTTATGCCTGTGAAATAGTCTACCTTTTTAATATATTCGTAAGTTTCAGCGGCTTCCTCGTCAGTCATCTGATAACCGTTGCTGTCATAGCACTTGTAGCCGTTATATTTTGCAGGGTTGTGTGAAGCAGTGAGTATAATGCCGCCCGATGTGTGATATTTTCTTATTGCATAAGAAAGGCAGGGGGTGGGTTCAAGTTCTTCGTAAATATAAACCTTTACTCCGTTTGCGGCAAGAGTTTTAGCCGCTTCTTTTGAAAAATAATCGCTCTTGATTCTTGAGTCGTAGCCGATAGCACAGCTCGGGTTTTCAAAATGCTTGTTCAAAAAATCTGCAAGTCCCTGAGTAGCGCGGCAAACGGTGTAAACATTCATTCTGTTTGAGCCTGCGCCGATAACGCCTCTAAGACCTGCTGTGCCGAATTCAAGGTCCTTATAAAATCTGTCCGCAATCTGTTCCTCGTCATTTGCAACAGCTTTGAGTTCTTCAATAAGGTCGGGGTCAAGAACAGCCTTTTCAAGCCATTCATTATATGCGGTTTTTATGTCCATAATATCGCTCCCTAATATTAATTATTTATTATGATTATATTGTAAACGCTAAGAAAAATAATGTCAATAACAGACAAATGAACAAAATTTAAATAAAATGATTTTGCAGTTATAATTCCAACTTGCCATATTATTGTTGCAGTAATACTTACAATTTAGTATAATAGTTGTATTAATTTTGATTGGCGGTGTAGCTATGTTTGCAAAGGCAAAAAGTCTCGGAGTATTCGGTATGGATGCGTTTTGTGTTGTTGTGGAGGCGGATATATCAGTATCCCTGCCGAGGTTTGATATTGTGGGTTTGCCTGATGCCGCTGTTAAAGAGAGTAAAGAGCGTGTGCGTGCGAGCATTAAAAACTGCGGATACGATTATCCCGTTTCAAAAATAACCGTAAATATTGCCCCTGCCGATATAAAAAAAGAGGGCCCCATTTATGATTTGCCAATTCTTATTGCGCTCTTAAAAGCAAGCCGACAGATTGAAGGGGATATAGACGGCTTTGCATTTGTAGGCGAACTTTCTCTTGACGGCGAGATAAGACCGTGCAACGGGATTCTGCCTATGTTATTAAAGGCGAGAGAGGAAAAATACGGTGCTGTATTCGTGCCGTTTGCAAACTCAGCCGAAGCAAGCGTAGTTGACGGCATTGATGTATTTCCCGTTAAAAATATAGGCGAGGTGATTAATCATCTTAATTCAAAACAGCTTGTTGAGCCGTGTTACAGACCGCAAACGGCTGTTTCCACATATACAAATATGCTTGATTTTGCCGATGTAAAAGGGCAGGAGGACGCAAAAAGAGCGCTTGAAATTGCGGCGGCAGGCGGGCACAACTGCATTATGGCAGGGCCTCCCGGCACAGGAAAATCAATGCTTGCAAAAAGGCTTCCGTCCATTCTGCCTGAAATGACATTTGAAGAGGAACTTGAAACAACTAAAATCTATTCAATTGCAGGCGAACTCGGCGAGGGTGTTCAGCTTATCGCAAGCAGACCGTTTCGCAGTCCTCACCACACTATTTCAGCGCAGGGTCTTGCAGGCGGCGGACAGACGCCTAGACCGGGTGAAATCAGCCTTGCGCACAACGGCGTTTTGTTTATGGATGAGTTTCCCGAATTTGACCGCAGGGCAAAGGAAGCGCTTCGCCAGCCGCTTGAAGACGGAAAGATTACTATCGCAAGAAGCAGCGGCACAGTTTCTTATCCCTCAAACATTATGCTTGTTGCCGCAATGAACCCCTGTCCGTGCGGATATTCGGGGCATCCGACAAAGGAATGCACCTGCACAGAAGCGGCAAAAAAGCGTTACCGTGACAAAATCAGCGGGCCGCTTCTTGACAGAATTGATATACATATTGAGGTTGAGCCTGTTGATTATGATAAACTCTCTTCAAAGGAGCCTGAGGAGACATCGGCAGAGATAAGAAAGAGAGTGAACAGGGCAAGAGAAATACAGAGAAAACGATTTGAGGGTACGGGAATTACCTGCAACGCAAAAATGACGCCTGAAATGACGAAACGCTGTTGTGTTTTGACAGATGACGCCTCAGAACTTCTGCGCCTCAGCTTTGAAAGGCTTGGTCTTTCCGCAAGGGCGTATGATAAAATTCTGCGCATTGCAAGAACGATTGCAGACCTTGATGAGAGTGAAAATATAGAAATGAGCCATGTTGCGCAGGCTGTTCAGTACAGAAGTCTGGACAGAAAATACAGCCTTTGATATAATATACTTATACTCAGCGAAAGAGGTGTTGTTATGGATAAAATCGTTGAAAAAACAATGGAAAATTTGAGAAAAAACAATATGGCGGCTTATTATGTTGAAACAAAGGATGAAGTTGTGCCGCTCATCAAAAAGCTTGTGCCAGACGGCAGTACTGTTGCAAACGGCGGAAGCGAAACGCTCAAGGAAACAGGCGTTATGGAACTGCTTGAAAGCGGTTGCTATGATTTTGCGGATAGAAGAGGACTTGAGGGCGATGAAATAAGAAATTGCTATATTAAGGCTTTCGGTAGCGACGCATTTTTCTGTTCATCAAACGCCGTTACTCAAAACGGCGAGCTCTATAATGTGGACGGCAATTCAAACCGTGTTGCCTGCATTGTTTACGGGCCTAAAAAGGTTATTATGGTTGTGGGCGTTAATAAGATTGTTGAAAATCTTGACGCCGCAGTTAAAAGAGTTAAGGAACTTGCCGCACCGCCGAACACCAAAAGGCTTGACAGAAATACTCCGTGCGCTGTAACAGGCAAATGTATAAGCCTTGACAGGGACGGCGCCGAAATGTGCGACGGTTGCAGGAGCGATGAAAGAATATGCTGTAACTTCGTTGTTTCCTCTTATCAGCGCCATAAGGACAGAATAAATGTTATTATCGTAAATGAAAATTTAGGATACTGATTAAAAACGCAGAAAACATCCCCCGCCAAATAAAGCAGGGGATGTTTTTATGTTTTGATTATGCGCTGTAAGCTGTTACAGCGTTCTTTTTATTCCTAGAATTTCGGAAGCTTCCATAAGTCTGTCAATATCTGATTGCTCCTGTTTTCCGTCAGTATTCGGCGCAACATTGACAACGAGAACATTTTTCTGAGCGATAAGTTTTCTGTAATGCTCGGCAATAAATTCTGCCTCTATAAGCTTTTCCGAAGTGTATTTCGGGTCCCAAAACCAGTTTTTCATATTTCTTATGCATATTGTGGCTTCAAACGGCAGGTAATACATATTTGAATTTTTCTTGTACAGTTTCGGGTCGTCATCTCTTGTAAAATAAGGGTCAAACAGCCTGAAGTCGCTCGGAAAATACTTTATCGGCATACCCTCTTTATACTTCTCCGGCAAGTATTTTGAAGAGGTGCGCTTAAACATTTCGTTGCCGATAGTGGTGTTCACGGCACATACACAGCCTGGCTGTAAGGTGTGCACCAAATCGTAAAGTTTTTCTACATTCCAATTTTTCGCACGCTTATCCCAGCCACCGTCAAACCAAACCTCAACAATTTCACCATATCTGCCGTCAAGCAATTCGGTAAGCTGATTACACATATATTCAACATATTTTTTGTGGTTTTTATAACACTTTTCGTGTCTGTCCCACAGCGAATAATAAAGCCCCAGCTTTATCCCGTATTTTTTGCAGGCTTTCGCTGTTTCTAGTACCACATCCGTTTTGTTAGGAGAGTTTTTAACGCAGTAATCTGTGTATTTTGTATCCCAAAGACAGAAACCGTCATGGTGCTTTGTAATTAGGATAACATATGTCATCCCAGCCTCGTATGCGTTTTTTACCCAGCCGTCAGCGTCAATTTCTGTGGGATTATAACTGCTTACAGGCAGTTTTCCGTCAGACCATTCGGTGTCGTTAAATGTGTTTATTCCGAAATGAATGAACATCCCGTATTTTCTATCTATTTGTGCCTGTTGGTTTTCGTTCGGCACATTTTGCGGCTTTAATGTAATCATATTTTTCCCCTTAAAATCAAAAGTGATTTATCAGCTTAATTACATCATATTAATTTTTTTATGTCAATACCCGTTTAATCAAAAATAAAAGCCTGCTTGAAGCAGGCTTTTTTATAATAAGGATATTTTATTGTTCAGTTTCTGTTTCAACAGTGAAAACGCAAGCGGCTGAATTTGAAAAATACTTTTCAACTAATGGGGTAAGTGTGTCTCCGTCGCCGTAGTCGGGTGAAAGCATTTCTGTAATAGCCTCATTGAAGCTGTCTGCATAACCTGTAGCTTTGTCAAAAGCAAATCCGTAATTAACAGTTTTGAGCGATCCGTCAAGCATGTTGTATGAACTTGAAGCGGAATTTTTGTAAAGGTCAAAATCGTTTGCAATAACTGCTCCGATTTCGCCTGCCTCAAGTGCAGCGAAAGCCTCGTCAAGATTTGCATATGTATTTACGCCTGCAAGACGGTTTTTAATAGCTGTGTTTTCGTCAAGAGCCTGAGCCGCAAGGTCTGAAACAACGCCTGCCGTTACGCCGCTGAGGTCGTTGTATGATGTAATAGCGCTGTCCTTAACAACAGTAACTACTTTGTTGCTGATAATATCATCTGTCCAGTAGTAATCCTCGTTAACAGTGCCAACATCTTTCTGCATACCTCCGCAGAAAATATCGGCAACATAGTCGTTGCCCTCGCTGTCTGTGTATGCAACATCTTCGCCGAGAACATAACCCTCTTCAACCTGAACAAATTTATAGTTGTCATAGTCGCCCTTAACGGATTCAAAAATATTAGCCACTACTTCAACATCAAAGCCTGTAAGATTACCGTTTTCATCTGTGTAGATGAAAGGAGCATTTTCCTCTGTGTAAGCTACAAGCATTGTTTTATCTGTAATTTCGTCTGCTGTTTCACTTGATGCGCAGCCTGCAAAAAGAACTCCTACAAGAGCAACGCAAAGAATGATTGCAAGAACTTTTTTAAACGATTTCAATATTGTTTATCCCCCTAATTCAGCATTAACACTCTAATTTTAAAACATATTTATAATAAAGTCAATATAAAATAGCCTGTGCCGGTATTATTTGGTATTTGTGTTTTTCCTCAGTGATTGACAAACTCAATTATAAGTATTAAAATAATTTAATTAAAATTGAAATGTTTATAACGGGAGATGTTATGATGCTCACACTTGACAGAGTATATAAAGCGGCAAGAGTTTTGAAAGAGATAATCAGGGAAACCGATATGATTTTAGCCCCGAATATCAGAAAAGGAACAAATGTGTACCTTAAAACAGAGAATCTTCAGGTTACGGGTTCATTTAAGGTTAGGGGTGCTTATTTTAAAATCAGCCAGCTTTCAGACGAGGAAAAGAAAAAGGGCGTAATAGCTTGCTCAGCAGGTAACCACGCTCAGGGTGTTGCGCTTGCGGCAACAAAAAGCGGAATTAAAAGCCTTATCTGCCTTCCAGACGGCGCTCCCATATCAAAGGTGGAGGCTACAAAGCGTTTCGGCGCAGAAGTATGTATGGTAAAGGGCGTTTATGATGACGCTTATAATAAGGCAATACAGCTCAGAGATGAAAAAGGTTACTGTTTTATTCATCCGTTTGATGACCCCGATGTTATTGCAGGTCAGGGAACAATAGGTCTTGAGATTATGGAACAGCTTCCGAATGCCGATGTAGTTATCGTTCCCATCGGCGGCGGCGGTCTTATTTCAGGCGTTGCATATACAATTAAGCAGATTAACCCGAATTGCAAGGTTTACGGTGTTCAGGCGCAGGGTGCGCCGAGTATGGAGCACTCCATAAATGACGGAAAAATAGAAACGCTTGAAAAGGTTCAGACTATTGCAGACGGTATTGCGGTTAAAACTCCCGGCGACCTTACATATGAAATGGTTCAGAAATATGTGGATGGTATCGTTACCGTTTCTGATGACGAAATAGCCCTTGCAATCTTAACATTGCTTGAACAGCAGAAACTTATTGCAGAGGGTGCTGGCGCAGTTCCCGTTGCGGCTGTTCTTGCAGGCAAAATCCCCGATATTGACGGCAAAAATGTTTGTTGCCTTGTTTCAGGCGGTAATATTGATGTTACAATTCTTTCAAGAGTTATTGAAAGAGGTCTCAAAATGAGCGGCAGAACTGCTAATATTACAATAGCGCTTTCAGATAAGCCGGGTCAGCTTTCCGATGTTTCAAAGATTATCGCTCAGACGGGCGCAAATGTAACAAGTATTAATTATGACAGCACAGACCTTGATATGAATATTACAGACTGCTATCTCAGAATAGAGGTTGAAACAAGGGACTATGCTCATGTTGTTGCAATCAAGGATGCGCTTCGTGATGCAGGATTTGAAGTTTGCGACAGATAATATTATTTGATTTAAAATGATTTTGAAAGGATGATTATAATGGATTATGTTTCAACTAAAAATGCGCCCGATGCAATCGGACCTTACAGCCAGGCAGTAAAGGCGAACGGACTTCTTTTTACAAGCGGACAGATTGCAATCAACCCCGCAACAGGCGCAGTTGAGGCGCAGACAATTGAAGCACAGACAAAGCAGGTGTGCGAAAATCTTAAAGCTGTTTGTGAAGCAGCAGGCACAAGCCTTGATAAGGCTGTTAAAACAGTGTGCTTCCTTGCTGATATAAACGATTTTGCGGCTTTTAACGCTGTTTACGGCGAGTATTTCACATCAAAGCCCGCAAGAAGCTGCGTTGCTGTAAAGGATTTGCCGAAAGGCGTTCTCTGTGAAGTAGAAGTTATAGCAGAGTTATAATATGTAATTATAATAATAAATCACGGCAGGTTCATAGCGAATCTGCCGTTTCTTATTCTTCTATAAAAGAAAACACCCCGTGAAACGATTGATTTCACGGGGTGTTTCTGTATTATATTTTGAGAACTTTTAGTTAGTTATCAGTTGCCCTTTGATTCTATGAGGGTGCAGTCAACTTCAAATGTTTTTATCTGATTATTCTCAATTCTTGCGATAGTAAGCTTTAAGGTGTCTCCAGGTTTGCTGTCTGCAAGTTTTGAGGTCATAATATCGGTGTCGGTAAGTGTTTCGCCGTTTACCGCAACAATCATATCATATGCGCGAATATCCTTGTCCGCAAGGTCGGAATCAGATGAAACTTCGCTGATTACCATTGTGCCCTGTGCATTTTCATATCCGAGTTCTGAGAGCGCATTTAAGATAGCCTCTGAATTTGAGTAGTTGGTTATTGTATTGTAGGTGACGCCTATTTTTGCTCTTCCCTCAACATAGCCTACCTTAATAAGGCTGTTTGCGGTTTCAATAGCCGTGTTGCTGGGAACAGCAAATCCGATACCCTCATACTCTGTTGCCGCAATTTTTGAGGAGTTAACGCCTATAACCTGACCCTGCATATTAAAGAGTGCGCCGCCGCTGTTGCCGGGGTTGATTGCCGCATCAATCTGAATACACTCTGTATCATAACCGATTGAGGAAGAAATAGGTCTGTCAAGCGCTGAAACATATCCGCTTGTAACGCTGTTCATAAACTCAAGACCGCCGGGGCATCCGATTGCAACAACCTGTTCGCCTACAACCGTCTGGCTTGAATCTGCAAATTCTGCAATTTTAAGACCTGTTGCGTTTATTGAAAGAACGCCTATATCTGTCTGGCTGTCATAGCCTACCATTGTGGCTTCATATTCGTCGCCGTTCTCAAGTGTAACTGTGAAAGCAGAGCCGTCGCTTATTACATGTGCGCAGGTGAGAACATAAGTTTTTGAGCCGTCCTCAAGCATAAGGATACCTGAGCCTTCTCCGGAAATTGTTTTTCCGCTTGATGACTGCTGTTCAGAGCCGTATCCGTAGCCGTAAAAATCGCTGTATGCACTTGAATCCGCATATACTGTTATACCTACGCAAGAATCAATGCAGTTTTCGGCAATGCCTGCAACGGTGTAATTGCCCTCGCCGTCCTGTTTTGCAACTTCGCCCTGTTCCTGAGTCTGCGCCTGAGCTGATGATGAGCTTGTTGTGCTCTCTTTTTCTTTTGTTGAAGTTGTTGTTGAGAAAGAAACAACAAGTCCGATTATCGCAAGCACAGCGCATATTGCAACAACTATGCCTATTGTAGCAGCTGTTTTATTCTTTTTAGGCTTAATCGGATTGCCGAATTCGTCATACTGAACAGCCTTTTGCTTTTTATGCTTGCCGCCGTTATCGGGTGCGGCGCTTTGCTTAGGAGCGCTGTAATAATTAGTTGCATTTGGGTTTGAATTACCCGCTCCCGTATAGGAATAATGATATGTTGAGCCGTTTTGGTCAGGTTCGCCGCTCGGCTCGTTATTTGTTGTTTGTTTATTGAAATCGTTTTCGTAATCGTTGTTCATAATTATCTTGTCTCCTTAATATAAACGGGGCTGTATTGCTTCGGCAGTGTAAATGAAAATTCAGCGGTGTCCTCGCTTTCGCTCTTAGCTGTTACTCTGCCTGAGTGCATTTCAATCATAAGCTTAACAAGATACAGACCGAGCCCTGCGCCTTTTGAATCGAGACTTCTGCTCTTATCCGCCTTATAAAATCTTTCAAAAACTCTTGAAAGATCCTCAGCGTTTATACCGGTTCCGCTGTTTTTGATGCTAAGCTCTATTTGAGTGCCCGTGTCTTTAAGTCTAACTTCAATGTATCCGCCGTCGTTTGTAAATTTAACGGCGTTGTCAACAAGGTTGTAGATACACTGATAAATCATATCGGGGTCCGCAACAATATATGTGGGTACAAGCTTATCAAGTCCCCGTATGTCTATATGCTTGTTCTCTATTTTCTGCTCAAATGTCAGAAGAATTTGAATAATCTGGTCTGATATATCGTATTTTGACGGTTTCATTTCAAGGTCGCCGCTTTCGATTTTACTCATATTGAGCATTGAAACAACAAGCCTTGAAAGCCTCTGCACTTCTGTGCTGACTATTTTAAGGTAATAATCCTGCTTTTCTTTCGGTATAGTGCCGTCAAGAATACCGTCGATAAATCCTGCAATAGATGTCATCGGTGTTTTAAGCTCGTGGGAAACATTTGAAACAAAGCTTCTTCTCGAGCCTTCAAGCACATCAAGCGCATCCGCCATATCGTTAAAGGCGTTTCCGAGGTCCGCCATTTCGTCCTCGCCTTCAATTTTAACTCTGCACGAAAAATCGCCTACTGCAAACTGCTTTGCTGCCTTGCTCATTTGCTGAAGCGGAGTAACCATTCTTTTCGTTAAATAGTATATACAGAGAAACGCAAAAATTAAGCAGATAAATGCGGAGATGGAAAATAATCGGAATACTGTAACAGAAAGGCTCGGCATACCTGAATTAGAAATGGCAAAAACCGTTCCTATAATTTCTCCGTTAGAATAAACGGGTCTGCCCACAACAAAACACGAAGTGCCTGAAACAACAGTTTTTTCAACAATTTCTCCCTGCTGATAAACTGCGGAAAGAATATTGCTGCTCATAACTATTTTGCCGTGGGTGCTGCAGCTCGGAAAATAACCGAGCACCGAACCGCCGTTTGTCATATCCCTGCAAAGAATAATGTTTCCGCCTGTGTCGCACACAAAAATATCTGCGTCTATTGACTGTGAAACGGTGGCGAGCGTTTGGCACAAAAGCGCTTTTTCTATAGAATAGCGTGAGTTCATCTCCTGCGTTTCGAGAGTGCCCTCAACAGTGTTCGCTATTGAATACACATTCTGCTTTAACAGCGTTGTGCGCTCGTTTATCGTGTAGTTATTCACAAGCAGAGTGAGCGTTGAGCCGAGAACAAGCAGCACTGTGAGCAGTATTGCCGCAAAGGTCAGAAAGTATTTTGTGAAAATATTCGGTTTTATATGCAAAAGCTCTGTCACTTTTATGAGCGCTTTTTCAAACTTATTTCCGATGTTTATTTTACCCGCCATACTTACAAATCCTTATCGGTTTTAACTTCCTCGTTTTAAAATTTATTCTTTAGTTTCAAATTTATAACCTACGCCCCAAACGGTTTTGAGCGACCATTTGTCTGAAACGCCCTCAAGCTTTTCACGAAGTCTTTTAACATGAACATCAACCGTTCTTGAGTCGCCGTAGTAATCAAATCCCCATACCTCGTCAAGAAGCTGGTCTCTTGTGTAAACTCTGTTGGGGTTTGAAGCAAAATGATAAATGAGTTCAAGTTCTTTCGGCGGTGTATCAACAACAACGCCGTTAACTTTCATCTCGTAGTTTTCAATATTGATTTCAAGTTTGTCGTAAACAACAACTTTCTTTTCCTGAGGCGCATTTTCATTTTCTGATTTTGCGCGGCGAAGAACGGCTTTGATTCTCGCCATAACCTCTTTTGCGTCAAACGGCTTTGTTACATAGTCGTCCGCTCCGAGTTCAAGACCGAGCACCTTGTCGAATGTTTCGCCTTTTGCTGTCAGCATGATAATCGGCACGGAAGAGGTTTTTCTGATTTCTCTGCAAACCTGCCAGCCGTCCATTTTAGGCAGCATAATGTCAAGCAAAACAAGATCGGGCTCTTTTGCCTTGAAAGTGTCAACAGCGGCCTGACCGTCATTGGCAACGAAAACGGTGTGACCCTCGTTTTCAAGATAAAGCTTAAGAAGCTCGCAGATGTTTAAATCGTCATCAACAACAAGAATTTTATTGCTCATAGTGGTTCTCCTTTCTTATGGGGAAATATTAACATTTGTTTTTGTTCATAATTTTATTTTTGCGTTAACAATTAGTGAAATTTGTAAAGAAATTATAAACAAGATATTGACTTTTTTACCATTCTTTTCCACGCTTTTCTGCGCTTTCAACAAAGTCAATAAACTGCCTTGCGCAGCGTGGAGAGCGGCCGCCCTTGCGTGAAGCCCATTGTTCCGCAACAAGGAAAAGTCTGTCTTTGTCAACATCAAGCTTTCTGTCCTGCGCAATTTTCTCAACAATATCAAGATAAGCCTTTTTGTCGGGGTTAACAAAGGTGATTGAAAGACCGAATCTGTCTGAAAGGCTCAGCTGTTCCTGCATAATGTCGTTTCTGTTTATATCGTTGTCACGGTCTGAAAAGCTCTCTTTAATAAGATGACGCCTGTTTGATGTTGCATAAATAAGCGTATTGTGCTTTCTGCCTGAGAGGCTGCCCTCAAGCGCGGCTTTAAGTTCGCCGAACGAATCGTCGTGCGAATCAAAGCACAGGTCGTCTATAAAGATGATGAATTTCATCGGTATTTCTGCAAGTATTTCTCTGATAAGAGTGAGGTCGGGAATATCACTCTTTGAAATCTCAATCATACGAAGTCCGTCTTTTGCATATGCGTTGAGAACGGCGTGAACTGTGGAGCTTTTTCCTGTACCTCTGTCGCCGTAAAGGAGCACATTGTTTGACGGATAACCGTTTACGAAACTCTCTGTGTTATCAATAACCTGCTTTCTCTGAAGTTCGTAGTTTTTCAAATCTGAAAGCAAAATCGGGTCTGTTCCCGAAAGAGGGAATAAATTGTGGTTGCGCCAAGTGAACGCCGTGTATTTTGAATACATACCGTAGCCGTTTTTCTTGTGGTATTCGATAAGGGCAGGTATACATTCTCCCCAGTTTTCTTCAAGGGGCGCAACGCCTTTTCCTGTTTCCCAGGCGGGCAGGGTTTTGAGTACATTCTGCAAATCTCCGCTTCCAACGGACATATAAATATCCTCGGGTCTTATGTTTGCAATAGCCTCCAGTTTCTGCAAGTCGCTTTTAACGCCCTCTAATACAGACGGCGCAAGCTTGTCCGCATCTGAGCTTGCCGCCGCTTTTGTGAACGGGTTATCATCTTTGAGTATGATTTTAGAAATATACTCTTTAAGTGATTTGCGCTTTGTAACCTGCCTGAAAAATTCACTCTGCTTTTCAAGTACCTTTTCGGAATTTATGCTTTGAAGCAGGTCAAGAAGGGAGGCGATAACCTCGTCTTTTTTAAGGTCGTAAACGCAAAGCGCCTCTATATAAAATCTAAGTTCCTGTGCTTTATTCATTTTATCTTGTCACTCTTTTCATTAAATATGTTCTAAATCTTTTATTTAATGTTATATTACTACTTATACGCTCATTTTACAAGTAATAATCGGCAAAAAGCCTTGACGAATTAAATGCGAAGTACTATAATAAAAATCGCTAACACATATGCACTTCAACAGATGTGCTAACAAATGTTTAAAGAATTATATGGAGGAAAACATTATGTCACAGGCAAGAATTTTTTATCAGTCAGACTGTAATCTCGACTATCTTTCAGGTAAAACCATTGCCATTATCGGCTACGGCTCACAGGGTCATGCTCATGCTCTTAACTTGAAAGAATCAGGCTGCAATGTTATCGTCGGCCTGTACGAAGGTAGCAAATCATGGAAAAAGGCAGAAGCTCAGGGCTTTGAGGTTTACACAACCGCAGAAGCTTCAAAGAAAGCAGACATTATTATGTTCCTTATCAACGATGAGCTTCAGGCAGATGTTTATAAAAGCGAAATCGAGCCCAACCTTGAAGAAGGCAATATGCTCATGTTCGCACACGGCTTCAACATTCACTTCGGCTGCATTAAGCCCCCCAAGTTTGTTGATGTTGCAATGATCGCTCCCAAGGCTCCCGGCCACACTGTTCGCAGTGAGTATCAGGCAGGCAAGGGCACACCGTGTCTTGTTGCTGTTGAGCAGGATGCAAGCGGCCACGCTCTTGATATCGCTCTTGCTTACGCTCTCGGTATCGGCGGCGCTCGTGCAGGTGTTCTTGAAACAACATTCAGAACAGAAACAGAAACAGACCTCTTCGGTGAGCAGGCAGTTCTTTGCGGCGGCGTTTGCGCACTTATGCAGGCTGGTTTTGAAACTCTTTGCGAAGCTGGTTATGACCCCAGAAACGCTTACTTTGAGTGCATTCACGAGATGAAGCTTATCGTAGACCTTATCTATCAGTCAGGTTTCGCAGGAATGAGATATTCAATTTCAAATACTGCTGAATACGGCGACTACATCACAGGTCCTAAGATCATCACAGAAGATACTAAGAAAGCTATGAAGCAGATTCTTTCCGACATTCAGGACGGTACATTTGCTAAAGAGTTCCTTCTTGATATGAGCCCTGCAGGTCGTCAGGTTCACTTCAAGGCTATGAGAAAGCTTGCTTCTGAGCATCCGTCAGAAAAGGTTGGCGAAGAAGTTCGTAAGCTTTACAGCTGGAACAACGAAGATGACAAACTCATCAACAACTAATTTTAAATACATAATCAAAACGGATACGGTTTTACCGTATCCGTTTTTTTATTACAGTTATTGAATTATTGTGAAATTGGATATTATATACATTTTTATATAATACCGATTTGATTTTCTCAAATTGCGCTTCGTTAACTTTTCCGCCGAGGGTCATTATTTTAAGCGGCATTGAATTTTTGCCTTTGGATAGCGCAGGCTGGATATAATGATAATCATTAAGGAAGAAACCGTGCCGCTCGTAAAAGCCTATTCTGCGGCGTGTTATCTCACTTTTAGGCGGTTCCACTTCAAGGCATACGGGGCAGGCGAGAGCCTTACAAAGTTCATCGAGCATTTTTCCGCCTATACCGCCGTTACGAGCGTGTTCTGAAACGGCAAAGTTTTCAAGATAAGCAAAATCGTCAAACTGCCACATCGCAATGAAGCCCACAATTTTTTCGTTATTATCTTTTTCGGTAAGTCCGTAAACACGGTATTCTTTTTTATCAAAAAGCGCTTTTTGCTCCGCTTCGTTTCTGTATTCGTCAGTGGGGAAGCTTTGCTCCATTAATTCAAACACCGCATCTGCATAATTTTTGTCAAGTTCTTTAAGCATAGTATTAACTCCGATTAAAAGTAAAAATATTAAAATTAAAGGGGAGGCGCAGGATATTCGTGCGTTTCCCCTTTGCTATGTCTAATTATTTATTGCTTATTCTGTAAACACGGCAGCCGTGCTTCTGAAGTGAAGCAGAGATTGTTTTTGTGTTAAATCTCTCGTCGCTCCAAAGCTCGTGAACACGGTAAGAATCAGCCGCAGGAGCAAATTCAAGATATTCGTCAGTAATAATGTCGCCGATGTTGAGTGATATGCCCTTAACTCTTGATGAGGGATTATAAAGACAAAGAGCAATATCACCGTTTGAAAGCGGTCTTGCAAGAATATCTATTCCGCTAATCTTCTTTATCCTTTTAGCAGGCTTGCCAAGTGTGTCCTGGTCAATAGCAATAAGGTTTCTGTTAGTTACTATTTTAAGAACAGGGCTGTCTGCGTTCGGTTCGCCGTCGCTTCCGATAAGAAGTCTTATATCGTTTCCAAGAACAAGCGGTGCAGCCATCATACACCAAAGGCTGAAATGTGTTCTGTTTTCCTCGTCAGTGAGTTTTCCGTTTCCAACCTCAAGCATATCGGGGTCGTTCCAAGCGCCCGGTCCTGCGTATTTATAAAGACCTATATTTCTTGAATAAATAAGGTGTATGCTGGGCCATTTTGCGAAAATATCGTGTGTTGTGCGCCACATATTTCCTGCTTTTGCGCCCCAATGCCACGGAAACGCTGTTCCCCATTCGCATATTGAATAGATAATCGGTTTTTCAGGCATTCCCTTTTCAAGAGCAGTCTGCTTAGCAGCATCCTTGAGCGCCTTGCCCATTCTGCTGTACTGAATAAATGAGCTGTCCGCCATTGTAACAACGGGGTTTTTGAGCACGATTTCGTTTTCGCCGTCTTTAAGTCTTACTGAAAGCTGTGTTCTGCCTGTTGGGCTGAATGCGTTTGCCTTGGGGAAGAATACTTCATAAAGTTCGCCGTTAACGATTACCTGAAGATATTTTTCGTGCCTTGAAAACTGCTTGTAAACAAGCAATGTGAGAGTGTAGTTTCCTGCCGAATTTACAACGGGGCGGAATGTTGCCGTGCCTGCCGCATGGTTGAGCATTCCGATTGCTTTTCCGCTCGGAAGTTTTTTTACATTGAATACTTTTGCCTTGCCTGAAAGCTTAGCGTCTGAAGCATAAAGCTTTACCTCTGCCTTGTTGCCGAGGGTGTTGAGTTTAATTCCCTCAATCATCGGAGCTTCGCCGCTGATATTTTTATGGTGGCAGAAATCGTATTTGAAAAATTCACAGCCCCATTCCGCAACTGTTTTTGCGTCAAGCACTTCTGTGCCGAGGCTGGCGGGCAGGTCCTCACAGGTGAGTGTTCCGTTTGAAGAGTAAAGGCCCACTTTCATTCCAAGCTGATTAATCTGTGAAATGAGGTGTGATATTCCTGATGGGAATTTTTCAAGGTCGCCCTGAAGTCTGCCGTTTTTGTCTCTCATAGAGGACTGCCAGCAGTCGTCAAGATTTATGTATTTGTAACCTGCGTCATAAAGACCTGTTTTTCTCATTGCAACTGCGGTGCTCAAAATAATTTCTTCGCTGATATTCTGTCTGAAAGTGTTCCAGCTGCTCCAGCCCATTGGGGGAGTAGCCGCCGCTCCGCTTGCATAGGGGGGCATGGACTCAATATCCATAGTAACCTTTGTGGGTTTTATGATTTTTTTAAGTGCGCACACAGGGCATTTGCCGCTTTTGATATAAGAAACAAACCAAGCGATGAATGCGCACACAAGAATTAATAATATAACAATAAGTGCTATGAGAAATTTCATATTAAACCTATCTCCTTGAAGTAATCATATTCTTGAAGAGCCTTGTCCCTAACTGCGGAATCTCCGATGTCTTTTACTTTGGCCATCATATTTTTACGCATATTTTTGTGTTTTAGATTGTAAAACAGTCTGTAAATCCACGCGATAGGGGTTAAATACGGTCTATTATCAATAAATTTTATATAAGGAAGAGTTCTCATTTTTTTATACGAAGGGAAAAGCAGATGAAATCTTTGAGAAAAGCTTTTTCCAAAGTGCCCGTTTTCCATATTGTTTCTTTCAATCAAAACGGCGCTCATTCCTTTGTCAGAATTGCCGAAAACTCCGTTATTTGCAATTAAATCTTCTGTTTTAGAAGTGTCATATCCATAATCTGTCCCGAAGCCGTACCATCTTTTGCAAACAGTTAACAATTCTTTTGCAAAGCGTCCGAGTCCTGCTGTTTCAAGATTTGAAATCACACAGGAGCAATCTATATTGTAAGATTTTAGCATAACGGCAAGGTCAAGAATATGTTTTGTTCCTGCACCGTAAGAAGTAAAATGGCTTGCGGCATGAGCAATCAGATATTCAAAATGGAGCTGAGAGGGAAGAGCGCCCTCGTATCCGCTGTATTCGGCGTCGTTAATTGCGTTTTCGAAATATTTGTTTATTTCGTCCGTTGCTCCTGCTTTCCCGTTTAGCATATTTGTGTGAATTTCAAACAAAACGCCGTTTTTCTTATAATCCCATACGGGTCCATTTGAGTTCTTGCAGGTGTAGCCGTTGCTTTCAAGAAGCTTTTTTACCCTATCTCTGTTTTCAAGGTCTATCAGAATGTCTATATCGCCCATAATACGGCTTTCCGGAATCGGATACAAAAACCTAAGCACAGCACCTTTAAACGGCACAAATCGAATTTCAGAGCGTGTGAGAAGCGATTTAAGCTCATCAAAGGTTTGCATCTGTGAATTGTTTATAAAAACTGTATCCAAGAAACGATTTTCATATCTGCGCAATTTTTGCGATAACTCTGCATCATTTTTAGCGCCGTTTTTCAAAGCGCAGTACGCAATTACGAAAAGATTGTGAGTTACCGCCGTTTTCATAAGAGATTCAATATCAACATTGCTGTTATATTCGCAGCTGCGACCGTTTATGAAATCAGAAGTCAGGGAAATCAGAAATCTCTGTTCATCGTTCATCACGGAGAAATCCTTTCACTGCCTGTAATCCGTTAAACAGGCAAAAAGTTATATATAGTTGTTTTCGTTGAGGAAGTTGTGTGCGGCTTCGATTATGCTTTTGTCATTCTCAAATTTGAGAATGCTTAAAGCCCTGTCGTAAGTCAGCCATATATAGTCCTCAATTTCCTCAGGCTGTATAGAGGTAGAGGTGTCCGTAGTAGTGCCGACGAATATGGAAACCTGTTTTTCTATCTTGTTTTGAATTTTATACTTTGAAACACTTTCAAAGCCGTCAAGAATTTTAACATGGATTCCTGTTTCTTCAAGCACCTCACGGCGAGCAGTTTCTTTCTTTGTTTCGCCGGGCTCAATGTGCCCTTTAGGAAAGCCCCAGTGAGCGGAGCGTTTGTTTTTTATAAGCAGATAGCGCACTTCGCCTTTAATATCTCTGTATACAACAGCGCCGCAGCTGCTTTCATAAAGACATTCAAGCTTGTACTGAGGAAAATCCTTTTCAACATCAATGTGTTTAATAATATCGTTAACAATAAAGCGGGTGCTTTTGGGAGCAACAATAATTATTTGTTTTCCTCCTGCTTTCGGATTAAGCACGGCTATAACCCTGCCGTCAAAATTACGAACGGGATGGTCTATCCCCATAATAAAAGCATTTAAATCTTCGTAGTCATATACGCTTCCGTAATTGAGAGGGTAGGTATAGCCCGTACTGTCATCAACCGAGCCTATAGGCTTAACCACCTTGACTCTGACATATTTGCCGAGCATTTTTTCACCACCGAGTAATAAGATACAATATAGATTATTATACTAAAAAAGCCAGAAATATACAAGTATTATTTAACATCGGAAATCCCGGAAGCGGTTATATTTAAAAGCGCAAACAGTGAAATTGAATAATACACAAAAAATAAGGGGCGTCTCACTAAGAGACGCCCCTCTCGGGTTTTGCTTATTAACTTAAATCAATTAATGATTAAGCAAGAGTCTGAAGCAATCCGCAAAGTTCTGAAATAACTTCGTCAGTATCGCCTGCAAGCATTCCGAGTACCTGATCGATAACGCCTGAAATGCTGTCGTCTGCACCGCCGATCAAGCCGCCGATGAGTGAGCTGATTACTGAGTAGTTATCCTTGTAGTTTATAGTTTCAATGAGATAACGAAGAACTGCAATAAGAACTTCATTCGGGTCAGACTTAACATAAACTCTTGCGCCGAATGTTGAAGCCTGAGAAGCTTCGTTTGTGATTACTTCACCGTGTGAAGCAAGCTGATACCAGTCGATAGGCATAAGCTCAATGCCGAGCGGCTTGCCATCTATCTTGATAAGACCGAGAACAGTGTTAAGAAGACTAACAATGTTTTCAGAACCGATGAGAGGTTTGAGTGAGCCTGCAAGGTCATAAATATCGAACTTATAACCACTGCCTACAAGACCAAGCTTGCTGAGTTCTTTTTCGATGTCGAGGCCAACAGCGTTAAGAATATCGTTTACATCTGCTACCGGGCTTACTGCGTCAAGCAGTGCGTTGATAGGTGTAAGAAGATTTTCAATAAGCTGAAGAAGTCCGTCGTTAGCGAAGAAGAGTGCAAGGTTCGGAAGCATATCTGCAAGTGTCTGGATAGGAGCATTGAGAATGTCTTCTACCTTGTCAAGAAGAGGATTGAGGATGTCAAGAAGAATAGCATCGTATTCCTTAGACATATCCTGTCTGTACTGATACTGAGTCTTTATGTTGTAAAGACCGAATGCTTCCATAAGCGGAACGATTGCTGATGTGTAACCGTCTGAGCCAGGAAGATAGATAAGGTTGAACAATCCGAGTGAGCCGTCGTTAAGAAGAACATCAAGTACGCCGTAAATCGGACGAAGAACTGCGCAAAGAGCATGAACGAAGCTGTCTCTGTCTGTTACGCCCCATGAAAGTTTAGAAGCGTCAACCTTGCTCCATGAGCCTGCGTTCTTAATAACTTTTGCTACGCTCTCATAAGTCTTGCCGTATTCTTTATCAACAAGGAGATTTGCAACATTTGTAGTTGTAAAGTCAATACCTGTCTTAGCAAGGAGAGTTGTAAGGCTCATTGAGCCAACCTTTACCTTTTCAACAGCGCCATAAAGACCTGTTGCAAGAGATGTGATGATGTCATCTTTATAGATGAGGTTTGCAACTGTAGCGTTAAGTCCGCCGGTAACAAGGCCGCCTACGAGACCGTCAAGCATCGGGGCAATGTTCTTAAGGAATTCAATGTCTACTGTTGAGGGATAAGAGAATTCGTAATCTTTGTACTGGAATCCTCTGTAATCGAAGAATGTGTTTGTCGGGTCGCCGCAAAGGAGATAGAACACTGCAAGAACAATGTCGTCATCGTTTGCTGTTGCGATCTGTGCGAATACGCTGTCAAGAATGTTAACTATTGTCTTGTTTGAAGAAATCTTTTCAATGCCAAGAAGAAGTTTGCTGATTGAAGCAGCGTTGTCAATAAGAGCGCGTTCAATGTAACGAAGAACAGTTACAAGAACCTGACCCTGGTTAGCTGTGATCTGTTTTGTTGTGCCGCCTGCAGCGCTTGAAACAGTATTGAGTGTTCCGAGACTAGCAAGTTTGCCCCAATCAATGTCTTTAAGAGTAATGTTGATGCCATTGTTCTTAAGAAGGGCATTAACAATCGGAATTACGAATTCCTGAATGTTGCAGCTGTTAAGATCTGTAAGTTTAAGATTTAATCCGCTGATGTTTGCGCCAAGCTCATCGTTGATAAGGTCTTCAACGATACCTGCAAGAGACTTGCCTGCGATGCTGCTGATAAGCTGATCAACATCAAGTCCGTTCTTATCCATAACTGTGATAATCTGAGTGAGCGGAGCAAGAAGGTTGTTGAGAAGCTGACCAATACCATTGTTGTCAATGAAGTAAGCAACATTCGGAAGTACTGCAGAAAGAGTATCGAACGGAGCCTCAAGAACATCATTTACAAAGCCCATAATCGGGTTGAGGATGTTGATAAGGAGGTTATCCTTTGCGTTGCGATAATCCTTAATGTACTCATCATAAGTCTTGATGTCGTCGCACATAAATGCCTCAAGAAGAGGAATGATTGCGCTTTCATAGCCGTTTCTGCCTGTGATAGCAAGACCGCTGAGTTCATTGATAATCGGAACAAGATTTACAACGATTGTGTTAGTCTTGGAGCCTTCAGCTGTGCTGTTGATTATTACTGTAAGTTTAGAATTCTTGATTTCAAGAGTTACACCGTCTGCAAGGTTTACAGAGATGTTCAAATCTTTAAGTACGCCTGCAACGAGTTCAGCAAAGTTAACTTCGCCGCCTGCAAGGAATCCTGCAAGAACATCATTTACAGGTCTGCAAAGTGCTACAAGAGCATTTACAAAGCCCTGCTGAGCTTTTGCGGAGCCGTCTGTGAAGCCCCAGTTTACATTTTTAACATTCTTCCAGCTTGAAGCCTTGCTGAGTGTGCTTGCTGCTGATGAGAATGTTGTGCCGTAGCTTGAATCTGTAAGATATGCTGCAAACTGTTTCGGTGAGAATGAGAAGTTGCCGTTTGCTTTTTCTTCAATAGCACCGTAAACGCCTGTTGCAATCTTTGTGATGTTTTCGTTGGTGAAGAGAAGTCCTGAAACAAGTTCGGGAAGGCTGCCCTGATCAACTACATCGAAGCTCTGGAGAAGCGGGAAGAGGTTCTTAACAAGCTCGTCAAGGCTGTCAACAGCGTCATCTGCTTCTTCAGCTGTGATTCCCTTAGGATAAGAGAATGTGTTTGTTTCTTTTGCTGCGTATTTTGAGAATGTCCAGTAAATCTCTGTCGGATCCTGAGTTGAATTGATTATCTCTTTAAGCATATAGAATACCTTAACAGCATCAAGCTTGCCGAGCATCTCAACAAGAGAACCAACATCTACACCTGAGATGAGAGAAAGGATGGACTGAAGTGTTGTATTGTTTGTAAGAACATCAAGTGCTACTGTGTAAAGAGCAATAAGTAATGTTCCGTTGTCAAATGATGCTAATGTGGGAAGAAGACTTCCGATTCCTGAAATTTCAAGATCTGTGCCTGCTATCATGTTGATGATGCCGATGATAATGTCTTTTTCAGGAATTACTGCAGATATTGAAGTATCAATTGTATCAACAAATCCGAGAACAGTATCAGCAAGTGAAGGTGAAAGTTTACCAACTACTATGCTGAGTCCTTCAATTTCGTTGTAAAGCGGCTCAAGAGCGTTATCAAGGATAGTTTTAATTGAACTATCAGAAACAACTATTGCTAAGCCCTTAACGATACCGAGGATTGAAGAAAGAGGAGCGTCAAGGAATCTGTTGAGAAGCTTTGAAACTGTGTCGATAACTGCAAATACAGCTTCATTTCCTGTTGCGTCTGCGGGGATTGAATCAATGTAATCCTTTACACCCATCTTATCGCAAAGAGGAGAAAGAACTTCCATTAATACATTGTTGTAATAACCTGTTGATGAAAGAAGTGTGCCTGCGATTGCCGGAATGATACCGAGTGAAGCAATAAGGTCTTCATAGAATACTTCCTTATCGCCGTTCTTGAGATTGTCATAGCCGAGGTCTGTTGCGTACTTTGTACCTGCAACATCAGCCCATGTCAACTCAGAAACGATATCCTGGTCAATAACCAAATCGCCGTCAGCGTTCTTTGAACGGATTGCGATTGCACCGGGTGAAATTACGCCCTTGATTGCGCTGTTGATAAGTTTATTATCATCGCCCTTGATTACATCAGTAAGAGCAGTATCAACAATCTTTTCAAGAAGTGCGTATGTCTGTGTAACAAGTGTTGAAAGGTTTTCTTTTGAATAAACCTTGTCTGCGTCAACGCTGCCGTCGGAGTTAGCGTTTTGGCCGTCCTCTGTTGTGCTTGCTGCGTTGATTACTCTGAGATACTCAATAACGAGATCCAAAATTTCATTTGCAGTTTCAGTTCCGAAATAGTTTGTAAGGAATGTAACTACAGCTGAAAGAATACCGTCAACTTCATCAACGGAATATCCGTCAACAAGAATATTTGAAAGGAGAGTTGAAAGAAGCGAGTCAACTGAATCTATAAGTTCCTGTGCTACTTTAATGTTTTCTGTTTTAGCAAGTTCTCCAAGGTCTGTGATGATTTGATTAATATCGTAACCAATTTGGATTGAAGATCCGCTCTGGCTGTCATCAGTTACAACGGGAGAATTGCCTGAAGTAGTGTCAACTCCTGCGTCTCCGTCAGCAGATTTGTTAGCTTCAATAATATTTGTAACAAATTCGATAATAGGTTTGATATTTGAAAGAAGGAAGTATGCATTGAGAGTGCTGAGACCTACATAGCCGTTTTCCTGTTCTTCAAATGTGAATGAGTTCGGATGATCTCTTGTAACAAGGAAGAATCCGTTGAATATATCTGTTAATACACTGTTTTCGCCGAATATATCAACAGAATTGAGAAGTGATGCAACAATCGGAAGATTGCCTGTAATATCATTGTCAGGATCTGCAACAACACTGTTGAGCAAATCAGTGATTGAGTTGAACCAGTTGTTGATGAATATGTCAACAAATGTTCCCATAATATCTTCAGCAGAAGCGCTGTCAGCTGCAAGCTGCTTGAAGTTCTGAAGAGCTACATTATATCTAATGCCTGCATCGTCAACATCGAATGTGCCGAAATACCAGTCTGAATCTACATTGTAGAGATCAAGGAACTTCTGACCGATGTCATTGATAAGAGAAGGAAGTGAAACAAATATGTTATTTATACCTTTATTAATGGTGCAAAGTTTACCACCGTACATTGTTTCACCCTTAATGTCATTGCCGTGTTCTGCAACATAGGTGTCAATAACATCCTGTGCGATAAGAGCAAGGTTTGAAACAAGTTCTTTTACTTCAGCGCCTTCAAGGTCAGCGATTGAAGCTCCGGCAAGTGCCTTATCAACAAGGTAAATATTAAGAATAACGGGGATGTTGCCTGTTGCTTTACCGTCGTTATCATATTTTGTTCCGTTTGCGCCAGTTGTTGTTTCGCCGTATTCAACGAATACAACTTCACCTGTTTCTTCGTCAACGGTTTCTTTAACATTATAATAGGTATATGTATAATCGTTATCGCCGTTGAGCCAGTGAAGAAGTGTGGGAAGAACTTTGTTAAGATCCCAACGAAGTGACTTGATACCTACAGGGCTTCCTGCTGACTGTAAGTTATCACTGAATCCGGGGATAAGATTGAGTGCCCAGTCAATGATAGTCTGTGTATCGTTATAATAAGCATCGCCTTCACCGTTGAAGAGAAGAGGAATGAGAAGTTCGTCAACTGCAACAATAAGAATCGGCATTAATTCAAAGATTGTTTCAACAGGGGCTTCAGCTATTCTCTTATAAATATCTTTAAGAGCGCTGTACAAGTCGATCTTTGTTTCAAGAAGTGTATCAAGTATACCTGAAACAGCCTCGCCTATTTGAGTGTCGGGATCAAGGAAGTCGTTTATATAACCATTAATAAGCTGGTTTACGATTTCGATGAAGCTGTCTGAGTTGAAGATATCAGCGTTTGTTTCAGCAAGCTGATCCCAACTATACGGATTGCCGAGCTGTTTGCTCAAAGCTCCATTATAATAGATGAAATCATCTATGTATTCGTCGCCTTCACCATAAATCAGATTAAAGGTCCACTTTGAACTGCCTGAACCACTGTCAGTAGTTGAGCTGTTGTAGAAGTTAACCCAAATCTGATATGAGTAGAAATAGGGTTTTACATCGTCAACAAAAGCCTGAAGTGCGGGAGTTAATTCGCCGCCGTCCCAAGCAAGGAGCTCATCGCGGAAAGTGGTGTAGTTTTTATTGATGTAAGAGTTATTAAGCCAAGAAGCGTTGTTCTTTGAGAAATAAACATAGAAAGAAATTATAGGATCGATTACAGTGTCTGTTAAGATTGTGCCTACATCAAGTGTGGTACCACTGTAGTCAACACCGTTTTGGAATTCAGCCAAAGTGGGTTTTGTATCTCTTTCCTTGTTTGCCTCTTTACTCTTGGTGATCTGGTTCATTCTGTTTCTTATAGCAAGAAGATCTTCAGATGTAACAGAAAATTCATTAGCAGCCTGATCAACAGCTTCATAGCTGTCATAATACTTTGTATTTACAAGAATTGTAGATACAGCGTCTTTATAATACTGCTCTGTTACATTTTTACCTGAAACAGAAGTAACATTTGAGAAATCAGCACCGAACATTGGCCAAATCAAGCATTCCAATTCATCGCATTTTTCAAGATTGGGGAACATTGATGCAAATGAATCCATTATGTAGTCTACAGTATAATATCCTTCACAAACATCAAGAATTGATTGATTCGGCTGAATTGTGAGTTCAACACCATTCATTGAGGTTTTAAATGTGTATGGATTTCCTCTTGATACAAAAAGAGCATACATATTTGCATAGCTTGAACTACCAAGCATGGTGATAGTGAAGTTAAAATAGTAGTAAATAGCTTGTGCAAGTGTAAGGGTCTCGTCATCACCGATGAAATTACCGAAACGAGCATAAGAACTTACATATTCGATAAATGGAGTGAAATCAACTGTTTTCTCACTAAGACCGTCTTTGTATACGATAACATTGGGAATGTCACCGATTCTGATATTGGTTTCACTGGGGTTAACATTTCCGTCTTGAGTAACAAGGGTAATGTCACCGTCACAGATTACCTTATCAATAAAGTTACGGCTGGCAACGAAAGCGGTTTCATTCATACCTGCAGTTTTGAACTGCTCAATGGCATTTTTATACGCTTCGCTTGAATAATCGTTATAAATAATGCGTTCTTTACCGCCGGCTGTCATACTTGCTGTGTAAGCAGAACCTATGATATTCTGAATAACTGTTATAGACTCGTTGATCGCTGCTTGGTTAGCACTACGAGTGTTTTCATAAAGTTCAAACATAGGAGTAAGAGTTTCGTAAATTGTATTTGCGAACTCTTTAACCGTAGCGTTTGAGTTCTTTAAATTGTCTTTACAGAACTGATAAAGGGACCAGAAGTCCATGACTGCACCGTCATCATCCAAATATGAATAGTGAAGTCTGTCCATCGCCGTGTATGAGCCGATAATCGCTTCGGGATCTCCCGAACCGCCAATTAGCTTCAAAAGAACCGGCGATACCTGTCCGACAAGTTCATGGATAGGCTCTTCGTTTGCAATTACAGCGTCAACATCAACGCCTATACCCTCGAGGGTACTTCTCAGAGCCTCAATGATTGTCGGAGCATATGTGTTAACGAGATCTTCAAGGCTTTCGTATGTGATTTCGACTGCCTCGCCCTCGTCATTGATATAGGTGAATACGCTGTCTTCAGGCGGATCAGCGGCGAAAGCTGTCAATCCGACAGAGCAAGTCGTAATCACCATTACTACAGCTAAGAAAAAGCTGAGTAATCGTTTGCTCGTTTTCATAATCATCTCTCCTTCTTCTTATGATTTGGCATAGCCTTTTTACGCTGATAATATGTGTCCGTAATTAGTAAATTATTAAATAAGTTTTACTAATTTTGGGCGCAAAATATCCACGCGTACGAACAATACAATATATTTATACCAAATATACAAAAATAAGTCAACAGTTTTTTGACTTATATGTGAACATCGATAATAATTGTTCACATTTTATCTTTAATTTTTCATAACATTATCGTTAAGTTTGATTCACAATGATGACGAAGAATGCAAAATTGGTGTAATGGCATAGCACTTTACATTAAACGCTATAAAATGTAGAAAACGGTCAAAAATATGTCGATATATTGTTGTGTAATGCTCAAAAGCTTTACAAAATCGGATTGAAAATGAATCTAAACACGGATAAAATTGTAAATTTTTTGTAAACATTTTTTGAAATGTATTTCTAAAAATCACTGTAAAAAATGAACAAACTGAGCTCGTCAAATTCGGCACTTGCCACAAAAATTACATTTCTGTTTCGGCATTATTGACATTTTATTACTAATGTGCGACAATGGAAACCAAATGGAGTAGTATAAAATATTCTATATAAAGGCCGCGTGCGAGACACATTTTAGACAAAACTGAGTGTGTCGAATCACTCTAATTCGGATTGCCCGGTGGTCAGAGAGGGTAGCAAACGGTTATATGAATTTAAACTTCATTGGCAAAAAATTTAAACGGAGGTAAAATTTGTGAAAACAAAATTTAGTAAAAAATTACTTGCTTTGTTTCTCGCGGTCGTAATGGCGCTCACAGCTTTTTCGGGCACGCTTTCAGCATTTGCTGCAACGGCAGATCCTGATTATCACGATGATAATATCACTGCTAACCCGCTCGGCTGGATTGAGCTTCAGGACGAACAGACTTGCGCAGCTGTTCTTGATTACATAGATCAAATGCTTGCTGGTATGGACCAGGAAATAGTTATCTATTTCAACGCTACTGTTCTTGTAATCAATATTCAGGGTAGACTTGACAGCGTCAGCGGTCTCCTTGACATCGTAGATCAGTTTGATCAGCTTATAGATGACAACGGCTCAGTTCTCGGTATGGCTGGCGACCTCGGCAGTGTAGATCTCAGTGCTTTGGGTGATCTTCCTTACAACTCAAACTACAACGAGTCTCAGTGCGGTAAGGCTTACAGAGAAAGAAACAGCGCAAAAGAAATTCTTACTGCATTGTTCAAAACTCTTTACGGACTTGCAGGCCCCGGTTCAAGCGATCCGATTCTAAAGAAGTTTGTTGCAGGTACACTTGATCTTGGAATCGTAGGTAGTTTCCTTGATGTATACTCAACACTCAATAATGAATTATTCGCTGGTATGCTTAACGGTCCTCTTAAGGATGGTTACCAGAATGATTTAGTATATAACATCGTTGTAAGACTTATTACTGATCTTACCGATTGGTATACTGAAGATGAAAAAACCAATATGATAAACGGTGTTGACGGTTATGAACTCGATACAATGCTTTTCAAGGCTCTTCAGGATAACCTTCTTAAGCAGATCAATGTAACAGTTACATATCCGGACGGCACAAATTCAGTTGAGAGATATAAGAAGGGTCAGAAAGATCCTAACCTTATGTATACTCCTGATGGAAATGTTTATCTTTTCCAGTATGACGCAGACGGCAACGGCGTTGATGACGCTAAGCTTTCACTTACTAAGGATACAACACTTTCTTCATTTGCTTATGATGCATTCAGCCTTGCTTGGAAGACAGTTCTTGCTCCTACACTCGGACTTGTAAACTCTGCTGTTAAGGATTACGACTGGAATTATACTCAGTGGTATCTTGGCAAGGGTTATACATGGAACTACGATGATGTTGCAAGCAACTATAATTCTTCACATGTACAGGCATGGGCATCAGAAGAGGGCGTTGACCTTGAGACTGTTAAAGCTGATCTCACTTATGACAGATCAGTAGTTGAAAACGCTAAATACAACTGGAGCGATCTTGATACAACAAAGCTCTTCAATGAGCTTCGCAGAAGTCCTTTGATGGTTTACTATTTCAAGGCTGAAACAGGTCCTTTGAATACAAACCTTCAGTGCACCGGCACTCCTAACATTTCTGCATTTATGGAAAATAATTATAATCAGTATGGCTCAATGCTTGCTGGTTTGAACGATTTCCTTATTGCAGCTGTTAAGGACTTCCTTCCTGAGTATGATGCTTCTCAGTTGACAACTATCAACACAACAGACGAAGCAACTGTTGCTTCAACACTTGTTGCAAACGCTCTTAAAGTAGTTCAGTATGTAATGGACGAGACAGATGAAAACATCCTTTCATCTTTCTATCATACATATGGTGACGGCGCATTCCTTACAGAGACTAACTTTGAAGAAGCTATGGTTCCGTTCCTTATTGCTTGTCTTGAAAACAATATCGGCGGTATCATCAGCAGAATTCACAAAGATAAGTGGGACGCTTGTAAAGATGCAGAAGGCGTTGCTGTTGTAGTTCTTGAAGAGTATCTTTCATTCATTCTTCCTAACAGAGATTACTCATCTCTTATTACTAAGGATGAAGAAGGATATTATAATGTAACACTTGAGGGCGCAATCATTCCTATGGCTCGTGATGCTGTCGGCTATGTTATGATGCAGTTTGTTCCCGTTGAAGACGGAAACGGCGATCCTTGGGTAATCTATGACGAAGGCGATACAGTTACAACATATGAGCAGCAGATTGAAAACGGAACTGATATATTCACTCTCCTCAATTCAGTTGTTGTTTACTATGCTAATGACACAGGTATCGGTAACCTTCTCGGCTTAACTGACCAGAATGGTACTTGCACAATCACTCACAGCAATACTATTTGGCAGAACATTGACCTTGTTGCAAACGCTCTTCTCCCCGTTCTCGGCGAACTTCAGTATGGTGATGCCGGTAAACGCGGTCATTTTGATTCTTACGATCTTATCTGGAACGATATCGTAAGCGGAGTTCTCAATATCGGAGATTCTTCAAACCACACTGAAACAAATGCAGGTGGCATTACAAACTTCATTTACAGATTTGCAACAATCATCAACGCTCCCGCTATCAGCGAGACAGGCGTAGACGCAACTGCTTACGGTTTTGTAAGAGACTTACTTAACGGTCTCCTTGGCGGCAGATATTCAGGTCAGGTTGAAACAATCGTTCCTGAAATCTCAGCTCTTCCAGATCCTGCAAATCCGTTTGACAGCGTAATCCGCAGAGATATTATTGCTGGTGTTCCCGGAAATGCTTCAGACCTTGGTCTTCTTCGTGCACTTTCAAATCTTATTGAGTTCACAGGTACTACAGGTCAGCCGGATACATTCTGGGATGGCGCAATGTATATCGTTCAGGGCGTTAACTCATTCATCAACTTCCTTCCTCAGATAGGCAACTATCAGGCAGGCAGAGCTGGTGTTTCACTTTCACAGGATTCAATTACAAGCTATACAGCAGGTCAGCCGATTTCAGGTAATGTAATTGTTGACAATACAAGTATCGGTGTCAACAGATATGTTGCAAACGCTGATAAGACATCTACTCAGCTTAGCCGTACATATCTTAAAGTTGAAAGCATTACACCTGATGTTTCCGGTGTAACAGTTGCTGTTAGACAGGATCTTATTGCTCCTGAGCAGAAAGCTGAATTCGAAATCAGCGGTTCTTTGAGCGAAGGCGATCTTGGCTCTGAGATGGAAAAACTTGTTACTTATACAGTAGTATATGATATCGTTGACAAGGACGGTGAAGTTCTTTACGAAGATATCTCAACAGATGTTTACCAGTATGTATCTGCACAGGCAGACTGGAGAGCTCTCACTTACTCCAGTGCTACAGAGAGTGGATTTACTGAGTCATTTGTTCCCGCAAGCGGTATGCAGCAAGGTAAATATTCATCTATGTCTGGTGAACTTTGGAACAGCTGGTGGATGTTTAAGTATAATTATTGCGGAATCCAGTTCCCGAATACAACAATAATCAAGACTTCAGAGCTCGACCAACTTGATAAGACAACATTATATTTCTATAATGATTCATCTACCTCGGCTTCAGTTGACGGTATTGTTGCTTATGATGATGAGTACGGCGGAGCTAATTATTTTGCCGTAACTTGTGACCCTGTTACAGGTGCAATTACAAATACAAATTTCTACGATTATTACCAGTACGACTACACAACCAAGATGGTTGAAGGTCCTGACGGTGAAATGGTAGAAGTTAGAGAGTTTGTTTACGATGAACACGGAAACAAGACCGGTAAATGGATTACTGACGATCCTAAGACAAGAACAGATGTTCTTACTCTTGTTGAACAGGATGAATTTGTTGCTGACTACAGATTCCATCAGGTAGCAACACTTGATGATTTGAGAAACGGCACTAAGTTCACATCCGACTTCCAGGTTAAGACAGGAGAAGACGGTAACTATGAGGCAATTTACCTCAGAAGAACCGGCGATGATTCAACAGGATACAAGACATGGTTTGACTACAGCAAAACTGATGCAAACGATGTATCACTTTCAACAGGTATCCCCGGAATCACACTTTCATTTGAAAAGCTCAGCAATGTTGCTGCAAACTACAAATCTAAGTATCCGTTCCTTACTTGGGACCAGGAAACTGATGTTAAGGCAGACGATGTAACAATTAATTTCACAATCGTTTGCGGTAACTCAAAAGACTTCAGCATGAGACTCATGGTTTGCGATGACAGTGAGGCTGCTGAAATTACAGAAACATTTGACAATGGTATGTATATCATTGACAACTACGAACCCAGCCACTTCACAGATTATGAAGGCGGTTCATCAAAGATTTATGATTACTTCAAGCAGACTCTTAAAGATGCTCTTGAAGCTAAATCAATCCCTGTTGACACAGGTAACGCAACCACGCTTGGCTCAGACAAGGCTTATTTTGCAGTTGAGCAGACAACTACAAGTCAGGTAGGCGATATTGCTTATAAGCCCGCAACTCAGGAGCTTATAAACAGCGAAGCATTTGCTTCACTTAAAGCAGAGGTTTATCTCAACGAGGGCGTATACTATCAGACATTCTACACAGATACTGATGGCGTTATGCACTATGAGAACCCTGTATACGGCAATGTTGAATTGACCGATGATGATGTTACTAATAAGTCAACAATTATGATTGGCGAAGAATCATATGAATGCGGTGAAGACGCATTGGGTAACAAGGTTGTTAAGATCAGACTTAACGGTGTAGACACAGAAGAACATTGGAGACTCATTAATGATACTCAGTATGTTCAGGAGTGGGTAGATCTTGGAGTATCTGACGGCAACCTTTACAGCGAACCTTTCTTACAGACTACTGAAGTTCAGGATACAGACGCTGAAGGCAACAAGCTTTACAAGGCAACAAGCTTTGTTTACAGAGATGCTTACGGTATCAAGTGTACTTCTAAGGACCAGTGGGTAGTTAAGATTGCAGAAACCGAATACACAATCGTTCCTAACGATCCTGATGCACGCGGTTACTTCGCAGTTGCAAACGATAAGCTTCAGTATGCTTATGAGCTTGCATTTGATTCAATCAATGTAACAGACGGTGAGCAGATTTATGACAATGTTCTTACTCTTAGATCAGGCCTTAACAATGTTAACTTCAATGTAATCACATATGAAGCAATGGCTGATTACGGTAGAGAAGCTGAATCACTCATCAGCGTTGATTATTACAACGATTACTTCTTGTCAGCTGACGACGAAGCTCCGCTCTTCTCTTGCTATGCATCAGAAGCTGAGGAGAAACTCGAAGCTTACAACTCTTCAAACCACACAGCTTATGCACTCAGCAGCCTTGTTGTTGTAACAGATGAGGAAACAAGACCTCAGATTTCTTCAACAGCAACTCCGTTCCAGATTGCAGAAGCTCAGCGTTTGTTCAACATCTATCTTGCAAATGTTATCGAGCGCGGATATATCGGCGACAAACTTGAAGAAGAAATTTCTTGCGCAGTTAACGGTAAGACTTGCGAAGGTAAGGATGATAAGACAACTCCTTACACAAGCGTAACAGTTAATGTTGCAGAAGCTTCTTACTCAGTAGATGGTCAGACATATACTGCTGATAACAATAAAGATGGTGTTACTTACACAGCTGAAAGCTGGGCAACATTCATTAATGCTCTTGATGCAGCAGTTAAAGCTGCTAATGCTTCAGAAACATACCTTCACGCTCAGGAAGGTCCGTATGTAGCAACAGATAAGGATAACTATACTCTTCAGGTATCTAATGTAGATAGCTTGAGAGGAGACCTTATGCATGCTGAAAACGGTCTTACCGAGGCTGGTGAAGTTGCTCCTGAAGGTTACACAGTAACAGCTTATGTTGGCGCACTTGCAGATCCCTCTGATGAGTACGGCACATATGCAACAACAGGCGCAACCGTAACAATTACAACTGACGCTGGTGAAATCAGTGCAGTAACTGATGAAACCGGTAAGTTCGTACTTGAAAATGTTCCTAACGGCGAATATACCGCAACCATTACTTATAAGTACGGTTTCGACAGAACATTCAAGATCATTGTTAATGGTGCAGATGTTACATCTGAAACAAAAGTTGGTATTGTTGGATGTAACTGGAATAGCGACGGTGCTGTTAACTCTAATGACTATATGACATATGTAGGCTTTATTGGAGCAGAAAGTGGCAGCGATAGCTATGATGTAGGTATCGATATCAACAGAGATAATGCAATCAATTCAAATGACTATATGGTATATCAGAAGTTCATTGGTAGTGAAAGTGCAAGCTTTGTTTGCTTCGATACAACTATTCAGTAATTAAATTGATAAGCACTCCGGCGGGAAACCGCCGGCAGTGCGATCCCTAATGTAAAATATCGGAAATTCAACGGAGATTCACACTATGCATAATAAAAGCAAAAAAAGAATCTGTGTTGCCATGGTTTCCGTTCTGATTTGCGCAATGTTATCAATCGGCGCTGTTTCTGTTAACGCCGCTGAAAGCACACTCGGAACGCAGACACCGGCAATCACTGCCACATATACTGACGCAAACGGCGAAGCCGCAGACGGTAACGCTCTTGCTTCGGGAACTTATGAAATGGCAATAGTCGTTTCGGACCTTGCCGCTCTTTCTCAAATGGAAATTACGGCTTCTTATGATTCGACGGTCCTTTCATTCGGCAGAGCCGTAACTGCTGCTGAGGAGTATCCGTCACTTACTGATTTCGGTCCACAGACTGTTAACTCAAGGTTTGTTTACGGACTTACTTCAGCCGACAAAGCAGAAACCGTATTCGCTGATAACAGCGCGGTTTTATTGACTATTCAAATCACTGTTACAACGGATACTACCGTTGATATGTCAGAGGTTATGACAGTCAACGAAGACCCCAACTTCACTTTCATTGAAGTCAGCTTTGATGACAGAGTACCGACGGGGGATTCATACATTTATAACTGCTATGCACTCGGCACAGCAGAAAATTTCCCCGGAGAGACATATCCGATGACTTGCGATTTGTCACCCGAGGTTTCCACAGGCTATACAGTATCTGCGTATGTAGGCGCTCTTGCTTCTCCCGAAGATGAGTACGGCTCCTATGCAACAACAGGAGCAATTGTAACAATAACAACTGAAGATGGCGAAATCAGTGCTGTTACTGATAATGAAGGTAGATTCGTTCTTGAAAATGTGCCGAACGGAGAGTATACCGCAACTATTACTTATAAGTACGGTTTTGACAGAACATTCCAAATTATTGTTAACGGTGCAGATATAACTTCTGACACAAAGGTTGGTATTATTGGATGCAACTGGGATGGCGATGGCGCTGTTAATTCAAATGACTATATGATATATAAATCTTATTTGGGTTTAGAAGCATCACAAGCCAACTATGATGTTGGAATTGATATTAATCGTGATAACGCCATTAATTCAAATGACTATAATATATACACAATGTTTGTTGGTATTGAAGGAAATACTACTAATGCATATACTGAAATAAGCTAATTTAGGAGGTAAATTTAATGAAAAGCTTTAGAAAAGCTTTGGCTGTTTTACTTTCCGTTTTGATGGTGGTTTTGAGCTTCCCGCTTTCAGCATTAGCTCTTGAAAACCCTAATCAGACAGAGGATGGAATGTATGCAGACGACTATGATGTAGTTGTTCATACATATGTTATGGACTATGACGGACAGGATGCATATGCTTATTATTCTTATGAATATTTAGACAATGGAAATCTTAATTTCTATGATCCTACAAATCTCGTTAAAGAAGATCTTGCATCACCAGATGGTACTTTCTGTGTAGTATTTACAGTTACAGGACTTGATCAGGCTGAAAACGGATTTCAGTTCATGCTTGACTATACTGAAATGCCAGGCGTTGAACTTCAGCCGGCAAGCTATGGCAGAAGAGATGCGTTGACAACAGGAGAAGCTGCAGCAACAGATGCAGTTCTCGAAACAATGAAAACATATAAATCAGATGTAGATGATACGGGATGTACTACTATGATGTATGTTCCTAGCGAAGGCAGAACTGGCTGGTTTTCATATATTTTCGGTGGAACACCAGGAATTTCATTTGATGAAACCACTCAAATGGACTCAGAAAATCCTGATTCCATTTTCGAAGGTCAGATCTTTGCTGTTTACGGTTACCAGATGTGTACAGACACACTCGATCTTACACAGGCTTTGAAGGTAAGAGCTAGAGACTCTTCAACATATTTTATGCAGATAGCTGATAAAGATGTTGTTGTTCAAAATAACCACGCTATCGTTGCGTACAATTCAATTGACCACGAGACAGGAGAAATCTCAAAGAAAACAATGTTCACAATGCCCGAATGGGGTATTGCTCCTGAAGAAACAGGTCCCGAAGAGGTAACTTATACTTACACATTTGCTGATAAGCATACAGAGCAGGTAACTGCTGCTGCAGGCGAGGCTCCCGTAGCTCCTGCAAACACAGCAACAACTGATTGGGAATCAGTTGGTGATGGCAACCACAAAAGAACTTCTTACTCATGGCCTGAGTGGCAGGACGGCGTAACCGAATATACTGAGGTTGCTACTCCTGAAACTGCAGCTTGTGAGATGGTAGAGAAGGAAGCTCAGGTAGATCCTACTCATACAACTCCCGGTAAGACAGCAGTTATGGAATGCTCAGTTTGTGGTTATACAACAGGCGGCGAGGAAATTCCTGCTGACGCAGATGCTCACTCATACACAGAAGTTGAGAGAGTTGAATCAACATGTAAGACTCAGGGTCATGTTAAGTATGAATGCGAATGCGGCGATACTTATACAGAGACATTAGAGCTCGACCCGAGCAACCATGAGAATGTTGTAACAGATCCAGCTGTTGCTGCTGATTGTGTAACAACAGGTCTTACAGAAGGTTCTCACTGCGAAGCTTGCGGTGAAACAATCGTTGAGCAGAAAGTTATTGAAGCTCTCGGCCACGATTATCAGGTAACATCTTCAACAGACGCAACATGCTGCGTTGAAGGTACAGTAACATCTACATGCACAAGATGTAAAGATACTAAAGTAGAGACAGGCGTTCTTGACCCGACTAACCATGCTGATTACGGCACAAAGGTAGAACACGCTAAGGAAGCTACTCGTGGTGAAGACGGTTACACAGGCGACACAGTATGTAACGGCTGCGGCGCAACAATCACTAAGGGTGAAGTTATCCCCGCACTCGGCGTACAGATCACTGTAACTGCTAACGAACTTGGCTCAACAACAATCAACGGCGAAGCTACAACAGGCGCAGCTCAGAAAGTTGCTTATGCTAAGGATTACACTCTTGCTGCAACAGCAAACGAAGGCGCAGAATTCGTTGGTTGGTCAGTAGCAGGCAAGATCGTTTCAACAAGCGCTACTTACACAACAACTGCTTATGCAGACACAACTTATGTTCCCGTATTCGCAGAAGCTGAGGCTGAAGCATTTACAGTAACATTCGTTGACCAGTTCAACAAGGTTGTTGATACAATCGACAGCACAGAGCTTGCATCACTTGAAGCTCTTCCGGATGCTCCCGCATATATGGGTTACACATTCGACAGCTGGAGCCTCACACTTGATGAAGTTAAGGCTCTTGAAGAAGCAACAGTTGTAACAGCTTCTTACACAAAGGATGATCTTTCATACACAGTTTCTGCTCCTAACTGCACAATCACAGTTGACGGTCAGGCTTATGAAGACACTGCTACAGTTGGCTTCGACGCTAAGGTAACAGTTGCTCCTAAGGCTGATACAGCAACATCATGGACAGTTAACGGCGCAACAGCTGCATATGGTGAGTCTTACACATTCTATGTAACAGCTGATGTTAATGTTGCTTACGGCACAGACAGCGTAACAGCTGCTCCCACAGTATCTAATGTATCTGCTGAACTCGTTTCTGCTGATTCACATCAGGTAAGATTCCTTGCTACTCGTTCTGTTCCCGAGGGTTACACTCTCGTTGAATCAGGTTTCGTTTACGGTAAGGGCATGGCTCAGGATGACCTCGTTCTTGAGAATGTAGGTACAGTTCAGGGCGATGCAGACGGTACAGTTAAACTTGCTAAGAACAGCAACACTGCAGGCGACGGTCAGTTTGCACTTACTTATGGTGTAACTGCTAAGAATGCAACTGCTTGTGCTCGTGCTTACATCATCGTTAAGGATGCTGAAGGCGTAGCAACAGTTTACTATGCAGACGCACAGATTTTCGATTACCAGGCTTAATTGAAATCTGAAACTAATTAAAGCTTATATACTCTCGGGGCTTGTCCCCGAGGGTCTATATAACAGGCTTAAAGAAGGAGGTCTTTCTCAAATGAAAGAGATTTACTCAAAGCCCGTTGTAGAAGTTGAAAAGTTTCAGACAGTTGAAATTCTTACTGTTTCAGGTACAGAAGAGAATATCGGTCAGGACGACTAATTAATTTCTACGACGCAGGGAGATACCGCAACAGATTCTCCCTAACCTGAAAAACAAAGAGCTAACGCTCATTTGCCGAAAACCTCTTGCATTTTGATTTTCGGTTAAATATACAGTTTTATGAGGGCGCGCAAGACGCCCTCTTTTTTTATGCTTAATTGTATTTAAACAGTTGACCCAATTTGTTAATTATGCTACAATTTAGCATAGGTGATGATTATGGCAGAAAACAAAAAAAATACTAATATATCTGAAACTTCAAATATAATTAAAAACACAGTTTCAGAAATGAAAAATAAAAACAAAAAGGCGTTTAAGGCGTGTATTGCGTTAATAGTTCTTTTGGCCGTTGTTATCTGTGGCTCAATTGTTACAAGTGTTGATTCTGTAAAGGCTCAGATAGTTAATGCAATTATTCCGAATGAGATGGAAATTGATCAAACAGATCTTATTTTCTATTCCGAGCCTGATCCTGATTATGATTCAGAAACATCTCAAAACGCAACTTTTGATATGTTTAGATGTTATTACTATCCAGATAACGATAAATCCCAGGAAAAGGTTTATCTTGAAAAGGACGGTATTTATCATTATCCGGACGGACAAACTACAAAAAATGTTGCGCTTGTATTTGTTATAGCTGCAATGGTTTATATGAGCAAAATTATGGCGGCATTCAAAATAGCAATCGCAATAATAGTTGTTGCACTTGTTGTTCTTGCAATATATATGTGGTACAGAGCGGATGAAAAACGATACAAAGCCGCTCAGGAAAAAATAAAGAAAATAAAAAAGAGAAGCCATTGATTATTAAGGCAAAAAAATTAAGGCTCTGAAATCATTTGATTTCAGAGCCTTTTTGTCTGTTTTTTCAGTTTTAATAAATGTTATACAAGCACTCTGCCCATAAGCACTCCGTGAACAGAAGCCATCATAAGACCTCTCGTCCAGCCGCTTGAATCACCAAGACAGTGAAGTCCCTCAATATTCGTGCTAAAATCAGTATCCATTTTAACCTTGTTAGAGTAGAATTTAAGTTCGGGGCTGTAAAGCAGTGTTTCAGGGCCTGCAAAACCGGGAACAACATGGTCCATAGCGTGAATGAAATTAATAATATTTGTCATTGCTCTGTAAGGCATTGCGGCGGTAATGTCACCTGCTACCGCATCTGGAAGAGTGGGTCGCAGATTGCTTCTTGAAAGCTCTTTTTGCCAAGTGCGCTTGCCCTCAAGAATATCGCCGAAACGCTGAACAAGAATATGACCGTCACCAAGCATATTAGTAAGCTCGCCCACTTTCTGAGCATAAGCTATCGGCTGATTAAATGGAACAGAAAAGTTGTGGGAACAAAGAATTGCAAGGTTTGTGTTCTGGCTTTTAAGTTCCTTGTATGAATGTCCGTTTACAACGGCAAGGTCGTTGTCGTAATTCTCCTGAGCGACAAATCCGCCCGGATTCTGACAGAATGTGCGTACCTTGTTTTTAAACGGCTTGGGGTAACCTACAAGCTTTGATTCATAAAGCACATCGTTGATAGTTTCAATAATCTCGTTTCTTACTTCAACACGCACACCAATGTCAACCGTGCCTGGCTGGTGAGCAATTCCGTGGTCTGCGCAAAGCTTTTCAAGCCAGTCAGCGCCTCGTCTGCCCGTTGCAACAACAGTATGGTCTGCATAAATCTGCTCGCCGTTTTCAAGCTGAACACCAAGACATTTTTCGCCGTCAAGAATAAGGTCGTTGCACTGGCTGTCAAACATAATGTCAACGCCTTTTGAAATGAGATATTTTTCAATCTCGAAATAAAGTTCGTGCGCTTTTTCCGTGCCGAGGTGGCGTATCGGGCAGTCAACAAGTTTTAATCCTGCCTGAATAGCACGCTTTCTGATTTCCTTAACTTCTTCTGTGTTTCCGATACCCTCAATATGAGTGTCAGCGCCGAATTCAAGATAGATTTTATCAGTGTAATCTATCGTTTCCTGAGCAACATCTTCTCCGATAAGTTCGGGAAGGCTTCCGCCTACTTCGTAAGAGAGTGAAAGCTTACCGTCTGAAAAAGCGCCTGCCCCTGAAAAGCCTGTTGTTATATGGCAATACGGCTTGCATTTCATACATTTGCCCGTAACTGCCTTGGGGCATTTTCTCTTTTCAACTGATTTTCCTTTTTCAATAATAACAATACTTTTTTTAGTGCCTTTTTTAATCATCTCAATGGCGGTGAAAATACCCGCCGGACCTGCGCCTACAATTGCAACATCGTATTTTTTCATAATTAGAATACTCCTGTAATTAAAGCGTAATTAAGCATAAAATAAGCCGCCGGTGTTTCCATTGGACTGAGGAATACTGGCAGCTTTTATTTCGTCTTTATAATAGCATATCCTATTTTGCTTGTCAAATTAATTGTGGTGTGTTATTATTGTTTTATTCAAAACGGCTTAAATTACTAAGGAGACAGATTATGAAAGAATATAATGTTTTGCAATATGGCGCAACAGGCGACGGCGTAACTAATGACGCTTTTGCAATTCAGCACGCGATAGATGACTGCGCAAAAAACGGAGGAGGACAGGTTGTTCTCCAGAGCGGCTATGTTTTTTACAGCGATTCTATCAGACTTAAGAAAAATGTTGACCTTCATATTCAAAAGGGCGCAACAATTAAGGCAACTTCAAATATTGACGGCTATATCCGCCCAAATAAGCTTATCAATGACCCTAAAACTGCGCTCATCGGCAACCCTGTAACGGGCAAACCCAGCTTTGTGTTTATCTACGGCTTTGAGGCTGACCACTGCACAATCAGCGGCGAGGGTACTATTGACGCAAACGGCCACGCTTTTGTTCAGAGAAAAGACCAGTACTATGTAACGGGTGATTTTTATCCCCGTCCGACAGTTATTTACATAGAAAAAAGCAATCATATCAGCTTTAGAGATTTTACTGTTGTTGACGCACCTTTCTGGACGCTTCATCCCGCAGGCTGTGACGATGTGCTTATCGACAAAATAAGAATCCTCAACGACCTCGATGTTGCAAACAGCGACGGTATTGACCCCGACCACTGTTCTAATGTGCGTATTCTCGGTTGCCATGTAACATGCGCCGATGACTGCATATGCCTTAAAACATCAAAGGGCAACAGCGAATACGGCCCTACCGAAAATGTTATCATTGACGGCTGTACTCTTGTTTCAACCTCTGCCGCAATCAAAATAGGCACAGAGGGCGTGGGCGATTTCAGAAATGTTATAGTATCTAACTGCACAATCAGCAGGTCTAACAGAGGCCTTTCAATTCAGATTCGTGACGGCGGAAATGTAGAAAATGTTTCCTATTCAAATATTATCATCGAAACACGCCGTTTCTGCCCCGACTGGTGGGGAACGGCTGAGCCGATTACGATTACAACCTTTAACCGTGATGAAAATACAAAGAGCGGTAAGATTAAGAATATTCGCTTTTATAATGTTACGGCAAAGGGTGAAAACGGTGTTCTTATCCACGGCAACGCTGAAAATGTTATTGAGGATGTTACATTTGAAAACTGCCGTGTAGAGCTCACAAAAACAAGCAAATGGCCCTGCGGTCTTTATGATTTGAGACCCTGCCTTGACTGGGGCGTTGAAAAATACAGTAACTCCGCTTTCTTTATCAGAAACGCCAAGGATGTTACGATCATGAAAACTAAAACATCATGGGGCAATCTCTGCGATGATTACAAGCACGCTATTGACGCAAAGGATGTTGAAAATCTTGAACTTGTAAGATTTGAGGGCAAGGCAGTTTCATCAGATGTTGACGATTTGAAGCTTGAAAATGTAAGGCTTGTTAAATAAAAGTTGATAAAATATGAAAGCGCACGGTGGGCAATGCCAAAACCGTGCGCTTTTTTTGCCGCTGTTCTTGATTTATCAATATTTATATATTATTATATAATAGATTAAATTTGTATTTATGAAAGTGCTAAACAAATGAAAATTTTAGTTGCAGGCTTAGGTCTTATAGGCGCAAGTATCGCCAAAACCCTTAAAAAGAACACAAACCACTATGTAATGGGCTGGAACAGAACAAAATCTGTGTGCGAAAAAGCGCTGTCTGACGGAGCGATAGATGAAACGGGCGAGCTTTCAGAGCTTATTCCCAAAGCAGATATAACAATAGTAAACTTTTATACAGAGGCGATTGTACCTTTTGTTCTTGAACACAGGGACGAATTTAAGGACGGCTCAATCGTTACTGACAGCTGCGGTATCAAAACTAAAATCTGCCGTCAGCTTGAAAAAGAAGATTTTAAATTTACTTTTATCGGCTCACACCCAATGGCAGGGCGAGAAGTTTCGGGTTATGACAACAGTCTGCCCACTCTTTTTGACAACGCTTCGTTCATCTGTACCCCCACAAACGCTCCCAAGGCGAAAACGGATACTTTGATTGAACTTGCAAAGGAAATGGGTTTTGCCCGCACGGTTGTAACAACTCCTGAGCACCACGATGAAATGATAGCCTTTACATCGCAGATTGCGCATGTTTTGGCTTGTTCATATGTTTTAAGCCCTCTTGCGCCTATGCACACGGGATTTTCCGCAGGTTCATACAGAGATGTTTCAAGAGTTGCGAGAATTAACGGCGAAATGTGGAGCGAGCTTTTCATTGCAAACAAGGAGCCGCTCATCAGAGAGATTGACGACCTTGTTCAAAACCTTGAAAAGTTTAAAAAGGCGATAGATAAAGAAGACACGCAGACGCTTGAAGACCTTATGGCACAGGCAAATAAGATTAAAGAGGAAATCGGCTGATGAAAAAATTATATGTTAACGCAGGCGCAGGATACGAAATTCTTATTGAAAGAGGTCTTGTTTCACGAGCAGGCGAATTTGTTGCAAATGCCGTTTCGGCTGAAAAAATTGCCGTGATAAGCGACAGTAATGTTGCCCCTCTGTATCTTGAAACGGTTGAAAACAGTCTTAAAAAATCAGGTTTTGAAACGGTTTCATATGTTTTTGAAGCAGGCGAAGGCTCAAAAAACACAAAAACACTTGTTGAAATTGTTGAATTTCTCGCTCAGAGCGAACTTACAAGAAATGACGCCGTTGTCGCTCTCGGCGGCGGTGTGTGCGGAGATATGGCAGGCTTTGCGGCTGCTGTTTATCTTCGTGGTATTAAATATATTCAAATTCCCACAACCCTTTTGTCTCAGGTGGATTCTTCCGTAGGCGGAAAAACTGCAGTTGATTTGCCGCAGGGCAAAAACCTCTGCGGAGCGTTTCATCAGCCGTCACTCGTGCTGATTGACGCAGATGTTTTGAATACATTACCGCCCCACTATTTCAGCGACGGAATGGGCGAGGTTATAAAATATGGCTGTATAAAATCTGCCCCTCTTTTTGACAAAATAGAAAAAGAAAACGCTTCAGATTGCATTGAAGATATTATCTTTGAATGTGTTGATATAAAAAGAGGCGTTGTTGAGCGTGACGAAAAAGAAGCAGGCGAAAGAGCGCTTCTCAATTTCGGTCATACGGCAGGTCACGCAATAGAAAAGCTTCATAATTTCAGCGGAGTATCGCACGGCGAAGCTGTCGGCATAGGTATGGTTATGATAAGCGCAGTCGGCGAAAATCTCGGCATAACAAAGGCAGGCACGGCAGACAGAATTGCCGCTGTGTTGAAAAAATACGGTCTTAAAACAGACGATGAAAATAATGTTGACGATATAGTTGCCCAGATGGCGTTCGATAAAAAAAGAACGGGCAAGGGCGTAAAACTCATTATGCTTTCCGAAATAGGGGAAAGCTTTATAAGACCCACTCAGTTTTCGGAAATTTCCGAAATGTTCGGGTGCTTGAAATAACTTTTGCGGCAAAGGATAATTTATGAAAACAGCGGTTTTAGAAAACTCAAAACTGTGCGGCAGTGTTGCCGTGCCCCCGAGCAAATCGGCGGCGCACAGGGCGCTTATCTGCTCGTTTCTTGCAGGCGGCGGAACTGTTAATCCGATTATAGATTCTAAGGATATGAAAGCAACGCTCAGTGTGCTTAATGCTCTTAGGAACGGCGAGGAAATGCTTGACTGCATTGAAAGCGGCTCAACTCTGCGCTTTGCAATTCCCCTTGCGGCGGCGCTCGGAAAAAGCGTAACCTTTGTGGGTTCGGGCAGACTTCCCGAAAGACCGCTCGGCGAATATTTAGAACTTTTGCCAAAGCACGGTGTTTCCTGCGAAAGCGGCGGCGGACTTCCGCTCAAAATAAGCGGAAAGCTTGAAAGCGGCGTTTATGAAATCAGGGGCGATGTAAGCTCGCAGTATATCACGGGGCTTCTTCTTTCTCTCCCGATACTTGACGGCGATTCCGAAATCCGCCTTCTTACAAAGCTTGAATCAAAGCCTTATGTTGATATGACGGTTAAAGTCCTTGCCGATTACGGCGTAGATATAAAAGAGACGGAAAACGGCTATTTTATTAAAGGTAATCAGAAATTTAAAACTCTTGATTACACCGTTGAGGGCGACTGGAGTCAGGCGGCATTTTTTATGAGTGCGGCGGCTGTCGGCGGCGATGTCACGATAACAGGGCTTGATATGAATTCCACACAGGGCGATAAAGCCGTTGTTGATGTTATGCGCCGTTTCGGTGCTGAGATAACCGTTGCGGATAACAGCGTAAGATGCAGAAAAGGCGACCTCTGCGGAATAGAGATAGACTGCACGGATATTCCCGATATGGTGCCTGCAATCGCAGTTACTGCGGCGTTTGTAAAGGGCAAAACGGTTATCAAAGGGGCAGAAAGGCTCCACTATAAGGAATGTGATAGGATTGAGGCTGTAGCTTCAAATCTTGAAAAAATGGGAGCAGGCGTTACCGTTATGCAGGACGGAATGATTATCACTCCGCCCGATGAATTAAGGGGCGCAGAGCTTCTCGGATATAATGACCACAGAATAGTTATGGCGTTTTCCGTTGCGGCGCTTTTCGCAAACGGTAAAACGGTTATTACGGACGCTGAGAGTATAAATAAATCATACCCTGCGTTTTTTGAAGATTACAACAGACTTGGAGGTAAAGCAAATGTCCTCTGTAATGGGTGATAAAATAAAAATATCCGTTTTCGGCGAAAGCCACGGCGAGGCAATAGGCTGTGTTATAGACGGCTTGCCTGCAGGCATTGAGCTTGATATGGATGAGATTTCAAAGGATATGAAAAGGCGTGCCCCCGGCAGGGACAGAAGCACAACTTCACGCAAGGAGGCTGACGAGCCGCATATTTTAAGCGGCGTTCTCAAAGGAGTAACAACGGGCGCACCCCTTGCAATGATTATTCAAAATACAAATACTAAAAGCGCAGACTATGAAAATGTTGCGCTTGTGCCTAGACCGGGCCACAGTGATTACCCGGCATATGTAAAATACGGCGGAAACAACGATATAAGGGGCGGCGGCCATTTCAGCGGCAGACTTACAGCGCCCATAGTTTTCGCAGGCGCAGTAGCAAAGCAGATTTTAAAGAAAAAGGGTGTTACAATCGGCGCTCACATTCTTAAAATCGGCGAGGTGTGCGACACTCCGTTTGATAAAAATAATATTTCTGCCGAACAGCTTGAGGAACTGTCCGCAGATTATTTTTCAACTATCAGCACGGAAAAGGAAATAGAAATGCGTGCAGTTATTGAAAATGCCCGCCTTAAAGCAGATTCTGTCGGCGGAATTATCGAGTGTGCGGCAGTCGGCTTGCCCGTTGGAGTAGGCTCAAATATCTTCTCAACGGTTGAGGGCAAACTTTCATATGCGCTTTTCGCAATTCCCGCAGTTAAGGGCGTTCAGTTCGGCGCAGGATTCGGCTTTGCCGATATGCTCGGCAGTCAGGCTAATGACGCTTATGAGATTAAGGATGGAAAAGTTGCCCTGAAATCAAATAATAACGGCGGAGTGCTCGGCGGTATGACCTCGGGCGCACCGATAGTTTTCTCCGTTGCCGTAAAGCCCACGGCTTCAATCGGCACGGCGCAAAGCAGTGTAAATCTTGAAACTATGGAAAATGAAACCCTTGTTGTGCAGGGCAGACACGACCCTTGCATTGTGCCCCGTGCAGTACCTGTTGTTGAAGCGGTCACAGCGCTTGCACTGCTTGATTTGATGATGTAAAAAGGATATATGTATAAATGGATTTACTTGATTTAAGAAAAGAGATAGACGAGATAGACGACAGCCTTATACCCCTGCTCCTCAAAAGAATGGACCTTTCAAGGCAGGTTGCAGAATATAAGGTGAAAAACGGTATCCCCGTTTTAAATGAGCAGAGGGAAAAGGAAATACTTCAGGATGTTCAGGAAAAATGCGGCGAGCAGGGTGACACTATCGCAACAGTATTTGCCGCTACAATGGATGCTTCAAGAGCGCTTCAGCACAAGATAATCGGCGGCGGAAAAGAACTTCGTGAGCTTGTTGAAAAATCAGTTGCCGACGGCAGTGTGTTCAAAGAAAAAACAACTGTTGCCTGCGCAGGAATAGAGGGAAGCTATGCTGATAAAACAGCGCTTTCTCTGTTTAGTGACGCAGAGATAAAGCATTATAAAATGTTTGAGGATGTTTTTGAGGCGGTAAATAAGGGCGAGGCGCCGTTCGGCGTTATTCCCGTTGAAAATTCAACGGCTGGCTCTGTTCACGAGGCGTACGACCTTATTATAAAATACAGATTTTATGTTGTCGGCTCATATTCGCTTGAGGTAAATCATTGCCTTTGCGCAAAAGATAATACTAATTATGAAGATATAAATGATGTTTACAGCCATCCTCAGGCGCTTTCACAGTGCTCCGAATTTCTGAAAAATTTCGATTTCACAGGCGTAAACTATACAAATACCGCAGCGGCGGCAAAGTTTGTTGCGGACAGCGACAGAAAAGATGTGGGCGTAATCTGTTCTGCGGACGCCGCAAAAAAATACGGCTTAAAGATAATAAAAGCAAATATTCAGAATATCAGTAATAACAGAACAAGATTTATTGTAATTTCTAAAAAGCTGATTATAGAGAAAAACGCTGATAAAATTTCGCTCATTTTCTCACTTCCCCATACAACGGGCTCGCTTTACAGAGTGCTCGGCAGATTTTCAATGGCGGGGCTCAACCTTACAAAGCTTGAGTCAAGACCTATGGAAAACGGCGATTTCAGCTATTATTTTTACACAGACCTTTTGGGCAATATAAGAGATGAAAAAACGCTTGACCTTATGTGCGCTCTTTCTTCCGAACTGCCCGATTTCAACTTCCTCGGAAACTATCACGAGTATTAATTTCAGGGGGTGCTCCCTTGCGAAAAAGCAAACGGCATCAAACAAATTTAATATCAACAGTCATTGTGCTTGTAACGCTTACCTGCGTAATATTTTTAAGCATATGCCTTTATAATCAGGCAAGCCTTGAAGTTAGGTTTGACGCTATAATAAACTGGCTTTCAAATGTTGAAAAAGCGGTGGCGGGGCTTGATACGCATATAGAAATTTTGATATGCGTTTTTGCTCTGTGGTTTGCAAAATGCCAGCTTCCGCTCCCCACAAGCGTATTGTGCGTTATTGCGGGTATGGTTTTTTCACTTCAAACGGCGCTTGTTATAAATGTGGCTTGCTCTATAATGTATTTTGTTATAAAATATACTGAGGGACGCTTTATGGGCGGCGGCTGGGCAATGATGATTTTAAATATCAAGCGTGCCAAATTTTTGAAAAACTGGGTGCAGTTTAAAGGCTCGGGAAATCCGTACATTCTAGCCATATCAAGATTTGTGCCCACAATTCCGCTTGGAATGGTGTCAAAGCTTTACGGCTCAATGCGTTATGATTTTGTTTACTATGTGTGTCTGAGTGTTCTCGGATTTTTCCCAAGAATATTTATTTACACACGAATAGGCGCTGAACTTTATAACCCGTTTTCAAGGGAATTTATTATACTTGCGCTTATCATAGTTTTGTTTACGGGCATAACAAGCCTTGTTTTCAATGTCTTTTACGGCATTAAATCACGCCAGATGAATCAGACTCTTCTGATTTATTCACAAAAAGAAAAATATAAAATTGTTTTATAAAATAGTTCTTAAATGAACGGATTGGAGAAAATTATGAAGCCACAGGAACTTATTAATGAGATTGCCTCAGGCAGAGCGGACGAAAAATTGAAGGCAGTTTATGTAACTGACGAGGCGGTTGAAGCGCAGAAACCGCGTTACATAAAACTTGTTGAGGAATTTATTTCTCTTTTCGGCGAGGACAGAGATGTTATCGTAACCTCCGCCCCCGGCAGAACAGAGGTTTGCGGCAACCATACTGACCACAATAACGGCAAGGTGCTTGCTGCGTCTATAAATCTTGATGCTATTGCAGTTTGCGCTAAAAATGATGACAATACAGTTCGTGTTAAGTCATCAGGCCACGCAATGAATGTTGTTGATATTTCAGAGCTTCTTCCCGATGAAAACGAATTCGGTCATTCAACTGCAATGGTTCGCGGCGTTGTTGCAAAAATTCAGGGAATGGGATTTAAAGTAGGCGGCTTTGACGCCGTAACAACATCAGATGTTATGGGCGGCAGCGGACTTTCATCTTCCGCAGCTTTTGAGGTGCTTCTCGGCACAACTGTTTCTTATCTTTACAATGACGGCGTTATCGGCGCAGTTGATATTGCAAAGGTTGCGCAGTATGCTGAAAATGTTTTCTTCGGCAAGCCGTGCGGACTTCTTGACCAGATGGCGTCTTCAGTAGGTACTTTTGTAACTATTGATTTTGAATCAACAGAAAACCCGAAAATCAAAAAAGTTGATTTTGATTTCTCAAAGAGCGGCCATTCTCTTTGCATTGTTGATACGGGCGGAAACCACAGCGACCTTACAGACGATTATGCCGCTGTAAGGGGTGAAATGGAAAGTGTTGCAGAGGCGCTCGGAAAGAAAGTGCTTCGTGAAATTGATTTTGCTGATTTCAAAAAGGCGCTTCCGTCTATTGTAAATAAAGTTAACGACAGAGCTATTCTCAGAGCGTTCCATTTTTATAAGGAAAATATGAGAGTTGAAAACGCTGTTTCAGCGCTTGAAACAGGCAATTTTGAAACATTTAAGGATATTATTACAGAGAGCGGCTATTCCTCTTATATGTATAATCAGAATGTATATACTCCCAAGAATCCCACAGAGCAGAAACTTTCCCTTGCGCTTTGCGTAACAGAGGATATGCTTAAGGGCAAGGGTGCTTACCGTGTTCACGGCGGCGGTTTTGCAGGCACTATTCAGGCATTTGTTCCGAATGAACTCCTTGCAGATTATAAAAAGGCAATGGAGAGCATTTTCGGCGAGGGCAACTGCCATGTGCTTATTATCCGTCCTGTTGGCGGCACAAGAGTAATCTGATTTTGCAGTGAAGAGAGATAGATGAAATGAAGTATGTATTTATTGAAAATCCGATAGCGGGAAATAAAAACAGGCAGATGCTGTTTCGCCAGGTTCAGTCATCTTTTCGTCTTGTAGATGATGAAATGATTATTGAGGAAACGAAATACAGAGGTCACGCCAAGGAACTTGCTACAAAGTATGCCGCAGAGTATGGCGAAGACTGTGTTATCGTATCCTGCGGCGGTGACGGCACTGTGCACGAAATCGCAAACGGAATAGCGCATACTGATACGCCGCTTATGATTCTTCCGCTTGGCACGGGAAATGATTTTGCTAAAAAGATTTACGGAACTAAAAAAATAGATTCTCTTAATGTTGTTAAGGCGTTCGGGCTTCACAACGGAAAACCGAAATATAAGCTGATGCCCATAGACCTTATTGATTACAACGGTGAAAAATGTATAAATGTAATGAGTTTCGGTCTCGATACAAAGGTTGAAACGATAGGCAGAAAAATTGCAGGAAAGGTTAAATTCCTCGGCAAGCAGGCTTATAATATTGCCGTTGTTCCGTCTATATTGCAGTCAATGCATTATCAGATTAATTATGAGATTGACTGCTTAGACGATGCAGGCAGACCATATAAATGGACTGCTCAGCCTGCCGATTACACACTTTTTGCAATCTGCAACGCAAGCTATTACGGCGGCGGTTTTTGTCCTGCTCCCAATTCCAAACTCGATGACGGACTTTTGGATTATTGTATCGTAGATGCCATAAATGTGGCTAAAGCATTACCGCTTATTCCAAAATACAGCGCGGGCACGGCTACTCCCGAGGTTTCTCCGTATATACATATGGGCTATCTTACGGGCGGCAGAATTTGGTCTGTTGACGGATCAGGTCTTTTAGGAAACTGTGACGGCGAAAACTTCGACTATTCAGAAGTTGTTTTCAAGGTTGAACCTAAGGCGGTTAAAATTTGTCTTCCTCTTATTTAATTAAAAGTAATTAATACACTATAAAAGGCAGCATTCGGCTATTTGCACAGTCGAATTGCTGTCTTTTTGTGATTTATAAACAAAATTTGAAAAAATGTTGACTTTTTTCAACTGATATGGTATTAATATGGTGTGAAGTGTATTATGTGTTGTAGTACAGTAAATACAACAAGGAGGGATGAAATTGCAGACGAATGAAGCTCTTATTCAAACTGAAGACCTTAAAAAAATATTTGTTTTGGGCTCCGATAAAGTCTATGCGCTTAACGGCGTAAATCTTTCAATTAAAAAGGGTGATATTTGTGCCGTTTTAGGCACTTCCGGCTCAGGTAAGTCCACGCTGCTCAATATGCTTGCCGGGCTTGATAAACCGAGCGGCGGAAAAATTATCATAGGCGGCCACAGAATAGATGAAATGAATGAAAAACAGCTTGTTGCGTTCAGACAGAAATACACGGGCTTTGTTTTTCAGTCCTACAATCTTATCCCGTCAATGACGGCGCTTGAAAATGTGGCAATGCCGCTTATGTTCAGGGGCGTTGATAAGAAAGAAAGGGAAGAACGGGCGCTTGAAATGTTAAGGCTTGTAGGTCTTGAAAACAGAAAGAACCATAAACCTGCCGAAATGAGCGGCGGACAGCAGCAAAGAGTTGGCATTGCAAGGGCGTTCGTGTCAAATCCAAGAATTATTTTTGCGGATGAGCCCACGGGTAATCTTGACAGTAAAACAACAGCTCAGGTTATGAATCTCATAAAAGAACTTGTGCACGAAAATCATCAAACAATGGTGCTTGTTACTCACGATGAAAGCGTTGCAAAGTATGCCGATTGCGTTATAAGAATGATGGACGGCGAAATAACAGATATAACAAATTAACTATTATAAGAATAATGCCCCTTACCCGCACGGGGCGAAATGAAAAACAGCGGGGGAAAGGTACAATTATGAAAAGCAAAAAGAATTTTTTAGCCGCAGTTTTGGCTATATTACTTATATTATCAATTCAAATTCCTGCTTTTGCGGCAGAGGGCGGTTCACAGTCGTTAAGTCCGTCGCTTATATCATCGGGGTATTCAGTAAGCAAAAGCAGTGTTTCTGCAGGTGAAACATTTACACTTAAATTCACTCTTAAAAACACAAGCAAGACGATAGATATAAGAAATGTAAACATCCGTCTTGCGGGCGGTGAAGTGTTCTCAGTAAATAATGATTCAGACACTATTTATGCCGACACTATATCTAAAAATTCTTCAAACAATTTTTCAAAAAGCTTTTACTGCAATGCGGCTGAAAGCGGCGTTTATCCTATAACAGTTTCTGCAACTTATGAATACTTTGATGATTCTGAAAAGGTGTCAGCAAGTACCGAATTTAATTATACTGTAAAAGTTTCGGGCGGTGACAACACTCAGGCACAGGCACAGCCGCTCACTCCTCAGCTTATAGTATCCGATTTTTCATATTCGGGCGATAATATTGAGGCACAGAAAAATTTTGAACTTAAATTCAATATTAAAAACACATCAAAAACAACAGCAGTTCAAAATGTTATCGTAAAACTCTCGGGCGGCGAAGCTTTTGTTGTGGCAGAGGGTACTGATACAGTTGTAGTTGATACTATTTCAGCAGGAAAGACAACTACAATCAGCAAAAATTTCCTTTGCGCAAATGCCGAATCATCGGGCATTTATCCCATAACCGCAACGGTTACTTATGAATATTACGAAAACGGACAGAGGGTTTCACAGTCTGCCGACCTTTCAATGAGCATACCTGTTGTTCAGCCTGACAGAGTTGAGTTCGGACTTATAGACCTCTCCGAAAAGAGCGTTACAGTAGACCAGGAAACAGACTGCGCATTTACAGTAATCAACAGCGGCCGTACAAGAGTAGCAACTGCGTCTGTAAAACTTTATGACGAGGCAGGCACGCTCCTTTCAAGCGCTTATGTAGGCAATATAGAAGCAGGCGAGCAGTTTTCAAGTAACTACACACTGCCTGTAACATTCAAGGAAATCGGCGCAAAACAGCTTAAACTTGTGCTTGAATATGACAGTGAAAACTTTGAGAGAAAAACTGTTGAAACACAGTTTAATGTTACTGTTGAAGAAAAATTTGACCCTTACGCAGAGGCTTTGGAAACACAGCAGGATGAGACTGAAAACGGCGGAATGAATTATACAGCAGTTATTATAATCGCCGTTGTTGTGGTTGTTATTGCGGCAGTGGCTATTCCGGTTGCCGTTAAGGTTTCCAAAAAGAAAAAATCACGAAAGGGCAGTGATGAATTCGATGAAGAAATCTGATATATTTTTCATGGCTCTTGAAAACCTTAAAAACAGGAAATCAAGAACAAAATTAACAGTTATCGGCGTTGTTATCGGCACCTGTGCAATTGTTATCATGGTTTCAATCGGCGTTGGTATAAACAATATGGTAACTTCGCAGTTCAGCACATCGTCTGCAAATCAGATTACCGTTATGCAGAGTATGATCCCGGTTGATGATACAGTAAAAGATGAGGGGCAAACACCCCCACCGCTTGATGACAACGCAGTTGAATATATCTCAAAATTAAATCATGTTAAAGCTGTTGTGCCCATATACAATATCTCTCAGAATGTAAAAATAACAAGAGGTCAGTATTCCTTTTCAGGCTACAAAGTAACAGGCGTAGATTTTGATAAATTTGAACAGCTTGGCATAAAGGTTGTTGACGGAGATTCCCAAATCACATCAAAAAATAACACAATATACTTTGGCGACAGAGCAAATATTGCTTTTGTAGACAGACAGGGAAATTCCGTTAAATATAAAATCGGCCAAAACAATGAAATTCAGGACTGTGAAATTGATTTGATGAAAGATTCATTTTATATCAACACAGTTGTAAACAATACTGAAAATCAGGCGCCTGCAACGAGTACGAACAGCCAGAAACTCAGAGTGGGCGGAATCGTAAAAAGCGAATCGGCGGCAGGTATTGATGTTTCAAACTCGGCGTTTATTGATATTGACACGGCAAAAAAATATATTAACGAATACAACAAACTCAATAAAGGTCAGAAGATAAGCACTGATTATTCTGAAATTTATGTTTATGTGGATGATATAAATAATATAAAAGCTGTGCAGGAAAAACTCACCGCCGTTGGACTTCAAAGCTATTCAGACCAGGACAGCCTTGAATATACTAAGAAGATAATGATGGTTGTTCAGCTTGTTCTCGGTGCAATTGGTGCTGTTTCCATGTTCGTTGCGGCTTTCGGTATCAGCAATACAATGGTTATGGCAGTATACGAGCGTACAAAAGAAATAGGCGTTATGAAGGTTATAGGATGCAGTATTTCGGACATAAAAGCACTTTTTTTGTACGAAGCGGGAATTATAGGCTTCCTTGGAGGCGCAATTGGTGTTATAATAAGCTGGGTTGTTTCTTTGTTAGCAAACTTTGTAGCCACAATGGTTGTATCCAACATGGGTGCGGCTGAGGAACTCCAAGTAACAGTTTCATCTGTTCCGCTGTGGCTTGCCCTTTTAGGTGTGGGCTTTGCAACGCTGATAGGCATTATTTCAGGTGCTTCTCCTGCAAGCCGCGCAGTTAAGGTAAGTGCGCTAAAAGCAATCCATAACGAATAGTAGGTGTATTGATGTTTTCATTAGATGTCAGAAGCAGAGAACCAATTTATCTTCAACTTGAAAAAACAATAATAAAATATATCAATTTAGGTATATATGAAAAAGACAGCCCTCTCCCTTCCGTGAGGGCTTTAGCCTGTGAGTTGGGTATAAATCCAAACACTGTTTCAAAAGCCTATAAAGAGCTTGAAATGAGGGGCATTATTTATACCGTAGCCGGTAAAGGCGCTTTTGTAAGCGCAACGGATTTAACGGGTATTCATGATGCGGTGACAAAAAAACTTGAAGCCACGCTTCAGGAGGTCAAAAATTTCGGCATCGAAAAAGAAGATGTTATAAGCACTGTAAACACCGTTTGGGAGGCCTCAAATGATAGAGATTAAACAGCTTACTAAGCGTTTCGGAGAGCTCAATGCGCTCGACGGAATATCCTTTAATATTTCCGACGGTTCTGTTTTCGGACTTGTAGGTTCAAACGGCGCGGGAAAAAGCACGCTTTTAAGGGTGCTTGCAGGCGTGTATCAGCCTGACGGCGGACAGGTGCTGATGAACGGTGAAGAACCGTTTGAAAATGTGAAAATAAAAGAACAGACAGCTTTTGTATCCGATTTTCCGTATTTTCTTCCCGGAAGTTCAATGAATACAATGGCGGCGCATTACGCCAAGGTATATCCTCAGTGGAGCGTAGAGCGTTATTGTTCTCTCTCGTCTGTTTTTCCTATCGACCCTAATCAGAAAATTTCAACAATGAGTAAGGGTATGCAAAGGCAAACGGCTATAATTCTTGAGCTTTCTCATAATCCTGCATTTATAATGTTTGACGAAATATTTGACGGACTTGACCCCGTTATAAGAGAACTCGTTAAAAAAATACTTATAGAATATGTATCTGAAATGAATGCCACAATAGTTATCGCAAGCCACAATCTGCGTGAACTTGAGGGCTTTTGCGACCATATAGGTTTACTTCACAGAGGCGGCATTCTGCTTGAAAAGGATATTGACGGCGAATCTGTCGGAGTTTACAAAGTTCAGTTTGTTATGGATGACGATGACTTGAACAGTATACGAAATGAACTCAATATAGTTAAAGAAAGCCGCCAGGGAAAAATTGTCCAGCTGACCGTCAAGGGCAGAGGGGAAGAAATTGAAGCGGTTATTAATTCTAAAAATCCCGTGTTCTATGAATCCCTGCCGCTCACGCTGGAGGAATTATTTATCAGTGAAATGGAGGCGGTCGGTTATGACATCAACAAATTCTTCATATAAGCCTAAAAGCAAATTGGGAATACAGCTTGCCGAAACCGCAAAACGCCATTTTCCAGGTGCGGCTGCGGCATTTGTAATTGCTCTTATAGCTTGCCTTTATACATATATTGTAAATGATATTACATATGTGCAAGATCAGGGAGACATTGATTTAACATCGTCTGTTCTCCTCTTATCTGTTTTCATGTTTTTCGGCGTAGCGCTTTATAATTTGATTGCGGTATTAAGAATGTATTCGGAAATATTCAGCAAACAGGCAAGCGATTATTATTTTGCACGCCCTGTCAGCAGAATGGATATTTTCAATGCCAACTTCATATTCGGCTCAATTTCAACAGTTGTGATTTTGGCTGTGCCGCTTCTGTTATATTATTTTGTATCTAAAGCCCCGGGCTCAGAAAATATTAATTTTGTAATTAACAGCAGTTTGTTTTTTAATCAGCTTGCTGTTATCATTTGCTCATCTTTAGCCATTTTTGCGGTGTTTACGCTTTGCGCTGTTGCGTCGGGTAAAAAAATTCAGTATTTTCTTCTTGCGTTTATTGCGCTTGTTTCAACTGCTGTTGCGGCAGTCGGTGCGGCTGAGAAAATAGGAAATATCTGGGGAATCAGAATAAACAGCGCGCAGCCGCCCGTTGTTTCTCCTCTCTATAATTATTCACAGACTGTAACGGGCGATTATTCTTCAGTTATTCTTGCAATTGTTGAACTCGTTATTCTTTATATTGCAGGAACTGTTGTTTTCAAGAAAAGAAAAGCGGAGTGTGCACAGGTAAGTCTTGCAGGCGATGTTTTTCCGTGCATTGTGCTTGCCGTGTTTATACTTTCTGGCTTTATGCTCCCTGCATTTTACGGCAGTTTTATTAAAAATGCCGTAGTAGGGCTTATGGTTGCTTTTGTATTTATGATAATATACAATGCCGTTTTTTATAAAAAGGCATTCACTAAAAAAAGCACCATAACATTCGGGGCAGTCAGCGCAGTTTCTCTTTTGTTTTTCGCATCAGTATTCATCCCTTCATATGACGGCTATATTTCATATGTGCCTGAAAAAGATGAAGTTGAAAGCGTTGAGTATATTTGCAATGAATATAGTTATTATTATATGGACTTTTACAGCCTTTTAGACAGCTCATTATATGCAGAGGAACCGACTGTTATTGAGTTTAAGGATGCGCAGAATATAGATAAAATTCTTGATTTTCATAAGAAAATGGTTTCGCAAAACACAATAATTCAGTCCACAGCCGTAAACGGTATTTTTGAAACTTCTTCAGAAATGAATGTTTGCTTATGCACGCTTGTATATCATTTGAAAGACGGCTCAACTGTTAAAAGAAGTTATGACGCCAACGCTGATTGCGTAATGCAGGAATATATTAATCTTATCAGAAGTGAAGAGACTCTCAGTCAGCTTGAGCCTTTTAACTATGGTGATGATATAGCTTTTATTCAGTATGAAGAGTATTCATATTATGAAGATTATAACGGTGACACATACACATCTGATTCAGCAAATATTATCAATATTCCTGAGGATAAATGGGATGATGTTTTGCAGGCGCTTATGCAGGACAGACTTGCAGAGTCGGACGAAGAACTTCTCTACACTCAAAGTTTTTCTTATCTAATGGGATATGACGATGTGAATGTTCCTGATACGAAGGGCTATATAAGTTTTGCTTTGTATTCCGATGAAATAAGCGAAGAAGAAAAAGAAAAAATCAAAGCAATGACTCCCGAACAGAGAGTTAATTATTATAATTACGCTATGAGTAATGATGATATTTTGGAAATTCCGTTTGAATTCAATTCCAGCAAATTTTTCGAATCTGATAAAAATGTGCTGGGAGTAATAGCGTCTTTGGAAGAGCAATAATAAAAATAAAAAGACCCGAAAGCAAAAACTTTCGGGTCTTTGTTAATACAAAGCGCAATATTCCGTATGTAAGGCGGAATTATATTAAAATATTTATAATTTAAAACTATCTTAAAAGAGAAAAACCGATGTCAATTGCACCGCTGAGAAGCCTTGATGTTTTTTTCATTCCGATTGTTTCGGTTATCCAAAGAATTATAAGCGCAACAAGAATTGCAATTATAAGTGTTTCCTTTTTCATAAGAATGCCTTTCGTAAACAGTTTGTGTTTTTTTGATTAAATAGCTAATAATATTATAAACGATTTTGAAAATAAATCAATAGTTATATAAAATTTAGCGCTCTATGATAAAATTTTGACAATATGTATAAATTTTGAGATTTACGGTTGAAAATAAAGGTCAACTGTTTTATAATACTACTAATTTCGATTATTTTAATGTAACGGAGGAAAAATATGTTTGATATTCTTAAGGGAATAGCTCCCATTACCGCAGAGTCTTATGTTGACTGGACTCTGACTTCAACGGTTGTTATTGCAGGCATCGGCATAGTAATGGCTGTGCTTATATTATTGATTTTCATTTTCAAAATTTTCGGTTTAACTGTATCAAAAACAGAAAATGCGGCTAAGCACGGCAAAAAATCTGCTAAGGCAGAAAAGGCTGCTGCACCCGCACCGGCTCCGGCTCCCAAGGCTGCTCCTGCTGCAGCTCCCGCTCCCGTTGTTCAAAACGGTATAAGCGGTGAAATTGTTGCTGCAATTACAGCGGCAATCACGGCAAGCGAGGGCAATTCAAACTTTACCGTTCGTTCAATCAGAGTTAAAAATGTTCGTTCAAGAAATCCGTGGGCTTCAGCTGCTATTGCAGATAATGTAAGACCATTCTGATTATTTAGTATTTACGGAGGACTTTATTGTGGAAATTTTACAAGGCGTTTGGGGCGCTATTGTCGATATATTGAGGGACAGCGGCTACGCTTATTTCTTTACGGCAGACGGCGGTTACCTCAATCTCATAATGATTTGTGTATCATTCTTTTTACTGTATCTCGGTATCAAAAAAGGCTTTGAGCCGCTTCTTATGATTCCCATTGCATTCGGTATGCTTCTTGCAAATATTCCGGGCGCAAATCTTGCGGTTCAGTATCACGATTTGCAGGGATTTATAGACCTTGTTGCAGGCAGAATGACAGACCCTGTTACGGGCGCTGTATGTACTCCAGGTTTGCTTGACTTCCTTTATTTCGGTGTAAAAGCAGGTGTTTATCCGCCGCTTATCTTCCTTGGAATCGGCGCTATGACAGACTTTTCACCCCTTATCGCAAACCCGTCAAGCTTTATTCTCGGTGCTGCTGCACAGCTTGGTATTTTCTTTACCTATGTCGGCGCTGTTCTTCTCAAGTTCACTCCTCAGGAGGCAGGTTCAATCGCTATCATCGGCGGCGCGGACGGTCCTACCGCTATTTTCGTAACTTCACAGTTAGCGCCGCATTTGCTAGGTACTATCGCCGTAGCGGCGTACTCGTATATGGCGCTTGTTCCCGTTATTCAGCCGCCTATTATGCGTGCTCTTACAACTAAAAAGGAAAGAAGCGTTGTAATGGGCAATCTTCGTCCCGTTTCAAAGCTTGAAAAAATTCTGTTCCCCATCATGGTAACAGTAATCGTTTCACTTCTTCTTCCAGATGCTGCTTCACTTGTTGGTATGCTTATGTTCGGTAACCTTCTTAAGGAGAGCGGCAGAACAGAGCGTATTGCAAAGGCTGCACAAAACGAGCTTATGAACATCATTACAATTATGCTCGGTCTTTCTGTTGGTGCAACAACAAGCGCACAGAGCTTCCTTAAGTGGGAATCTGTATTCATTATCATTCTCGGTCTTGTTGCTTTCTCAGTTGGCACAGCAGGCGGTGTTCTCTTTGGTAAACTTATGTATATTCTTACCAAGGGCAAAGTTAATCCGCTCATCGGCTCAGCAGGTGTATCCGCTGTTCCTATGGCTGCCCGTGTTAGCCAGAAAGAGGGTCAGAGAGAAAATCCGACCAACTTCCTTCTTATGCACGCTATGGGTCCGAATGTATCAGGCGTTATCGGCTCAGCAGTTGCCGCAGGTGTTCTTCTTACACTCCTCGGCAAATAATATGGCTTGTTCAGTTCAAGTCAAAAATTTATCCGAATTATTTTCGGCAATCAATAAAATTTCAAAAGGGCGCAAACGCGCCCTTTTTTCTGCTCAAATTTAAATTTTTGTATTTTTATTACGAGGTGTTTTATGGCGTTAAATGAAATGCAGCAAAAGGCTGTTGACTGTACAGAGGGTCCGCTTCTCATCCTTGCAGGAGCAGGCTCAGGCAAAACAACCGTGCTTGTAAACCGTGTTCAGCATATTATTAGCGAGGGGCTTGCACAGCCGTGGCAGGTGCTTGCAATAACCTTTACAAACAAAGCCGCAGGCGAAATCAGAGAAAGACTTGTGAGAACAATAGGCCCTGAGGCAAATGATATATGGGCGCATACTTTCCATTCCTGCTGTGCAAGAATTTTAAGACGCTTTGGCGACAGAATAGGTTACAGCGGCCATTTTACAATTTATGATACGGACGACCAAAAGCGTGTTATGAAACACTGCCAAAAGTCGCTCGGTTTAACTGATAAAATCATTCATCACAAATCAATCCTGTCTGCAATCAGCGGCGCAAAGGACAGCCTTATCGGTTGGGAAGAATATAAAACTTTTGCTCAAAATGATTTCAGAAAGGCTAAAATTGCCGATTGTTACGAGCTTTATCAGAAAGAATTGCTCAAATCCGACGCAATGGATTTTGACGATATTATATTCAATACCGTAAAACTCCTTCGTGAGAATGATGATGTCAGAGAGCTTTATCAAAAGCAGTTTAAATATGTTATGGTGGACGAGTATCAGGATACTTCCCACGCTCAGTATGTGCTTGTTTCCCTGCTTGCAGGCGGTTATGAAAACATCTGCGTAGTGGGTGATGACGACCAGAGTATTTATCGTTTCAGAGGCGCTACTATAGAGAACATTCTTTCATTTGAAAATCAGTATAAAAATGCGCAGGTTATAAGACTTGAGCAGAATTACCGCTCAACTCAGAACATTCTTGATGCCGCAAACTCTGTTATTTCAAACAATAAAAACCGCAAGGGCAAAAACCTTTGGACAAGTGCGGGCGCAGGCGATAAAATCATTTTCAACACGCTTGAAGATGAGGCGGAGGAGTCCTCATACATAGCTCAGGAAATTCTAAAAAATGTTAAAAACGGCAGAAAAATGAGCGACCACGCAATTCTCTACCGTATGAATGCGCAGTCACGAAACATAGAAATTACGCTTGCAAAGAGCGGTATTCCGCATAAGGTAATAGGCGGAAACAGATTCTTTGACCGCAAGGAAATTAAGGATATTATTTCGTATTTTGCCGTAATCAATAACCCGTCTGATAATGTAAGACTTCAGAGAATTATTAATGTTCCCAAGAGGGGGATAGGCGAAACGATGTTCGCAAATGTGCTTGAAATAGCAACAGGTCTCGGAATTTCCGCTTTTGAGGTGTGCGAAAAGAGCGATGAATTTCAGAAAACTCTGCGTTCTGCGCAGAAGCTCAAAGCGTTTACAGCTATGATAACTCATTTTCAGCATTGCCTTGAAAACGGAATGAAGCTTTCAGACCTTTTGCAGGAAATTCTGAACGAAACAAAGTATTTTGATTATCTTGACGAAGACCCCGAAACTGCTGAGGACAGAAAAAACAACATAAACGAACTTTCATCAATGTTTATTAAATATCAGGAAGAGGACGAGGAGTTCGACCTCTCCGCATTCCTTGAGGATGTTGCGCTTGTGTCCGATATTGATTCTTATAACGAGGACGAAGACGCCGTTGTGCTTATGACTCTTCATTCGGCAAAGGGTCTTGAATTTCCTATTGTCTTTATCCCAGGCATGGAAGAGGGAATATTCCCCGGCAATCAGTCTGTATACAGCGATGAAGATTTGGAAGAGGAACGCCGCCTTGCCTATGTAGGAATTACAAGAGCAAAGGAAAAACTCTATCTTCTCAACTCTCGTCGCCGTATGCTTTACGGCACAACAAACAGAAATATGGCGTCACGCTTTTTGAGAGAAATCCCCGTAAGCGTGACAAACGATGTAACTGTTGAGCCGTTTACCCCGAGAGGAGCATATACAAGAGGCTCATTTTCAACTGCCGCTCATACTCAGAATTCTTCTGCGGCACGCAAATTCGGTCAGGTAGGCGGAGCGGTATCAACAGGTTCGGCTCAAAACTTCTCCGTGGGAGATACCGTTCGTCACAAGACTTTCGGAACGGGAGTTGTTCTTTCCTCAACGCCTATGGGCAACGATGTTCTGCTTGAAATCGCCTTTGATAAAGCAGGCACCAAAAAGCTTATGGCTAATTTCGCAAAACTTGAAAAAGAGTGATAAAAATTGCAAAACCGCTGTGCTTTGTGCACGGCGGTTTGTTGTTTTAATGATTCAAAAAGAAAGCGCAGCTTCCGAAGAAGCCGCGCTTTTTTTGTCAGGCGTTTTTTCGCCCTTAATCAGAATTATTGCTGATGATTGGTCAGTCGTCGCACTTTTCTTCCTTGTCACAACAGCCGCAGCCACAGTTGTTTTCCTTTTCGGGAGGGAAGAACTCATCAACGGGGAAGTCGATGTTCTGGAATGTGTCGCAAGGATTCTGAGTGTTGCACTCGCATTCTCTCTGCGGAATGCAGTAATCATAAGCGGGAATGAGAATCTGAACATCTCTCTGCATCTGAACAATGCTGAAAAGACCGAGCGTTACAAGAACTGCTTTAGCTGCGCCTGCGCTGGGAACAGTGTCCTGTGAATTTCTGAGAACACACTGCGGGAAAGATGTGCAAAGGGGAATACAGCAGTCGCAGAGGTCTACAACATCGCAGGAAAGAATAACGGGGTCAACAGCCTGAACTTTGCAGGTCGGATTTGAATACTGCGGTGCTTCGGGGCAGTCGCTCAGGTCGTAGGACGGGCTTGATGTGAAAATCTTAACTCTGCCGTCTGAGCCGTAAAGAATGCATTTCTTTGTGAACTGAGCATAGCCTACCGCAACTTCAGGAGTGGTGCAGGGTGCTGAATAAGTATCAAATTCAAGGCGGAAATAAAATGTGATGTCAACGCCGTAATATCCTCTGTTGAAGGGAACTTCTTCAACATCTATTGATACGCACGCAAGCTCACACTCACGGCATTTAACCGTAACTGCCTCGTCTATAAGCCTTTGGCTTCTTGAAAAAAATGTAACTCTTAAATCCTCGAGGCAATCCTTTGAAACGCAGCTGTCGTAAATCCTTTTTGTGTCGATGCAAACGGCTTCTTTAATTCTTTTGTCGCCTGCGTCAATAATGGGATTGTTTGCCATAAAAAAACTCCTTTTCAGAATATTTGAAGCTAACTTCATATCATTCTATGCAGGAGTTTTCTTGTTGACAATATTTAATTAAATTTTTTATCACTTTTCAAAAACGGGATACATTCTGCGGTATAAAGCGCTTATATGCCTGAAATAATCGCTGTCTATGCTGTCTACCGTTTCTGCGGTGGTGCGAAAACGCCAGTTCTTTTCGGGCACGCCTGGTATATTCATTCTTGCGTCTGCGCCAAAACCGCACATATCCTGAAAGGCTATTATCGCCACATTTGAAGCGCTTTTCCAAACACTCTCTATAATACTGCGGCAAGACGGACTTCTGTATCCGCCCTCGCCCCAGTTGTCGCCCTTAAACCCGCAGTAATCAAGGGCGAAACGACGCTCTCTTTCATTTGCTTCCCAAAGCCAGCCGAGAAGCGTGTTGTTGTCGTGTGTGCCAACATAGTTTATGCTGTTTTGAACTGCGTTATGAGGAAGATGGCTTGAATCGGAATCAGGGTCAAAACCAAACTGAACAACTTTCATTCCGGGGAATCCCGTGTCTTTGAGCAGTTCAACAACATCTTCGCCGAAAATTCCAAGGTCCTCGGCAATTATGGGAGCGTTTTTCTTTACTTTAAATACCTCGTTAAAGAGGTCCATTCCGGGGCCTTTTTTCCACTCTCCGTTTTTAGCGGTGTCGGAATCTGCGTTAACCTCCCAGTAGCTTGCAAACGCCCTGAAATGGTCTATTCTAACAACATCGTATACTTTTAGAGCGTGCTCAATGCGAGAAATCCACCAACGGTAGCCGTCACTTTTCATAGCTTTCCAATCGTAAATCGGGTTGCCCCAAAGCTGTCCGTCCTCGCTGAAATAATCGGGCGGCACGCCTGCAACTTTCTTTGCCGTCAGCGTTTTTTTATCTATTTTAAACAGTGAAAGGTCTGCCCACACATCAACGCTGTCCATCGCCACATAAATGGGCATATCGCCTATAACGGCAATACCTTTTTCATTTGCGTATTTTTTGATTTCAAACCATTGTGTGAAAAATATGTACTGAACAAATTTCCAAAACGCCGCACTTTCCTCATATGAATAAATATTTTCAATGCAGGAGAAATATTTTGCTTCGTTTTTGCTCCATTTCCACCACGGCAGACCGCCGTTTTTTTCTTTTGCCGCCATATAAACGGCATAGTCGGTAAGCCACGGGTTTTCAATTTCAAACTGTTTTATTTTTTCGGCAAGCGCTTTGTCAACATTCAAAAAAGCCTTTTTCAGCAGCTCAAGCCTTTTTTCAGCCGCAAAAGAATAATCGGCTGTGTACGGAGTGCCGTGATAGATATTTTCTTCAACATCTGCTTCGCTTACAAGTCCGTCTTTGAGCAGTCCTCTCGGGTTTATGAAAAGATAATTCCCTGCAAAAGCGCTCGGCGAGCAGTACGGGCTGTTTGCACCGTCAATCGGGTTGAACGGCAAAACCTGCCAGTATGTAAAGCCCATTTCGCTTATTTTATCTATAAAATGCCTGTCTCTTATACACATCTCCGAGCCCACGAGACCGAGGCTGATCTCG